>Ga0256830_1000493_pt1 | contig 31458 bp, 31 predicted proteins | sample 128326metaG_FD_190537 | JGI IMG/M metagenome (GOLD analysis project Ga0256830, IMG submission 190537) | Hydrothermal vent microbial communities from Lau Basin, Pacific Ocean - 128-326 | ecosystem: Environmental > Aquatic > Marine > Hydrothermal vents | place: Pacific Ocean: Lau Basin | collected... | reverse complement strand
GGCCCTGGCGGGCAGCGTGCTCAATACCTGGGGGCGTTTCGCCGTGCCCGCCGTCACCCCGGTGCTCCTGAACCTCTGTCTCATCGCCGCCGCCCTGTGGCTGGCACCCCACATGGGCCAGCCCGTCATGGCGCTGGCCTGGGGGGTGCTGCTGGCCGGCGTGGTCCAGCTGGCCTTCCAGTTCCCGGCGCTGGCGCGCCAGGGGCTGCTGGTACGCCCGCGCTGGGGCTGGCGCCACGAGGGGGTGCAGCGCATCATCCGGCTCATGATCCCGGCCCTGTTCGGCTCCTCGGTGATGCAGATCAACCTGCTGCTGGATACCCTCATTGCCTCCTTCCTCGTCACCGGCAGCGTCACCTGGCTGTTCTACGCCGATCGCATGGTGGAATTCCCCCTCGGGGTCTTCGGTATCGCCCTGGCGACGGTGATCCTGCCCTCCCTGACCCGCAGCCACACCCGGGACGAGCCGGAGGCCTTCGCCCGCACCCTCGACTGGGCCCTGCGCTGGGTGATCCTGCTCGGCGTGCCCGCCGCCGTGGGGCTGGTGCTGCTGGCCGGCCCCATCCTCGCCACCCTGTTCCTGCACGGCGAGTTCGGCGCGCTGGACGTGCGCATGGCGAGCCTCGCGCTGATGGCCTACGGTCTGGGCCTGCTGGGCTTCATCCTCGTCAAGGTGCTGGCGCCGGGCTACTACGCCCGCCAGGATACCCGCACGCCGGTGAAGGTGGGGCTCATCGCCATGGCGGTCAACATGACGGCCAACGTGGTCTTCGTGCTGGCCCTGCTCCACTACGAAGTGGCGGGGGCCCACATGGGGCTGGCCATGGCCACCACCCTGTCCTCCTTCGTCAATGCCCTGTTGCTGTTCCGCGGCCTGCGCCGCCAGGGGGTGTACCACGCCCGGCCCGGTTGGGGGCGCCTGACGGGGCAGGTGGGGCTGGCGGCGCTGGCCATGGGGGCCTTCCTCGTCGTCCGGGTGGGCCCGCTGGCGGACTGGACGGCCGCCGGCATCGGCACGCGCGCCCTGTGGCTGGCCGAGGCCGTGGCCGGCGGCGGGCTGGTGTATTTCGCCGTGCTGCTGGCCACCGGCTGGCGCCCCGCCATGCTGCGGCGCCCGGAGCCGTCGCCCTGATCAGCAGGCTAACTTCTTGTTATACTTGAGCGCTTTTCGCGGGCGTGGAACGGGGCGAATGATCGGGGCAGACAGCACTGGGGAGACGGGACGGTGGAGCTGATCCGCGGCCTGCACAACCTGCGCCCGGCCCACCGTGGCTGCGTGGCGACCATCGGCAACTTCGACGGCGTGCATCTCGGTCACCAGGAGGTGCTGGGCCAGCTCGCCGAGAAGGCCGAGGATCTGGGTCTGCCCACCACGCTCATCACCTTCGAGCCGCAGCCACTGGAGTACTTCGCCCCGGAGCGCGCGCCGGCGCGTCTCACGCGCCTGCGCGAGAAGTTGCAGGCCCTGCGGCGTTTCTCGGTGGACCGCGTGCTGCTGTTGCCCTTCAACCGGCAGCTGGCGGAGAAGGGCGCGCAGGAATTCATCCGCCAGATCCTCGTCGCGGGGCTGGATGTGAAGTACCTGGTGGTGGGCGATGACTTCCGCTTCGGCCGGGGGCGCGAGGGGGACTTCGATACCCTGGTGGCCGCCGGGCGCGAGCACGGCTTCCAGGTGGTCAACATGCACACCTACAGCGTGGATGGCGAGCGGGTGAGCAGCACCCGCGTGCGCGAGGCGCTGGAGCGCGGCGACATGCGTGCCGCCGAGCGCCTGCTGGGGCGTCACTACCGCATGAGCGGGCGGGTGCGTCACGGCGACCGCCTGGGTCGGGAACTGGGCTTTCCCACCGCCAACATCTGGCTGCACCGCAAGGTCAGCCCGCTGGAGGGGATCTTCGCCGTCGAGGTCTTCGGCCTCGAGCGCGAGCCGCTGGCGGCGGTGGCGAGCATCGGCAACCGCCCCACGGTGGACGGCACGCGCACCATCCTCGAGGTGTATATCTTCGATTTCGACGCGGAGATCTACGGGCGTTACCTGCAGGTGGCCTTCCTGCACAAGCTGCGCGACCAGCTGAAGTTCGACTCGCTGGAAGCGCTGCGCGAGCAGATCGCCCGGGACGTGCGCGAGACGCAGGCGTTTTTCACGCAGTATTATGGCAGCTGACCCTGCCGGTGACAGGCATACAGACCGCAACCAGGATGTAGACGAGTAACGACACAGTGGCCGATTACAAAGACACGCTCAACCTGCCGAAGACCGATTTCCCCATGCGTGGCAATCTCGCCAAACGCGAACCGGAGATGGTCAGGCGCTGGCAGGACATGGATCTCTACGGCAAGCTGCGCGAGGCCGGCAAGGGCCGCCCGCGCTTCGTGCTGCACGATGGTCCGCCCTATGCCAACGGCGACATCCACATCGGCCATGCGGTCAACAAGATCCTCAAGGACATCATCGTCAAGTCACGCAGCCTGTCGGGTTTCGACGCCCCCTACATCCCGGGCTGGGACTGCCACGGCCTGCCCATCGAATTGCAGGTGGAGAAGCAACTGGGCAAGGCAGGCGTGGCGGTGGAACCGGCCGAGTTCCGCGCCGCCTGCCGCGCCTATGCCCGCGCCCAGGTGGAGGGCCAGCGCGCCGACTTCGAGCGCCTCGGCGTTATCGGCGACTGGCAACGCCCGTATCTCACCATGGACTTCCGGTTCGAGGCCGACATCATTCGCGCGCTGGGACGCATCATCGCGCGCGGCCACCTGCACAAGGGCGCCAAGCCGGTGCACTGGTGCGTGGACTGCGGCTCGGCCCTGGCCGAGGCGGAAGTGGAGTACGAGGACAAGACCTCGCCGGCCATCGACGTGCGCTTCGAAGTGCTCGACGAGGAGGCCCTGTTCGCCCGCGCCGGGCGGGTCGGTGAGGACGAGGGCGAGGGGGACATCTCGGTGGTCATCTGGACCACCACGCCCTGGACCCTGCCGGCCAACCAGGCGGTGGCGGTCAACCCCGGCCTCGACTACGTGGTGGTGCAGTGCGACGGCGTGGCCGAGCATCCGCCGGAGCGCCTGTTGCTCGCCGAGGCCATGCTCGCCGACTGCATGGCGCGCTGGGAAGTGGAGGACTATCGCATCGTCGCGCGTTGCAGCGGCGCGGATCTCGAGGGGCTCAAGCTGGGCCATCCCTTCTACCAGCGCGAGGTGCCCCTCATCCTCGGCGAGCATGTCACCACCGAGGCCGGCACCGGCTGCGTGCACACCGCTCCGGGCCATGGCCAGGACGACTACGTGGTGGGCGCGCGCTATCACCTGAAGGTGGACAACCCCGTGGGGCCGGATGGCAAGTTCCTCCCCGGCACCGAGTTCTTCGCCGGCCTGCATGTCGTCGAGGCCAACGACGCGGTCATCGAGCGCCTCAGGCTCAGGGGCATGCTGGTGCACGACACCGCCCTGCGCCACAGCTACCCGCACTGCTGGCGCCACAAGACGCCCATCATCTTCCGCGCCACGCCGCAGTGGTTCATCAGCATGGAGCAGGCCGGTCTGCGCGATGCGGCGCTCAAGGCAATCAGGCAGACCCGCTGGATGCCGGACTGGGGCGAGGCGCGTATCGAGGGCATGGTGGCCAACCGCCCGGACTGGTGTATCTCGCGCCAGCGCACCTGGGGCGTGCCCATCGCCCTGTTCGTGCACCGCCAGAGCGGCAAGCTGCACCCGCGCAGCGATGAGCTCATCGAGGCGGTGGCGCAACGCGTCGAGGAGAAGGGCATCGACGCCTGGTTCGAACTGGATGCCGCCGAGCTGCTGGGCGACGAGGCGGGCGAGTATGACAAGATCACCGACACCCTCGACGTGTGGTTCGACTCGGGCGTGACCCACTATGCCGTGCTGGAGCGCCGCGAGGGCATGACGGACTTCCCCGCGGCCGATCTCTACCTGGAGGGTTCGGACCAGCACCGCGGCTGGTTCCAGTCCTCGCTGCTGACCTCGGTGGCCATGCGCGATGTGGCGCCGTACAAAGCGGTGCTCACCCATGGCTTTACCGTGGACGCGAAGGGCCAGAAGATGTCCAAGTCGCGGGGCAACGTGGTGGCGCCGCAGAAGGTCTGCAACAGCCTCGGCGCCGACATCCTGCGCCTGTGGGTGGCGGCCACCGACTACCGCGGCGAGATGACGGTCTCCGACGAGATCCTCAAGCGCGCCGCCGACGCCTATCGCCGCATCCGCAATACCGCGCGCTACCTGCTCGCCAACCTCGATGGCTTCGACCCGGCGGCCCACCAGGTAAGCAGCGAGGACATGCTGTCGCTGGATCGCTGGCTGCTGCAGCGCGCCCACCAGTTGCAAACGGAGATCACCGCGGCCTACGCGTCATACGACTTCCATCATATCTACCAGAAGTTGCACAACTTCTGCGCCGTGGACATGGGCAGCTTCTATCTCGACGTCATCAAGGATCGCATCTACACGACAAGGACCGACAGCGTGGCGCGCCGCTCGGCCCAGACCGCTCTCTACCACGTGGTCGAGGCCCTGGTGCGCTGGATGGCACCCATCCTCAGTTTCACCGCCGAGGAGATCTGGCAGTACCTGCCCGGCGGCGCGCGCGAGGAATCGGTGCTGCTGTCCACCTGGTACGAGTTTCCCGCCATCGTCGAGGATCCCGACTTCAGCGCGGCCGACTGGGATCGCATCCTCGAGGTACGCGATGCGGTGTCGCGCGAGCTGGAGGCCCTGCGCGTGGCCGGCGAGATCGGCGCGGGCCTCGATGCCGACGTGGTGCTCCATTGCGGGCGGGAGATCCACGACCTGCTCAAGAAGGCTGGCGAGGAGCTGCATTTCGTCTTCATCACCTCCAGCGCCGAGGTACGGCTGGTGGAGACACCGCCAGCGGAGGGCCATCACTACGAGCTGTCCTCGGGTGACGAGCTGTGGGTGGTGGTGGGCGCCTCGCCCCATGCCAAGTGCGTGCGCTGCTGGCACCACGTGGCGGATGTCGGCAGTCATGCCGAGCATCCCGAGCTCTGTGGGCGCTGCATCGACAACGCCTTCGGAGACGGCGAGACACGGCGTTTTGCCTGAACCGAGGTGACAAACATGGGATCCTTTGGCGCCATAGATTATTACGCAAACCCCGTCAGGCCACCTTTGTCGAGACACGCCTGTCCGGCATCCATGCCGGCTCGACGGCCGCATCCCTGCGGCCGACGGTCTCTCCAAAAGTGGCCCGACGGGGTGGCCGATCCGGTGTCGCGCATCCCCGTGGTTTCCTGCCTGTCCGGACTGGTTTCGGGAAGCGTATGCACAAGCTAACCGACAACGGCCTGCGCTGGTTGTGGGTGACCATCGTGGTGGTGGCGCTGGATCAGTGGACCAAGTACCTCGCCGAGACACACCTGTCCTTCGGCGCGCCGCGCGAGCTGCTTCCGGGGCTCGATCTGAGCCTGGCCTACAACCGTGGCGCTTCCTGGGGCTTTCTCCATGATGCCGGCGGCTGGCAGCGCTGGCTCTTCGTGGCGCTGGCCATTTTCATCAGCGTGGTGCTGGTCAACTGGCTGCGCCGCTTGCCGCGCGAGGCGCGCTGGCTGCCGGTGAGCTTTGCCCTGATCCTCGGCGGCGCCATCGGCAATGTCTGGGATCGCGTGCAACTGGGACACGTGGTGGACTTCATCCAGGTGTGGTTCGGCAGCTGGCCCTTCCCCACCTTCAACCTCGCCGACACCGCCATCAGTATCGGCGCGGTGATGTTGATCATCGACTACCTGCGCGGTGGTTATTCGCGCCACGACGATGCCGAGCGCGAGCAGCCCCACACGCCATCGAAAGGTGAGACGCATGACTGAGTTTGAAACGCCGGACGCCGACACCATCCAGCCGGGCAGCAGGGTGACGCTGCACTATACGCTGCGTCTCGAGGACGGCATGGAGGTGGACAGCTCGCGTGGCGGCGAGCCCATGGCCTTCGTTATGGGCGACGGCAGCCTCATCGAGGGACTGGAGCTGGTGCTCTACGGACTCAGGGCGGGGGACAGGCAGGACATCATGATCTCGCCGCGTGATGCCTTCGGTTATCCCGACGAGGAAAACATCCACAGCATGCCGCGCTCGGACTTCGATCCATCGGTGAAACTCGAACCGGGGCTGATCATCGAGTTCACCACCCCCTCCGGCGAAACCACTCCCGGGGCCATCACCGCGGTGGAGACGGACACGGTGACGGTGGACTTCAATCACCCCCTCGCCGGGCACAACATCCGTTTCGAGGTGGAGATCCTCGACGTGCAGCCACCGACGGGCGGAGAGCGCACATGAAGGTGCTGCTTGCCAGCCCACGGGGGTTCTGCGCCGGCGTGCACCGCGCCATCGAGATCGTCGAGCGCGCACTGGAACTCTTCGGCGCGCCGGTGTATGTGCGCCACGAGGTGGTGCACAACCGCTTCGTCGTCGATGGCCTGCGGCAGAAGGGCGCGGTCTTCGTCGAGGAACTCCACGAGGTACCCGACGGCAGCATGGTCATTTTCAGCGCCCATGGCGTGTCGCAGGCGGTACGCAGGGAAGCCGCGGCGCGTGAGCTGCGCGTCTTCGACGCCACCTGCCCGCTGGTCACCAAGGTGCACCTGGAAGTGGCGCGTTACAGCCGCGACGGACGCGAGTGCGTGCTCATCGGTCACGCCGGGCACCCGGAAGTGGAAGGCACCATGGGACAGTACGATACCGGCCCGGGGGGCTGCATGTACCTCGTGGAGCGGGTGGAAGACGTGGCCCTGCTCGAACCGCGCCATCCCGAAAGCCTGTGCTTTGTCACCCAGACCACCCTTTCCATGGACGACACCGCCGACATCATCGATGCCCTGCGTCGGCGCTTCCCGAAGATCGAAGGCCCGCGCAAGGACGACATCTGTTATGCCACGCAAAACCGCCAGGATGCGGTCAAGGAACTGGCAGCGGCATGCGAAGTGGTGCTGGTGGTGGGCTCACCCAACAGTTCCAATTCAAACCGTCTCAAGGAAGTCGCCGAGCGCGAAGGCGCACGCGCGTGGCTGGTGGACAATGCCGACGAAATAGAAAAGAAATGGTGTGAAGGAGTCAACACCATCGGCGTCACCGCCGGCGCCTCCGCCCCGCAGGTACTGGTGGACCAGGTCATCGCACGCCTGCGGGAATGGGGCGCCGACACCTGCGAAGAACAGCACGGCCGCGAGGAAAACATCGTCTTCTCCCTGCCGCGGGAACTCTCCCGGTAGGGGATAGGTCAGGGTCTGTCCCGGTTTTACGCGGTTTTACGCTACTGGGACCAGCATTCGGCCACGGTGCCGGGCAGGCCGCCCGCTATGCCCTGTACGCCCGCCTGGTTGAGGGTGAAGTCGCGGCAGCGCCCATCTTCGGCGATCTGCAGGGCACCGGCGGTGGCGGTGAGGGTATAGCTGTCGGCATTGGGCACGGCAACGGTAATGGTGTAGTAACCGCGGCAGGAGATGAAGGGCCCTCCCGCGCCACCGGTATAGCCCCGACCGGAGGAACAGTCCTGGTAGCTGGCGCCCGGCGCCGAGCCGGGGTGGTTGGCGAGGTAGTTGCCCAGTGCTGCCGCACTGTAGGAACCGGTATCGCCCCGCATCTGCTCCATGGCCACCCGTGCCCCCTGCAGGGCGATGATGGCGTCGGTGCGGCGGTTCTTGGCTGCCTGCTGGTCGTAAAAATTCCATGAGATGGTGGCAAGGATGGCGATGACGGCTACGGTGACCATCAGTTCCACCAGCGTCAGGCCCCTGTTCAGCTTGAATTGTCTCAAACGAACGACTCCTTAATGATTTCGGTAACTACTTGATATTGATTGCCTGCACCGCGTAGCCGGGATAAGTATATACCACTTCTACTAGCATCCCGCGGCGTAGCGCGCTTACGGATAACCTGGCCCCTTTCGCCGAGTACACAGGCGTATTGTCAGTAAGCGGGAAGGGAAAATCAGACACAACGATCCTTTCCGGCTGGATGGTATGGAGTTTTCCTTCCATTGTTTGCAGTGTCGGGTTGGCAGCCGATACCAGGGCGGGTGCGTATAATGCAAACATGAGCAGGGCCAACCGTACCATGGCTGGAATCATATTCTTTTGACTCATAATGGTTACCTCATTCATCTCATACCGAAGAGTGTCAGTCCGCGAGGATCTGTCGCCATGAACGGCGTCCCAGTCCACGGCGGCCCGCGCTCTCGTCTTCGACGATGATGCCGCCGTCGGAACTTGTCGAAATCTTCTTCTCCCGGCGGCCGCCATTGGTCGGGTCGTTCAACACGGCGGGCGCGGAGAAACGTCCCGCGCCGGCGCGGCGAATACCGCTGCCCACGACATTCTGGCCGGCGAACTGCAGGTAGTCGCCACTGCCGAAGTTCCCGGAGGCATCGAAATCGAAGGGTGTCTCCAGGAGTCGGCTGCCGTAGGCGGCGTTGATTTCCATGAGCCAGGAAGTACCGCCGTTCTGGCAGGGATCGGGCGAGGGTGTGTCGGTGACGAAGATCAGCCGACCGCTGCGAACCAGCATTTCCTTGACCATTTTCTCGCCGGGTTCGACGAGATCCATGTACCAGCCAAGATAAGTGCTTGCGCTGGGCGAAGGCGTGCCATTGCCGGTATACCAGTCGAAGCCCCCCTGGGTGGTGATGCGTGCCTCGAGGCCCGGTGTCGGGCTGCCATTCTGCAGCACGGTGCTCACGCCGAGGATCTGCTGCTGGTAAAGGGCGCTGCGGTCATAGGTAGTCGTACTGGCCTCCAGGCGATCCCAGACACCGTACATGGTCTGCACAGCCGAGCTGTTGAGATCACTCAACTCGAAGTGCTTGCCGGTGCCAAAGAGCACGATGACCCCCTCACCAACCCCGTTGGGGTGGGCGATGACGCGGGGCGGCGCGGTGATGGGCTGGTATTCGGTGGTGCCGCCGTTGTCATAGGTGGCGGTGAACAGTCTCTCTACTTTCCACTGATTGGTGGCATTGTCGCGAACATCGAATTTCCACAGATTGCCGAACAGGTCGCCGGCGTACACCAGATCCACCTTGCGGTCGCCATTGATGTCCACGGTTTCCACGGTGGACAGTCCGTTGGGCCGGTTCTGTCCGGTGGGGTCCTGCGCCGCGCCGACGCCGGTGTCCATTTTCCTGATCACTGCACCGGTCTCCATGTCCAGCACGAAGAGAATGGCGCGGCCCTGGGTGGTGGGTGATGAGTTCATCTGGCCGCCGATGCTGGTGTCATCGAAGGTATTGTTGTAGCCGTTGCCGACAAATACCGCCCATTGCCCGCTACTCAGGTTGGTCTTGGCGATCCGGGGCTTGGCAAAGGTGAAACCCAGGTCGGCATCGTCGAGATCGGTAAATTCCCACAGCACATGGCTCTGTGCGTCGGAACTGGTCCCGTCGTAATTGCCGTCGGTGACATCCAGGGCGTAGATCCCCTGCCCGCCGGCGTTGAGGCCGGCCACCAGGACGGTGCGCCAGCTGCCCCCGAAGAAGACGTCGGCCTCCGTGGGTGAGCCATCGGCATAGAAACGATGGGTGTAATTGTTGGCCGACAGCAGGGGCAGATAGCGCACCACGGCGCTCGGCACATAGGCCATGACTTCATCGCCGGTGGCGCCGTCGAATCCATGCAGCATGCCGTCGTTGCTGCCCACGTAAATGCGCGGTGTGCGGGTCTCGTTGCCCAGCCGGAAGTTCCGGTACGGCACCGCTTCGAAACTGTCCGGGTAGAAACGATAGGGCGCGCCCACATACACGGGCGTGGAATTGATGAGGTCGCCCAGCAGGAAGCGGCGGTTGCGGAAGTTGCCGCCGTTGCTCAGCTCCTCGCTACGGCTGCCGCGGAAATAGGCCACGCGGTTGCTGCCCAGGGCATCGGGATTGCCATTTTCGTCGGTGCTGAGCCAGGTCTGCAGGATTCCGCCCGGCGGCATGGCGTTCCAGGCGAAACGGATCCCGGTACCGCTGTCGGGATCCCAGGTATAGATGTTGCGGCTCGCGGGGGTCTTGAGCTCCAGCTGCGCCGCCGCGCTCCAGGTGGCCAGCGCGACGAGCTGGGACTCGGTGGTAATGCCCACCGGCAGCGTGGTAACGTCGATGGCAAGCAGGTCACCCGTCCAGTCGGCGGTATCGAAACGCGGCTGGTAGATGAAGGTGCCGGCGGCATAGAGCGGGAAACTGGTGGCCGGCGCCGCGCCCGAGCCCTTGCGCATGCTGATATTGTTCAGGATCATGTTGAGGCTGGCTACCAGTTGCTGGGGATTGCTGGCGGTGGAATACACGCCGCGTCCCGTGATGGCCGAGTGCCACAGATCGTCCACTTGATTGTTGCCCCAGCCGAGGGTGCCGTTTTGCAGGGCGGGCCAGTCCCCGCCGCCGCCGTTCTGGCCGTAGGGATCATCGGGATCGAATACGAGATTGCCGGCCAGGCCCATGCTCACCGGGAAGGTCACCATGTGTTGCCACATGGCAGGGTTGTTCTGGGGGTTCCAGAAGATGTCCTCGTTGTCCACGTCGCCGTCGTTGTCATAATCGACCTGGGTGAACGGCGTGAAGGTGGGGACGTTATTGGTCAGATCCGGGCGCAGATCATGGGCCCAGTAGTAGAAGGCGATGTCGCCCAGGAACCGGTTCTGTGGATTCCGATAGGGGGCACGGCGGTCGTAGCTGACCACGCCGAAAGGCGGGTTGCCCTGATCGTCCAGCGGGAAGGTATGCGTCTCATCATCCTCGTCGCCAATGTTGTTGGGGTTATCGTTGGTGAATACAGGGGTATTGTTCCATTCACCATCCGTGAAGGCGATATGGAAGTTCTGGCGGCAGGTGTACTCGGTAGCATCCCCCGGCTGGCTGCCCCCCGGCACCCTGGCGTAGGGGCCGTTGATACCGCTTTCCTGGTATTTGCGACCGGCACGGTCATAGGCAGCCTGCAAGGGCGTGCCGGTATCAGTCTCGGGGATGGATTCGAGCCAGTTGAAAAAGGCCGTGCGGTTGGCGCCGGAGAACTCGCGTACGACGCCAATGTTCGTAAACAGGTTGAGCGTCTGGTAGCCGACACGCACTTTCGTTCCGAGGCGCGAGAAGGAGAGCGTGGTTGCCGTCTTGGCCAGCAGGCGGCGCGAGCGATAATAGGAATACCAGTTGGCGAAGTTCTGGATTTCCTCGGCATAGGTGCAGTTTAGCGGGTCTGCACAATCCGTGCGGTTGGGACCACCGGGGAAGGGGGCGTTTCCGGGGGTGATGACCACCTGCGTATAACAGGTGTCGGAGCCGGCGCCCCAGTTCAGGTTGCCATCATCGACGTGGGTGGCATTGGTGATGTCACACTGTTGCCCCGTGCCGGCATAAGTCTGGGTCGTATCGAAATAGAAATAGAATGCTGGTCCCGGTGCTGGTCGTGGGGGGGTTCCATCAGGCTGGGGAGGACCAAAATTGTAATCATTACCAAAGCCATCCCAGTGAAGCTGAAAGTTCGTCGTGAGATCCGCCGTGCCGTTATTGCGGCTGATACCGTCCTGCCAGGCAGCCGTGGGGCTAGCGTTGCCCATGCTGACACCGTATTCGTTTACGGCTGGTGTATAGGTTATCGCCGGATTGTAGTATATCAGGTTGAAAGTGGAGCTAAATGCACGTTGGCTGAGCGCGAGATTGCCTCCAATTCCATCCGGCAGAAACATCCAGTTCATGCTCCCGGAGTCGTCGATGGTATAGACGATATTGGGCTCCACGCCCTCCTGCACGTCCAGCGGGATGTCGCTGATGTCGTAGTTCAGCGGCACGGCCAGCGCGGTGGTATTGCCGGCAAGAAAAAAGGCCAGTCCGAAAGCCATGGCATGGCTGAGAAGGCGGCGGCCAAGACCGCCGCGGTGGCTATGTGCGAGTGAGCGTTGCATCTTCATGGCTCTGACTCCGTGTTTCCTTGTGTGGGCCGGCACTGCCGGCCGGCTGAAAAATCCATACCGAGAGCGAACGGGCATCCGGTATTCAGTTCTCCGGTATTCAGTTTTCCTGGGCGGCGAAGGTCGCCTGTACCACCGCCACGGAATTGGGGTTGCCCCCCTTGCCGCGGGCGGTGATGGTGAAATAGCGTCGGCCGCTGAAGGTATCCGTGCCGAGGTCGAAGGGGATCATTTCGCCCTTCTCGATGATGTATTTGGGCAGAGGCTCGCTGAAGCTGGCCGCTGGCAGGGGCGTGCCGGTGTAGCCCAGTACCCAGACGCCGGCCCAGAAGCCCTCGTCGTGGGTGGTGTCCTCGAAGCGGCCGAAACCCGCGGTGGTGAACTGCGAGCCGCTCTCCGCGTCGCACAGGCCGGAGGTGCAGTCCACCGTGGCCGGGGTCAGCATGCCGAAACCCGCGTCCAGACGAATTTCCGCGTCGCGCATGCCGGCCTCGGCGGCATCCAGCGCGAGGCTCTGGTCGCGCAGGTTACCGGCCATGTTCTGCTCCAGCGAGACGGTGTTCATGGCGGCCACGCCCACCAGTGTCAGTACCAGCAGCAGGATCAGCGCCGTGATCAGGGCCACACCGCGACTTGCGCGGGGCAGCGGACGGGAGAGGCGGGAAAACATGTTCATGTGTCTCATATCGGCTTGTGTCCTGAAATAAAGATCCTTGCCTAGCCGGAGCAGTTGTTCTGCCCTACGCGTTCCCGGCACACGGCGTTGTTGCGAATATAGACCGTACTGCGAAATATCTTGCGAAACCGCGCGTCATTGTTGGGATCCATGGTGATGGCATTGACGCCCGGAACGCCGAGCAGGGTATAGGTATTATTGTCCAACAGTCCACGCGGCACGGTCTGGGGCGTGCGCACCAGCAGGCCGATCTGCACGCTGATGATATTGAGGGGATCCGCGACCAGGTCGGCGGTGACATAGCGATCCGGTGAATAGTCCCCGTCCATGTCTTCGCCGTAGAGGATCTGCATGTTCTCTACCCCTTCGGCGATCTCCTGCGGCGCGGCGCCGGGTTGCGAGTAATCGAGCCGGAACAGGGCCGGCTGACCGTTGATATTGAAGCCGACGTAGTAGGCGCGAATGGAAGACACGATGACCTTTGCGGTGCCGTCGTAGGACTGGCTGAGGGGGTTGTTGCCCGGCGCCACGTTGCCGGGCGCATTGCCGCCCACGCCCACGCCGCGGGAGAGGGTTGCGCCCGCTGCATTCGCGGCGTTCTGGAACACGTCGGCATACTGGCAGTCGGAGATCATGACGATGGTTCCCTGCGGGATGCCGGTGGCGCCGATGGTGGGAATGGCCGCGGCGGTGGGCGGGGTGAGGCCGGCGATGACGATGTCGTCGCGGGCGGTACCGCCCTTGACCACCAGCACGTCGCTGCCGGCGAGGACATTGCCTGTCAGGCCTGCCGGCAGCCCGGCGCCGCTGGAATCCACCCAGGCGCCGGCGGTGCCCAGGGCGCTGATGTCCGTGGTGGTGCCCGGTCCCGTGCCGGCGGCTTCATAGCCGCCAACGGAGATGGAAAAATCGTACAGCGTCGGGTCGTTGCTGTTGAGCAGGACGTTGACGCTGGGATTGCAACCCGAGTAGCCGGCCTGGCGCATGTCCTGGGCCATGAAACTGAAGCCGAAGCGGCCGTTCTCCTGCAGGCGCGCGAATTCCTCCTGCACGGCGTAGTTGCGCTTGTTGGCCGAAAACATGGTGCCGAGTCCCAGCATCAGCACCGAGAAGATGGCCAGCGAGACCATCAGTTCCACCAGCGTCAGGCCGCGTGCACGGTCAGGGGAAGGCAGGTTTGCTTTCATCAGGGCGTTCATGGTCATCACGTCTTGCGATCCGGTCAGGGCACGAAGGTATAGGTGTAGCACTTGAGATCCACGGCGGAGTTACCGCTGCAGCCGGTACCGGCGACGCCGGTGCGGTCCTCGTCCCACATGATGGTAATGGTCATGGGAGAGCCGGCCGCGGCGCCGTTGCCGACCACGGTAGCGCGTCCCGAGGGCAGCTGGGCCTCCACCGCCGCCTTCCATTCGGCGGCATCGTAGGCGGCCAGGACGTCGGGGGCGCAGATGACCGCCAGGCAATCGGCGCCCATGGGGGCGTTGTTGGTATCGATATTGTCGTAGTTCCCCGCCGTGAGAGCGGCCTGGTTGGCGCGAATACGCTCGGCCATGTCGTAGGCCAGCACCGTGGCCTGGGAGCGGGTCAGGGCGGTGAGGTTCTGGCGCGTGCCGCCGGCCTGCATGCCGGCCAGGCCCAGCAGGCCGATGGCCAGGATGAGCATGGCCACCATGATCTCGATGAGGGTAAAGCCCGCCGCCGGGTTCGGTCGTCTTGCCGTTGTCTTCATGTGTCGTATTCTGCTCATGCGAATTTTCCGTTTATCCGCCGCAGCCGGGCCTTCCCCGCTCAGGGGCAGGCCACGTCGTTGCCAGCGATATCTTCCACGACGTTATTGCCGTTGTTGTCCTGCCCGATGCTCACCCGTCCCATGGGATTGACGATGAGCGAGCGGGCGCGCAACAGCCGGTTGGCGTCCGCCGCCTCGCCGCACAGCACGAAGGTGCCGGAGTCGTTGCCGCCGCGCAGGGTGCCGTTGGCGTGGAACTGCAATACCGCGCCATTGGTGGCGAACTGCGCGGTCAGGGTCTGGCCGGCCGCGAGCGCACCGGCGGCATTGATGAGCACGTCGGTGCCGTCAATGACGGCGTTGCCGTTGAGATCGGTGAAGGCGATCCAGCCGCCTTCCCAGGCCGTGCCGCCGTTGCAGGTGGCGCCATCGGTGCTCGCACAGACGGTCACGCGGTGGCCGCGCTTGAGGGCCTCGCTGCGCGCCGCCGAGAGCTGCGCCGAGAGGGCGTTGACGCCGGCCGCCTGGCGGTTGCTGGAGACCATGGTCTGGTAACCCGGCACCACCAGTACCGCGAGGATGGCCAGCACCGCGAGGGTGACCATCAGCTCGATGAGGGTCAGACCTCGTTGGGAACGTCGTGTTGCTCTACTCATGGGGAGATTTATAGTATGGTTTGCCACGCCTGTCCGGTGGTGACTGACCGGCGGCCATGGTTGACAGACAAGTGGTAGCCGGCGGGCGGCCGCGGCATACCGCCACAGGGGTCGGTATCGGCCGGGACCACGGAAAAACATGAGCGAGTTCACAATTATCGGTGGCGGCCTGCTGGGCATGCTCACCGCCCGCGAACTGCACCTCGCCGGGCAGGCGGTCACCGTGCTGGAGCGTGGCCGCCTGGGGGGGGAGTCCACCTGGGCCGGCGGCGGTATCCTCTCACCACTCTATCCCTGGCGCTACCCCGCCGCCGTCAACCGCCTCGCGCGGGAGAGCCAGGCCCTGTATCCCGACCTGTGCCGTGAACTCTGCGACCGGACCGGCGTGGATCCGGAGTGGACGCAGAGCGGCCTGCTGATCAGCGATCTGGCGGCGGAGCTGGAAGCGGCCCTGGCCTGGAGCCGGGACTACGGCCTGCGGGCCGAGGTGCTGGAAGACCAGGGGGCGCTAGCCGCCCTCCAGCCCGGCATCGGCGCGCTGGACACCCCCGCCCTGTGGCTGCCGGAGCTGGCCCAGGTGCGCAATCCCCGCCTCATCCGGGCCCTGCGGGCCTGGCTGGAGGGGGCCGGCGTGATCCTCCGGGAAGGAGTCGAGGTGACGGGCTTCGAACTGGGCGACGCGCGGATCACCGGCCTGCGCGTGCGCCACGGGGACGGGGAAGCCGTGCTGGCGGCCGGGCAGGTCATCGTCGCCGGTGGCGCCTGGAGCGGGGAACTGCTCGCTCGCACCGGGCTGGACCTGCCGGTGCGCCCGGTCCACGGCCAGATGATCCGCTACGAGACCCCGCCGGGCACCCTGGCCCATATCCTGCTCAGCCGTGATCGCTACGTCATCCCGCGCCGAGACGGGCAGGTGCTGGTGGGCAGCACCCTGGAGGAGATCGGCTTTACCAAGCGGACCAGCGACGCCGCGCGGCAGGAGCTGGAGGCGGAGGCGCGGCGGATCTTCCCGCCCCTGGCGGACTACGCCCTGCGGGGCCACTGGTCCGGGTTGCGGCCGGGCAGCCCCACGGGCATACCTTATATAGGGCCTCACCCGGCGGTGGCCGGCCTGTGGGTGGTGGCGGGTCACTACCGCAACGGCGTGGTGCTCGGCGCGGCCTCGGCGCGCCTGCTGGCCGATCTCGTGCTGGAGCGGGCACCCCGGCTGGACCCCGCGTCCTATGCCCCGGGGGCGGCCGTGGTTGGATCTTGAGCAGTTCGCTGGTTTATACTCGATCTCATGTCGGATCCCGTGCCACATAAAGACCTTACGAAAGAAGAGGTTGTCGATCTCCTGCGCGCCCGGGGCATCACCCCCACCCAGCAGCGCGTGGATATCGCCCGCATCCTCTTTGCGCGCCCCCAGCACCTTTCCGCGGACCAGGTGCTGGCCGCCGTCAATGCCGAGCGTGCCCATGTCTCCAAGGCCACGGTGTACAACACCCTGGGACTGTTCGCCCGCAAGCGGCTGGTGCGCGAGGTCATCGTCGATCCCAGCCGGGTGTTCTACGATTCCAACACCCGGCCCCATCACCATTTCTACAATGTCGATCGCCACACCCTCACCGACGTGGACGAGCAGATGGTCAGCATCGAGACCCTGCCGACGCCGCCGGCGGACACGGAACTGGACGGCGTCGATGTCATCATCCGCGTACGCGACCGCCAGCCGGGGCGCTAGGCGCCCGACGCTATCCCCCTGATTTACCTGCCCCCCGGCGATCCAGTATACTTGCCCGCCCAGCTTTCCCGCCGGAATAGCTCAGTCGGTAGAGCAGCTCATTCGTAATGAGAAGGTCGTAGGTTCGATTCCTATTTCCGGCACCATTTCTCCCCGCACCGCGCCGTCACGGCGCGGGCGCCGGGTTCTCCCCCGGCATCCCTTGCGGCGCGTCCCCCGGCGCCGGACGCCGCCCCTTGTTCCGGTCACGCCAGGCGATGTAGCTGGGATAGTCCCTGTAGCCCCGGCTGAGGATGTAGTCGAGCACCTTGTTGAGGCGATAGAAACCGATGACGGAACTGATGCGCAGGATCTCCCGGCCGTCCTCGTCGAAGAACACCAGCGTCGGCGCATAGACGATACCCAGGTCCCGCGCCCAGCGGCGAGCGGTGGTGGCCACGCCCTGCGGCGTGACCACCGGCGTCTCCGAGCGGATATCCAGTTGCACGGCCTCGAAGGCCCTGAGGCGGCCCGCGATGGCGGTGTTGTTCATGGGGCCCCCGTGGAGCACGTCACAGGGGTGGCAGCGCGGCGTTTCGAAGAACACCACCAGCGGGACCCGCTTCGGATCGGGCCGGCGGCGATCCAGCCGGTAGGGCGGTGGCCGAAAGAGGGGGCTGGCATTGAGGGCGTCGTTGCCGTACTCCTCGGCGGCCTCGGCGCGGGCCAGGTAATCGCGGAAGCCTTCCTTGAGGTAGTGCCCGTCGGCGACGTATTCCAGCGCGGCGCGAAAGTAGTAGGGCGGCCGGTAGCCCGTCAGCCGGTACACCACGCGGCCCTGTTGATCGAGAAACAGCAGGGTGGGCGTGAAGTTGACCTTCAGCTCCGTGGCGAAGCGGTTCTCCGGCCTGCTGTGGCCGTGCAGATCCGTGACCGTGCGCGAGCCGCGCACGTCGATGTGGATGACCTCGAAGTACTTGCGCGTGTAGGCGATGATGTCGTCGCGGCCCCAGTTGTTTTCCAGGTGGGCGCGGCAATAGGGGCAGTCGTCCTGGCCAAAATACAGGATCAGGCCCCTCTTGCCCTCCCTGCGGATGTCGGCGAGGTCTTCATTGAGATCGAGAAAGGAGACGCGAAACCACGCCGGCAACTCCAGCGGCGTATCGAGGGGACGATCACCGAAACCGGACGGATCCCAGCCCTCGGCGGCGCCCCATGCCGGTGCGCACAGGAGCAGGGACAGGAGGAAAAACTGGCGCATGGGAAATACCTCTGGGGCTATTCTAAGTTAAATCGCCGGGGGCTTGGAGTAGAATGCCGGGGGCGCCGGGCAATTATGTCATGCGCTGACAAAGACCACCTTGCGCGTGGCCGGAGGAGAGTGAAGGCGGCATGGGAGGCGAGGCGATACTCTTGCGCGGGGCGCTGCTCAACCCACTGGGCAGCGACGACTGGCAATTCATCGCCGATGGCGGCCTGTTCATCGAGGATGGCCTCATCCGCGAGGCGGGCCCCATGCGCCGGTTTCGCCGGGTACCGGAGAGCGCCGTGGTGGACAGCGGCGGCCTCCTGCTGCCGGGTTTCATCGACGTTCATACCCACTGGGTACAGCACGCCATTCGCGGGCGTTTCCACGAAGATCTGCTCGACTGGCTGGCCCGTCATGTGTGGCCGGAAGAGGCGCGCTTCGCCGACGCGGCGCACGCCCGCAGCCAGGCGCGCCGTTTCTTTCACGACACCCTGCGCGCCGGCACCACCGCCGGCATGGCCTGGTCCAGCGCCCACAGCGGCGCGACGCGCATCGCCGCCGAGGAACGCCGCGGCGACTGGGTCATCGGTCCCGCCTGGATGGACGTGCCCCTGGACAATGCGCCGTCGGGCGACAACGGCCTGGCGCGGGAACTGGAGAGCACCTCGGTCGCGGAGGCGTGCGCGCCCCTGCTCGCCGCCCTCGGCGCCGATCACTTCGCCGTGACACCGCGTTTCGCGCCGGCTTGCAGCATGGAACTGATGCGCGCCCTCGGCGAGGTGGCCGCCCGCCATGGCTGTTTCATTCAGACCCACCTGGCCGAGTCGCCGGCCGAGGTGCGGGCGACGGCGGCGCGCTTTCCCGCGGCGCGCGACTATACCGATGTCTATGATCAGGCCGGCCTGCTCACGCCACGCAGCGTCGTCGCCCACTGTATTCACCTGCGGGAGGCGGCCTGGCAGGTGCTGGCGGCGCGGGGCTGCTGGATCGCCCATTGTCCATCGAGCAACGAGGCGCTGGGCAGTGGCCGCATGCCGCTGGAGACCGTGCGCCGGCACGGTATCCCCTGGGCGCTGGGCTCCGACGTGGGCGCGGGGCCGAGTCACAGCATGCTGCATGTCATGCAGCGTTTTCTCGCCCAGCACCGGGCGGCGGGTTGTGCCGTCGGCCCGCGCGAGGCGCTGCATGCCGCCACCCGCGCCGGGGCCGCCTGCCTGCGTCGGCCGCGGCTGGGCGGTCTGGAGGCGGGCAAGCAGGCCGACGTGGTGGTCCTGCCCCATCCGGGCGGCAGCGACACGGCGGGGGCCTTCGAGGCCCTGTTGCAGGGCAGCCCGGCGGAGCTGGAGACCCGGCCGCTGGCCACCTGGCTGGCGGGACGACCCACCGGCGCGCAGGCCGGGGAGGCCAGCGGCGCGGCGTGAGGCTTCAAAGGCCGCTTGCCGTGGCCGATAATCGATACACGGGCGCGCGAGCCGCAAACGGACAGAGGAAACGGACAGAGGAGACGGGCAGTGGGATTTCTCGACGATCTACGCCGCGAGGCCGAGCAGCGGCGCGAGGAGGAGGCGAGCGTCGCGGCGCAGCGCGCGGCGCGCGAGGCCTTCTACCGCAGCAACATCCTGCCGCGCATGGAAGCGGCCTACCGCCTGTTTGCGCAACTGGCGGAACACCTCAACTACCTGCGGCCCGAGCAGCCGGTCAACTATACCCTGCGGGGGTACGGCGAATGGCGGGGGCTGCGGCAGGAAAACTACGAGTTGCAGGTGGACAGCCGCCAGAACATGCGCCAGCTGGTACTGCGCGCCGAGTGCCGCGGCGAGGAAGAACTGGTGTTCACGGTGGAGGGGCACAAGGCCATCCAGCGCCAGGTGGACTACCTCAACGGTACCGGCCTCACGTTTCACTACCGCGAGCGGCGCGACGAGCGCATGAACGCCGAAGCGGCGGAGTTCATCGTCAAGCCGCTGGTGCCGGTGAGCCTCACCATGGAGGCCGACATCGAGGAAGGGCGTATCGTCATCGCGCTGCGAAACTTCGAGGACTTCGGCAGCCGACGCTATTTCCTGGAACCGCGGAAACTCGACGAGGAGGTGCTCGATCAGCTGGCGCGCTACGTGGCGCGGGACAGTGATCGTTTCCTGCAGGACGATGTGGACGCCCGGACGCGCGCCGCCCTGCAGGCGAAGCTGCGCGAGGAAGCGGCACAGCGCCAGCGCGAGCTGGCCGAGAGCGAGGCCCGCGCGCGCGAGGCCGAGTCAGCCGCCGCGGGTCGGAAGTCCCTGCTGGGTGGCCTGTTGAAGAAGGGGGATTGAGCGGCCGGCGCGAAAGGCCTCAGGCCGCGCCGGAGGAGCCGCCGGGCGTGGACGAGGAGGCAAGCTGTTCCTGGCGGCGCGCCGCCAGTTCCTGCACGCCGGGGCGGTTGACGTACTGGTCCAGGGTGATGCCGTTGAGGAAGTTGTACAGCCTGTCGCTCAGTTCCTGCCACAGCTCGTGGGTCAGGCAGGGTTCGCCATCGTGGCAGTCGCCGCGGCCCTCGCAACGCATGGTCTCCAGTTTTTCGTCCACGGCGAGAATGATATCGGCGACGGTGATCTCGCCGGCCTCGCGGGCCAGGCGGTAGCCGCCGCGCGGACCGCGCACCCCCTTCACCAGGCCGTTCTTGCGCAGCATGCTGAACAGCTGTTCCAGGTAGGAGTTGGAAATGCCCTGGGTCTGCGAGATGTCCGCCAGGGTGACCGGTCCCTCGTTCTGCCGCATGGCGATTTCCATCATGGCCGTGACGGCGTAGCGTCCTTTTGTCGATAGTCTCATGGGAACCTCTAAAACCCTGTCAATTCCACGTTATTAACTAGGTATAAGAGACAACTGTGGATTCGTCAACAAAATGGCTGTGAAATCGTTCCGCCTCAGGCCGGCGCGGCGAGGACGCGCATGGAAAAATCAATGGCTTGCACGTGCTTGGTCAAGGCCCCCACGGACACGAAGTCCACCCCCGTTTGGGCAATTTCTCTTATGTTCTCAATGGTTACGTTCCCCGAGGCCTCCAGCAGGGCGCGCCCGGCGGTGAGCGCGACGGCCTCGGCCAGCGTGGCGGGTGCCATGTTGTCCAGCAGCACGCGCTCGGCCCCGGCCTCCAGGGCCTCGCGAAGCTCATCGAGACTCTCCACTTCCACCTCGCGGGGCAGATCCGGGTGGCGCCGGCCGGCGGCCGCCACCGCCGCGGCGATGGAGCCGGCGGCGAGGATGTGGTTTTCCTTGATCAGCACCATGTCCCACAGGCCGAGGCGGTGGTTGTGGCCGCCGCCGCAGGCCACGGCGTATTTCTGCGCCAGGCGCAGGCCCGGTATGGTCTTGCGGGTATCCAGCACGCGCGTCGTGGTGCCGGCCAGCGCATCGGCGTAGCGGCGCGTCAGGGTGGCGGTGCCCGACAGGGTCTGGAGGAAGTTCAGCGCCGTGCGTTCGCCGGTGAGCAGCGCCGCGGCGGGGCCACGGAGTTCGCACACCGTCTGGGCGGGGTTCAGGCGGGCACCTTCCTCCGCCTGCCAGTGGATGGCGACACCGGCATCGAGGGCCGCGAACACCGCGTCGAACCAGGGGCGTCCACAGAGCACCGCGGCCTCGCGGCAGATCACCTGCGCCCTGGCCTCGGCGCGGGGATCGAGCAGGTCCGCGGTGACGTCGCCACCGCCCAGGTCCTCGGCCAGCGCCGCGCCCGCCTGCGCGGCGATGCGCGCGCCGTCCAGTCCCAGGCGCGCAAGCTGGCGTGAAACCGAAAAGGATTGCGTCATGGTCGCCCCCGCGTCGAAAGATGGGGGCAAGTATAACCGCAGCGGCCGCCGTGCGCCGCCCGCGCAGGCTGGACAAGCGGCAAGGGGAGGCGGCATCATGACCGTCGGGAGGCGATCCCCGCCCGCCCACAACCGGAGCACTCGCGGTCTCTTTCATGAAAACCTCCAGCGGACTCCTGCGCGCCTTCATGGAGAGCACGCGCGATCTCCTTCCCATCGTCATCGTGGTCGCCTTTTTCCAGATCGCCGTGCTGCGGCAGCCCTTCCCGGAACTGCTCGATCTGCTGACGGGACTGTTTCTCGTCATCCTCGGCCTCACCCTGTTCGTGCAGGGGCTGGAAATGGGCCTGTTTCCCATCGGCGAGAGCATGGCCTACGCCTTCGCGCGCAAGGGCAGCGTCAGCTGGCTGCTGGCCTTCGCCTTCCTGCTGGGTTTCGGCACCACGGTGGCCGAACCGGCCCTCATCGCGGTGACCAAAAAGGCCGCCCAGGTGGCGGCGGAGGGAGGCTTCATTCACCACGGCGAGGTGGCCCGCGAGGGCTACGCAGATGGCCTGCGCTACACGGTTGCCTTCTCGGTGGGACTGGCCATCGTCATCGGCGTGTTGCGCATCCTGCGTGGCTGGCCGCTACACTACTTGATCATCGGGGGCTACTGCGGCGTGGTGATCATGACCCTGTTCGCGCCCCCGGAGATCGTCGGCATCGCCTATGACTCGGGTGGCGTCACCACCTCCACCATCACCGTGCCGCTGGTCACCGCGCTGGGCGTCGGCCTGGCCAGCAGTATCAAGGGACGCAATCCCATGGTGGACGGCTTCGGTCTCATCGCCTTTGCTTCCCTGATGCCGATGATCTTCGTGATGATCTACGGGGCTATCATCTGATGCACGAGCTGGGCCGCTATCTCCTCGACAGCTTCCTCGGCACGCTGACCGATGTCCTGCCCATCGTGCTCGTCATTCTGTGTTTCCAGTTACTGGTGATCCGGCGGCGCATTCCCAACCTGCGTCGCACGGTGCTGGGTTTCGTCTATGTCATCATCGGCCTGTCGCTCTTCCTCGTCGGGCTGGAGGAGGCGCTCTTTCCCCTCGGCGAGGCGATGGCGAAACAGCTTACCGATCCGGCCTTCATCTACGCCGGCATCGAGGCCATCGGCGGCGCGGTGCGCTGGCAGGACTACTACTGGATCTATCTGTTCGCGGCGGCCATCGGCTTTGCCACCACCGTGGCCGAACCCTCGCTCATCGCGGTGGCCATCAAGGCCAACGAGGTCTCGGGCGGGGTGATCAGGCCCTGGGGACTGCGCACGGCGGTGGCGCTGGGGGTGGCCTTCGGCATTGCCCTTGGCACCTACCGCATCGTCACCGGTACCCCGCTGCAGTACTACATTATCGCCGGCTACGTGCTGGTGCTGGTGCAGACCATTTTTGCGCCACGCATGATCATCGCGCTGGCCTACGACTCCGGCGGCGTCACCACCTCGACGGTGACCGTGCCGCTGGTCACGGCGCTGGGTCTGGGACTGGCTTCCACCATTCCCGGACGCAGCGTGCTGGTCGATGGTTTTGGGCTGATTGCCTTTGCCAGCCTGTTTCCCATGATTACGGTCATGGGCTATGCGCAACTCAGCGAGTGGCAGGCGCGGCGAGGCCACAAATCGGAAAACCCCTGAGGGAGGTATGCCATGCATTTCAAACTGATCATTGCACTGGTGGAGGACGAGAAGACCGATGCCATACTCAAGGTGGCGCGCGAGGAAGGCGCCACCGGTGCCACCGTCATCAACCATGCCCGGGGAGAGGGGCTGGAGAAGAGCCGTACTTTCTTTGGTCTGTCGCTGGAGACGGCGCGCGACGTGTTGTTCTTCCTCGTCGAGGAACACATGAGTCGCAAGATCCTCGAACGCATCGCCCAGATGGGAGATTTCGACAAGTCAAAGGGGACGGGGATCGCATTCCAGATCGATGTCGAAGACGCGGTGGGCGTGGCCCACCAGGTGGAACGCCTTAGCGAAGTAGTGGAGGAAGAGATATGAGCGAGCGAAAACTGGTTCGCGTCCGCGATGTCATGAAAACGAAGTTTGACGTCATCGACGGGCTGGAGACCATCAGTAGTGCACTCAAGACCATGAAGCACGTGGAGACCAAGTGTCTCATCGTCAAGAAACGCCATGACGATGATGAGTTCGGCATCCTGCTGCTTTCCGATATCGCGCGCCAGGTACTGGCCACCGACAAGGCACCGGACCGCATCAATGTCTATGAGGTCATGACCAAGCCGGTGATCTCGGTGCGCCCGGAAATGGACATCCGTTACTGTGCGCGCCTGTTCAACCGCTTCGACCTGTCGCGTGCGCCGGTCATCGACTGCAACGAAGTGGTGGGTATCGTCAGCTTCACCGACATGGTGCTGCACGGTGTCGTCACCGACTGAGTCTCCCGGCCGCCTGCGGGTGGACCGCCGGACCGGTCTGCTGGTGCCGGCGCGTCAGGTGGACTCGCCCAACCACAACCGGCGGCCCGCCGGCAGCGAGATCGAACTGCTGGTGATCCACGGCATCAGCCTGCCGCCTGGGGAGTTCGGCGGCCCTTACGTGGAACAGCTGTTTACCAACCGACTCGACCCCGCCGCGCACGAGGATTTCCACGAGCTGGCAGCGCTGCGCGTATCCAGCCACCTGTTCATTCGCCGCGACGGCGAGATCATCCAGTTCGTTCCCTTCCACCGCCGCGCCTGGCATGCCGGCGAGTCCCGCTTCGAGGGGCGCGACAACTGCAACGATTTTTCCATCGGCATCGAACTGGAAGGTACTGACGAACTACCCTACGAGGACGTACAATACACGCGTCTCATCGAAGTGTGCCGCGCCCTGCAGAAGGCCTGGCCGGCCCTTGATGAGGCCCATATAGTCGGGCATAGTGACATTGCGCCGGGGAGAAAGACGGACCCGGGTCCGGCCTTTGACTGGGCACGCCTGCGGCACGGACTGTATCATCACTGAGGACGGAATCGCCTCTCATGAAACTCATCGCTATTCTCATCGCCCTGGCGGTGGAGCACTTCTCCAGTTCCCTGTCGCAGTGGCGGCGCCTGGAATGGATGGCGGCCTGCGGCAGCGGGCTGTACCGCCGTCTCGAGGGCCTCGGCTGGCGCGGCGGCGTCCTCGGCGTGATCGTCGTGGTGGGCGCCCTGCCGCTGGCCACCTTCCTCATCGTGCTGTTGCTGGAGAGCATCGGCTGGGTGCTGGCCTTTCTCTTCGGCCTCGCGGTGCTGATCTATTGCCTTGGTCCCGGCGATCTGGTGGACGAGGTGGAGGGCTATATCGCCGCCACCGAGCGGGGCGACCGGGAAGCGGCCCATGAGTACGCCATTCAGATCCTTGGCGACGACGCCCCGCGCGATCCGGTGGCGCTGGCGGAAGAGATGAAGGGCGTGATGTTCCTGCGCCTCAACGAACGCTTCCTTGGCGTGCTGTTCTGGTTCCTGGTGCTGGGGCCCCTGGGCGCGGTGCTCTATCGCACGAGTAGCTTGTTGCAGGATCACGCCGCGGAGCTGGATGAGGAGTTCAATGCCAGTCTGGCGCGCCTGCGCTGGATCCTCGACTGGCCCTGCGCGCGCCTCAACATGCTGGCCTTCGCGCTGGCCGGCAGTTTCGTCGATACCATGAGCTGCTGCGCGGGGCTGGACGATTTCCTGCGCAAGGACAACGATGTGCTGATCATGGACGCCGCCCATGGCGCCATGAAATACGAACTGGCCGCCACCGAGGCGTCCGAGGGCAGTCCCGACGTGGAGGGTGTGGCCATCGCCCTGGCGCTGGCGCGGCGCAGTTTCCTTACCTGGATCGGCGTCATCGCCTTCCTCACCATTGCCGGCTGGGTGGTGTGAGGCGCCGCCCTTTTCCCCGTTTCCCTGTTCGTTTCCTGTTTCTCCGGCGGTGGCTTGCCGTCGGCCTGCTGTTGCCCCATGTCTCGCTTGCCGCGGGGGAGACGGCTGTCGCGGTGGTCGATGACGCGGGCCGGCGCGTCCACCTGTCCGCGCCGGCGCGGCGCATCGTCAGCCTCGCGCCCCATCTCACCGAGCTAATCCATGCCGCGGGCGCGGGGAGGTATCTGGTGGGCGTGGACAGCGCCTCCGACTATCCCGAGGCGGTGCGTGCCCTGCCGCGCGTCGGTGGTCTCGGGCGGGTGGATCGTGAACGCCTGCTGCGCCTGCGCCCCGATCTGATCCTCGTGTGGCGCAGCGCCACCGATGTCGAACGCCAGCGCCAGCTGGAAATGCTGGGCGCGGCGATCTTCGTCAGCCGGCCCCGTAGCCTCGCCGGCGTCGCCGCCACCATCGAACGCCTCGCCACCCTCGCCGGTACCCCTGAACGGGGCCGACAGGTCGCCGCGGCCTACCGGCGGCGACTGGCGGAACTGCGCGCGCGCTACGCCCGCCGCGCGCCCCTGCGCGTGTTCTACCAGGTGTGGGACCGGCCGCTCATGACCATCAACGGCGAACACGTCATCAGCGATGCCATCCGCCTGTGCGGTGGGGAAAACATCTTTGCCGGGCTGCGCGCGTTGGCGCCGCGGGTCAGCATCGAGGCCGTGCTCGCCGCCGATCCCCGTTTCATCGCCACCAGCGACGGCGGCATGGACGGGCGGGGCCGCCTCGCGCGCTGGAAGCGCTGGCCGGCGCTCGCCGCCAACCGAGGCAACGGCTACCTGACGTTGCCCGCCGACGAGATCTCGCGCTTTACCCCGCGCATCCTCGATGGCGTGGAAAAACTGTGCAGGGCGATGGATGCCGCGCGGCGTTCGCAGTGACTCGCTGCAAGAAGCCGGCCACAAGGAAAATACATGATTCACCACGGAGGGCACAGAGAAGAACACTTCACAAACCACAGGAAAAGCGCTGATCCGGGAAAACAGTCCCTCCCTCAAAACACGAAATCACCGCAAGGATCGCAAAGAAACGCGAAGTACAAGTAAACGGTTCTTTCTCCTTGCGTGCCCTGGCGACCTTTGCGGTTGCTTTTCTTTGTGTCCTCTGTGCCCTCTGTGGTTAAGTTGCTTTCACCTGCGCCTGGATGTCCCGCAATTTCGGCACGGCGAGGCCGGCTTCGTCGGCGATTTCGATGGCGCGCGCGAGGCGCGCGGGGGCGGAGCGGCCCATGCACTGATGGTGCAGGTCGCCCTGGATGGCTTCCACCATGCCTTCGATGAGCCGTTCGCGCTCGACCTCGTGACCCACGAGCCAGGCCTGAATGTCCATGACTTCGTCGGCCACCGCGCGCGCGAGGTCCTGGTGCTGTTGCCACAGTGTGTCCACGTCGCCTCCCACGACCAGGCCGCAGATGTTGGTGGTGAGGATATAGACGTTCTTGCGCACCAGCTCGTATTCCATTTCTTCTTCGCTGGCGACTTCCCAGCAGGGGATGTCGAGGCTCTCGAGGGCATCTTCGAGGATGGGGGCGCGTGGGCCGAAGACCGGCGAGGGTACCAGCACCTTGTAGTCGTGGCCCTTCTTCTTTTCGAACCAGACGGAGATCACCGTGGGGTTCGCGATCCCGTGGCGCTGCCAGTCTCGCGGCAGGAGTTCGTTCTGCAACAGGCCGAGCCGGTCGCGCCAGATCGTCGGCAGGCTCTCCAGCACCGGGTGCAGGTCCTTTTCCCCCACGGCGACGAGCACCAGCGCGGGATCGGGGATGGTACGCGCATAGGCGTCGATGTTGGCGCGGCGCGAGACGGGATACACGGGATGACCGGTGCGCAACAGGCCGCGGGTGAAGACCCCGCCCATTTCACCGATGCCAATGACGACGACTGGTTCCTGCATGACTTGTTCCCCCTCTGGACGGGCGCGCCTCTGTGATTCGTAAGGTCTGATTGTAAGACAGCCGCGCCCCCGGCAACAGGCTTGCGAGCGGCAGGCCGGGCTCAGAAGTCGTGGCGCAGACCCATGACGATGGCGTTGGAGGCGCCGTGCACGCCGCTGAAAAGACCATAGACCCCGGAGCGGTGATGCACGCGGACAAGAAACCGCCAGTCGCGGACAGTGGGCGGTGCGAGTGTCATCTCGAACAGCAGGTAGTTGAGGAAGCGCGCCGTCTCGGTATGGCGAAGGGCTTCCAGTTGCGAGTCCTCGGTGATATAGGACAGGCCCTCGCCCACGGCAAAGGTGGTGCGCAGGCTGTCGTCCCAGGCGAAGCCCGCCCAGCGGTAGATGGCGACGACCACGTACTCGTCGTAGTCTTGCACGCCGGTGTGCTGTGCATACTGCAACTCGATGGCCAGGCTGCGCTGGCGCGTGTAGCGGGCGAGGGTGTGTCCCACGGCGAGGCCGCGCAGGGGAAAGTCGCTGTCCAGGTCGGCGCGCAGGGTCAGGGTCTCGAAGAGGGGATCGGCGCTGAGCCGGCCGGCATAGACGGCGAGGTAGCTCGACGGCGCGCCGGCACTGTCATCGGCCCCGGCGGGCTGGGCCATGGCCCACAGCAACCAGCACAGCAGGGAGAGCGGCAGGCGTTTCCGCCGCGGCCGGATCAGCGGGGATGGTTCCACTGGGCCTCCGCTTCGCCAGCCTCGCGGTTCAATGCCCGGCAGAGCACGAAGAGGAGATCGGAGAGGCGGTTGAGGTAGGCGATGATCTCGCCGCGTACCTCCCCTTCGTGGGCGAGCGTGACCACGCGACGCTCGGCGCGGCGGCAGACGGTGCGCGCCACGTGGCACAGGGCCGCCGCGGGCGTGCCGCCGGGGAGGATGAATTCCTCCAGCGCCGGCAGTTCACTGTTGAGCTCGTCGAGCCAGTCCTCGAGGCGCTGGATGGCCGCCGCGTCAATGGCCTGGTAAGTCGGCATGCAAAGCTCGCCGCCGAGATCGAAGAGTTCGTGCTGGATGCGTACCAGGGGTGTGTTTATTCCGTCGGGCAGATCGTGGCTGAGGAGCAGACCGAGGAAGCTGTTGAGTTCGTCGATGGTGCCATAGGCCTCCACCCGCGCGTGATCCTTGGCAATGCGCGTGCCGTCGCCGAGACCGGTGCTGCCCTGGTCGCCGGTGCGGGTGTAGATCTTCGAGAGTCGCTTGCCCATGTCGCCTCGCCTTGTTGCGCCTTGCCGGGTGGCAGGGTGAGCCGCGCTCAGCTGTCGAGGCGGTAGATCACCGGCAGATCCACATTATACAACCGGAAGGCAAAGCGATCCGCGAAACCTTCGATGCGTTCCACCTGCTCCAGCGCGCGCACCGCGCTGTGATCCAGCAGGCCGTGGCCGGAACTGCGCTTGACGTGCACGGCCCGGATATGTCCCTGCGCCGAGATCTCGAAGGCGAGCAGCACGGTACCCTGCCAGCCCTTGCGCCGCGCCAGCGCGGGATAGCGAAAGTAGCGCGCGATGTCGTGGCGCAGGCGCTCGGCGATGAACACGCGCGCCGCGGCCTCTCGCGCCGTGCTGTCGCGGGGCGCGGGGGCGGCCTCGCCGGCTGCCGTGGCCGGGGGCATCGGCGAGACCGGCCGGGTGGTTTCGGCCACGCGCGCTGCCGGGTCCTGGCGGGCGGGCCTTGCCGGCGCCGCTCTCCGGGCGGGGGTCGCTGGCGGCGGGATGGCCGCGGGCCTTGCCGCCGGCGCGGGTGGAGCGGCCAGGCGCACGGCCAGCGGCGGCCGGGTGTTGCCGCCCCACCGCGGCGCGTGGACACTCACCAGCAGCAGCGCGTGGGCGGCCAGTGAGATCCCCAGGAACCAGGGCAGTGTCGCGGCGGGGCGGGTCATGGCGCTACAGCTGGTACTCCATGCCGAAATAGAAGGTGCGGCCCAGGGTCTGGTAGGCCGACACCGACTCGTATTCCTCGTTGGCGGCGTTTTCCACCCGCGCGCGCAGGGTCAGCTTCGGTGTCATGCGCGCGCTGGCGTGCAGGTTGAGTACCGTGGAGGCCTCCACCGTGGTGCGGGCGAAGGTGATGCCGTCGATATCCGGGCGCTTGCCGGTGTGCACCAGGTCGCCGCCGAAGCTGTAGCGGTCTGCGCGCCAGGCCAGTGACAGGCTGATGCTGTGACGCGCGCGGCGCAGCAGTTGCGTATGGTTGACCTCGTTCATGGGGTCCTGCGCCACGGCCTCGATGTTGACGCTCATGCGCCCGGCCGTGGCCCGGTAGGAGAGCTCGATACCGTCGATGCGCGTCCTGCTGATGTTGCTGTTCTGCGCGAGGAGGACGTCATAGCTGATGAGGTCGTCGATGTCGTTGCGGAACACGCCGATGCGCAGGGACTGCTTCGGCGAGGGGTGATACATGAGCGCCAGTTCGCTGTTGACCGACAGTTCGGGCTTGAGGTTGGGATTGCCGCCGAAACCGAAGCGATCGGTGCTGTCCGGCGCGCGGAAACCGCTGTTGTTGGCGGCCACCAGGCGCAGGGTCGGGCCGAGATCGTAACCCACCTCCAGGTTCCAGGTGCCGTATTCTCCGGCGGTCTCGTGATCGGTGTAGCGCGCACCGATGACCGCGCGCCACGGCCCGGCGCGGTAGTTGTCCTGCACGAAGACGGCGTTGACGCCGGTGTTCTCGTTGAAGCTGGAGAAACCGGCCGCTACGGTCTTCTCACTGGACAGGTACAGGCCGGCGGTGAGCAGGTTGGCCTCGCCCAGCTGGATGTCGTTCTGCCAGTCCAGCGCCAGGCGGTTGGTGTGGGCAAAGTTGCTGCTCTGGTTCTGATCGATCTCGTCGCGGATGTTGCTGAACTTCCAGGTACTCACCCAGTTGTCGGCGGGCGCGTGTTCCAGGGTGAGGGCGCTGGCGCTGTTGAGAAAGTCCTGGTCGCGCGGCACATTGGGCGCGCTTTCGTACTCGGTGTTGCCGCTGGCCTGCCAGTGGCTGACGCCAAGTTTCATGCCGCCGAGCCGCCAGTTGGCGAAGACGTTGAAGGTGGTGTTGTCGTGGCCGCGCGGGCTGCTGGAAGTGCGGAACACCGGAATGCCGTCGGTGGCGTAGGTGGAGGCCTCGATGCCGGCGCTGTAGTCGCCGTTGCGGTAGAAGGCATTGATGCCCATCTCGCGCGTCTGGTTGCTGCCGGTGGTGAGGTTGATGCTGGCCTCCGTCTGCGCGCCGGCGCGGCGGGTGATGATGTTGATGACGCCGCCGATGGCCTCGGAGCCGTACAGGGTGGAACGCGGGCCCCTGACGATCTCGATGCGCTCGATGTTGCTGAGGCGGATATTCTGGAAGGCGCCGCCGCCAATGGTGCCGGGATTGATCTTCACGCCGTCGATCATCAGCAGTACGTGGTCGCTCTCGGCGCCGCGCATGAAGACCGTGGTCACCGTGCCGGGACCGCCGTTGCGGGCGATGTCGATGCCGGCGTGGAAGCGCAGCAGCTCGGCGACGTCGGCGCCGGGATTGGCCTCGATGGTATCGCGGTCGATGACGACCAGCGGCGCCAGCGTCTCGTCGGCGGTCTGCGCCGTGCGCGTGGCGGTGACAAAGACCGGCGCCGCCTCGTCGGCGAAGGCGGGCAGGGCAAGGCAGGCGGCCAGCAGGCCGGCGGACAGGCAAGCGGCACGCGGCCGTATATAAAAGGTCATGGTTGTTATTCTCCCCTCGGGATGTACACACCCGTACGTTGGACAACAGCACAGACGGGGGCGGGGGAGCAGAAGGGAACAAGGGTTCCGGCTGCCGGTGCCGCCCTCCGCAGCACGCCAGTTCGACCTCCAGGCCGGTCTCCGGACTCACGAGTGGAAACGCGGGGGTTCCCGCCGGCACCGCCTTCCCATGCCCGGAGGCAC
>Ga0256830_1000492_pt1 | contig 31469 bp, 26 predicted proteins | sample 128326metaG_FD_190537 | JGI IMG/M metagenome (GOLD analysis project Ga0256830, IMG submission 190537) | Hydrothermal vent microbial communities from Lau Basin, Pacific Ocean - 128-326 | ecosystem: Environmental > Aquatic > Marine > Hydrothermal vents | place: Pacific Ocean: Lau Basin | collected... | reverse complement strand
CTTCGAGAGGTTCGTGAAGATGATGGAGGGATGAGATCCGGCGGCTCCTCCGGCTCATACAGGAAGATGACATCATGCCAAAACGTACTGACATAAGAAGGATCCTTCTCATCGGCTCAGGCCCCATAGTAATAGGCCAGGCATGCGAGTTCGACTACTCCGGCACCCAGGCCTGCAAGGCCCTTAAGGAGGACGGCTACGAGGTCGTGCTCGTCAACTCGAATCCCGCGACCATCATGACCGACCCCGACTTCGCGGACAGGACCTATGTCGAGCCCATCACCCCGGAGATGGTCGAGAGGATAATCGAACGCGAGAGACCTGATGCACTCCTTCCGACCATGGGCGGGCAGACCGCGTTGAACGTATCCGTGGCCCTCGCCGAACGGGGCGTGCTCGAAAGGCACGGGGTGGAGCTCATAGGTGCCAGCATAGAGGCCATAAAGAAGGCAGAGGACAGGGAGCTGTTCAGGCAGGCCATGTGGAAGATCGGGCTCGATGTCCCGGGCAGCGGTGTGGCCAGGACCCTTGACGAGGCGAACGAGCTTGTTAAACGCTTCAACTACCCGGTCATCCTCCGGCCCTCCTTCACCCTCGGCGGAACCGGCGGCGGGATAGCCTACAACCGAGAGGAGTTTGAGGAGCTCGTGCGCCACGGGCTCGATGCAAGCCCCACCAGTGAGGTCCTCATCGAGGAGTCCGTCATCGGCTGGAAGGAGTACGAGCTCGAGGTGATGCGCGACAAGCTGGACAACGTCGTCATCATCTGCTCCATAGAGAACTTCGACCCCATGGGGGTGCACACCGGCGACTCCATCACAGTGGCCCCGGCCCAGACCCTCACGGACAAGGAGTACCAGCTGATGAGGGACGCGGCACTCAGGATAATCCGCGAGATAGGGGTGGACACCGGCGGCTCTAACATCCAGTTCTCGGTAAACCCGAGGAACGGAAGGATGTATGTCATAGAGATGAACCCCAGGGTCTCGAGGAGTTCGGCCCTTGCGAGCAAGGCCACCGGCTTCCCCATAGCCAAGATAGCGGCGAAGCTCGCCGTGGGGTACACGCTCGACGAGATACCCAACGACATAACCAGAAAGACCCCGGCATGCTTCGAGCCCACGATAGACTACGTGGTCACGAAGATCCCGCGCTTTGCATTCGAAAAGTTTCCGAAGGCAGACCCCACGCTCACCACCCAGATGAAGTCCGTGGGCGAGGTCATGAGCATAGGAAGGACCTTCAAGGAGTCCCTGCACAAGGCGCTCCGCTCCCTCGAGACCGGCTCCTCGGGCTTCGAGCGGGTGGTGCTGCGTAGGTCGGGAAAGGGGGCGTTCCATGCTCCGACGGATGTGGAGAAGGACGCCATCCTGTCGGGGCTCAAGACCCCCAGGGCCGAGAGGATATATTACATCGCAGAGGCCGTGCGTGCCGGCATCGAGGTGGCGAAGATCCATGAACTCACGGGGATAGATCCCTGGTTCCTGAACAACATAAAGGACATCGTGGACCTCGAAACAAGGATAGTCGAGGCATCCGCAAGCGGCGGACTTTCTTCCGAGCTCCTGCGGAACGCCAAGGAGTGGGGCTTTTCGTACGACATGCTGAGCGCACTTACCGGGGAAGAGGTGGAAACACTCGTAAAGAGGGGCTCGGAGGCCGGTATCGAGCCGGTGTACAAGTGCGTGGATACCTGTGCAGCGGAGTTCGAGGCGTACACGCCGTACCTGTATTCGACCTACGAGCGCCCCTTCTACAACATAACAACCGGGCGGTCGAGGAGGGCCGAATGCGAGTCTGCGCCTACCGACAACAGAAAGGTCATTATACTGGGAAGCGGCCCCAACCGGATAGGCCAGGGCATAGAGTTCGACTACTGCTGCGTACACGCGAGCTTCGCCCTAAAGGAGGAGGGGTTCGAGTCCATAATGGTGAACTGCAACCCCGAGACGGTCTCAACCGACTACGATACGTCCGACAGGCTTTACTTCGAGCCCCTTACCTTCGAGGACGTGATGGCGATAGTCGAAAGGGAGAGGCCCTACGGCGTCATCGTCCAGCTCGGGGGACAGACCCCGCTCAAGCTCTCGGTGCCCCTTGAGAGGGCCGGGGTCAGGATACTGGGCACACCGCCGGATTCCATCGACATCGCCGAGGACAGGGAACGCTTCGACGGGCTGCTCGAGAGGCTCGGGCTCAAGAGACCTGAGAGCGGTATCGCACGCAGCATAGACGAGGCGGTGAGTGTCGCTGGCGGGATCGGCTATCCGGTCATGGTAAGGCCCTCCTACGTGCTCGGCGGAAGGGCCATGGAGATAGTCTACGACGAACCAAGCCTCATAGGCTACATGAGCAGGGCCGTGGAGGCCTCGCCCGAACACCCGGTGCTCATCGACAGGTTCCTCGAGGGCGCGGCTGAGGTGGATGTTGACTGCATAAGCGACGGCGGGGTGGTCGTCATAGGCGGCATAATGGAGCACATAGAAGAGGCCGGCGTTCATTCGGGGGACTCGGCCTGTTCCCTTCCGCCTTATTCGCTCGGATCGGATCTCCTCGACGAGATAAGGCGGCAGACGAGGGAGCTTGCCAGGGAACTCGGTGTCGTGGGGCTCATGAACGTACAGTTCGCCATAAAGGACGGTACGGTCTACATACTGGAGGTGAACCCGAGGGCGTCACGCACCATACCGTTCGTGAGCAAGGCCATCGGCAGGCCGCTTGCAAAGCTTGCGACAAAGCTCATGGTCGGAAGGACGCTCGAGGAGTTAGGTGTGACCGAGGAGGCGAAGCCCTCATACATCTCGGTCAAGGAGGCCGTTTTTCCGTTCATCAAGTTTCCCGGGGTGGACACCCTCCTCGGCCCCGAGATGAAGTCGACCGGAGAGGTCATGGGAATCGGCATGGACTTCGGAAGGGCCTTTGCAAAGGCACAGATAGCAGCCGGCAACACCCTGCCGCTTGAGGGACGTGTATTCATAAGCGTAAGGGACGAGGACAAGGCTGCGGTCGAGGGGGTTGCAAGGGAGCTCAAGGAGATGGGCTTCAGCATAGTGGCTACAAAGGGGACCGCCCGCTACCTGACGCAAAGGGGGATCGAGGCCGAGATGGTGTACAAGGTCATCGAGGGGATGCGTCCCCATGTGGTGGACAGGATAAAGAGCAACGAGATCTCCATGGTCATAAACACATCCTTCGGCGCAAAGAGCGTGGAGGACTCCTACTCCATAAGACGGACCTCGGTGGAGATGGGGATTCCGTACTTTACCACGATCGCCGGTGCGCACGCAGCCACATGCGCCATAAAGGCGATAAAGAAGGAAGGGCTTACGGTGAGAACCCTCCAGGAGTACCATGCCGGGGAGGCCGCCCTTCCAGGGACCGGATGAGCCGCCAACACCGCAGTCCCGCCCTTTTCCGGTATATGCAGACCCGCGTACAGGAACAGCTTTTCCGTATCATAGACTCTATTGAAAAACCGGTGAACTTCGCCTCGAGGGACGGTTTTGCCCGTATTTCGAGCATAAGGGGGCTCGAGTCCCTGGTTGTGTCCCTGTGTGAGGAGGCATCGGGGACCGGTCTGCCCGCGGCGGCGTTGCGAAGCCTCGATGAATTGAAGTCGCTTTTCGAGGGGTTCGACGGCCTCCCGGTCGAGGTGAAAAAGGAACGCATCCGGAGGGCCGGGGAGATACTGGCATTGCTGAGGGATGTCTCGGCGTACAGCGGCGAGGGGCGAAGCAAGCTTCGTGTTCCACCGGTCTCCGAGGTCCTGGACAGGCTCGGAAGGCTCTCCACCCCGCTCCGGTACGTAAAGGGTGTGGGGCCGAAGCTTGCCGAGAGGCTTAAGCACAAGGGGCTTTCCACGGTCGAGGACCTGCTCTACTTCCTCCCGATCCGCTACGAGGACCGCCGTTTCATTAAGAGGATATCCGATCTGGAGCCAGGCAGGCCCCAGGCAGGCACCGGTGAGGTGCTGGCCTCCTCTGAGGTGAGGTACGGAAGGCGCAGGGTCTTCGAGGCCGTGGTCTCGGACGGCTCGGGTCTTTTGAGGTTGAAGTGGTTCAACTACAGGCTTCCGTACATGAAAAAGAGATACACACCCGGCCAGAGGCTCACCTTCTACGGGACGGTCTCCGTCTTCGCGCACCGCAAGGAGATGGTGCATCCGGACGTAGAGCTCCTTGAAGCCTGCGGTGAAGATGAGGAGACAGCCCGCCAGGCTGAAGGTATAGTGCCCGTTTATTCGCAGGTAGAGAACTTTCACCAGAAGACCGTAAGGGGGCTTGTTCACCGGATAGTCGAGGGTTACGCCTCCGTTGCACCGGGCTGCGTGCCGGAGGAGGTCCTTGAGCGGTGCGGATTCATCCCCCTTAAAGATGCCTTTTTCGGCGTCCACACCCCCGGGGACACCTCCTCGGTGGAGCTTGCAAGAAAGAGCCTCGTATTCGACGAGCTCTTCTCCCTCGAACTCGGTCTCGCGCTCAGGAGGAGGGGGATAAAGAGGGAGAGCGGTCTTGCGATGGACGGTGCCGGAAGGCTCTGTAAGAGGTTCCTTGAGATGCTCCCCTTCGATCTCACCGGTGCCCAGAAGAGGGTCGTGGAGGAGATAAGGAAGGACATGGCCTCACCGCACCCGATGAACAGGCTTATACAGGGGGATGTTGGCAGCGGAAAGACGGTGGTCGCCTTCATGGCCGTTCTTCTGGCCGTGGAGTCGGGCTTCCAGGCGGCTATTATGGCACCCACTGAGATACTTGCGGAGCAGCATTTTCTTACGACCCGTTCGTATTGCGAGGCGTTGGGTATCGAGTCCGCCCTGCTCACGGGCGCCATGACGAAGTCCGAGAGGGAGAGGACGCTCCGTTCGGTGGGAGAAGGGGGCGTGGACCTTGTCATAGGCACGCACGCGCTCATCCAGAAGGGGGTGGCGTTCAGGAGGCTCGGGCTGGCGGTCATAGACGAGCAGCACCGCTTCGGCGTGGTGCAGAGGAGCGAGCTCAGGAAAAAGGGTACCGTGGGGGAAGGTGGGCTGGGCGGTGTATCGCCCGACATCCTGGTCATGACGGCCACCCCCATACCGAGGACGCTTTCGATGACCGTCTTCGGTGACCTGGACGTGTCCGTCATAGACGAGCTCCCCAGGGGAAGGAGGCCGGTCGAGACCCGGATACTGAGGGAGAAGGACAGGGAAGAGGCGTATAGGATCATCCGCGACGAGGTAAGGGCAGGGGGGCAGGCCTATATCGTGTACCCGCTCGTCGAGGAGAGCGAGGAGCTGAGCCTGAGGGACGCCACCAACATGAAGGAGCACCTCGAAAGGGATGTCTTCGCAGACTTCAGGCTGGGACTTCTCCACGGCAGGATGAAGTCCGCGGAGAAGGAGGCCGTGATGAAGGCGTTTAAGGCAGGCGAGGTCGACATACTGGTTTCGACCACCGTTGTGGAGGTGGGCGTTGACGTGCCGAATGCAACGCTTATACTCATAGAGCACGCAGAGAGGTTCGGTCTTGCTCAGCTTCACCAGCTAAGGGGCAGGGTCGGCAGGGGCTCGAAGAGGTCCCTTTGTCTTCTCCTTGCCCAGTATACGCAGAGCGATCTTACGTGGAGGCGTCTAAAGGTCCTCGAACAGACCATGGACGGCTTCAGGATAGCCGAGGAGGATCTAAGGATAAGGGGACCGGGCGACTTCATTGGAACACGACAGTGGGGCATGCCCGCGTTCAGGATGCAGGATGCCCTGGCCGACCTGTCGCTTCTCAAGAAGGCAAGGGATGAGGCCTTCCGTTTCCTGGAGAGGGATCCGGAGCTGTCTACGGCCGAGGGGCAGGCCGTCAAGGCGGTGCTCAGGGCCAGGTGGAACGACAGGCTGGAGCTTGCCGAGGTGGGGTAGTCAGTTCAACGCGGTTTTCCGGGTTTCGGCCCGACGGTGCGCGCAGAACACCGCCACTAATACGGGCCTTATCCGTAACATCCCGTGCCAGGTTTTTTTCAGACACCATAAACAGACCTGCACAGCGGCAAAGGCAACGGTGTATGTGTTGCAGTCTGGATGTTGATCTTCAAAAAAGATTGACAGATTTCCGCTGTCGTGATAAAGAGATCAGTGATTATTGAAGGATATGGCGCATGCAGCCTGAATGACACGGTTTACATGCAGAATTTGTTTATTCATCCTTAATGGAGGGTGTAAAGGTGGCCGTTAAGACCAAAGGGACGAGAGGAAAGGGTAAGGGTGGAGGCAAGGGAGATGACAGGAAGAGGTTGCTCTCTAGGCTCTTCCATATCAAGAGGGAGCTGGAGCCCCTTCTGTGGAAGCTGCCGTGCATACAGGGGGTGGGGGTGGGTTACAAGTATACAGGCGGAAGGATGACGAGGCAGCCCGCCATAATCGTCTTCGTGGCGAGAAAGGTTCCTGCCAGGTTCCTGGCGGTCTCCGGGATAGTGCCGGCAAAGCTCGTCATACCGGATCCCATGGAGGACGGAAAACCAATGGAGGTCGTAACGGATGTCTTCGAGTCCGGCTATTACTCGGTTCATTCATATACATCAAAGCACAGGCCGGCCCACGGCGGTGACAGCATAGGACACATCGATGTAACCGCCGGCACATACGGTTGTGTTGTGCAGGATATGCAGGCCCTCAGGCTGGAAGACAGGATGGAGATGGTCATACTGAGCAACAATCATGTGCTGGCAAACAGCAACAACGCCTCCCCAGGGGATCCCATTCTGCAACCCGGACCTTATGACGGGGGCACGATAAGGGACAAGATAGGCGTGCTCAAACGTTTCGTCCCGATCAGTTTTTCCAAGGACGAGTGTAATTACGTGGACGCTGCGGTCGCAGCGGCCGAGTGCGGCGACATGTCGTTCGACATACACGATATCGGCGGTATCACCGGTTCCTACAGCGTCGGTGCAGGGGACCTCGGCAAGGAGGTTCAGAAGACCGGCAGAACGACAGGGCACACGACCGGAAGGATCATTGCGATCGACGCCACCGTCAGCGTCAACTACGGCGGTGGACTCAAGAAGAAGATAGCGAGGTTCTGCAGGCAGATACTGACGACCGACATGTCGGAACCCGGTGACTCGGGCTCGGCCGGCATGACCATGGACGGCAAGGTCTTCGGACTCCTTTTCGCCGGCAGCGACCGGCAGACCATCTACAACAGGATCGAGCTTGTTGAGAGTGCCCTTGAAGTAAAGGTCGTACCCGGCAATGGCACGGTCTGCTGAGGTGTTCTAACGCGCGTGGAACTCACCTGACTCCTGCACATCTACGCCCACGCCGTCAAGCTCCTTGGGGATGAGATCCCCGGCCTTAAGGTGTGCAGGATCCACCTTCTTTTTCACGTAGACCACTATACACCTCTCGTCGGTGTATTCACCCTTTCTCTCCCGCAGCCCCACGGCGACACCTGTCACATTCGGGTATGACAGGAGCATGGATTCGTACTTCTCCTTTATCTTTGATATGTCCCGGCCCATTTTGTTATACCTCCAATTTATGCCACTAGTGTGGATTTGTCAACCGCTGCTACCCGTACATGTATCTTCCGAATATTTCCCGCCAACCGTGAAAAATCGCCGGGTGATCATCCGGCGGTTTTCACCGGTCTTCTAAATTTTCCTAACATAAATTCCTCCCATTGCCGATATGTATTTGTAGGGCGGTAAAAAAATCACATTCAGGAGATGAGATCATGTCGAAGCGTAAGACGCACGGGCGGAGCTTCCGCCATAGTGTCGACAGCATGGTCGACCGGGCCATAGAGGTGGTCGGCCTCGAGCCCGGGCTGGCGGACGCCATAAAGGGCTGTAATGCAGTCATAATGGTTCGGTTCCCGGTTGAGATCAAGGGCAAAATAGAGGTGTTTACGGGCTGGCGGGCGACCCACAGCATACATCGCCTCCCGGCAAAAGGAGGCATCCGCTACGCTACTACGGTGGACCAGAACGAGGTCGAGGCCCTGGCGGCGCTCATGACATACAAGTGCGCCATAGTCGATGTGCCTTTCGGAGGGTCCAAGGGCGGGTTGCATATAGACCCGCGCAAGTATACCAGGGGCGAGATGCAGCGCATCACCCGGCGTTTCGCCAGGGAGCTTGCGACAAGGGGGTTCTTGAGCCCTGCCACAAATGTGCCTGCACCCGACATGGGCACGGGTCAGCGTGAGATGGCCTGGATAACCGACACGTACAAGCACCTCTACCCGGAGGATATAAATTACTTTGCATGTGTTACCGGTAAGCCTGTGCACATGGGCGGCATCCGCGGACGCGTGGAGGCGACCGGTCGGGGGGTGCAGTACTCATTGCGGGAGTTCTTCCGCCACCCCGAGGATGTCAGGGCGGCCGGCCTGAGCGGGGGGCTCGGCGGAAAGCGCATAGTCGTTCAGGGGCTCGGAAATGTGGGATACCATGCAGCCAAGTTCCTCTCGGAGGAAGACGGTGCCAAGATCGTCGCCATAGTGGAGCGTGACGGGGCGATCGTCGACGAGAGGGGACTTCCTGTGGATGAGGTCAAGCAGTACATGCTCGAAAACGGCGGTGTGAAGGGCTTTCCCGGTGCCGTGTACGCGGAGGACGGTGCTGGGGTTCTGGAGATGGAGTGTGATATACTCGTTCCGGCGGCGCTCGAGGGGGTGATACACAAGGAAAACGCCCCGCGCATCAAGGCGAGGCTCATAGCGGAGGCGGCAAACGGCCCCACGACATTCGACGCCGACATGCTCTTGAACGAACGCGGTGTGGTGATCCTGCCGGATGCCTATGTCAATGCAGGGGGCGTGGTCGTATCGTACTTCGAGTGGGTGCGAAACCTCAACCACATCCGCTTCAGGCGCATGGAGCGAAGGCTCGAAGAGCGTCGCGGTCAGCACATCATAAACGCCCTTCAGGAGGCTACCGGAAAGGATCTTCCCGAGTGGGTAATAAACGAGTTGACCCACGGAGCGGATGAGCTCGATCTCGTGCGCTCCGGCCTCGACGACACCATGCGGCTCGCCTACCAGCACATCCGTGAGCTCAAGGCATCGAACCCGAAGGTTACCGACTACCGTACCGCTGCGTACGTCATAGCCATAGAGAAGATAGCGCGCTCCTACCTGGATACAGGGGTTTATTGAAACTCGCGGCTGCCGGGCCGTAAATCCGCGTGGTTCAAGGACCGCCCGTAGGGTTTGCAACACAGTACGTCGTCGAGCGGCGGGGTGCGGTCCCGCCTTTCCTGGGTCGTCTGGCGGCCGTGGAAATCCCTATCCCGTCGTATTACCTTCGATGAGCTCTCTTATGGCCCTCAGCAGATCCGTCAACGTGTATGGTTTCTGCAAGAAGCGAAACCCCTTTTCGCGTATAAGCTCCAGTTGCGACTTCCGTCCCGTGTAGCCGCTTGTCAAGAGCACCCGGAGATCCGGCTTGCTGGAGAGGAGCCTGTTGACCAGTTGTACGCCGTTTTCATCTGGCAGGACGACGTCGCTGCAGACAAGGTGGATCCGGTCCTTTTCCCTTTCGAATGTGTCCATGGCCTCCTTGGCGTTCGTTGTCTCAAATACGGTGTAGCCGTTTTTGCGGAGCAGCGACGCGCACGACCTGAGCACGATCTCTTCGTCCTCCACCAGAAGAATCCGCTCTCCTTTCCCGTTGAGCTCCTCTTTGGGGATGTCCCTTGTCTTGTGTTCGCTCCTTTCCATTGCACGGCAGGCGGGCAGGTAGACCTTGAAGGATGTACCTTTTCCTTCTTCACTCTGAACATTGATCCAACCTTCGTGCTGTTTGACGATGCCATAGACCACGGCAAGCCCCAGCCCGGTGCCCTTTCCGACATCCTTTGTGGTGAAGAACGGCTCGAAGATGTGCTGGATGACATCCTTGTCCATGCCTTCACCGGTGTCCTCGACGGTGAGGCAGACAAAGCTCCCCGGCCGTGAATAGGGTATCAGCCTGCTTGAGGCTTCATCGATGACAACATTTTCCGTCCTGATGGTAAGTATACCGCCGTGCTGCATGGCATCGCGTGCGTTTATGGCGAGGTTCATCACAACCTGCTCGATTTGGGCAGGGTCGATCTTCACCTTCGGCAGATCGGCCGCGAGCTCGGTTGCAAGCTCGATGTCCTCGCCTATGAGACGGAAAAGGAGCTTTTTTATGTCCGTGACGAGGTCGTTGATATCAAGCACCTTTGTCTGGAGCACCTGTCTTCGGCTGAAGGCAAGGAGTTGACGCGTAAGCGATGCAGCCCTCTCTGCGGACTTTCTGATCTCTTCAACGTTTTTGCGCAGCCGTTCTTGGTCGCCGAAGCTGTCCAGGACGAGTTCTGAGTATCCCATTATCGCTGTGAGCAGGTTGTTGAAGTCATGTGCAACTCCACCTGAGAGCTTTCCGATGGCCTCCATCTTCTGTGCCTGGAGCAGCTGGATCTGGAGCCGCTTCTTCTCTTCCTCATAGAATTTTTTCTGTGTAACGTCTTCCTTGAGTGCGACAAAGTGAGTGATGGTTCCATCTGCGTCGGTTATCGGTGAAATACACGTATGTTCCCAGTAAAGCTCGCCGTTCTTTTTCCTGTTGTAAAGCTCTCCGGTCCATACGCCGCCGGATGTGATCGTCTTCCACAGTTCTCTGTAGAACTCCGGCGGGTGGTGGGAGGACTTGAGGAGCCGCGGATTCCTTCCTATGACCTCTTCGCAGGCGTAGCCGGTCAGCTCCGTGAACCTTGGGTTGACGTATTCGATGTTACCCCTGGTGTCCGTGATGATTACGCTGCTCGGGCTCTGTTCCACCGCGTGAAAGAGCTTGCGAAGCTGCTCCTCGGTCTTCTTGCGCCCGGTGACGTCTGTGTAGAATTCTATGCGTCCACCGGCATATAGCCCGGACCTGATCGGCTGGCTCCAGTGCTCGAGATGCCGCTCCTTGCGTTCGCCTTCGGGCAGCACATGGCACTCGAAGCGCCTTATGGATGTATTGTCCTCGTATGTCTCCAGTATCCTCTCCGCAAAAGCTTCGGGTTCCTCGAAGATATACTTTATCCGTTCGCGGACGAGCCGCCTGTTGTCCATTCCGATGATATCTTCTCTTCTCAGGCCGAAGAACTGTTCAAGGGCTAGGTTCAGCCAGACGATCCGGAACCCTGAGTCGAGTATGACGATACCCACTCCGGAGCTGTCGAGGACATCGTTTGTCAGTGAACGGTGCTTTGCTTCACTCTCCTGTAGCGCCCTCTCGGCTCGTTTGCGGTCAGTGATGTCGCGCCATATGCACCTGCAGAACAATACGTTTCCATGTTCATCACGCACCGCCGATACCTTCAGGCTCACGTCTATTCTGCTCCCGTCTTTTCTTTTCAATTGCAACTCGGCATTATCTGCCTCGTCCGTCTCGACGAACAGGAGGCCGTCCTTTCCCGGATCCTCGACACATTCCATATGGTATATGTCCGAGACTGGGCGGCCTACGAGCTCGTCCTTGCTGTAGCCCAGCGTTGCGGCCAGCGTATGGTTGCACTGAATGATCTTTCCGGTCCTGGCGTCGACTGATCCGAACATATCAGGGGCGTAGTCATACAGGTCCTGGTACTCCCTTTTGGACCTTTTCAGTTCACGCTCCCTTTTTTCCAGGGCATCGACCTTTTCGGAAGCAGCCCGCACATTCGAGTAGAGCAGCGCCGAAAGGGCGAAGACGATGAAAGTAATGCTGTTTATGCCTCCGCTGACGGGCGATAGCGCATGCCACACATCGGGATACCCGGCGGTCATGAGCACCCTTTTGACTATGTGTGCAACCGAACGGGAGATAGCGAAGACGGCGAGGGCAAGCGTCTGGGCGTAGAGGAAAGTATAGAGGGCGGCATAGCGTCTCTTCCTGTAGACCTCCTTCATGAGCCTTACACCGTAAATGCTCATGAGGATCATGGTTGACGAGCCGAGGACGTCTATCAGCCATACCAAGGACATCGGCGCCTGCATCACGGCTCCTCCTTCTCATCCTTGAACGACTTTATTCCCATTATAAAGGCCACCATTGCACCGACGGAGAGGAAATGATCGAGGATCTTGCCGGCATAGAACACCTTTGCAATCAATGTGGATATGTCGATCTTCTGGGTCCATGCACGCACGGAGCCGGAAAAGAACTCGGGCGATAGCGGTTCTCTTATCCAGTGGACCGTAAATGTATCGATGTTCCATAGAAGGAACAGGAAGGCCGCTATGCCGATGAACCTCCACCCCCGGGGCAGCGTTGGGACCCGCTTTATCTGTATGAAAAGGACGGCCATGGAAAACATGAAGAAGAGGTGGGCGATCTGATGGGTGTACAGTCCCTCTGGATCTGCATGTTCCTGGGTAGCCAACGCATCCGGACAGGCTATCAATATCAACAGGATGACGACTGGAATAACCTTTTTAAGCACCGCTATACTTCCTCGGGATACGCGTGTCCGGTTGCAGTGACCATGTACCCCTTTCCGGTGACGGACTGACCCGGGACCTTCGTGAGCCACCCCCTGTTTGGCGTGGTTGTAGTGACGGACGTCGTTGCGCAGACTTATGTAACCGTTCCCCACCAGTTATAATTCGGCGGAATTCCTGAAATCTGTAGATGAGATTAAAGCGTGGCAACATATGTCCACCGGGCGGTGCTCTACGTACTTAACGATGCGTTTTTGATGCCGTGGCCGGTGTAAGGATCATGGGCACAGTTATATGCGGAAGGAAGGTCAAAGGCACATGCGGTAGGTAGGTTACCCGATATGCCTTCGTTGTAAAAGACGCGGAAGCGCCCGAGGTGTGCTCCACCGCGCACCGTATCTTCAGAACCACAGGAGGAACTGATCCGCGGGAAGGCTTCTTTGAAGGAGAGAGGTGAGGGGACGCGAGAGGTTCAGAAGGGACGTATTGGTTATATCCTTACGTCCGAGGTGCCTGCGCAGTATCCCGGTCATGTCACCGAGCGCATCGAGTATCCAGAAGACCGGCACCGTCCGCCCAGCCCGGCCGAGCCCCCGGGCAAGGCCCCTTGCCTTGGTTATCCTTTCCTCGGCCATCCCAAGGGCCGAGCCGATATCCGTACCGCTCATGATTATGTGGTTTTTACCGGAGCGTTTGCGGTCGTATTCGATGTCCATGGCGTCGTCTATTAGCTGGCCCGCTTCGCCCGTGAGCCTTCCTATCTCGGCACACCGCTGCCTTACGTCACAGCCGGCGCTTGCCGTGGGGAAGAGCACGCCTACGACCCTGTCTCCGCAGGACTTCCTGTAGAGGTATGTTCGGGGATCGGTCGCCTCCTCGCTCGATATGAGTGTCTTAATGACATCGAAGAGGCGGCTCCTTATGGCGCGCAGCTCTTCGAGGTTTATCTCACCGCGGCGAACCTCCTCGGCCAGGGCCATGTCCATGAGGTCCCTGTACGCATGGGAGACATACAGGAGCCTTTCACCGAACCTGTCGTAGCTGGCCTCCTTGTCCAAGAGGTCATCCATGCACGCGACCATGGATGAGAAGAAGCCTGCGGCCACCTGCAGCTCACCCCTCGATCCGAGGAGATCACCCGTCACGCCGATGCAGACCTCGGTGAGGGCGCCGCCGTCGGCGTTTAGTGGATAACCTCCGATCATGCCGCGGGTATAGGCGAGCTCTCCCGCCGGCCTTATGACGGGACCTGCGAGGTCGAGTTCACTCCTCATGATGTGGGATGCAACGGGGTCCGTCTCTCGGAGGTAGGGGGGTGTCCTGGGCTTTGCGGGTATGGAGAGGTAGTCGCGTATTATCAGGCCACGCCGGAGCGAGGACCTATTCCTGAGCCTTCTTATGGAAGCCGGTGGTATGGTATTCGACGGCGCCATGGGTTTAAATGCATGGCGGGCTCATTACCTGAAGCCCGCCGCGTGTTGGCGGGTGAATATGATACAAACTCCCTTGCGTTCGGTGGCCATGCAGCTTGCTGCATGATGCTTCAAAAGATACAACAATGCGGCCAGGCATGCAAGGGCCTTTTAAAAACCCCACAGCTCCTTTTGTTAAGGTTTTCCCTTGTGGTGCCTGTCTGGCGGAGGTCTTAAGGGTTTTCCTTGTTATTCCGCTTGCTTCTATGTCTCATCGATGTTTCTTGCACCTGTAGGCCTCCAGGAGGGGGATATGACGCCTGTTTCACCTCTGCTTTCGATGATGGTCCCCCAGGTAAGAGTAAACTCGCCGAAGCTTTCGTTGACCGTGTCCATGGCCCGAAGGAGATCGGTCCGTCTCCTGTCCTCTTCAAAGAGACTTTCCTGGCAGAGGTGCCTTGCAAGTACGTCCATGGCTACACCTATGAGCCTTACGGCCTTTTTGAGCTCTATGGAGTCCATTATCCTCAGTGCATGGAGGTATACCGCGCGGGTGTCGTTTGTTGGGCAGGGGAGAGGCCGGCTCCTTGTGAAGGTATGGAAGTCGCTGTATCTGACGGTGAGTATGAGCCTTGTTCCGGCAAGGCCGTGCTTTCTTGCCCTGCTGCATACCTTCTCGGAGAGCCTTAGGAGGTACGCCTTAAGGGTTTTCGTATCAGAGGTGTTACGGGGCAGTGTGATGGAGTGTCCGACGCTCCTTGTCCGCTCCTGTTCTTCCACGCTTGCAACCGGGGTCGGATCTATCCCCTGTGCCATGAGCTTGAGCCTCTCTCCGGTCATGCCGAAGCTGCTTTTCAGTATGCCCGCCGGACAGTCCGCAAGCTGGCCGCAGGTCCTTATGCCCATTGCGTTCAGGCGTCCCGCGAGCTTTCGTCCTATGCCGCAGAGGCGCTCGACTGGCAGCCTTTCCAATACACTTCGCACCTCTCCTTCCTCTATGAGCACCAGGCCGTCGGGCTTTTGCATGGACGAGGCGAGCTTGGCCATGAGCTTGTTAGGGCCTATCCCCACGGATGAGCCGAGCCCGGTCTCTTCCCTTATCCTCTTTTTTATGGAGAGCGCTATGGTCCGTGGCGTGCCGAAGAGGGAGGTCGAGCCGGTGACATCGATGAACGCCTCGTCTATGGAGAATGGTTCGATCTTGGGGCTGAAGCCCTCGAGTATGGCCAGTATGCGCCTGGAGGTGTCGGTGTAGATGCGGTTGTTGGCCTTTACGAAGACGATCTGCGGACAGAGCCTTCTTGCCTCGTATATGTTCATCCCCGTCCTGACCCCGTACCGCCGGGCATGGTACGAGGCGGTCGTTATAACGGTCCTGTGGCCCCGGCCTATAACGGCCACCGGCCTCGAGCGGAGGGCCGGGTTGCGCCTCTGTTCGATCGATGCGAAGAATGCGTCCATGTCTATGTGGAGTATGGTTCGTGCGGCCATGCTACGCCTCCACCTGCTCGATCCTCCACACCATGGTGGATGGGTTGTAGGAGAGTTCAAAGAGAGTGGTCCCGTCGGTCACCGAGAAGTGGACGATGCTCGTGTGTCCGTGCCGCGTGCGCCACGTGTAGGTTATCTCCTTCACGGGATATACCCTGCCGTTCCACCTGAACTTCACGGGCCTCACCCCATTGTCGAAGACGGCGATGACCTTTATGGGTTCCTGAAGATGCATGGCGAGCGAATGTATAAAATCTCCTTGAACATGCATTACGAGCGCCTGTCTGCGTGCGGTTCACCCGCACAGGCAGGCATTCCCCGAAGCCCGCTACGGGTTGGCGAGCGAAATACAATCGGATAATTCCTTATATGAGAAGATTCCCTGTCTGCTACAGGCAGGCCTTAGCCCACTCGAGGAAGCTTCAATTTGAAAGTCTCTTGCGGGGCACCTACTTTATTACGGAACTGTCAGTCCATGTGTTTTATTACCGATACGACCTTGCCTATGATGGAGAACTCCCCGGTCTCCAGTCTGATGGGCTCCATCTGCGGGTTTTCGGGCTCCAGTATGACCGCCCTTCCCGTCCTGAAGAACCTCTTTACAGTGGCCTCGCCGTCCACCATGGCAACGACTATTTCGCCGTTGGATGCGTCGGCCTGCGGTCTTACCAGGACGTAATCGCCGTCCTCGATACCCGCATCCACCATGCTTTGGCCCTCGACCCTCAACATAAACGCCCCCCTGCACTTGAAAAAGTCCGGATCAAGGGTGACGTAGCCGGTGATGTCCTCTACTGCCGGATGGGGCTTGCCGGCCCTGACCCTGCCGGCTATCGGCACTGGCACGGCCCCGGTGCGTGGCAATATGTCTATGGCCCTTGAACGGTTCGCGCTCCTCCTTATGAAGCCCTTTTTTTCAAGGGCCTCGAGGTGCTTTCTCGCGTTCTGGGGGCCTTTGATGCCGAACCTTACGCATATCTCCCTCAAGGAGGGGGCATAGCCGTGCTCTGAGATGAACTCCCTTATGAACTCCAGAACCCCTTTCTGCCTGTGGGTGAGCCTTCTTTCATCCATGAACATGCATGCTGGCGCCCGCTTGGGCGGGAACGCTCGCAGTCAGGCGATTCGTCAGCCAAGCGTGCATTCCCCGCCTTTAGGCAGAGTGTTTTGTTACTTTTTAGGTAACTTTTGTTACCTATAGTAAGGTGAAACCTCCCGAATGTCAAGGTGTAAATGCGGTATCTGTCGGGAATGTTCGGATTTGTTCCCATTGGGCCAACGGCTGCCTGGGCACGTGGATACCCTGAAGGCACGAAACGTTTTCTGCTGGTTTTGTTTTTTTATTGACACGGTTCGGTCCAGCTAATAAAATGAAGATGACTTCACGTAAGCCTTTCACGGTGAGCTGCGTGAAATCCGTGTACCAACGCATCTTCACCATTAAGGATACGAATCATCACGGCTTTCACTTCAACTTTGATCATCACATCTTGACGGGTTCTCCCCAGCTTTCCGTGTTCGCTCACGGCTGCTGCACCTTTGAGATGCATCAAGGATCCACTTTTTGACATACCATTTTGATATACCATGGCGGGAGTTTCGCATCTGTGGGAGCCCGATGCAGGGCTTCTCAGGGATATAGAGTCAATGGCCCGAGAGTACAGGCGCAGGGCCGAGGAGCATCTCAAGCCCATTGTATCCTCATACTATCCAGCGCTTCTTGATGGCGGCGGGGAATACCGCAAGATGATAGAGCTCTCCACCAAGATGACAATGGTAGGCCATGCATGCACGGAGATAGGCGGATACCGCTTCGACGAGAGGAGGCGGAGGATGAGCGCGCTCTTCGGTGCGTGCTGCTTCATCGGCGACAGCTTCATAGACGACTTCGGCGACGAGGCGGCAAGGGAGTACATCGAGCGCTACGAGCTCTTGCTGACCAAGGGCTGGTTCGATATAAGGAACGACCGCGAAAGGCTGTTCTTCGTCATCCTCACCAGGCTCTTCGGGGAGCGTGACGTTCTCGACCCCATGCTGAGGCAGGCGATATTCTCGCTCTTCCTCGCCCAGAAGAGGGACGTTGATCTGAGGCTTGATCCCGGGTGGCTGAAAGTGCTCAGGCGCAGGTCAAGGCTCGATCAACTCAGGGTGTGCGCGCGTGACAGGAGCGGGCATGCCATCACGGTGCTTTCGCTTTTCCTGGTTCCGGGCTTTCCGCTCAGGTACCACCACCTGCTGTACACGGCCGGTGCGCTCATAATGTACATAGACGACCACGGCGACTGTTACTCGGACCTGTACCACAACAGGGTCACCTACATGAACCAGGTGAAAAACCCTTCGGCCACCCTTCTCAGGGCCTTTGCCAGGGGCACCGAGCGCCTGAGAAAGGGGCTTCCCGAGGGCAGGGGACGGGAGATACTCCTGGCGTTCCTGTACAGGTACTTCATTACCAGGATCGAAAAGCACCGGCTGGAGAGGGACCGGGGAAGGTACTCTTGGACAGTGTATGAGTAAGAAGCCGTCCGGGAAGGGGGGCGGCCATGGGACGGTTGCACAGAGGGCGGACCTCGGTGACTCCATAGCCATCATGATACAGGAGCTCCGGAGCCGGGGCAGGATAGACGACAGCCAGCCGCTTTTAAGGATAGATTATCGAAAGGAGGCGGCAACTGCCCCTTTTCAGTTCGACATGGCCAATGCAAGGCTCCACCGCACCTCTTGCTGTGCGATACCGAGAGGGTCTAAGTCAGCGCTTTACGCCGTCTGGACCCCGGCCCCGGAGGACATGGAGATGGCCTGCAAGAGGTGTCGCCCGGTCATGCCTGTGGAGGCAGAGGAAGATGAGATGGCCAATGGAAAGGACGGAGGAAGGGAGAGGGAGCTTGCAACGGATATCATCTTCGGCTTCCTGTCGATAATAGACCAGTTCGGCTCTGTCCTTACCGAACGCGGCAGGGAGTACCGTAGTTCGGAGCGCGGAAAAGAAGTGGTGAAGGCCTTCGAAACGCTCTATTCGGAGCTCACGAAGAAGCAGAAGGAGGCGCTCGATATCACCGTGTCGTCGCTCGATGTGCTCGTGGGCGCGGTGCGCAGGTACAACGAGGGGTTCGGTACAAACGGAACCAACGGCCGTTCCGCCGGAAAGGGCACAGGGGCGCATAAGAAGAACGGGAATGGAAGGGCGCGGGGCTGACTGAAGATCTTGACAACGACCTTGGTTGTGCAATACTTTGACCATCCGTTTATCCAACAGGAGTATACATGTCCGCATCGATAGTGCTCAGGGTTAAACTCGGACCGTTCGTTACCATCGAGGTCACCGGTGACAACTGCGATGAGATCACCGAGGCCCTCGACGGATACGAGGCGCTAAATAAACGCATCGACAACATGTGCAGCGACCTCGTAGCCCATATCTACCCGGAAGGCCTGGAGGAACAGGAGGGCGCTGAGGAGCAGGAGGAGCGTAAGCAATGAAGTTCTGGGCAAAGGGTTTGATGAGGAGCACGCCCGGCGTTAAGGTGAGGGCGGAGGTCGATCCCTTGAAGGCAGAGGGCAGCGTGAAGGGCGGCTTCAAGGGCAGCGTGGGCTCGATCTCGGCCGTTGTGGACGAGATACCCATACGTCTGGCCGTACCGTTTATGAAGCGCAGGTGCAGGCCTCCGGTTGTAGCCACCATAGGCGGCTTCAGGCTCAAGCTCAACCCGTTTACGGTAAATATCGAGGGTGTTTCGTTCAATATCGGCGGAACCCTTGGGACAGAAGGCATAAAGTCGACACTCGACTGCCAGGTCGCGTGCAGGACCGAAATGGATGTAAAGGGCGGCGCGTCGGCCAAGCTCGGCAGGCTCGAGTTCCACCTCGGCGACGACACGGAATGCGACTACGAGTTCGAAGAGGGCGATTAGCCGGCACCGTTTTTCCAGCCCTTACTGTTCCGTGTCCTTAAACGTAACCGTCTCCAGACTCCGGGGAAAAACAGTTGCACGGACATTCTCCATATAAAGGTCATCGCTGCGCTCCCCCTGCGGCACACCATCACGTCATCTGTCAGCACCAGGTGGAGGTCGAGGTCTGGCCTGCTGATGCGGAGGTCTACTTCAGCGACGAGAGGTACGCAGACCCGGTCAATACCCAGGTAAGGTTTGATGCGGTAGTCTACAACGCGCCTACCGACAGGGTCACCTGGGAGGTCAGGGACCTCGCCGGCGGTCCCGGGGCCGGGCACATCGACCCGTCGGGGCTGTACACCGCTCCACCGAAGGGGACGCTTCCGCACGGGCTCACCGATGTGGTAATAGCGACCTCGGTCGACGATCCCTTGAGAAGTGCCCGCGCCCACGTAAGCCTCATCGGCCGCGGTCCCGAGCCTGCGCCCGAACCCCTTATAGAGGTGTTTCCAAGGCAGACATACCTCTACTACCAGGCGGGCAACGCCCCAGACCACAACGAGTTCATAGATAAGAGCAACAAGGTACAGCTCTTCAGGGCGGTCCTGCATAACGTCGGCTCCGCAGAGGAGATAGAGTGGCTTGAAAACGGCATACCGGTCTGGTCGAGTACAGTGCCGTGGCACCTCTACGCAGCGCCGATGGTACCGGATGCGTCGGTGCGGGTCGTGACCATAACGGCGCGTCTGAAGACCAGGCCGCAGATAAGGGACGACGCCAAGGTGAAGCTCATAAACTACAGGTGGCCGGGTATCGTCCCGATAGTGTATCCGTAACGCATTAGGAGGCCTTTCGAAGATGGGTAACGTAACACTCACCAGCGGCTCCAAGGTAACGCTCAGAGACGGCTCCAAGATAACCATAAAGGAAGACTCTCGGATCGGTGTCACCGAGGTACGCAGGATAGACCCGCTCCAGATAAAGGCCATTCAGGGCATAGCACCGGTCGCCACACACATAAAAGAGGTGAACCACATAGATCCGCTGACGGTGGAATCGCTTTTCATCGACGAGATAAGACACATCGATCCGATAAAGGTGGAGAAGTTCAACGTCACCAACCTGCCGACCGTGAACATGAGCCTCAGGCAGATGCCCCCGGTGGAGATGAACGTAAGGAGGCTCCCGCCGGTATCCATAGGGACCCATCAGGACTTCCACGTGCCGTCGAATTATACGGTGAGGGGGCGGTTTCTGGGCATAGAGTTCTTCCGCATACACCTTGACGGCCATACCGCTCTCTTACCCAGGGAGCGCTACAGGCGCGAGCAGGGAAGAAGGCACGAGAGGAGCTTCCCCGAGGTCGCCCCGGCCGGCAACCCGGCGATTCCTTCCATCCACCGGGAGTCCGGAGCCCATAGGAAGGGCGGCGCATCCACATGCCTCTCCGGAGTTCCGGGGTACGCGGCCGGAGGTGGGGCCGGAAGGACCACGGCGCACAAGGCGGCCGGTGGTTCGAGTTACGTAGGGAGTGTCTCTGTGGGCGAGGCACCGTCTGCAGGGCATGGCGGATGGAATGGGGCCGTGTCACGGACAGGAACGACCGCATACCGTAAGGGCGGCACCCTTGACGTAGGCATGCCTGATGCGAGCTTCAGCATACCGGATACCGATGCGGCCCCGAAGCAGGGGCCTGATGCGGGTGACGGAGTCATTGCGGGGAGGATAGAAAGATGAGCTGTGATCACAATAACCATCCGCATTACCATGGAAGGCGTGGACACGAAGGATATCACCGCGGCTGCGGCACTTCGTATCCGCCGGCCGTCCATCCCGGACTCATGGGTGTTTTCGGTGCGATGATAAACCTTGCGACATCCTCTCTCCAGGGAGGGGCTAGGATAGTAAAGACGGTGGTCGAGGGGTCTGTCTGGTATTCGCACTGCGAGACCCCCTGTCTTCCCATGCGCTGCTCGTGCTGCTGCGGGCCGGTTGTGCACCGCTGTCACGTGGAGTGTGTGCCGAGGACCTACGGCTGCTGTTGTTGCTGTTAGTGCGGGATGCATCAGTGTCCCGTTGAGAGTGAGATAGGACAACGGAGGGGGATAGACTCATCATGGTTGAGACAGAAGTGCGCAAAGGCGGTGCCGCCTCGGTGCCGGGAAAGGGCGGATCCTCGAAGAAGGCGGCTGCCGGCAAGAAGAAGGCCGCCTCATCCGGCAGCGGGAAGGCGGCCGCTGCAGGAAAGGGTAAGAAGCAGAAGGCCGGGAGGGCGCGAAAGACCGAAGCAGCCTCGCCGGGCAAGTCGGCCCGGGGTGAAAAGGCGGTGGAGGAGCTCTTCGGAAGGGGTGACCAGGTCGTCTCGATATTCAGCAAGGGGCTCGATCTTGTCGAGGCCGGCATAGGGCTTGGGATAAACCTTGTGGGCCGGTTCGGCGGTATAGCGCAGGAGCAGGTCGTGGAGAGGATCGCCGGTGTCGTGAGGCGTGCAGGCACCCATGATGCCGGGGTGGTGCAGGAGGCCGGGAGTGCGCACGGCGACGAGCCGGCAGCCGGCGGAGAGGTAGCCGCCCCACGGGGAAGCGTACACGTGGTCAACCGCCTACCGCTCTTTCAGGGGAGCCCGGTCAAGATCTCCTTCTCCATAAACAACAACTCACCTTCGTCATCGAAGACGCTCCGGCTCGGCGTAGAGGGTTTTGTGGGAGAGGTACACCGTTTTGAACTCGATCCAAAGGCGTTTTCTGTAAGGCCGTCTAAGAAGACCATCGCACCGATGGACTTCGAAAAGTTCGTGCTCGTCGGAACCATTGCGGATGAAGTGCCTGTGGACTCCTACCACGGCCTGATCGTCGTCTCCGACGGCCGCGAGGAGTTCCAGATCCCGGTCACACTCGTGGTCGGGTCGAGATAGCATCAGCAAGGTGCATGTCTTTTTACAGGCGAGGGGATGAGCAAAGGGGTCCATGACGTGATAATCGTCGGGGCTGGCCCCGGCGGCAGCGGTGCCGCGGCCTTCCTGGGCCGCAGCGGCCTGCGAACCCTGCTCCTCGACACGGCGTGTTTCCCACGTGAAAAGGTGTGCGGCGACGGGCTTACACCGCAGGCCCTGTACCGGCTAAACCGGCGAGCAGGGCACCTGGATCCGGTGCGTTTCAGGAGTCCGGCACCTTCTGCACCATTTGACGGCATAAACCCAGAGGAGAAACGAATGGCATTGAGCATACTCGGTCCCCTTAATGATATCATCAACAAGACTACCACGGAGATCTTGAACAGCCAGCTTACCGGCAAGATGGCAGGGGTCCTGAACACCCTCGTTACATCGAGTTTCGAGGCGGTCGATGATACGCTGAGGGCGGTCCAGAAGTTGACGAAGAAGGAAACGGAAGAAGAGGAAAATCAACCGTAGGAAAGGAGGTGTAACCATGTCCTGTCACACGGAATACATGCCGGCATACCATCAACATCCATGGCAGATGTGCCACCATTACCACCCGTGTCCTCCATACCCGTACTATTATTACGGATGGTGCACAGTCTGCTGCAGGCCCTATCATCTGTGCTGTTGCAGAGTGCGTTCCTGGATGAACCTGCCTCAGGAGATAACGGTAGACCCGTCCTCTACTCCCAAGGAGGCGTTGGTTGGCGGAAGCCGCGATGCGGCGTTGACGCTCGAATACGTGCCGGATACGGGCAAATCAGCCACCGCCGCCGTAACGCTGACGATCACCTCGCCGGACGGCACAACGAGCACATGGAACGTCACCGGCATGACGGAGGAGTTCCACGTAAAGGATGACTTCGCGTCCCTTTCGCCGGGCTCCAGGATCAAGCTCGAGGTGGTGGACGCCACGGCCAGGATCAGGTGGTGCGAGGTGGTGTGTTGTTGACAAAAAAACATACGGAGGTAGGATTGTGAGTTCACACGGGATCTTGGGGCACGCAGGCAGGATGACCATGCCGCCGGCCGGGCCGCGGAGAGGGCGCCATCAGCTACAGCATCATCAACCGCATTACCACGGTTTCTGCAGTTCGTGTTGTCATCCTGCCGCCAAGTGCTGCTGCCACAGGGAATGCCGCAAGGAGTCCAAGGAGCTTCTGGTCAATGCGCTTGAGGGGAAAAGGGAGGAAGGGCTCAAGTTGACCCCGGAAGAGAAGCGGGTTGTGACCACGATGAGGTCGCTCATCAAGGAAGCCCCCACACCTCCTCCATCCGGTGAGGGAGAAAAGAAGGGTGGGGAAAAGCTTATCACGAGTGTGGGCGGTGAGGAGTTTGTCGGTCTCACCAGGATGCCGGGGGTCATAGTAACCCCGAATATAAACATAGGCAAGGCCGTCATAGGAGGCGGCTGTTGCGTGCACCTCTCGATAGAGTACATGCCCATTCCAGGGGCGGGGGGCCCCGCCTCAGGCAAGCCGGACCAGATGTCAGTCGTTTATGCGGAGGTGCTGGACAGCGAGTCCACCTTGCTCGGATGGGCTAAGGTCGTGGATAGCGGCTACCACATAAAGGAGTGCATCATAACCACCAACCCGGGTGCGATACTCACCGTGGGTGCCGTAAACGCCATAGCCCGCGTCAGGTGGTGTGAGGTCTTCAGCTGCTGAGCGATACGCGGGGCTTCGTCACGGGGCGGTGCCGTGAGCGGGACCTTTCCCGCAATCAGGGACCTTCCGCGCTGTTCCGTAGCGGTCCCGGATTGAAACTTCCTCGAGTGGGCTAAGGCCTGCCTGTAGCAGACAGGGAATCTTCAAATGTTAAGAAAGTTTGCATTATATTCGCACACTATCTATTTTCAACGTACAGACAAAGGGAGAATTGTAGATGCCAGCCAAAAAGAAGGGAACAAAAGCGACCGAAAGGGAAAAAGCGGCGACGAGGAAGGTCTTGAACACCGCATTCGAGGAGTACAAGAGACGCATCTCCGGGGCGATGCCGGCCGGTGCATCGGCCGTGAAAGGTCCGCTTGCACCACCGACGGGCGCTCCCCCTGACTTCTCATACATTCCGTTTATGTCAGCACCGGCCGCGCCGGGTGGGGCTTTGCCGTCGTCGTTACCGCCGCCGTTGCCTTTTCCCGGACCTGTCTCAGGGTTTGCCCAGGCGCAGGCCTCCATGGCCGACAAGGTCGGCAGGATGTTGATGCTCGGGGTGGATGTGGTGAACGCAAGCCTTTCGGGATGGCTCAAGGTCATGGAGGGCTTCGGAGCAGGCGCGCGGTACGCGAACGGTTGTCACTTCGACCCTTGCCAGGGGCAACCCCCCTGTTACGGCGGCTGTTGCTGCATGGAGGCTCCTTGTTGTTGCGAATCCTGCTGTGAATGTTGTTGCACCCCGGGCGTGCACAACTGTTGTTAGGCGGCTGCTGCACACGGTCCGTCACGACCCGTGGCCGATCTTTCACAGCGACTTGGCGGGATGTCTCCCGAAGGCGGAGACCTTCAAGGAGCCTTTCCGCCTTGCGAGCACACCGCCGGCGGTTATCTCGCGCATGTTGCGTCCCTTGCATCCTGTGTCGTGACGGTCAAGGGGGGGTAACCTGCCGTTTTCCGCCTTCTTGTACCCTTGGCTGCCGAACAGCGTATAGCGGTGCCGCACCTTGAGAGATCCCCCTCGGCGGCCACTGGAGACAATACCGCCTGACTGCGCTACGAGACTTTAAAGGTTATACAGCTTGTTTATGCAGAGTGGAATACAACCGCTTAAGCCTGGTCTCCCACACGCAAGGGATGCTCAGCCAATTTAATTCATCCCAGCCGGTCCGTGCAAAGAGGGATTCTTCTCTGCCTCGGCACGCGTTTTTTTTTAGATTTCACCGCGCCGACGATGCAAAAAGCAATTCCAGGCTCCTGCCATCGGGTTCTACCCGCTTCCGGCACCCTCAGAGGGTTCATATTTGTCTTGACCCTGCTTGACCGTTTTTCCTATAATATTAAATTGTTGGCCTCTTCATTTTCGCTTACATACGGTATAGGGACAGAGTAAGGACACTGTGCATGTGAGCCTCGGGTCTCGCACCTGAAGATCCCGTGCCGGTTGCACCAGGAAGCTCCAGCGCGTCCGGAACTCTGCCCGGTTGTCTAATAAAGTATAGATCGGCGTATACCGTGCCGCAATGCATCTTCATGGAGGAGTCTCGGGACCCCGCCTGTCGATATGTTTCGAAAAAATAATATACCGGAGCTGTTGAAAAGGTGTTTTTCAGCGGTTATTGCTAAGGGTAAGACGGCGCGGCGGTCCCTGAAGAACGAGGAGCCGCCTGCCGCATACTGCCCGTATCACAGACGACAAGCCGTGGACAAGAGGCCCGCTTTGCATCCTATAGCGGATCGCTTCGGAGGTAAAGCCCCTCGCACCGGCATCTCCGGTCGAGGCTGTTTTTCTTCACCGGCATCCATACTACCTGTTCTTTCTGCGCTTCTTGCGCTTTTCCTGTCCATCTCCGTCCGGCCCGCAATGGTACAGGCGGAGTCCATGGTCGAAGAAAAGACCATACGTGACCTTATAATCCGCCTGGACAAGGAATACAAGTATCTGGACGAGGAGCTCCGCAAGCTCAGGGAACGCGTTAAGGGGTTCCCAGGAACGACACTCAGCATTACGGTTACAAAACATGATCCGGACCTGAGGCTCTTGTCCCTCGAACTCAGGGACAACGAAAGGCCCCTTAGGAGCCATATATACTCTACGGTGGAAAACAAGGCCTTGAACGCCGGCGGACGCCAGCAATTCTACCTGGGAGAGGTGGCTGAGGGGGCCCACAAGCTCAAGGCCGTCTACTACTGGACGGAAGGCGACGGTCCGCCAAGGAGCGGCGAGACCGTGATTACGCTCTCAGTGAAGCCGGCCGTAAGCTACTACGTTGAGCTTTCCTTCCACAAGAAGGGCAACAAGGTGGAGTTGTTGCCTTACGGGTCCGAATTCAGGAGCAGGTGAGCCGATGCGCCGTCCTCATGTGTTGCTCTTATTCCTCGTCCTTTTGCCCGGGACGCTCCTGGCAAAGGACGTACCTTCACGTAAACACGCGTACGGTCCCGGCGGTGTATACAACTACCAGCTCTCCTTATACAACTTCCTGACGGGCCGCTACACCTCTCCCCCGGTCCCTACCGGACTTTCCATCGAAGCCCCCGATCCTCCGGATGCAGATATATTCTACCCGCTTGCAAGGCTTCCGGAGCTCCAGAGGGTTTACTTCGCCAGACGATACCAGAACTTCGTTACCGGAGATGGTGCCGGAGACAGGGTGCCGCATCTGGTGTGGCTGATGGACGGGCTCTACAGGGATGGTGGTCACGAATACCTGTTGACAGTGGCGGACGGGAATGCGGATGAGGCGGATGCTGCCGCTTACTTCAGGGGACTGAGCCTCATGAGGCTGAACAGAACGAAGGAGGCCGTAAGGGAGCTTGCGCTGGTGCCGGAACAGAGCAGCCTCTATCCCTACGCAAGGGTGGCGATGGCACAGATCCATGTTATGCGCAAGAACCTCGACGCCGCTGAAGACGAGCTCAGGGGCATAGCTTCGCCCAGGTATGAGGACCTCTCCGACAGGATATCGATACTTCTCGGCAAGGTCCTTTTTGAAAAGGGAGACTTTTCGACCTCGCTTCTTGAGTTCATGAAGGTCCCACACTCAAGCCCGTACTACAAGGACGCATTGATGGGAATGGCTTGGAGCCTCGTAAAGCTCGGCTCCTTCGAGTCTGCCATACCCCTTATAAAGGAGATGAACCCGGTTCCGCCCTACAGCAGTGAGGAGTGGGAAAGCCTTGTCATGCTCGGCTACTGTTATCTGAAGCTCGGCAGGTTCGAAGAGGCCTCGGTGCACTTCAACGATCTCTTGGATGCGGTAGCCGCGGAAAAGGACGGGCTTGAGCGGATCATGGCGGATGAGTCCACCCCCGGACGCTATCTTGACTTTCTTCTCGGAACCGAGCCTCCGCCGGGCTCCAGCCCGCTTACGGAAGAGGAGAGGTTCTATTACTCCATGCTCGTGGAGGATACCGTTTCAAGGAGGCTCGCAGACGAGTACGCTGTACTGAGGGATACGATCTCCGCCCTGCGCGCGAGAATCAGGGATATAGAGCAGATACGGACCTATCTGATGAACATGATAAAGGATATGGAGGACCTTTTCTTCGAGGTCGACATGGAGACGAGGTTCATCAAGAGGATACTGCAGAAGATAAGCAGGAAGGCAGAATACGGTGTAAGGGGGGCAGCCGGCATCCTGGAGGAAAACCGCCTGTTCTTTGCCAACGTGGAAAAGGAGCTGTACAGGCACTGGGCCATGATAAAAAAGAGGAAGATCAGCGATGCAGAGAAGGAGGTCGTAAGGCTTCTTCTCTACGAGGGCGGCGAGGCTCTCGACTGCACCACATCCCCGCTCATATGTACCATAGTCGACATGGCCGAGTCTGAAACATCCTCGCTGAGCGGGGAAGACCTGACCAAGCTGAAGAAGGTGATAAAGGTGCTCGAGGCCATTGCAAAGGACCTTGCAAGCGTGCGCAACGGCGAAATGATCGAGTACGAGAGGGAGATAGAGGAACTCAGGGCGTATACGCGGGCCATGGTTGAAGATGCGTGGGATGCGATAGGACAACTCGAGGCGTTGAGGAGGAGGATAAAGGTGGCCGTCATAAAGGCCGATAACGACGCACGCACTAGGATGGAGGCCATCCTGGCCGGCCTTGTGAAACAGAGGCTCGAGGAGGTCAACTACGAACTTTCAAACTTCAGGGCCTACATCATGACAGGGCTTGTAAACTCCCAGCGCGCCCTGGAGTAGGTATGGACGGATGTTGGAGCGCTGTGATCGAATATCATCCCGCCTGATCCACCGTATGGGCTGGTGCATGTTGGTGGTCGTGCTCGCTGTCTTTGCGACCTCATGCAAAACCGTGGAGACCGTACCGGTCGAGGAGCCCTTGGGACCGCTCGCTGTTTCGGGGGATGGAGATCCGTGGCAGACCATGATAAAGGAGTGGGAGGATTACATGGCCCTCATGGAGCACGATGAAGAGCTCTCCATCGATACCATACTCCGCTTCACCGACGGCTACCTCGACGCAAAGGATGTACTTTACAGGAGGCAGGTGGAGGCCTATGAGAGGGCGCTCGACCTCTACAGAAGGGGGCGTCTGGAGAGGGAGCCTGTAGCCCCGCGCAAGGATTATTCGAAGCTTATCAGGTACTTCAGCATCTTTTCAAAGCGTTACAGGGACGTTCACGGCGCCGACGCCATACTTTACGCCCTCGGCTACGGACTCCAGGAAGAGGGACGGCTGGACGCCGCCGCCGAAGTTTACGAGGAGCTTGTAAGGGAGTATCCGCGAAGTTCCTACTTCGCCGAGGTCAACTTCAGGCTCGGAGAGTTCTACTTCGATACAGGCCGTATGGCCGAGGCGCTGGAGGCTTATTCGAGGATACTTGCGCACCCGGTGTCGGAGTTCTACGACAAGGCCCTTTACAAGCTCGGCTGGATATACTACAAGCTCGACGACCTCGCAAAGTCCGTAGACTCCTTCCTGAAGGTTGCCGACCTCAGCGACGAAGCTGACTACGACCAGGGCGGGCTCCAGGACGAGGCGCTTTCCGGTGCCGTGATGAGCCTGAGCAGGTACAGGGAGGTCTCAGATGCGGTGGATTACCTCGAGGAGCTGTCTGACAGGGGGTACGCGCGGTTGCTGTACAAAAGGCTTGCCTCGAGGCTCCTGCACGAGACGAGGTACAGTGCCGCGATATCGGTGTACAGCTCCTTTGTGGAGCTCTTCCCTGATGATGGAGAAGTTCCGTTCATATACGGCAAGATGGCGGACCTCTACGAGAGGATAGGCGATAAAGACGCCTCCCTGGAGATGAAGTTCCATCTCGCCCGCCGCTACAACAGGGCGACCGCCTGGTACAGGGAAAACCATCCCGGCGGCTCGGAGAGGCTGGACAGCCTTGTTGCCTCCGCCACACTGTCGGCAACGAGGGCGTACTACAAGAGGGGGAAGAAGTCCAAGTCCATCAAGGACCTCGGCATGGTGATCGAGGGGTGCCGGTTGTTCCTGCTGTCGTTTCCGGACCGCACCCGTGAGTACAGGGAGGTAAACCTCATGCTCGCCGAAACGCTCTTTGATGCGAGGATGTATGCCGAGGCCGTTGATGAATACGTGAAGGCAGCGGCGCTTTATCCGAGCGGCAGGAAGAAGGCCGATATAGCCTACTCCGCCTTTCTCACCTACGAGATCATGTTCTACCGCTCCAAGGAAGGACACAGGGAGAGGTTCATCGCAGGCGCGGAGAGTGTGCTGAATGCATACCGGGAAGACCTTTCGGCCCACGGTAGCCTCGAGAAGGCGCTGTACAAGCTTTCGGACATGTACAGCGTGGCAGGGGCCTATGCAAGGGCGAGAGAGGTCATAGAGCCTCTTGCAGAAGGCAGAAGGCCGATCGATGCGCTCAAAAAGAGCGCGGAGCTCTCCGTGGCCGGAGGCGACCTTCCATCTGCGGAACGTTTTTATGCAAGGCTTGTCAGGCTTTCCGGCGATCCGGTCTACCGCGAAAGGCTTGCCAGGGTACGCTACAGGATAGCCGAGGGGCTTCTTGCCGAAGGGAGCTTGAAGGAAGCCTCCGTCAAGTTCGACGAGGCCTTCAGGGCCGCCCCGGGGTCAGGGGCCGGAGAGTCCGCCCTCATAAAGCTCGCCCGTATTCACATACAGGAGAGGAACATGGACGAGGTCAAAAGGGTCGCAAGGCGCCTTGAAAAGGCCTATCCGAGGTCGAACGCACCGGTCTCCATCGTCGTAGAGGCTGCGCGTGCAATGGAGAAGGAGGATGCATCGAGGGCCGCGGACCTCTATGAGTATGCCTCAACCCTTGCCCGGGCCGAGGACGACTCGTTGAACCTGCTTTTCGCCGCAGGCGTACTGTACGAGAAGGCGGGAGATTACTCGAGGGCCGAGAGCGCATTCAGAGTCTGTGCCGGCAAGAAGGGGATGGACGCACGGATGGAGACCGAGCTCCTTTTCCGGCTCGGCCGTATCCTGGTTCGGACCGGGAAGAAGAAGCAGGGGATCAGGACCTTGATGCGTATCGCCGGGCGCAGGGGGCCTGATGCTGCCCCGTTTGCGGTAAGGGCTGGTCTCATGGTACTGAACGACAGGCTCGATGAGTATCTGAAAATAAGGCTCGTACAGCCCTTCGAGAAGACGCTGAAGAGGAAGAGCGGGCTCCTTCAGGATCTCTTGAGCGGATATTCGGACCTCGGACAAAGGGCCGGCAGCCATGCGCCGGAGCTCCTGCCGGAGATATTCTTTTCTATGGGTATGGCCCTCGAGGACTTCAGGGACTCGATACTCACCTCCCAGAGGCCGGCCGGTCTTACACGCGACGAACTTGAGGAGTACAGCTTCCAACTCGAAGAGATGGCCTATCCGTACGATGAAAGGGCGGTCGGTGCGTACGAGAAGAGCCTTAAGGTCGGTGTGGCGCAGAGGATATACGACGAGTGGTTCGAAAAGAGCCTCGAAAGACTTGCAGATCTCAGGCCGGCGTTGTATAAGAGAAGTTTTGATGAAGAGATGCCGAGCCCTGTGTATGTGCATGAATGGGCGACAGGGGCCGTGGCCATGGGAGGGGGAGGGGAATGAAGCCTGCGAGGTTTTTTGTTTTGTTGGCGGTCATTGTGATACTCATGGCAGGCTGTGCCGTGCCGCAGAGGCCTCCCCTTGAGCCGGAGAGTAGCAGCGTGCCGGATGAAGCACCCGGCACCCGGTTGGTATTCGAGGTGCAGGGCGGTGAAGAAGGCGACGGGGTCCGTAAGGGGACGGCCGACGGCACGGACGCCGATCTTGTGGCTGCCATGGATCGCCTGAAGAGGTCCGTGTCGCTCGAGCCCGGAAGGTGGGACGTGCACTACGACCTCGGACTTCTATACATGAGGCTCGATGCGCTGGAGATGGCCATGGCGGAGTTCCGAAAGGCCCTTGAGCTCAAAGGGCCTCCCTCCAAGGTCTATAACGCACTCGGTACGATAAGCAGCTCCATGGGGAGAAAGAGCGAGGCCGTGGAGTTCTTCAGGAGCGCCCTCACGCTGAAGAGGTCGCCTGCGGTGCTGATGAATCTGGCCAACACATACGTGTCGCAGGGGCTTACGGACAAGGCGCTCGGCTACTATAAGGAGATAGAGTCTATGGACCCCTCCAATCCACTGCTTCATTACAATATCGGCATCCTCCTGTACAGGAGCGGGGAATACGAGGAAGCACTCGAG
>Ga0256830_1000491_pt1 | contig 31481 bp, 26 predicted proteins | sample 128326metaG_FD_190537 | JGI IMG/M metagenome (GOLD analysis project Ga0256830, IMG submission 190537) | Hydrothermal vent microbial communities from Lau Basin, Pacific Ocean - 128-326 | ecosystem: Environmental > Aquatic > Marine > Hydrothermal vents | place: Pacific Ocean: Lau Basin | collected... | reverse complement strand
AAATATTCCGCAGGAACCGAAGGAAATATTACGGTCGATAACACCGATCTTTTTTACATGCGCGACGGCATTGCGGACGGCTTGCGACGGAAAAGGTCGAAAGGTCCGGATCTTCAGTAGTCCCAGCGGTATTCCCTGGTCGCGAAACCGGTCAACCACGATGCGGGTGGTCCCGGTAATGGTCCCCGAAGTAACCAGGAGATATTCCGCGTCTTCGGTTCGATATTCTTCGACCTGTGTGCCGTGATGCCGTCCGATCAGGTAATCGTATTCTTCCGCCACGGTGGGGATCCGCCGGGCCGCCGTTTCCATGGCTTGTTGGATATTGTACCGGAATTCCATATACCGGTCCGGTTTGGTAAGACCTCCGAATGCGCGCGGATCATTTATATCTATTTTGAATTTCGGTTGGTAGGACGGTAAAAATTCGTCCACCAGGTTTTGTTTTGGTATCGCCACCGGTTCGGCGGTGTGCGAAAGAAAAAAAGCGTCCATATTAATCATAACCGGCAACATGACTTCCTCCCCCAGTCGGTAGGCCATGAGAATTGTGTCCAGGACTTCCTGGTTGCTTTCGGCATAGAACTGGATCCAGCCGGTATCCCGTTGCGCCAGGCTGTCGGTTTGATCGGTCCAGATGTTCCACGGTGGCGCCAAAGCCCGGTTTACGTTCACCATAACAATCGGCAATCGGGCCGCCGCCGCCCAATGAAGCACTTCATGCATCAGGAGCAATCCCTGGGACGAGGTGGCGGTAAACGACCGGGCTCCGGTCGCCTCGGCTCCGATCAGGCAGGCCATGGCGGAATGTTCCGACTCCACTTTAATGAATTGTGCCTCCAATTCACCGGAGGCACACATTTCGGAAAGCAACTCTACGATTGAGGTCTGGGGTGTGATCGGATATGCCGAAATCGCTTTAACACGGGCCAGTTTTGCGGCGTAAGAGGCGGCGTGAGTGCCTTCAATGACTTTAGTTTCGGCGGTTGTTCGGGGATTGAAATATTTATCGAGTTGGGCTTTCAGGACACGTTTCATTGCACTTCCTCTTCGAATGTCATGGCGTTACGGGGGCACTCTTTCACGCACACGCCGCACCCCTTGCAATAATCGTAATTGATGACGTAGCCGGACCCGTTACGGGACCGGCTGATGGCCACATCGGGACAATAAATAAGACAGAGATCGCACTCGGTACAAACACCGCAACTGAAACAACGACGAGCTTCGTAGAGGGCGGCGTCCGGTTCCAGGCCGTGATGAACTTCATCAAAAGAATGGCTTGCCGGTGTGAATTGTGATTGCGCGCGCTGTTCGGGGAAGAAATAGTCCAAATTAAGTTCCTCGTACGGAACGCCGTTTTTGATTTGAGAGGGGGGAACTATTTCACCTTTTGCCAGGTACTGATCAATCGCCAGGGCGGCCGTTTTACCGGTGGCAATGGCATCAACCACCGTGCCTACCGGTCCCGCCGCCACATCTCCACAGGCAAAAACACCTTTTTGGTTGGTCAGTTGGAAAGAATCGACCGTTACCCGTTTCCCGGTCTTGTCAAAGGAATGGGGGAGAAAATCCAACCGGGGAATTTCTCCGATTGCCAATAATACCTGTTCTACTTCCACTTCATATTCGGACCCTAAAATCGGTATGGGCCGCCGACGGCCGCTTTTGTCCTGGGTGCCCAATTCCATCCGTATTAACCGCACTTTCTCCAGTTTGTCGGTTCCCAGGAAAGCTATCGGCGCGGTGAGGTACCGGATCTTGACCCCTTCTTGTTCGGCCGCTTCGATTTCTTCCGGCACGGCCGGCATTTCATCGCGGGAGCGACGGTAAACGAGGGTGACGTCCGCGCCTAAACGAATGGCGGTTCGGGCGGTGTCGATGGCCGTATTGCCGCCGCCCACCACCAACAGGCGGGAGGCGATCTCCGCCTCGCCGGTCAGGTTGTAGCGGGTTAAAAAAGACAAACCGGAAGCAACCCCGGCTAAATTCGATCCCGGCAGATCGATGGACCGTGGTTTATGCGCCCCGGTGGCAATCAGCACAACGTCGTAATCTTTTTTAAGGGAATCCCAGGAGATGGTCGTCCCGATCGAAACCCCGGTTTTAATTGTTACGCCCAGGGAAATTATGTCATTGATCTCTTTGTCCAGGATTTCCCTTGGTAATCGATATTCGGGAATACCCAGTCGGAGCATTCCTCCCGCTTCCTCGTGGGCTTCGTAGATAATCGGTTCATAACCTCGCCGCGCCAACTGATAGGCGGCGGAAAGTCCGGCCGGCCCCGAACCCACGATGGCGACCTTCCGCCCGTTCTTAGGGACAAAGAAATGCTTTGGAAAATGACGGGTGAAATTTTGATCGGCCACGAACCGTTCCAGGTGGTTGATGGCAATCGGTTCATCATATTCCAACCGGTTACAGACGGTTTCACAAGGATGGTAACAAACTCTCCCGCAGACTCCCGGAAGGGGGTTGTCTTCCAGGATAATGTGCCAGGCGGCTTCATATTTCTTTTCATTTACCAGGGCAAAATAACGGGGGATCTTCTCATTGGTCGGGCACCCAACGGTGCATGGGGGGATTTTATTTTCATAACGAGGGCGCATATACCGCCAGCTACCGGTTTTGTTCCATTCCATTGTGCCGACGGAAACAGCAAAGGAGTATATGTCTTCTTGAGTTTCTAATGTTTTGGTCACTGTTTACTCCTGTGGTTGAACCGTGTTGGTAATAAACAATTCCCGGTAGGCATCACGGGTAGCGGCGGCATTTTCTTCGGGATGGATGGGGACGCTTTCCTGTAGCGCTTCGACCAGGGCTTCCAGTCCGACAACTCCGGTAAGACGGGAGAAAGCGCCCAGGATGGCGGTATTGACGATGGGCGCCGATCGGGACCCCAGATGATGGCGAACGGCAATCTTGCTGGCGTCCACGGTGGCCACCGTGAATTTTTTCGAAAGATCAAAATGCTCTCCCGGAAACGGGCTGTTGATGAGCACGGTTCCTTCGGGCTTTAGTCCGCTGGTTACATCAACTGTTTGCAGTAACGTCGGATCAAGAATGATCAGATGATCGGGTTCGTATATTTCCGTCCTGAGATGGATGGGCTTATTATCAATACGAATAAAAGCCATAACCGGCGCGCCTCTTCGCTCAACCCCGAAAGCCGGGAAAGATTGGGAAAATTTGCCTTCTTTAAACAGTGCGGAAGAAAGTATTTTACAAGCAACAACAGCTCCCTGGCCCCCACGGCCGTGCATTCGAATTTCTATCATTTATACACCTGTTCCTTTTATTCCTGATAGGTATATTAGGCTCGGCTTTATGACCATGAAAGGATAAACCGTCACGGTGGCCGGTCTTATTGCCAGGATTCACCATACGATAACATGATACCCTGGCAAACGGATTGCTGAGCACGAATTTTTTCAAGCGATACGAGTAACTCCTTTGCGTGGGCGGCTTCCATTGCCGCCAATCGTTGCAGGAGATGTTTCAGCTCCGGATCGGAAGTGCGTTTCATGGCCTGCAAATACCATTGTTCGGCATCGGATTCCGCTTTAATTGCGTATTCCAATATTTCTTCAATGGAAGTATAATTTTTTATCGGTGTGTGCATACAATTCCCTCCCCGGATAATTGTTCAAAACAGAAATCGGTTATAGAAGACAGGTCGAAATAAGCTGAAATCAGGAATCGGACTGTGGTTGGAGTTCTCTTCACTTCGATAGAATGAATCATCTTATGATCGGTTGGTAATCGTTGGTTATTTATTGTTTCGCTAACCGATTCCCGTGTAGTGCGTTTCAAAAATCGTGAAATGAGAAAAGCACCTCTTCGAAGTCAATTTACTTCGAAGAATGAGTATGATTCAATCCAAATGACCGGTTTGAATTGACATATTGTTACGGGTGTAATGTAATGAAAGTCCCGGCGTCGTTTTATTGCCGGCGTTCAGGATTTTACATGGTTGGATTGTCATTCAGTGAATACGACGGAGAGGCCCCATAGTTTCATAATTATGGAATTGCGGAGACAGACCTATATTGTTCTGGCAATAAGGATTAAAAGCAGGGAGAATAAAAGGGAGTGGACAGGCTATATAAATGTGGCAAAGATTTCCTTGACCTGCGCTTTTAATTCTTCTTCCGTGCCGTCGTTATGGATGACGAAATCGGCCAGACTGAGCTTATTTTCATCGCTCCATTGAAGTTCCATTCGTTTCAATATTTCTTCACGGGTAAGTGTACCGCGTTTTATGGCGCGTTCCATTCTATGCCGTAGGGTCGAGGTGACCACAATGACATAATCAAGGTGTTGGTCCAGGCCGGATTCATAAATCAAAGCGCCGTCCACGACAAAGACGGGATATTCGTTTTTTTGGGATACGAGATTGAATTGGCGGTCAATCTCGGCAAATACGTAAGGGTGAATAACAGCGTTTAGTCGTAGCTGGTGGTCCTCGTCCTGAAACCCGACCCGGGCCAGCTTTTTCCGGTCGATGACGCCCTGCGCGTTAAGGATGTCGGTTCCGAATTCGGCGATGAGTTCGCTCTGGACGGTCTCATTTTCGGCCAGGATTTTTTTTGCTTCCATATCCGCATCAAAAACATAGGCGCCGAGTTCCTTAACGTATTTACTTACAGTGCTTTTACCGCTCCCAATTCCCCCCGTCAAACCAATTCTAAGCATTATGACTCCAGCGTTTTAATAATCCTTTCGGTAATTTCGGGGACGGAACCAATTCCATCCACTTCCTTTAGTAATCCTTTTTGCCGGTAAAATTCCAACAGGGGGGCCGTCGCTTCCCAGTATACCCGCTGGCGTTTCTTTATTACTTCCGGGGTGTCATCACTTCGACCGGATGTTTTTCCCCGCAGGACCAATCGTTGAATCAACTCCTGTTCGTCGGCGGTGAGGCTGATGACCGCGTCAAGATTTTGGTTGAGTCTTTGAAGAATGAGATCCAATCCCTTGGCCTGGGGGATGGTTCGCGGAAAGCCGTCCAGTAAATAGCCGTTTTGGCAGTCCGGTTGTCGCAGTCGGTTTTCCATCATGTCCAAAAGAATTTCGTCCGGGACGAGGTGTCCGTGGTCTATGAATTCTTTTGATCGAAGTCCCAGCTCGGTCCCGGCGGCCACTTCCTGGCGAAGAATGTCGCCGGTGGATAAATGAACCAAACCGTAATGGTCTTTTAATCGTGTTGCCTGAGTTCCTTTCCCCACTCCCGGGGGTCCCATTAAAACTAATCGCATGCCGTAAATTCAGTCCTGTCTTTTAAATTATTATTCCTGCAATTGTGGCGGTTAACCAGGAAGCCAATGCGCCGCCGATCATGGCTCTCAAAGCCAGTTTTGCCAGGTCCTTGCGGCGATTGGGAGCAATTCCACCGATTCCACCTAATTGAATGCCGACGGAAGCAAAATTGGCAAATCCGCAAAGGGCGTAACTGGCGATAATGGCTGTCCGATCGGAAATTGCGTGGTCCAATCTTAAAGCGCTGAGATCACTGTAAGCAATCAATTCCGTAAGCACAATTTTTTCACCCATGAGCGAACCTAAAATATGTGCTTCGTTCCAGGGCGCTCCCATTGCCCAGGCCAAAGGGCTGAAAAGGATACCCAGGATTTGTTGAAGAGTAAGTCCGACGATTCCCAGGATGGCATTAATCATCGCGATCATGGCCACAAAGGCTATCAACATTGCCCCTACATTGGCTGCCAGTTTTAAACCGTCCGTGGCGCCTCGCGATAAGGATTCCATGATATTGTCTTCGGTCTTTTCGATGGAAATCCTGAGGTCCCCGGCGGTTTCGGATATTTCCGTTTCGGGGTAAATAATTTTGGCAATTACCAGGGCCGCCGGGGCGCTCATTATCGAAGCCGCCATTAAATGACCGGCAATACCCGGAATATCCGACAGCATCTTAACGTAAATAGCCATAACGCCTCCGGCTACGGTCGCGAAACCACCGGTCATAACAGCCATCAGTTCGGATTGAGTCATGCCGGCAATGAAAGGCCGGATCATGAGCGGCGCCTCCGTCTGTCCTACGAAGATATTTGCCGACACACTCAAAGTTTCGGAGCCGCTGGTTTTTAACGTCCGTTGCATTACCCGGGCGATCCATTTTACAACCCATTGCATGATTCCCAGGTAATACATGACGGCCATCAGGGAGGAGAAAAAGATTATGGTGGGCAATACACGGAAGGCGAAATTCATCAGCGGACCCTCAACGTAACCGGCGGAAAACGACTTGAACAGAAAGTCGCTGCCGGCATCGGAAAAGCTGAGCAGTTTCATTATGACCGAGTCAATCGCTGCGAAAAAGGGTTGTCCGACGGGCGTTTTCAGGATGAAAAGCGCGAAAAACAGTTGCAAACCCAATCCCCAGGCAACCAGTTGCCAACGTATTTTCGACCGGTTGTTAGAGAGGGCATACGCGAGCAATAAGAGGACCAGTAGTCCGATGATACCGGTGAATTTTTGCATTAGTTTTCCGGGGGTTCGTAACACTTTCGACAGCGGGCTTCATAGAAATCGGACTCGCCGACCAGGATTTGTCCCGTATCCTTGGTGATTCGCTGGGTGTAAGAGGCCGGGTTGCCGCAAACCACACAAATAGCCTGCAGCTTGTCCAGGAAGTCCGCTTCGCACATGAGTTCCGGCATGGGTCCGAACGGTTGCCCTTTGTAGTCCGTGTCCAGGCCGGCGACAATGACGCGTTTATGAAGATCGGCCAGAGCTTTGCAGGTATCCACGATGCCGGAGTCGAAAAATTGTGCTTCGTCGATGCCGATTACGTCGGCTGTTTTGCCCATGGGAAGTATGTCTTTCGCGGTGTCGACGACGTGCGATTGTAATTTTAATTGATTATGCGAAACGATGTGGTCGTTGCTGTAACGGGTATCGAGACGGGGTTTGAAAATGGCAACTTTCAGTTTGGCGATCTGGGCCCGCCGGAGACGACGTATCAGTTCTTCCGTTTTGCCGCTGAACATCCCACCGCAGATTACTTCGATCCAGCCGGATTCACGTGGATTAAGATTCATGTTATATTATTCCCGGAGAAGCATGGTGTTGTTACGGTTATTAACCTGATTAAATCATTGGAAATGAATTAATCATTCTCCCCCGTATTGTGTGGGATTTTCGACGGCGAGTGATTCATCGGCAATAATTCGATAAATTTGTATTTATCCTTTTTACGATAACTTGACATTCTTTTTGTTATTGCCGGCGAATTAATAAATCAGTTGTGCTTTTTACCACTTGAATGCGTCGATAATAGGGCTTTCAAAAAATAAATACTACCAAATTTTTCTTTCTCTGCCCTGTGTTTACCCCCATTGTAACAATTCCCCGTCTGTTTCTAAAGGCGGGTCAGAGTTGAGGAAATTTTGGTGCGTAGTAAATCAATGGCAACCTTGTTTTGCCCCCCCTCCGGGATGATTATATCGGCGAACAATTTGGACGGCTCCACAAATTGTTGATGCATGGGACGCACCGTTTTCAGGTATTGATCGATGATCGCGGAGGTTTCTCTTCCCCGTTCCTGAATATCCCGCGATAAGCGCCGGATAAAACGGATATCGGCGGGCGTTTCGACATAAATTTTAATCGTCATCAATTCTCTCAGAGGAGCATGATGTAAAACGAGTATCCCTTCGAGCACAATTACATGATGAGGTATGACCGGACGGGACTTATTGCTGCGGGAATGGGTCGTGAAATCGTAGACCGGGACGGAAACGGGACTGCCCCCGATCAATGCCTGCATATGTTTATAGAGCAGTTCAAACTCAATGGCATCGGGATGATCGAAATTTTGCAGGCAGCGCTTCCCGAGCGGGAGATGCGACAGGTCCCGGTAGTAAGAATCCTGTTCAATCACGACCACTTCCCCGGGACCATATTCCCGGAGGAGTTCCTTGGCGATGGAAGATTTTCCGGAACCGGTGCCGCCGGCAATACCAATCAGAATGGGATTGTTCATCGGTAAATCAATACGGTGTTATCGGTTTGTTCATGACAATCCGACCATGAAACTATGCATGAACGATAGCGAACTCAAGCCAGATGATCATCCCCGAAAGGAAAAGGAAACAAATCCCGGCTGGTGGTCTCCGTGACCTGTCCATTCGTATCGGCAATGAAAACGGGAATATCGCCACACAGATCCCAGATAACCTGGCGACAAGCGCCACAGGGCGAACCACCGTTGGGAGTGGCTACGGCCAACGCTTTAAACGTGTTGTGTCCTTCCGCGATGGCGCGGTAAAGGGCTGTTCGTTCGGCGCAGCAGGTGAGCCCATAACTGCTGGATTCGACGTTGCAACCACCGATAATGGTGCCGTTTTCTGTCATGACCGCCGCCCCGACCCGGTAATTGGAATAAGGGGCGTGGGCCTTGTTTCTCATTTCCCGTGCGATTTGGACCAATTTTTGTTTATCCATAATAAATCCGATTTATTGTTTCAGGCTGTCGAACCACGCCAAAGCCATCTCCATCGCCGGAACGGCGGCTGTTTCGTGGGTCCCTCCGGGAATGATTGTCAGTTCAACCTTATCGCCACCGTTGGCTGTTAACAGGCTCTCCGCCAGGACCGCGTTTAAATAAGGGACGGTAATGTCGGCATCGCCGTGGTAAAATCGCGTCGGCGCCTCCGGAGACCAGTCAAGGGGACTGTTTTCCCGTAAAGCTGTTTTGAGTTCCTGTTCCCCGGAACTTAGAAAATCCGCAATGAAAGTGGAATCGAATAAAGTTGCGATGCTTGTGGACAAAGCGGCATCAATTTCGGAGATACTTTTTGTTCCGTCGAAAAGGCCGGTTAACGAATCCGCGTATGGGGTTTGAAAAATGTCGTCAAGACGATCCCAACCGTAGATCGCATCGTACGTCAGAAAAACGTACCCGAAATATGCGGGGTGGGCATAGGTGTCGCGGCTGAGGATGTCGTACGCGGTCGCGACCAGGTCGTACGGCCCGGCCATGGGCGCCGAGGCGGTAACCGTGAATTCATCGGAGTGGAACTGTTTGATGATTTTCTGAGCAGCCAGGGTGACGTATCCCCCTTCCGAATACCCGGCCAGGAATAATTGATCGTTCAGTTCAACATTATTTTGGCAACAGAATATTTTAGCGGCCCGGAGAAAATCAATCACCGCCGTGGCCGAACTTTCCAGAAGCAGGTAAGGATGAAGACCGGGTGCATTTCCCAAACCCAGATAATCCGGTGTGCAGGCTACATAACCGGTGGAAGCCATCAGGATACTTTCAAAGGAGAGCAGCGGATTTTCGGAAGCCACGGCATCCCGTTTGGTTTCGGTACCATGATGTATGCTGATAATCGGGAAACCGTTTTCGGTTTCTCCCCGCGGAATAAAGAGCGCGCCTGAAGCATTAATTGGTTCCCCAAAGGGATCGATGGTTTGATAGACTAATTTGTAAACGGCAATCTCATTGTTTATGGTTACTTCGAGATCAAGACCGGAATTGTTTAATAATTCATTCAACATGGGAATTGTGAAGATGTTAAGCAGAGTTGCTTCAATAAGTTGCCCGCGGTCATTACCCGGATCGCAACCGGCGGTTTCCTTCCGTTCGTCACAAGCGGATAATAGGAGGATTGCCGCAACAAGAATCGTAAGGGAAAACCGGGGATAATGGGGGGTTGGTTTCATATTGTTCGTGTACTGATTATTCATGTGAATTTGCTGTAATTACCAAGGTTCGGTTTCGATTCGAATGGAACGGAATAGTTTGTTGAGTAAAATACCGGACGCAAAGCCTCCGATATGGGCAAACCAGGCCACGCCGCCGGTGGTGTTTACTCCCAGGGAGCCCAATCCGTTGGTCAATTGTTCGAGGAACCAGATACCGATCACGATGAAGGCTGGAACCTGAATCGTGGTAATGAAAATGAATAAAAAGATAAACACGTGTACCCGGGCGTGTGGGAAACGGACCATGTAAGCCGCCAAGACGCCTGAAATGGCCCCGCTGGCGCCGATCATCGGAATCATCGAAGTAACATCAACCGCGATCTGAGTGAAGGCGGCTCCCAGGCCGCACAAAATGTAAAACAAAGCATACCGGACATGACCAAAGGCACTTTCGACGTTGTCGCCGAATATCCAGAGGAACCACATGTTGCCGAGAATGTGGATAACGCCACCATGCATGAACATGGAAGTAAAAACCGTCAACAAGGGACTGTGTGGAGTTGCGTTTAAAAGCACCGGCCGATTCACGAGAAGACTGATGCGGCGGGCGTTAAAATCCACAATTGCGTCCGCGGGAATGTTGGTCAGCGTGGCCGGGATCAGGCCATACGTCAGGGTGAAATTCTGACCGCTGGTGAAATCGAGACCCAATTGGTAAAGGAATACCAGGGTGTTAATGGCAATAATCCCGTAGGTCACGTACGGGACTAAAATTCTGGGGTTGTCGTCTCGGTAAGGAAAAAACATATTTATCTAACCGTTAAGAGTACAAAAAATTCCCGACTAATCAAAAGAGGTCATTCGCAAGAAAGGCAAAATAACCGTGACCGGCAGGGCCATGGTTGTGGGTAGAGAAAACAGTGAAATTTTTTCTCGGGGACCAAGAACCAAATTCCAGGAACCAAAAAAGACCGGGACAGATAAGTTTGTTTGATAGCGAGAGAGATACAATTTACCAATCGGCAGCCGGCGCCGGATTAACTCCTGTTTTTCGCCTGTCATCTCTTCAGAAATTTCACTATGGGTTTGCGTTCCGATTCAGCGCCGGTGAACGGAAGATATTCCAAAGCTAATCGACCGTGAAGCGAATGGTTTTAGTGGTCACATTACCGGACTGGTCGGCAATGGAGATAATAAGTTCGTGCCGGCCTTCTTCCAGGGGTGTTGCCAGTCGGTAAGACATTTCCTTTTTGATCGGCTGATAAGCTATTAGCAGTCGAGCGCCATCCAAGACCATTGAGAGGGATTCCTCCCGCGAATCGATCCCGGAAAGTTCGTCATCGACAATCGCGCGTAACGTTTGTACATCCCGGTAATTATAAAACCCGTTGTTTTCGGGGAAAACTTCACGGATGACCGGAGGGGTCGGGTCCTGGATTACGGTAACGGCATCCAGACTTGACACCGAAGCCGTAAGCACACGCCTTTTCACCCGGTTACGGGTTGGCAAATACGTCCACCGTTCGTTTTTCGGATCATAAAAGTAAATCCCTAAGTGCGTTTCGTCTGTCACGCTCTTCGAGTAGCGGATGCCGATTTGGATGGAATCCTTTAGCGGCACTTCAAAAGGCTGCAACTGATAAACTTTGGACAACTGTTTCCCCGGCGTGGGAACGGTATTATCTTCCACGACGTCAATCCAGAGAATGGTTGTATCGTAAACCGAATTGGAAGTCGTGCGTATCGAACACAGCCGGTCATTGGACAAAACCGTAACGGTCTTCCCGGGGATTGCCAGGGATGGTTTTTTCTCAAATTTGATTATGCGTTCTTTTTTGGTTTCCCCCGGGGCGGATTTTGCTGTCAGTATCACTTCGATGTAATTCATATTGTCGAAGATTACCGGGGATGTACGGGAACTGAGATAAACGGTAGGTTGGATCCGCATCAGGGGAATATCATAAACCCGGTCGGGCGTATGAATTTTTAAAGTAACGTGCGCGTCGCTGTATACATTGGTCTGAACCTGCAGGAACAGACCGTCTTCAACCTGGGAAAGCTTTAGTTCCGCGGTGATATCAAAAATATCCCGGGCCGTATTGTCAGCGGCCCAATGTATCGGTAAAGCGTAAGCCCCCAATTTGTTAATGCCGATGAACTGAATGATTTTCCGCTCGAGTTTGCGACGGTCAAAACGGATACTGTAATCCTTTCCCCGGGCGATTATTTCCAGAGGTTGAAGTTGTTCGTCCGCGAATCCATAAGGGGTAAAACTGTAGGCGGTGATTGATTTAATCGGAATTGAACCGAACGCCGGCCGCAAATGAAAGGTGATATCCGCTTGGGAGCGCGATATTGATTCGATTTTCATTTTGGCGGGGGGATTCACGAAGATGGTGCCTTTAATGATTGAGCGGTTTCCCGCCTGGTCAAAGAGCCGGATTTGAAGATCGTGGTAACCGGGAGGCAGGGTTAAAACACCATTTCCCTTACTCTTATGGATCGTGAGTGTCGGGTAGGCGTCGGAGCGGTATAATTTTTGGAATTCGCCTAAGTTCAGACGTTCAAGACGATAGTCGACAACGGTGTTAACATAGCGGGATTGGTCATAGTCCAGTTGGTCGTAAACGATGGTGTACCTGAGATTATTATCGACCGCAAGTTCAACCCGGTACAACTGGTAAATGTTGGGTGCTCCCTGGCGTTTGTCAAATGCCTTGATTGCCAGCCCGATTGTCCCGGAGCAGTTGACGGTATCCGGTAAGAGGTAGATCCCGCTCCGATCCCGGAAGAGGGGAAAGGTTTGAGGTAATGGATTGCCGTTGATCCAGGTGTCGGGCGCCAGGGGAATGATCGCAATTTCTCTGGCGATCGGGGCAATTCGGTCGGGTAGGGAAAACCCGTGCGAAAGGGGGTTCAAAGGACGGTTGTTCAGGTCACGCAGTTCGAAGTGCAGATGCGGGGCCGATGAGGCCCCGGTATTTCCGGTATAACCGATCACATCGCCCCGTTTTACAGAGAATTCGGCCGGTGAAAAAGAACGATCCACGTGATACCGCATTTGTCGCGCTTGCTGCGCCCCCAGGACATTTTCAAGGATCGGGCTGAACCGGTTTAAATGACAATAAACGGCAATATTGTTTTCATCGGTGGTCAGGTAGAGCGCTTTACCGTACCCTTTGAAATTTGCCACCATGCGCGAAATGTACCCATCCGCCACGGCGTAAACCGGAAACCCTTCCTTTCCGTTGGTCTTAATATCCAGCCCCATGTGGAAATGGTTATCACGGAATTCGCCGAAGTTCGAAGACAAGGCCCGGCCGGCGTCCGTAGGCCAAAGGGGCCCCTGTCCGAAAATAAAGGAACCGCCGAAGAGTATTATGAAGATAATGTTAGGGATCATGAACAGGTGAAATTTAGCAGCAATTTATTGAAAGACAGGTAGAGATTCAAAGGGTTAAACGAAATTAGACGTAATGTCTCAGTGACGGGGCATATTTAATGTGCTAAGAACCAAGAACCAAGAACCAAGAACCAAGTTGAGCGAAGCGAAATCCCGGCGCATGCCGGGAAGCCAAGTGCCAAGTGCTCCCGACGAAAGTCGGGAAGCGAAGCGAGTCCGCAAAGCGGACCGGCGCATGCCGGGAAGCCAATCCGCCGGCCGGTGGACCGTGCGACAGATTAATTTCTGTCTTTCGTCCTCAAACTCCTGTCTCTTGAACTGTTTTCTCCACCTGAGGCATTACAAATCGGCCCCGGATTTGGGGCCGTTCAGGGGGGACAGGGATTAAGGAGAGATTATTACGGTTGTTTCAGTTCATCGAATTCTCTTCTCAGCGATTGGAATTCATTACGAAGACTATCCAATTCTTTCTCCAATTCGGAGTTGGGTAGCAGGGGAGCGGGGATAAAATCCCAGTCCTCGTCATCATCATTGTAATGAAAATATCCTTTGAAGGGTAGGTCCGGCAGGCGATCCAGGAACCAATCCGGTGCCGGGTTACCGAACCCGGCCAGGAGCGGGAATTCGGTTTCCCCCAGGGTAACTTTAAATTTCTTTTTGTGCCGGTCCCGAATGACGGTGATCTGTACTTTTGTTTCCGGATCGTATTCGCGGATGGTTTTGGTCAGGTCGCTTGGTTCCCGGATGCGTGTTTTATCGATTTTGACAATGATATCGCCGGCTTGCAGCCCGGATTTGTCGGCCGGGCTACCCTTGACCACTTCGGTTATCAAAACACCACTGTCTTTACCGACACCAAAATACTTGCGTAGCTGGTCGGTAAGTTTCTGAATCCGGACACCAAGAAAAGCGCCTGTTTTAACAGCCTGTTTCCCGACCAGGTTGTTGATATCCACATTGATGTCCATATCATCCAACATGTCATCAAGCGCCTCAAGAGCCTTTTCGTCATCGAGATCGGCTTCAAAGTTCTTTGTCTCACCATCCTTTTCTATTTTCAGCTTTAAATGATTGTTTTCCACGGTAGCTTCCAATTCAACCGTGCCTTTCTGGGAATCGTCGGCGAAGATTCGGGTGGTGATGATTTTCTTTTGATCAGCCAAACCTAAGCTTAGAAGCAACAGCATCAATGATAACAGTTTGACCATGGTAACCTCCAAAGATTTAAACATTAAAAAAACGAATTCTGCTTAAAATTTGTTCCGGAAAGTGACAAACAATACAGGAAAAAATAAATTATGGTGTATGTTTATTAATCCGTTTAACTTCATACACGAGAAACTTTCAGAAGGGCGGCAGATTGCCCCTTATTATATTTTTGTAACAAATGTTGAGAGGGAAAACTATGAGAAACGCGATTCGAACAATATTTTTCTTATTCACCGGTATCAGTTTAATGATGCCATTAAAGGGACAGAGTTTGAGAGAGACCCTGGAAATGATGGCCCGGGAAAATGCGAAAGGGTATCTTGGACCGGTTGTAACAGCCTTTGGCACGGGCGTTAATTCGGGAACATTTCGAAAGGCCAAACCACACGGCATGCTTGGTTTTGATGTTACCCTGAACGTGTCCGCGACCGTGGTGCCGGATGCCGGACTGGAATATGAGTTTTTCATCCCCGGTGAGATTACACTGCCCTTTGATCCCGGAGACGGAACCACTTACGACATTGCTTTGAATGGTGATCAGCTTTATCCGGGAGATCGGACCTCATCCACCTTTTTCGGCGAAGACAAAAGCAACACAATCGAGGCCGACGGAAGTTATGCCGTAAGCGCGATAAAGGATCAATTGGTTAATACCTATGGAGTATCTCAGGAGGTCGTCGATAACATTCCGGCTTCCGATTTGGAGGGGGCCGTCAGTGACCTGAACCTTGAAACACCTAAGGGCTTTAACTTTCCCGGGTTGCCGATGTTTATACCCCAGGCTTCGGTTGGTTTGCCAATGGATATTGAGGTCACATTAAGAGGATTCCCCACATTTAAATTGGGAGAAGCGGGAGAACTGTCTTTTTTCGGTTTCGGTGGAAAGATCGGCTTGAACCAGTTCATTCCGATCCCATTATTCCCGGTTGCCCTGTCCGCCGGATACTATATGACAAGTCTTAAGCTAAGTGACGTTATTGAATCAAATCACAGTATAATGACGTTGCAGGCCAGCAAGAGTATCCCCTTTATTACGGTATACGGTGGAATCGGGATTGAGAACTCGAGTATGGATGTGACGTATGAACATCCGGATCTGGGAAAGATTGAATTCTCTTTGGACGGGGAAAACAAATTCCGGACAATCGCCGGTGTACGGCTGAAACTGGCCCTGCTGAGCATTAACGCAGATTATAACGTGGGTGAGTATAAGGCATTGAACATTGGTGTCGGATTAACCCTGCGTTAAATCAAAAATAAATATTCGGAGAAAACAGGACGCGAATTTGCGTCCTGTTTTTTATTGTGGGTTTCCCGTAAAAAAACAAACCCAAAATATTCAGTAATGACGAATCGTAATGCCCCGGTTACGGGCGGAGAACCAATCCGAAGGTTTATTGCAGGATCGGATTACACTTTAAACTGATCGTTCATGGTCTCCTGACCATGAACAAAAGGACATTTGCGGGAAGAACAGGGCGGTTTGGAAGCTGACAGTGCCGTTAGATATTTCTGCTTTCACGGTATCTTTCCCAACGATTCCACAGACCGCCCGGTGGATTGGCTTCCCGACTCCTATCGGTCCGCCGTCTGACGGATTGGCTTCCCGGCATGCGCCGGGATTTCGCTTCGCTTCCCGACTTTCGTCGGGAGCTCTTGGTTCTTGGCTCTTGGCTCTTCGTACATTAAATATGCCCCCGTCACTGAGACTGTCATTGCGATCCCACCCCAGCGGGGGAAGCCGAAAACCGGTATTTACAGTTTTTTTGCCAGCACAACGGTCTGGACACTTTCCCAGGTTTTTCCTGAAACCGGGTGCTTGGCGGTGACCTTTACAATGTAAATCCCCATTCGGGCTGTTTCCCCCTGGTCCCGGTTTCCATCCCAGGTCAAAACACCTTCGTGGGGGACAAACACGTTCCAGTAAGGGCGGGCGATAGTGCGGCCCAACATGTCGAAAATTTCCACTTTCAGAATCGCCTGGTCGAAAGGCAATCGGTATTGAATCGATAAAACATCCTCAAACCCGTCATGATCCGGTGAGAACGGGTTGGGTGTAAAAAGTACCATTCCCTTTTTCGGGAGTTTTTCATAATAAACACTGTTTTGTCGGCCGGGAGTCATCCCCTCCGGGTTTACGGCGACAGCCCAGCGGGAGGAATCATTCGAAATGAAATCCGGCCGGAATTTTTCGGTGGATCGCCCATCGATGATCGGCCAGTTTTCGGTATAACGCAGCGAATCGACAACATTGCCGGTCATATCGTAAAGATAAAGGGCGTCGCCGGTGTTGTTCAGGTTGGGGAACCCGGCAGGGGGAATAAGGACGGCGCTGCCGGCCGGCAAATCAGGGAAATAGGCGGAATCGGCGCCGATAACAAGGTATTCATTGGCAAAAGATTCCGAACTTGGGAACACCTTAAGTCTGCGGGAATTGTCGCTAACGGCCCAGCCGGACAAATTCAGACCGGTAGGATTCACCAGTTCAATGAACTCTGTTTGGGTAGAGTCCGGACGCGGGAAAAATTCATTGATCACAACCGAACCGAAGGGATAGCTGACATTGATCGTATCCTGAGCGAGATTATTGGAAGGATCGAGATCACCAATAATGTCCAAAAGGATAGTGAGAATATGTGAGCCCGAACCCAGGGACGGGAGGTCGACGTTTATTGCGATCGTATCGTTTGCCGTTACGGTGGGGAATGTTACCTCCGCCAGTTCTTCTTCCTGTTCCTCGATGGTAACGGTACCGGAAAAGGAAGCAACTCCAATGTTGGTGATGGGAATGGAAAGCCGGATGATTTGATCGGGTTTCGGGTAAAAAGGCCGGTGTTTAATGGAATCGGTAACGATGGTTCCGTCCAGGGTAAGAAGAGCAATGGAATTCACGGTTCCCGGGGTCATCCCCGATGCGGCCGTGCAAATTTTCCAGTTTTTCATGGCGGGCGATGGGAATTCCGGCCGGAGTTTCTCCGTTGACCGTTCCGCCGTGACCGGCCAGTTGCCGTTATAAACCAGGGAATCAATGATCGCCCCGGTCATATCGTACAAGTAAATGGCGTCCCCGGAATTGTTCAGCGTCGGGAAGCCGTTTGCCGGTACTACGGAGGGCGAAGCAGCGGGGATTTCCGAAAACAGGGAAGAATCCGCCGCGATCACCAAATAATCCCCGGTCTGTAATTGCGTGCGGGGAAATGTCCGAACGGTGTTGGATCTGTCGCTGATGCCCCACCCTTCCAGGATCACCGGTTCCAGGGCAACCAATTCAATGAATTCAACCTGATCGTTGTTCGGCATGGGCATGAATTCGTTAATCCGGACAACACCCGGGAGGAACCGGACTTTAAGGGTGTCCGCAAATTCATTATCGGACATGTCCTGGTCGCCCGGTAGATACAGTTGGAACAGCAAGGGATGGATTCCTGAGCCGAAGGGGGGGATGGTGAAGGAAACTTCCGTTGTTTCCGCCAAGGCGATTGCCGACACGGGAGCACTGTGGATCAAATCGCCCTGCGAAAATACCTTAACCGCGGCCGTGAATTCCATCACTCCGTGATTGGCAACCGATACCGAAATGGATACGGAATCGGTTGGTCCGGGGTAGAGGGGATTGAGGCGGATCAGGTTATTAACGATTGCGCCGTTCAGTTCCAATGGTGTGACAGAGTTTTTTCTCCCGGGAGTCATGCCGTCGGTATTAACAGAGGATCGCCAACTTGATGAATCCGCGGAGGCATAATAAGGAAAGATTTTCTCCAACGATTTTCCCGATTGCAAAGGCCACCCGGTTGAATAGGATAAGGAATCAATGAGCGTACCGAAGGGATCGAAAATGCGAATTTCATCGCCGCTGTTGTTCAAGGTCGGAAATCCGTTTTCGGGCGTGATAAACGGAGTGCCCGGGGGGACGGTCTCAAAAAGCGTCGAATCGGGAGCTATCAGAATAAATTCTTCCGGATAAACCGGTTTGGCCGGTAACCGGTATAGAGTCCCCGAACGGCTGTCCGCGATGCGCCAGTTCAATAAATTGACGGTTTCCTTTCCTTCATGAACCAGTTCGACAAACTCGGTCTGCTTTTCTCCGGGGATCGGCAGGAACTCGTTCAAAACCAATGTGTGAGCGGAATAGCGCACACCGAGGGAAGCGGAGATACGGTTGTTGCTGGTATCAAGATCCCCGGGAATGGATAGAATTACTTCCAGGCGCTGGTAACCGGACGTAAAAGGTCCCACTTCGGTCGTGATCGTAAGGGTGTCAAGCACGTCGAGGGTGGCGATTGCGGTACGGGAATAGAGGATCCCGGAATGGAGAATATCGACCGATCCGGATATGGGAAGCAGGCCCGTATTGGTAATGGCAACGGATAGTCCGGCCGAACCTCCGGGGTTTAAAACCGGGGGTTCCACGGTCAGCCGGTCCGCCAGTATCGCCCCGTCGATGAGAAAAGGATGAACGCTGTTAATGTACCCGGGGGTGCCCAGGGAATCGCGACTGGGAAGCCAGTTGGAGGGTGTGTTTGGATAATCCGGTCGCACCTTCTCTATTGAGAATCCCTCCGGCGCGATATCGGACCAACCCAGGGAATCGCGGATAATCCCGGTACTGTCGATCAGGTACAGGGAATCACGGGCGGAAAGCCCGTTGCCGATGCTTGAATCGTCGACTTTTATCAGGATGACGTCCTCCGGTATCCTGGAAGCATAGATTCCGGTTGAGAAATCGTAATCACCTTCAAAAACAAGAGCGTAACGAAAAGGGGGAATTCGAAAGCCATACCCGGAGTCCACCAGGTCATCGGTGCTGTACATATCACGCAGTTTCCAACCTTTTAAACTGAGGGTATCCGTGGCGGATAGATTAAAAAGTTCGACAAATTCGTTGGGGGAATCCGTCCCCTCGGGATTGTACATGATTTCCGTAATGGCGATTTGGCCCTTCAGGACAATACATAGCAAAATATATGGTATAAGCAGCTTCAACGGAACAGTCCCCGCCGGAGGATGATAGACAACTAATGTGTCCTTAAGAATTCCTCCAACTTTTCTTTTAAGGTGCCGCGAGTTTTCCGGAAATGGTCCAAGCGGTCGGGATTGAGGTCCCAACCGCTGAAGGGATCGTCAATGCTCCAGTGGATTCGTTCCACCTTTCCCGGGAAAGTCGGGCAAACCTGGTTGGCATGATCGCAGACGGTAATGACAATATCAATGTCCTTGTCCAAATAGTCGTCAACATAGTCCGATGTGTGATGCGAAATATCGATTCCCCATTCTTTCATTACGGCGATTGCCAGGGGATTAACCCGGCTGGGATGTGACCCGGCGCTGTACACTTCAAAACGGTCCCCGGCCATATCCCTGAGCAATCCCTCGGCGATTTGGGAGCGACAGGAATTTCCGGTACAAACGAATAAAACTTTTTTCTTCCGCGACATGCGAGGGTGAAATTGGGTGTGGATGGAAATAAAAGTCAATAACTCCCTAACGTGGGAATCAATTTTATGAATCCCAAACCAGTGATAAATTTTAGTATGGCAGCGTTGGAAAAAGAGCCTGGAAGTCCCCTGTTTACAACACCTCTTGAACCCTACCGGGGACTCACTATTGCCGATTTGAATCGCTACTTGCCGGCGATTCAGCGCGTCGAGGATATGAAGATGACGCGTGAACGAATGCACGAGGGTTTGTACCTGGCGGACGGCAAGGAGGGGTTAGCCGGTTTACCGACGGAATCGATTGATCTTATCATTGCCGATCCCCCCGAAAATCCCGTACAGGGTACCGAACAACGCGGCGGGACGTTAACGCTGCAGCAATATTATTACTGGAACAAAAGCTGGCTCGAGGAATCATACCGGGTTCTGAAGCCCACCGGGGCCATATATTTGTTGTGTGAATGGCGCTTTTCCGGAATGTACCAGGCTTTGTTAAATGATTTCTTCCAGGTGCAGACCCGCATAACCTGGCGGTGTGGCAGGAAGACCAAAAGTCCTAAAACGGTAACCTGGGCCAACGCGCTGGCTGATATCTGGTTCGCAACCAAATCGCATGAATTTATGTTCAATAAGAAGCCGGTGGGGCATAAGATCGAAGGTAAGAACACAACGGAAGCAACCGATAAGGAAGGAATGACGAACTTCTGGGCGGATATAATTGATTTGCAAGCCGGAGCGATTGAAAAAATGGAAGGGGATAAACCGGAACAATTAATCCAGCGCATCCTGGAAGCCAGCAGTTTCAAGTTGAATTGGGTTGTGGACCCTTTCATGCGTAGCGGGGGCGTTGGTATACTGGCAAAAAAATCAGGACGTCGGTTTATCGGTTTTGAGATTAACCAGGACCGTTTACTAATGGCAATGAAACGAATCGATCAGGCGTGAGGGCAATTTACAAGGCCGGAAACGAATGCGGTTAAAGGATTGCCGAATTTCGGAGGGAATAATGACATTGTTCGAAACTATTCAAAAAGATATGTATCAGGCCATGAAGTCGGGACAAAAACAAAAAGCGACTGCTTTGCGAGGTGTCCTGTCTAAATTAAAAGACAAGCGAATCGAGAAACAGGACGAATTAAGCGAAGCGGAAGAAATAAAGGTTCTCCAATCGTTGGTTAAACAACGCAAGGAATCAATTGACCTTTATCGTAAAGGCGGCCGGATGGATCTGGTGGAACAGGAATCGGCGGAACTGGAAATCCTGGGAAAGTACTTGCCGAAGATGATGAGCAAGGAAGAGGTCCGGGAGCTGGTAAAAACGGTAGTGTCGGAAACGGGAGCCTCCTCCCTCTCCGACATTGGAAAAGTAATGCCGCAGGTGATGAAACGCGGGGCGGGACGAATCGACGGCAGGGTCGCCCAGCAAATAGTCCGGGAATTTCTGCAATGAGCCCGGAGCCGCGGAAGGCAGATTAAGATGGAGGGTACATCCCGCGAAGCGATCCGCTTTTCACCAAACAGACCGGGCTGAACATGATATTATTTCTGGATGGATTGGCGGGGTTTTTTCTGCTGGGGATGGGTATCATCGGTTTCAGACGGGGGCTAATCGAGGAACTGGGTCGTTTGTTAGGATTGATATTTGCCGCTACGGTAAGCATGCGTTATTATGTGGACCTGGCCGGGAATATCAAAACCGTCCTTGACCTGGACCCCTGGATATTGTTGCTCCTGAGTAATATTATTTTATTTTCAATAACGTTATTGAGCATAAGATTTTTAACCAAATTGACCCATTACCTGCTTGTTTACCATAGCACGCGCTGGATGAATAAATCCATGGGGTTTGTCTTTGGCGTGGTGAAGGGGGTGATCATTATTGCTTTGGTTATCTGGGTAGTTGAGCTGTCGCCATTGGATAAATGGGCGGAGATAATCCGGAGGGAATCGCGCCTGGCGCGCGGTGTAACGAAGGCCCGGGTTACCGTTGTTAAATTTCTTGGTTGGTCCGACCCGGTTAAAAAGGGAGAGAAATATATTAAAAGTTTTATAACGGATATATCCGATAAGGAAGGATTGCCTTAATGGCGCGGATTTCGCAAGAAACCATCGAACGTGTCAGGAATGCGGCGGATATTCTGGATGTTGTTTCCAGGTATGTGGTATTGAAACGCCGGGGAAGGAATTATTTCGGGTTGTGTCCTTTTCATCATGAAAAAACCCCCTCCTTCAGTGTTGCTCCGGAAAAAGAAATTTACCATTGTTTCGGGTGTGGAGCCGGGGGGAACGTTTTCAACTTCATCATGGAATATGAAAAACTGAGTTTCGTTGAAGCGGTGAAGAACTTGGGGGATCGTTACGGTATTCCGGTGGAGCTTTCCCGGGATAAGGGGGCGCAGGAGTTATTTTCGCAGTTGTACGAGCTGCATCTGGACGCGGCGAATTTTTATCATAAACAACTGCTTTCGGATAAAGGCGGGAAAACATTGGCTTACCTGCGGGAACGCGGATTGCAGGAGACAACCATAAAACAATTCAAAATCGGTTTGGCTGAAGACCGTTGGGATGCTTTGTATAAAGAGACAAAAAAAGCCGGTTATACCCCGGAAGTTTTTGATAAATCGGGATTATTTTCACGATCGGACCGCGGAATGTTCGATCGCTTCCGGGGAAGGATCATGTTCCCGATTTTTAACACGGCCGGCAAAATCATTGCCTTCGGCGGACGTGCATTGGACCCGGGAGATCCGGCCAAGTACCTGAATTCACCGGAAACACCTTTGTACCATAAAAGTGATATATTCTATGGTTTGCACGCTACCAGGGAAGCGATTCGGAAGGCGGGTTACGCGATCCTGGTGGAGGGCTATATGGATTTCCTTCAATTATACCAGGCGGGCATCCGAAACCTGATAGCCGCGTCCGGAACGGCCCTCACCGAACGGCACGTGAGCCAGATCCGCAAATTTGCCGAGCGGGTGGTATTGGTTTACGACGGCGATCAAGCCGGTGTTAACGCCGCCATACGGGCCGGATACCTGCTTTATAAAGGGGGAATAGAACCGCGGATTCTACCGCTTCCGGAGGGACTCGATCCGGATGACTGGATCCGGGAAAAGGGCGCCGAATCCTTCCGCGCGGCCCTGGACGAAACATTACCCGTATTAAAATTCCATTTGACGGTCAGAAAGGCCGCCGCCATGACAGGCGCGGAACGGTCCCGGTATATCAGGGATATCCTCAGCCAAATTGCCGGAATTCCCGACGGTATTGTTCGCGATGACCTGGTGCGTGAATTGTCGCAGGAACTGCGGATTGATGAATTGGAATTGGTCAAACAGTTGCAACGGGAACGACGTGGCGGCCGATTGCCGGCCGAGGCCGATACGGCAAAGACCGCTCCCGCGGACCGCTTTACTTCACAAGTCCAAAAGGCCCAGTTGGAGTTGGTAAAAGTCCTGGCCGGACCCGACCGTGAAGCGCGGCAATTGGTCCGTGACATGGTTAACCTGGATTTGTTCACGGAGCGGTTACTCAAACGTCTGTCCGAATTGTTGATGCCGCTTTATGATGAAATTGATTATGCCGCCATTATCGATCATTTTGAGACCAAAGAAGATCGGGAAACGGTTGCCAGGATATTAATGGAAGAAAGTCCGGTACTGGATCCGGTTACTACGGTCAGGGAATGCGTAACCGTTTTGTCCGCCAATCCCCTTAAGGAGAAAATCAGGAAGGCGCGAATCAAAATCCGGGAGATGGAAGCCGCCGGAAAAGATCCCACGGAGATTATTTTTGAGGTCGCCCAATTGCAGCAGGAATTAAAGAATCTCGGTTCCTGAATGGAGTGTTTTTTGTGAGACGCTTCACGATTATTTTTTTCATTTTCTGTTCTCTGTCGTCAAATTTATCCGCCCAGAACCAGGAAATAACCTGGAGCGATGTCCCGGAACGAACGGGGATACGAATTGTTTGTGACGAAGCGGGTGTTCAAATCTATGTTGACGGACATCCCGTTGGTAAATCACCCCTTCCCGAGGTCGTGGATGTATTACCGGGGTGGCACCGCGTGAGTTATTTTCCCGATGTATCGGATATGATAAACGCCAATTTCCCCAAACGGCAGAAGATTCTTGATTTAATTCGCTTGGCTCAACAGGATGTGTTGGTCGAGAAAGGAGAGGTGGTGGAGGTTGTTCTGAACTACCGCGGAATTGACCGCGAAGTGGAGGCCTACCAGCGCAAAGTCAACAGCGGACGCTGGATCGGTTTTACAATGATCCTGGCAGTCATGATTGTACTGGCCTGGGCAACCTGAGATTGCGGCGATGAAAGTCATTACTCTTTTGGGCTTCGGACCGGCCCTTTTATCGTTTCTCCTTGGTCAGGAAACGGATAGTGTGGTTGTTAAATATTATTCGACCGTTTTAACGCGCACGGCGATTCTGAAGAACAGCGTGCCGTATAAAGAAGTAGCCGGGAAACCGCATTTCCGGGCGGAATATTCCCCCGCAGGTAAATTGTTGCGTGTGGAATTTATCCCCGGGGATCAATCCCTTCCGGTTGAACCGGGGAACAAAGAACCAACGGCAGAAACAAAATCGGAATTTGTTCCGCTGACCCCGGAAGAACAGGCTGCGCTGAACCCGGATAATGAAGTCATCCAAACAGCCTTGTTTTGGGCCCGGTGGAAAGGACGATTATTCGCTTCACGAACCGAGACGGAAACCGAAAGGAAAGAAACACCGGATACGGAAGAAGATCGTCAGCAGGACACATCCAAAGTCCGGGATAAGGAGAAACCGCAAAAAGCGGTCATTGCCGTCTTTCAGTCGCAAGCTCCGGAACCGGTTAAGGAATCTTTGGTTGTGCGGGGGACGCTGAAGCAAAAAATCATTACCGCGGAACCGGGAGGAATTCGTTTCTTTCGAAAATGGAATATTCGTACGGGGGAATTGACCGCGCCGATCTCTAAACAGGAAGCGCGGGCACGCTATTACCGGGCCTATTTCGACGAGCGTGGATTTCTGAAACGGGTCACTTATTACGATAAACAGGGGAAACGCCGGTGGAGTTACCGATTGAAGCGCGACAGTACCGGTATCTACCGGCAATATGCAGTCGAGTTCCACGTCCGCCAGCCGCTGACGCGATTGGACAATTATTTATTCGCACCCGATTTAAGTGAAATGCGGCCCGGATGGAAAGCCAGGTTTTACCTGCGGGAACAAAGCGACCGTCCGAAAAAAGTCGAGGTGTATGACCAAAACGGAATTCTTTACTATTTCTATACTTTCGATTACCGACCGGAAGGCGATACTACGTCCACACGGAGTTTGATAATATCGCGCTATTACCGGGCCGATTCCACCCAGGTCGGCAGCCATCGGCTTTTTTTCCGTGCCGGTTCCGAATTGACGCGCATTGAATATTTGAATGCTCAAGGCGAATTGAAAGTAACCAAAGAATTCGGATATGATCGGGTCCGGAAAGAGCTGATCGTGACCTTGAGAAATCCTCAGGGCGAAATCATAGATCGCAGGATTATTCCGAAGTAAAAGTTGTGGCCCCGATTAATTTTTGCCGGTGAGCGGGTTGGTGCTGTCTTTCCCGACAGGATTCAACATGTTTCTATTGTGTATGACAGGAATAAAAACCCAAAAGCCCCATCGCGGGGCTTTTGGGTTAATGTTTCCGAAACGTTTCGGACAGGTTTTAGAAGCGGACGCTCAAACCCATGTTAAATGATCTGGGTATCCCGAGAAACACTTCAGCGTCATCGGCATCGTGGTTGAGATAAATCCGAAAAGTTCTGTAAAATATATTAATCAGTTCCTCTTTGCTTCCTCCCGGAAAGGTGATGGATCAATTGCGGCTCGTTCTCAATTAAATCCAGACAAACATTGAACGTCAGAAAAATGACCTGAAGTTGATTTACAGAAAACAGACCGGTTGGGTAAAAAATTATCGTAGCTCTTTCACAATGAGTAGTTATTATGTTAAAATCAATATCAGGATCAATTTCACAAAAACCATAGATTAGGATCAATTAATGTGCAAGTCTACGAAAGTTTTTATCAATAATGAATACCATTGAGAAATGAATAAACAGCGAACCCATTGGAAACCGTTACCCCCGGAAACATTTGACATCCCGGTTCACGAAATACGACGGGGGTACCGCAGCGATATCTATTTTTGGCGCAGCAAGGTCGCCCTGGAAAACGCCCGTCTGAACACATCCGTATTAATGCAGGTTTTCCAGAAAAACCGGGCGGTGTTGTGTGGTATCGACGAAGCGCTGGCAATCCTGAAACTGGGCACCGGCTACTATAAGGATCGGCAAAAAGCGTACCGGTTGTTTGACCGCTATATCGAACTGAAGAAAAAAATCCGAAAATTGTATTTCAATTCGAAAACGAAGATGCTTACCGCCCAGGAACAGAAACTGGACCTCGAACACGAACTCGATGACCTCTGGATCGATACCTCCGCCGAGATTGTTGTACACACCCTGAGAGACGGCGATGAAATATCGCCTTGGGAAACCGTAATGACAATCGAGGGCCCCCTGTTCCAGTTTGTTCACCTGGAAACGATTTACCTCGGGGTGTTGGCACGGAGGACCAAAATCGCCACCAACGTGAGAAAGGTAGTGACGGCTGCCCGGGGCAAGCCGATCCTCTATTTCCCGGCGCGTTTTGATCACTGGTACATGCAGGGTGGTGATGGATACGCCGCCAGGATCGGTGGCGCCGCGGCGGTTTCCACCGATGCCCAGGGGGAATGGTGGGGTGCGTCCGGTGCCGGGACAATTCCCCATGCGCTTATCGCCGCCTGCGACGGCGACACGGTGAAGGCCGCGAAATTGTTCGATGTCAATTTCCCGGATACCAACCTGATTGCCTTGGTGGATTTCGATAATGATTCGGTAAATACTTCCCTGGCGGTGGCGCGGGAACTGGGAGACCGTCTATGGGGCGTGCGACTTGACACTTCCAATACGGTGGTGGACAAATCGGTAATACCGCAAATGGGGCAAATCAACCCCACGGGAGTGAATCCCCAATTGGTGTGGAACGTGCGACGCGCCTTGGATAAGGCGGGGTTCAACCATGTCAAGATAATCGTATCGGGGGGATTCAACGCCGAACGGATTTCCGAATTCGAACAACAGGGAGTCCCGGCCGATGCCTATGGCGTGGGATCCGCATTAATGGACGGCCGTTACGATTTCACCGCCGATGTGGTGTTGGTTGAAGGCAAACCCAGAGCCAAGGTGGGTCGCAGGTATAACCCGAATCCGAAATTGCAAAAACATTCGTTTATTGTAAATAAAAGATGATGAATAAACAGGCCTTAATTATCGTCGACGTTCAAAATGATTTTTGCCCCGGGGGGAGTTTGCCCGTTCCGGGAGGTGATCGGATTGTCGAACCGATTAATGAGCTGATAGCAAAGTTTCAAAATGCCGGGGCCGTGGTGATCGCGACCCGCGACTGGCACCCGTCCAACCATTCCAGTTTTTCAGAACAGGGCGGTCCCTGGCCGGTTCATTGCGTGCAAGGCACGCCGGGCGCCGAATTTCACCCGGACCTGAAAATAAATAAGCAGGTCGTCGTGATCAGTAAAGCAACAACCGCGGACAAGGACGCATATTCCGGTTTTGACGGAACGAACCTGGAATCTCTGTTGCGTGATCACAAGATCAGCAAAGTGTTTATTTGCGGTCTGGCGACCGATTATTGCGTGAAGGCAACCGTTCTCGATGCCCTGAAAGCGGGATTTGAAACCTATGTTGTTCAGGATGCCGTCCGGGGCGTCGACGTAAACGCTGGCGATTCGGAAGAAGCTATCAACGAAATGCTTCGGGCCGGGGCAAAAACAATCCGGAGTGCGGAGATTGTTTTCGCCTCCGAATGAACCAGGTCAGTGGACACGACGGATGCATTCCGGCGAGTTGTTCCGGGGCGAATTAACGACCGGCGCGACTGGGTAGGCTTCCACTTTTCCCGGGTAAGGAGCTAATAACGAAAGCGCCGCGCGCGGGGAATACGTTTCCGTCCTGATCCAGGTGTCCAGATCGGACTTCAGCAAAATAGCCGGCATGCGATTATGAATGTGGGCCAGGTCGGCGCGGCTTGGGGTCGTGATGACGGTATAGGAAAAAACGGGGTCCCCGTCCGGTGATCGCCAGCAATCCCATAATCCGGCCATGGGCAACAGCTCTCCCGCAGGATGGTGAATATAATAGGGAGTCTTTTTGCGGCCCTCCTTTTTCCATTCGTAATATCCGTCAGCAACGACCACGCAGCGGTTTTTCGGAACCAGGTTCCGGAAAGACGGCTTTTCCGGCAAAGTTTCGGCGCGGGCATTAATCAATCCGGAACCGATTGAAATATCCCCGGCCCAATAAGGAATCAATCCCCAACGCATCGGCCGGATCAAGCGTTTCGCCCTGTACAGCAAAACAGGGGATGTTTGGGTAGGGGCAATATTGTAACTGGGAAAGTAATTATCGGGGTCCTCCCATTCCTCGACAGCCAGTTCCTCGATAATCGACCGCATATCTTTTGTAAGTGTTTTCCGCCCACACATATACAATATTACTGCAAAGATACGTGGACAGGGAGAAAAATTTGTGACCTTTGGTGATTTCTTATGGGAAAATCCAGGAACCAAGAACCAGGAACAAAATTCCAGGGAAAATGGGGGCTAAATATGGAGAGGAGGAAATTAATACTTGGTTTTTGGCTTCCCGGCATGCGCCGGTCCGCTTTGCGGACTCGCTTCGCTTCCCGACTTTCGTCGGGAGCTCTTGGTTCTTGGTTCCTGATTCCCGTTTCGCCGGGTTCGGGACAATTTCCGCGCCACCTGCGGAAGGCCGGCCAGTTTTTCAATCGTGACCGTGCAGACCCCGAAGGATTCTTCGACGCGTCCCCGCAACACGAACAGGGTCTCCCAGTGCAACAGATCACCGTACTGTCGGTAAGCTTCCGGGAACAGGACACATTCGTAAATGTCGGTTTCATCTTCCAGGGTCAGGAATTCCATTGCTTCCCGTTGACGGGTTTGGGTGGGTTTCCGGGTGATGTACACTCCGGCCAGGCGAATGGTCTTGCCCACGTAGCGGGGAATGTCGCGGGCTTTTTTCACAAGTCCTTTCAGGAACGGCTGATATGGTTCCAGGGGGTGGGTGGAGACCGGGAACCCGAAAGTCTCAATTTCCAGTTGTCGCTGTTCGGCGGGGCTCAGGGTTTGTTTAAGCGGCGCCGGTAGGAACGGTTCCCGGGGGCCGCCGGAAAGGGTGTGGTGCGCCACCCGGTAGGCAATTTCCTTGTGGGTGAGGAACGGCTCGAGTTCGGCGAAGCAACCGGCATTGGTGAGGGCCATGGCGTCGGCGAGATCCGGATCGACCCGGACCAGAAAATCCTCCAGCGATTCGAACTCACCGGCCTTTCGTTCGTCAAGGATTGCTTTTATGGTCTTATCCCGCAGGTTTTTAATGCTCATGAAACCCATGCGAATACGGTTTTTTCGTCCCCGGTAATCCTTCTGACTGCGGTTAATGTGCGGCGGCAGGATTTGAATCCCGAGGCGCCGGGCTTCGCTCAGGTAAGCATAGATCGAATAGTATCCTCCCTGGTTGGAAACCACCGCCGCCAAAAATTCGGCCGGGTAGTGGGCCTTGAGATAAGCACAAGTGAACGAAAGCATGGCGTACGAAGCGGAATGGGGTTTGCAAAAGGAATAGCCGACGAATGAAGCGATCATGTCCCAGATCTGACGGATGAGTTTTTCGGAATATCCCCGTTGCCGGGCCCGGGTAAAGAATTTCTTTTTCCAGCCCGGGATCAGGTACTGAAGCGAATCCCGGCTCATGGTTTTGCGCAGGGCGTCCGCTTCCGCGTAACCGAAGCCGGCCAGCACGCGCGCCGCCGTGGACACTTGCTCTTCGTACACCATAATCCCATAACTTTCCCGGAGGAATTCCAAATCGGGGTGCGGCAACTCCCAGGGTTTCCCGTGAATCCGTTCCAGCATGATGTTGGTGAAGCGATTGGCGGCCGGACGAATAATCGAGGAATAGATGACGACATGCTCGAAATCGACCACGCCGGCCTTTGCCAGGAGTTGCCGGGTGGCGGGGCTCTCGATGTAAAAAACGCCCATAGTTCTGCCGGCTTTCATTAACGCTTCGGTCTTGGGATCGCCCACCGGTTGAATTTGGTGGTAGTCCATATACTTGTCACTGGTGGTGGGTCCGTAGTTCAGGTTGATCTGCCGGATGGTATCCCGCGCCACGGAGAGACTCCGGTTCCCAAGGATATCGATTTTCAGCAAACCGGCGTCTTCCACCTGGTCCTTCTCCCACTCCACGATCTGGATCCCTTTCGGCGCCGTCAGCACCGGGACGTATTTTCGAATTTCATCCGGCACAATAACCACGCCGCCCGGGTGTACCGAAGAGTTCCGCAACACTCCCACGATTTTTTCGCTTTGGGTGAGGACTTCCAGCAGTGTGTCATCCAGATTCGCATTAGCGAAGCGGGGATCCGTGCTTACCCAGTTCGCGAGGTCCCTGCGGGATTGATGGTAACCGATGCGTTTGGTAATAGTTAAGATTTCTTCGTTGGACAGGCCGTAGACCTTGGCCACTTCCCGGATGGCGGAACGGGGCCGGAGAAACACCTGGTTGGAAACCATGGCTGTCCGCCTGGGGCCGTATTTTTTGAAAATGGAGGCCAAAACATCGTCCCGTTCATCCCAGGGGAAATCCACGTCGATGTCGGGCATGTTTTCCCGCTCCGGATGAATGAACCGTTCGAACTGCAGGTTGTACCGGATCGGATCGACCTGGGTGATGAAGAGACAATAACTGACAATGGAAGCCGCGGCCGACCCGCGGCCGATGGTGGCCCTGGTGTTGCGGACAATGTCGTGTACAATCAGAAAGTAGGGCGCAAAGCCCTTTTGAGCGATGAGATTCAGTTCGTATTGAATGCGCGCGGCGATTGGCGCCGTAATACGCCGGTACCGTTTTTCGGCACCCGCGTATACCAGGTTTTTCAATGTTCGGTTGGCGTGGTGCGTATTCCGCAGGGAGAGGTTGGGGAAAATGGTATTGACAAAAGACCAATCGGTTTTGCACCGCTCGGCCAGATAATGACTGTTATTAAGGGCTTCCAGGCTGTTGGGGAAGAGTTGCACCATTTCTTTTTCGGAACGGAACCAGTGCCGCCGGGATTTGACATCGGCGGAGCCCGGAAGGGAAAGGGTGGCGTTGCGGTCGATTACCCGCAGGAGCCGGTGGGCCCGTTGATCCCCGGGACGAAGAAAATAGACGTCCCCGGTGGCAACAACCTCCAGTTGCAGTTGTCCGGCTAACCCCCGGGCCGCGGACTCGGACACCCCGGGACGAAGTTCGACAAACAGGTGTGTGTTGGGCACGAACCGGGCCAATTCCCGCAATGTGGCCGCCTGGTGGGACAGGACGAAAAGTCCTGAAAGGTTCGGCTGCAAGATGTCGGTGACGGATTGACGACGGTTATCGTGAACGCGGGAGACGGCCCGGCAGAGATTTTCGTATCCGGTTTGGTTCTCCGCAAGCAGGACGATGTCGTCGGAGGCGGTGATGAGGTTCGCCCCGGCGATTGGAAGAATGCCGGCGGCGCGGGCGTGCTGGACGAAACGAATGAATCCCCAGAGGCCGTTCACTTCGGTGAGCGCCAGATGGCTCATGCCCCATTTTCGCGCTTGCG
>Ga0256830_1000490_pt1 | contig 31490 bp, 26 predicted proteins | sample 128326metaG_FD_190537 | JGI IMG/M metagenome (GOLD analysis project Ga0256830, IMG submission 190537) | Hydrothermal vent microbial communities from Lau Basin, Pacific Ocean - 128-326 | ecosystem: Environmental > Aquatic > Marine > Hydrothermal vents | place: Pacific Ocean: Lau Basin | collected... | reverse complement strand
CGGCAGTTAAGCCCCTCAGCGCCGATGGTACTGCCCGGGCAACTGGGTGGGAGAGTAGGTCGCCGCCGAGCCTTTTTGACACGAGCGCCCCTGTGGAGGTCTTCCCCTCCCAGGGGCGCTCGCTTTTTGTGCCCGGTGCCGGCTCCGCCCGAAAGGGGAGGGTTCCGCGGGGAAGCCGGGTGTGGTAGCCTCCCCGTCCTTTCCGGAGCATACGGCCCGGCGGGACCCGCGGATGGGGCGGGCCGGCTGGGTTTTCTGCCTTCCTTTGGGGGCGTGAGAGGAGCGAGATGGGCTTTCGTTGTGGCATCGTGGGACTTCCCAACGTCGGAAAGTCGACGCTGTTCAATGCGCTGACCCGGGCCAGCATCGCGGCCGAGAACTATCCGTTCTGTACCATCGATCCGAACGTGGGCGTGGTACCGGTGCCGGACCCCCGGCTCGACCGGATCGCCGAGATCGTGGGACCCAAACAGGTGACGCCCACCACTATCGAGTTCGTGGACATCGCGGGTCTCGTGGCGGGTGCGAGCAAGGGCGAAGGGTTGGGCAACCAGTTCCTGGCCCATATCCGGGAGACCGATGCCGTGGCCCACGTGGTGCGGTGCTTCGAGGATCCGGACGTGGTGCACGTGTCGGGTTCGGTCGATCCTTTTCGGGACATCGACGTGATCCACACCGAGCTGGCCTTGGCCGACCTGGACACGGTGGAGCGGGCCGTGGCCCGGGTGGAGCGGCGGGCCAAGTCGGGGGACAAAGAGGCCCAGTCGAGGCTGTCGGTGTACGAGCGGCTGCGCGAGACCTTGGGTGAGGGCCGACCCGCCCGAGCCCTGGGGTTCTCGGGCGAGGAGGCCCGGTACGCGAGGGAACTCCACCTGCTGACCGCGAAGCCGGTGCTCTACGTGGCGAACGTGGACGAGGCGGGGCTCGGAGACAACGCCCACGTGGCTGCGGTGGAGGAGCGGGCGAAGGCCGAAGGGGCCGGCGTCGTGGTGGTGTGCGCAGCCATCGAGGCCGAGATCCTGGAGCTGGACCCGGCGGAGCGGGACGAGTTTCTGGCGGATCTGGGGCTCGAGGAGCCGGGGTTGAACCGGGTGATCCGGGCCGGATACCGGCTGTTGGGGCTGCATACGTTCTTCACGGCCGGGCCGAAGGAGGCCCGGGCCTGGACCGTGCGGATCGGCGCCACGGCGCCGGAGGCGGCCGGAGTGATCCACACCGATTTTGAAAAGGGGTTCATCCGGGCCGAGGTGATCTCGTACGAAGACTTCGTGGCCCACGGCGGGGAGCAGGGCGCCAAGGAGGCCGGAAAGTGGCGCCTGGAGGGCCGGGACTACGTGGTCGAGGACGGCGACGTGATCCACTTCCGGTTCAACGTGTGATACCGGTTGCCTTCCATGCCGTCCCCAACGACCAACGACCGCATTTTCCCATGAACGTGACCCGCGACATCCTGCACTACTCGGCCGAGATGGCCCGAAAGATCGGAACCCGGGCCGTGGTGGTGTACGCCGACGTGTTCTCCGGTTCCGACGCCCTGGGAGAGTTCCTGGAAGCGGAGCCGGACGTGCCCCTGGTGCTGGTGACCCGGGGCTTGCACCCCCCGCTGCCCCGGCGGGCGGGCGTGGATGTGGTGCGGGTGCCGGGCATCCGGCTGACCCGGTTGGGCCAGGTGAAGATCGCGGTGCTCCTGGGGTTCTCCCGAGGCCTGTTCCAGAAAGGGGATCGGTTGATCTGCCTCACGGGCATCGCGGGAAGCGGCGCCCTGGACACGATCGTGTTCATGGAGGTGGGAGAGGAGTTCGAGATGTTCGCGGCCACCGGCGCCGAGGAGATCTCGGCCCACGTGAGCCCGGAGGTGTTCGAGCGGGTGCTCGACCTCGCGGTGTCCCTCGGGTACGAGGGGCGGGAGGGCAAGCCCGTGGGGACGACGTTCGTGATCGGTGACACCGACGCGGTGCTGGCCCGGTCGAGCCAGATGGTGCTGAACCCGTTCCGGGGATATCCGGAGGAGGAGCGCAACATCTTGGATCCGGCGCTGGAGCCGACCATCAAGGAGTTCGCCGCGATCGACGGCGCGTTCGTGATCCGGGGCGACGGGCTCGTGGAGGCGGCGGGCGTGTACCTGAGGCCCGAATCCGCGGGCGAGCCCCTGCCGAGGGGCCTGGGCACCCGCCACAACGCTGCCGCCGGCATCACGGCCGCGACCAAGGCCGTGGCCGTCACCGTGAGCGAGTCCACCGGCACGGTCACGGTGTTCCGGGACGGGAAGATCCTGATGGAGGTGGAGAGGCCCCGCCCCATCGGCGCCTGGGGGCCCCGGGAGGATCGGCTGTTCCCCGGGCTCCGCCGGTCGGGAGGCGGAGAGTGAGACCCAAAGGCTTTTCGCTTTTCAGCCTTCTAGCCTTCTAGCTTTCCAGCCCTCCCGCCTTCAGAGGTCCGTGAACTCACCAGCCTCCTCAGGGGTGTCCACGATATGGCTGGGGGTCTCCTCGTCGGGGGCACCGGGCAGGATGAGGTGGAGGAGCACACCCACGACGCCGCTCAGTCCGATCCCCCCCAGTTTGAACGTTCCGGCTTCCAGGGTGACGCCGCCGATCCCCACGATGAGCACCACCGCCAGGATGGTGAGGTTTCGGGTGGCGCTCAGGTTGGGCCGGGCCGACACGAGGGTGCGCACGCCCACGGCCGCGATCATCCCGAACAGCAGGATCAGGATCCCCCCCATGACCGGAGCCGGCACGGTTTTCAGCAGCGCGCCCAGTTTGCCCACGAAGGCCAGCACTACGGCGGTGACGGCCGCGATGGCCATGAGGTGGGGCTTGAACACCTTGATCAACGCCAGGGCCCCGGTCACCTCGGAGTAGGTGGTGTTGGGCGGTCCCCCGAACAGGGCCGCGACCGAGGTGGCCAGCCCGTCGGAAAACATGGTCCGGTGGATGCCCGGATCGATATGATACTCCCGGCCGGCCACCTTGCCCACGGCGAAGATGTCGCCGATGTGCTCGATCATGGGCGCGATCGCCACCGGCAGCATGAACAGCATCGCCTCCCACCGGAACTCCGGGAAGGTGAACGCGGGCACGGCGAACCAGGACGCCTCCCGTACCGGAGTGAAGTCCACGTGGCCTGTGAACAGGGCTGCCAGATACCCGACAGCCGCCGCCACCAGAATGGGGATCAGGCCCAGCAGGCCCCGCCCCCAAACGGCCACGACGATGGCCGTGGTGAGGCTCAGGAGGGCCAGCGGCCAGCTCTGCTTGGACATGCCCACGGCCACCGGCGCGAGCGCCAGACCGATGTTCATGATGACCGGCCCCACCACCACGGACGGGAGGACCCGGTCGATGAACTCCACCCCCTTCCACCGGATCACCTGGGACATGGCCATGTGCACGAACCCGGCCGCAAACAGACCGCCCAGGGCCACCGGGATGCCCCACTCCTCGGCCGCGATCTGGATCGGCGCGATGAACGCAAACGAGCTGGCCAGGAACACGGGAACCTTCCGCTGGGTGACGAAGTAGAAGATCAGGGTGCCCACGCCGGCCGTGAACAGGGCCACCGAGGGGTCGAGGCCGGTGAGCAGGGGCACCAGGGTCAAGGCCCCGAACGCCACGAACAGCATCTGCGTGCCAAGGATCAGGTCGCGGAGCATCGATCTCCTCCCGAGCGAGGGTGAGGCCGTCCTACTTGGTCCCGAAGAGCCGGTCGCCCGCGTCCCCCAACCCCGGCAGGATGTACCCCCGCCCGTTGAGCCGTTCGTCCAGGCTCGCCGCGAACACCTCCACGTCGGGGTGGCTGCGCTCCAGGTTCCGGACTCCCTCCGGCGCTGCCACGAGGCAGATGGCCCGGATGTCGGTGCACCCGGTTTCCCTGAGCATGTCGATTGTGGCGATGAGGGAGTTGCCGGTGGCCAGCATGGGGTCGAGGATCACGGCGAGCCGCTGGGCCAGGTCCTGGGATAGCTTCCGGTAGTACCGCACCGGTTCCAACGTGTTTTCGTTGCGATACAGCCCTACCACGTTCACCCGTGCCGCCGGGATCAGGTCGAGCACCCCCTGGAGCATGCCGATGCCGGCTCGAAGGATGGGCACCACTGCCACCTTCTTGCCCGAGAGCTTCTCCACCTCCACGGGGCCGGCCCACCCCCCCACCGTGACCCGCTCCATCTCCAGGTTCCGGAACGCTTCATAGGTCAGCAGGTTCGTGATCTCCCTCGTGAGATCTCGGAACTTCGAGGTGCTGGTGTCCGCCCGGCGCAGGAGGCCGAGCTTGTGGCGAACCAGGGGGTGGTTGACGATGCGAAGCGGCATGGAACCCTCCTTCATGGGTCGCGGAGTGTTTGGCCGCGGCAAACTATCACAGCGGTTCCTGCCGAGCCAAGACCGGGATGGTTGCTCCAGGGGGGAGGCCCGGCGCGGCCCCGGGGGGCGATAAAGGTTCGAGTCCGGACAGACGATCAGAAGACGAGCAGGCTTTCAGCGAGCGGGGGTGTGCCGTGTGGAACTGGGTTCGCAAGTTGCTCTTTGGAAGGCCTGGGAATGCCCGGGGGGAGGACGGCCGGGCCCGGGATGGCGGCCGGAGTGCCTTCTCGGCCGCTAAGGGGCGGGCTGAGCCTGGGCAAAAGTCCCCGAGCCCCGGGGGGGACCCGGGGGAGGAGGGGGAGTTTTTGGCCCTGCTGGACGAGCCGGGTGACCCCGCGGCCCTGGACGATCTGGGGCCGGACGATCGGCTGTTCCTTTCGGGGGTGCTCCGGCTGGTGAGGGAGCGGAGGCTGGAGATTCCGGTGCTTCCCCATGCCGCCATCGAGGTGTCGCGGCTCCTCGCCCACGGCGACCCCTCCATCGGTCGGTACGTGGAGGTTCTGGAAAAGGACCCCGGGTTGAGCGTGGAGGTCCTGCGCACCGCCAACTCGGCGTTCTACGGGTTCCGTCGCCCGGCCAGGGGGTTGCGGGAGGCCGTGGTCCGGTTGGGGCTTCATCCCGTGAGGGGGCTCCTGGTGATGGCCCACCTTCGGTCACGGGTGCTACGGGGCGGGCCGTTCCAAGAGCAGGCGGGATGGCTGAACGACCTCTCCCTGGCCTTGGCCCGGGTGTTTCGAAAGCTGGCCCCCGACCTGGGGATGGACCCGGACGAGGCCTCCACCCGAGGGCTGCTGTTCCACGTGGAGCACTTTGTGATCCTGGGAGCCCTGGGTGTGATCCAGACCGTCGCACGTCGGCCCCTGAACCCGTCAAACCACGCCCTGGCCGAGGCGTTCCGTCGGTGCGGCACCGGCGTGCGGGAGCTTGCGGCGGACGCGTGGCAGCTGCCGATGCTTCGGCCCGATCCCGACCTGGACCTGCGGCTCCGGGCGGTACGGCGGGCGGTGGTCCGGTCTTGGTTGGGGCAGGCTGGAGCCGAGGTGCCCGGGGTGGACCCCGACCGCCTCTCCGAGGTGCTGGCCCAAGCGGCCCCCCCCGGCCCCTCGGGGGCGGCCGCCGGGTAGCTCCCGTCCGCGCCAGGAGTTCCCCGCAGGCCCCATGCCTCGCCCTAGGCTCTTACGCGGGAGCCAGGAGCTTGGGGGGCGCGGCTCCCGACCGAAGACCGAGGTTGCCGGATAGCCCCCATCAGCACCAAGATCTCACGAGCGACCTTAGCCGCTACCACCGCGCTCGCGCCCGTGGGGTCCCACCCGGGCGATAGCTCCACCACGTCCGCCCCCACCACCGGCCGGCCCGCGAGGCCGATCTCCCGGAGGCAGGCCTCGAGCTCCCGATAGGTGAGCCCTCCGGGCTCCGGTGTGCCGGTTCCGGGGACCACGGACGGGTCGAACACGTCGAGGTCCACGGTGAGATAGATCGGCCCATCGGTCCGGCCCAAGGCCTGCCGCACACCCTCGGGGGTGGCGGGCCACAAGGTGCGGTGGTCCCGCATCCACCGGAACTCCTCCCGGGTGCCGGAGCGGATACCGAGCTGGACGAGCCGCTCGGCCGGCACCGAGTCGAGACACCGGCGCACCGCACAGGCGTGGGATCGCGGGTCGCCCAGGTACTCCTCCCGGAGGTCGGCGTGGGCGTCGAAGTGCACCAGGACCAGACCCGGGTGGCGCCGAGCGTGGGCCCGGACCAAAGGGGGGGTGATCGAGTGCTCTCCACCCAGGGCCAGGATCCGGTGCCCCCCGGCCAGGAGCCGTTCGGCAGCCTGCTCGATCAGACCCCACGGGTCCAGGGGGGGCAGGTCCAGGTCGCCCAGGTCGGCCACCAGCGATCCGTCGAGTTCCGCGTCCAGGGCCGGGGAGTAGGTCTCGAGCACCCACGACGCCTCCCGGATGGCTGCCGGGCCGAAGCGGGCGCCCGGACGGAACGAGCAGGTGCCGTCGAACGGCAGGCCCAGAAGCGAGAAGGGCGCGCCGGGCGCGCCCTCACACTCCAGGAATCCCCTGGGTCTCAGGTTCATGACCGGAGGGCCTCCTCGAAGTACGTGGGAAGCACGAACGAGGCCGTGTGGATCTGCGGGTTGTAGTACCGGAACCCGCCGGACAGGGCAGCCACCCGTTCCGGATCGGGGCCGGCCGTCGGATCCGGCCCCTTGCTCCCGAACCCGAACGCCCAGAACCCCCCTGGGTAGGTGGGCACCGATGCGGTGTAGGGCCGGGCGATGGGGAACGAGGTACCCAGGTTGCCGAGGATGTCGCGGATGTCGGGCGCATCGAAGAAAGGCGACCCGATCTGGGCGCTCAGAACCCCATCCTCCCGCAGGGCCCGGTGGCAGTCCGCGTAGAACGACTCGCTGAACAGACCCAGCGCCGGCCCGATGGGGTCGGTGGAGTCCACGATCACAGCGTCGTACTCGGCCGTCTTACCCTTCACGAACTCGATGCCGTCGGCGTAATGGATGGTAAGCCGCGGGTCGTCCAGGGCACGGGTGAGGGCGGGGAAGTGCTCCCTGCACACCTCAACCACCTTCTCGTCCAGCTCCACCATGTCCACCCGCTCTACCGAGGGGTGGCGCAACACCTCCCGGGCGCTGCCTCCGTCGCCTCCGCCGATGATCAGGACCGAACGGGGGTTCGGGTGGGTGAACAGGGGGATGTGGATGAGCATGTCGTGGTAGATGAACTCGTCCTTATCGGTGAGCATGAAGATGCCGTCCAGGAGGAGGACCTTGCCCAATAGGGCGGTTTCCACCACGTCGATCTTCTGGTACCGGCTACGGCCGGAGTAGGGGTAGCCGGTCACGCGAACCCCCACGGCGTAGCCGTCCCGATGGACTTCCCGGAACCAAAGGTCGAAAGGCTGGTTCATCGGTTTTTCTCCCATAGCACGACGCCGGCGAACGCGGCGCCTTTGTTCTCTACCTTGTGCTCTGCCTCGGCCGTATGGATCTCCCGCACCGCGAGCCCCCGGGCCCGCATGCCCTCCTCGGCCATTCTCACCACGATCTCTTGGCTGATGTCGGCCCGGCCGTAGGCCGAGTACTCCATGATCAGCCCGGGCTTCTGCTCGTCCTCCGGCACGGCCACTGCCACCGCCGCCGAGATGATCTCCCCGGGCACCGAGCAGGTGATCGCAGCGTAGGCCACCGGCACCAGGGTGCCGGGGGGCAGGGGCACGGGGGCCGTGGGCCGGCACCCAGGGGGCAGAATGCTCGACACCTTCACCAGGTTGGTGTTGCCCACTCCGGCTCGCAGGAGGGCGGCGTCGAAGGCGTTGAGCTCCATGTACCCCTCGGCGTCGCCCGCCACAAGGAAGTAGTGGGTCGGGGTGCGAATCAGCACGGCCCCTACACCGCTACGGCCACCGGCTTGTGACGAAGGGGGCCGTCCACGTCCAGCACGCCCCGTGGTACCTCCCGGGTCTCGGTACGCTCGGCGCCGAGCTTCTCGGCCAGATAATGGTGGGCTGTCCACGGGTTGACGGAGTCGCCACAGGTGAATAGGTCCACTGCGGCATAGCCGTACTCGGGCCAGGTATGGATGGCCAGGTGGCTCTCGGAGATCACGACCACGCCGCTGACCCCGTGGGGGCTGAACCGATGGAACACGCTCTGGACGATGGTGGCCCCGCTCACCAGCGCCGCCTCCTTCATCAGCCGCTCCACCCCCTCGGGGTTGTCGAGGACCTCCGGGTCGCAACCGTAGTACTCGCCCAGGATGTGCCGGCCAAGGTTTTGGACCAACGTACTCACCTCCTCGCCCAAGACGGATCAGAAGCTCGGGGGGCTGGCCACCCACAACACCGTGACAGGCCGTTTCCCGGAGTTCTTCAGCCAGTGCCTCCGGTCGGCCGGGTAGTAGAAACAGTCGCCCTTCCGGGCCCGGTACACCCGGTCCCCCAGGTGGAGATCCACCTGCCCGGCGAGCACGAACCCAAACTCCTCTCCTTCGTGGCCCCCGATCGGCTCGGTGGACGCGCCGGGCTCCAGCTCCACCAACACCGGCTCCATGAGATGTCGGTGAGCCCGAGGGATCAGGAAGCTCAACAGGAACCCCGGCTCAGACTCCCCGGACGGCACCCGTTCCTCCCGGCGAAACACCACCGGGTCCTCGCGGTCTCCGTCCTCCCGGAAGAACTCCCCCAGCGTCAGCCCCAAGGCGTTCAGAATGTCCTCCAACGTAGCGATCGAAGGGGATGTGGCATCGTTTTCCAGCTGAGAGATGAACCCTTTGGTCAGGTCGGCCCGATTTGCCAGGTCCTCCTGAGTGAGGCCGGCCTGGAGTCGAAGTCTGCGAAGTCTCTCCCCAATCTTCAAGGCGGACCTTCCATGCGTTTAGAATGCCTAAACCTGGGGTTCGTTTACGGTTCCTAAACTCTAGGTTTATTGCGGGGCGCCTACATACCGGACTCGCCCAGCGGAGTCAAGCGTTTTTTCCGTGGCGCCAAAAATTTGACATGAGGCCCGCTGGAGACTATTAGAGTCGCCGTACCACTCTCCACGCGGCTGCGGGCCGCGCGGCCCCACGGACCCCAGGGCCCCCGGCCCTGGGGGAGGAGAATGACCATGGAGTCGGGTGATGCCCAGCCTCCGAGTCCCTTGCTCTCACTTCGCGCGTTCCTGAAGACCTCGGCAGTCGTTCTCGGGCTGCTTCCCCTCTTCGTATCTTTTTCACCCCCGGACCGGGTGCGGACGGAGCCGGCAAGGGGGCCGGGCCCTGGGCCGGAAGGGGGGCTGGTCCTGTTCCGCCCCACCTCCGCCCAAGAGCTGGCGGAGGTCCTGGATCGGGTATGGGCCGAGGTGGGGGAGGGGGGGGTGCCCAACGTGGCCCCCGCCACCCTGCCGTCGGGGCTGGACCGGTTCCCGGTGTCCCGCCGCAAACAGGTGTTCGTCCGGGCCGTGGTCCCCCACGTGGTGGCGGCGAACGAACGGATCCGAGCCCAACGCGACTCCCTGGAGGCGATCGCTCGGAACCTGGAGCGTGGCGGCCGCGCATCCGAGGTGGAACTGCTGTTTCTCCTCGACATGGCCCGGCGGTACCGGGTGAAGGTCGACCCGGCTGGGACGCGGGCCGACCCCCGGGCCGCGCTCAATGTGCTTTTGCAAAGGGTGGATGTGGTGCCGGTGCCTCTTGCCGTGGCTCAAGCGGCCCTGGAGTCGGCGTGGGGTACCTCGCGGTTCGCGGTAGAGGGTAACTCGCTGTTCGGCCAGTGGGTGTTCCGCGCTGGCGCCGGTATGGCGCCACGCAACCGCCCGCCCGGGGCCCGGTACGCCGTGGCGGCGTTCCCGGGCCTGGCCGAGGCCGTGGACGGATACCTTCGGAACCTGAACGCCCTGTGGGCCTACGAGGAGTTCCGCCGGTTGCGGGCCAGGGCCCGGGCCGAAGGCCGCCGGCCGGACCCGCGGGAGCTGGCGTGGGGGCTTTTGCCCTACTCGGTGCGGAGGGAGGCGTATGTGCAGGAGGTGCTGGATGTGATGCGCCAGAACCGCCTGGATCGGTATCAGGGGGTGCGGCTCGTTCGCCTGGTTCCGGAACGGATCGAGGCGGTTCTGGGCGGAACCCGCCTGGCCTCCGGCCGGGAAACAGCGGCTCCGGACGTATGACCCCAACGCGGCTGGGCTGGGCCGGCCGGTGTGTCGGGGCGGTGCTAGGGCTGCTGCTGGCGTTGGGGGCCCCGGCTCGGGTGCGGGCGGCCGCGTCGGAGCCGGTGCGTATTCTCCTGTATCACCGGGTTGGCGACAGCCGCTATCCCTCGACCAACGTGTCGGTAGAGGCGTTTCGGGACCAGATGGCGTGGCTGCGGAAGGCCGGCTACACCGTGGTGTCGACCCGTGCCTTGGAGGATCACCTGCTCGAAGGCCGCGATCTGCCTCCGCGGCCGGTGGTGATCCAGTTCGACGATGGGTACCGTAGCGTGCTGGAGAACGCTTGGCCGGTGCTCCAGGAGTTTGGATACCCCGCCACCGTGTTCCTCCCCACCCTTGCGCTGGATCGGGGGTACTCGGACTTCGTCACATGGGACGAGGTGGAGAGCTGGGCCCGGGAGGGCATGGAGTTCGGGGTCCACGGCCACGCCCACCAGCGCCTCGGCCGCGCCGAGCCGGGGGAGTCGGCCGGGGAGTACGCCCGCCGGGTGCGCGAAGAGTTCGCCTTGGCGGCGGAGCGGTTCCGTTCCCACGGGCTCCCGGTTCGGTGGGTGGCGTATCCCTACGGAGAGTACGGGCCCGGGGTGGTCAAGGCGTGCCGGGATCTGGGGTTCCGACTCGGGTTCACCCAGGACCCAGGGGCCGTTCCGGAGGGGGCGGACCGGCTTCTTCTCCCGCGGTTCGCGGTCGTGGGGGCGCTGGGGGACCAGGAACGCTTCCGGGAACGGCTGGGGTACGGCGCCTTGGCTCTCGCGGACCGGTGGCCCGAGCCGGGTCCGCTGGCGTCGGCCGGTGTGGACCGCTTTGGGGCCAGGATCGTGGATCCGGCCCGGTACGGCCGCGTGGTGAACCTGTTCGTGAGCGAGCTGGGCCGGGTCGAGGCCCGCTACGACCCCTCCACCGGACGGGTGGAGGCTCCGGGATCGCGGTTGAGTCGGCGTGTCAACCGGGTCCTGATCTCGGTGCGGGAGAAGGCAACGGGTCGCTTCGCCCTGGCCTCGTGGCTGCTGGTGGGGCCGGGGGACGAGTGAGGAGGGCGGCCCTCCCTCAGGCCCCTGCGGAGCCGGACAACGGGGAAGGGTAACTTTACGTTGGTCCGGGGCCTTTGCGCCGGGGGCATGGGGCCTGCTTCCGGTCGGGCGCGAGTGCAGCATCCGATCGCCTGGCCTTTGCATGCCGTTGCCCGGAGCAGCCCCTTCGGGCGAAGACAGCGGATGGCCGGGGAGTTCGGCAAAACAACAAATGTTCGGGGGGCGCGGCGAGCCAAGGAGCCGCGACCGGCGCTCCACCAGGTCCTATGCCCCCGGACCGTGGTGCTGTGACGCAGGTCTGCTTGAACCGCTAGCCCGCATGGTTCATGAAGCCTTCTGCTGCAACCGCTGATCGCACGCCGTCTCGGGGCGTGCTCGCGCCTCGGGGCCCGACGTACCGTCCCGTACGCCTGGGCCCCTCGTTGCTGCGCTTGTCCCGATCCGACGCACACTCGACGGTTTCGCGACGAACGCTCATGAATCATGCGGGCCAGGAAATGAAAGGAGCTTTTGGCCTTCTAGCCTTCCAGCCTGCTGGCTTTCTGGTGGGCGAAGGCCCCCGACCGACGACCGAAGCTACCAGGAGAAAGAACATGAGAACCGCGCTGGCGATCGTTCTCGCCGTGGGCTTGCTGACGGCCGCGGCGGCGGCCGACAGCCCCAGGGTGGCCCTGAAGACGACCAAGGGCACGATCGTGTTGGAGCTGTACCCGGACAAGGCGCCGCGTACCGTGGAGAACTTCCTGCGGTACGTCCGGGAGGGGTTCTACTCGGGTACGGTGTTCCACCGGGTGATTCCGGGGTTTGTGATCCAAGGCGGGGGGCTCACCCCGGACCTGCAGCCCAAGCCCACCCGTGCGCCGATCCCCAACGAGGCCAAGAACGGGCTTTCGAACCGTCGCGGCACCGTGGCCATGGCCCGGACCATGGTGGTGGACAGCGCGACGTCCCAGTTCTTCGTGAACCTCGCCGACAACACGTTCCTGGATCATCGGAGCGACACCCCCCAGGGGTTCGGGTACGCGGTGTTCGGCCGCGTGGTCGACGGAATGGACGTGGTCGACGCGATCGCAACGGTGCCCACGGGCACGGTCAAAGGGTTCCGGGATGTGCCCCGGGAGGCCGTAGTCATCGAGTCGGCCGAGGTCCTCCCGGTCGGCGCGGGGACGAACCCCTGAGCCCCGGGGCGCCCGGGAAAAAGGTTGCCCACCCCTTCCCCAGGAGGAACTTTTTTTCCCACCATGTAACCTGGATATCCGTATTCAGGTCCTGTCCAGGCCCACGAGGGTAGCTCGATACCCTTGTGGGCCTGCCTTTTTTCGGTCTTCTGTGGGCACACCACGCCTCCCCGAAAGTAACTTCGGTCTCCGGTGGTCGGTCTGAGGCCTTCGGCCCGCCAGGCAGCTAGCCCGCACTATTCATGAAGCCTTCTACTGCAACCGCCGATCGCACGCCATCTCGGGGCGTGCTCGCGCCTCAGGGCTCGACGTACCGTCCAGTACGCCTGCACCCCTCGTGCGCTCGTGCTTGCCCCGATCTGCCGCACACTCGACGGTTTCGCGACGAACGCTCATGAACAGTGCGGGCTGGGCGGCCCCTGAATCGCGCCAAGGCTTGGGGGCATGGGGGCTGCCGGGGCGCCGAGCGCGGCTCCTTGGCTCGCCACGCCCCCAAACGTCTGCATTTTTCTCGAACCCCACGGCCATCCGCTGTCTTTGCCGAGTCGCTTGCCCAGACAACGGCATGCGAAGGCGCGGCGCTCGGATGCTGCACTCGCGGCCTGCCGGAAGCAGGCCCCGTGCCCGTGGGCGGCAACGCCCCGGACCAACGAGCGTTACCCTTCCCCGTGGTCCGGCCCCGCAGAGGCCTGACGACGTTTCCCACAAGCTTCGGCCGAGAGGGCCGGGAGGCTGCAAGGCAAGAAGACTCCTTAGTGCCCGGTCGGTTGCGGCCGATGGCTCAGGCCTGCTGGCGAGCCAGCTCACCCTTCCCTTCGAGCGCCTGATCCGGGGGTGGGGCCCCTGCTAGGCTCCGGGTGCCCGCGCCGGACGAGCCGCCTGCCGGACCCGGGGCTCCCCTCTCGGGCCCGACACGGGAACGCAAGCCGCTGCCTGGCACACCACTTGCTTGCTCACGTCCCCGTTCCTGTGTTTCTCCGTTCCTCCCTCCCAACCGACGAAACGATACTGATGAACCCTTGCTGCATTCTGGTGATCGAGTCGGACGGCCTCACCGCCGACCATCTGCGAGCCCTGGCCCGGGAGGATGGGTTTCAGGTGCACCACGCCGCCAACGGCGCTGAGGGGATCGGTCTGCTGGCGTCCTTGCGACCCGAGGCCGTGTTCGTCGACATGAACCTCCCCGACATGGACGGCCGGAAGGTGCTCTCCGAGATCCGTACCCACGGGTTTGGGAGCCTGGTCCTCATGCTGCTGAACCGCCGGGACGTAAACGCGGTGGTGGACTGCATGAAGCTCGGTGCCTTTGCGGTGCTCGAAAAACCCTGTGACCCCGACGAGCTCGACGCCACCCTGCACCGCCTGCGAGACCGGATCCGGCTCGAGGAGGAGGTTCAGACGCTCCGTAGCCGGGTGGAGGAGGGGTCGCCCTACCAGCTCCTGTTCGGACACAGCCGCCGCATGCGCGAGGTCCAGGCCATTGTGGACCAGATCGCAGACACGGACATCACGGTTCTGATCCGCGGGGAGAGCGGCACGGGTAAGGATCTCCTGGCTCGGGCGATCTACGAGGGATCGGCTAGGGCCAAGAGGACGTTCGTCAAGGTCAACTGCGCTGCCCTTCCGCGCAATCTCCTGGAGAGCGAGCTGTTCGGGTACGAGGAGGGGGCGTTCACCGGGGCCCACCGCACCAAGAAGGGCAAGTTCGAGTATGCCGATCAAGGCACCATATTTCTGGACGAGATCACCGAGATGCACGTGGACTTGCAAGCGAAGCTGCTCCACGTGCTCCAGGACAAAGAGATCTCCCGGTTGGGTGGAAAAGAGCCGATCCCGGTGGACGTGCGGATCATCGCGGCAACAAACCGTGAGATCGAGGAGGAGGTCCGTCAGAAACGATTTCGTATGGACCTGTTCTACCGGCTCAACGTGGTGAACATCGTGCTGCCGCCCCTAAGGGAGAGGGCCGAGGAGGTCCCTTTTTTGGCCGAGCAGCTCTGTCGGAAGTTCGCTCGGCAGTACGGACGGCCCGACGCGGAGATTCCCCGGGACCTCCTCAAGGAGATGGAGACGTACCCCTGGCCGGGGAACGTGCGCGAGCTGGAGAACTACGTGAAGCGCGTCGTGATCGTGGGCGATGTGGACGGTGTCCGGCGGGAGATGCTTTATCACCGTAGAGCCCACCAGCAGCACGCAATCGACTCACAACAGGAGGAAATCCCAGATTTTTCCGAGTTCCAGGGCAAGACCCTCAGGGATGTGTCCCGGGAGGCGGCCCGAGAGGCGGAGCGGCGGGTGCTCCGTCGGGTGCTCGACCACACCCGTTGGAACCGGAAGAAAGCGGCGCAGCTTCTGGACATCAGCTACAAGGCGCTCTTGTACAAGATCCGGGAGACCGGATTGGAGTAGGGGCCGTCCGGCTGTTCCTGGGGATGTCCAAGGGAGAGCGAGGTCCGGCGACACACGGTTCTCGGCCAGCGACAGGCAACCGAGGCTGGCGGAAGCATCGTCAGGTCCCTGCGGGGCCCTACAACGTGCGGCGTAACAGGACGCCCTCCCGCGGGGGCGGGGGGCCTGTTTCCGGCCGTGCGTGAGTGCAGCATTCGACTTGCGCCGCATCCGTCACCCAGCCCGGGGGACGAAGCGTTTCAGCGGATCTGATGGCGAGGCGGCCCGGAAGCGAAGCCGACCGGGGACGCGGTGGCTGAGTGCCGGATGCAGCGACTGTCGGAGCCACGCCCGGCGCTCCAACAGACCCGCCCCCGGGTTGGCGGGAGCCACTTGCCCTGGGGGTCAGGAGACCGAAGACCGTCGACCGTCGACCGAAGTTACAGGGAAGGAGGCTTCCATGATGCAGCGGATCGGGGTGTTCCTCGCGGCACTGGTACTCACGGCGGGCGTCGCCCTCGGGGCCGGCAACGGGGTGGCGAAGCGGCCGGCCTACCGCATCGGGGTGGAGGATGTCCTGGACATCCAGGTGTGGAAAAACCCCGAGGTGTCTCGCCAGGTTTGGGTGCGGCCCGATGGGCGGATCACGCTCCCGCTGGTGGGCGAGATCTTCGTGGAGGGGATGACCCTGACCCAGCTGACCGACGAGGTGACGACCCGCCTCAAGGAGTACTTCACGGACCCGGTTGTGACGGTGAGCCTGGTGGAGATCAACAGCTACACGGTGTACTTGCTGGGCCGGGTGAACAGCCCCGGCGCCATGAAGCTCCGGAGCCCCAAGACGTTTTTGCAGGTCTTGTCGATGGCCGGGGGGTTTCAGGAGTTCGCGGACACGGACAGCGTGATGCTGTTGCGGTGGGAAGGGGGCAAAGAGAAGCGCATTCCCGTGGACGCCGAGTCGATCCTGAAGCGGGGGGAGGGCGATTTCGTGCTTCGGCCCGGTGACGTGATCGTGGTGCCATGAGACGTGCGACGGGGATCGCGGTGGCCCTTGCTCTGGCCGCGGCCCTCCCGGCCCGGGGTGCCGACGGCTCAGCACCCACGCCCGACCCGTTCGAGCGCCAGCTTACCCGGTACCGGGAGTTCCTGGACTACGGGGGGTACGAGGCCTCTGTGGAGGGGCTGTTGCCCAAGGGGTTCGTGTCCCGTTGGAAGCTCTCGGCCGGGCTGGGGGCGACCTACACGGACAACCTGGATCAGGACGCCCGCCGGGAGGAGGCGTGGTGGGCCCACGGGTCTTTGGGGGTGGGTTGGGTCCGGCGCACACCCCGGCTGCTGGGCACGGCGGACTACCGGTTCCGCACGGGGCTTTACGAGAGCACGGCGATCGAGCAGCGAAACACCACCCGCCAGTCCTTGGTGGGGGGGCTACGATGGCAGGCTTCCCCCCGCCTCACCACGTTCGTCAGCGGCCATGCCACGCAGAACCTCGAAGAACCCATCGGTGGGGGGCTCTCCGGGGTAGCGGCCGGGTACCGGAACCGTTCCGACGAGTACTCGCTTTCCGGCGGGTACACCTGGAGGCTCGCGGCCTCCGTGGTGCAGGATGCCTCGTATGGGTTCTCGTACCGAAACTATGTGTCGGACGCGGCGACGGGTGAGGACACTCGATCCCACCAGGCCTCCGCAGGTCTCGCCTGGGGGAGGGGCCGAGCGGGGCGGTGGCGCCTGAGGTACGGCTATGCCAGACAGGAAGAGGTGAGCTCCGGGGGCGGCCGCCAGAACCACACGGGCTCGGTGGGGTGGAGCCGGACGTTCCTGCCCCTGGCCGATCCCAGACCGACGACCGTCGGGCTCGACTACTCCGTGGACCGGGGGTTGCCTTACGACGGCAACCGATACTGGAACCACTCATGGAGCATAAGCATCGGTCGGTCCTGGTCGCCCCGGACGAGCACCTCGGCGCGGGTGGGGTATCAGTGGGTGGTGCCGGAAGACGGCAAGCCGGAGCGTTCCGTGACGTGGGGGGTTGACGCCGGCCACCGGTTCACCGAGTACACCAAGGTCTCGTTGGGGGCATCGGAGGGGTGGTCGTATCAGCCCGCCACGTCCCGTACCTCGTTCACCCGTCTTACGAAGACCCGGAGGGTGAACGGTTCGATCTCCACCCGGTGGGGACGCAGCCTCACCTCCCGGCTTTCTGCCTCGGTGGTGGATGCACGGGTCCAGGGCGGAGAAGGCGTGCACGAGGACGACTACTGGGAGACCACGGCCTTGGCCGAGGTGTCGGCCAAGATGGGGCGTGACGGGTTTTGGGGAACCGGGTACCGGTTCTCCCGGCGGATGGCGGACCGCCTGGACGATCGGTTCCAGCGCCATCGTTGGAACGGGTTCATGCGGTGGAGCCTGGGACGGGTCTGGGACGCGCGGGTGACCCTGATCCACGACCGGCGAACCTACGACGCCGTCCCGGACAGGGACTACCACGAGAACCGGATCACCGCAAGCCTGAACGCGGCCTGGTGAGGCCGGTCGGTGACGAAGACGAGGGAACCTATGAGCAAGATCCTGAAGGCCCTGGAGAAGGCAGGAAAGGAAGGAGCCCTGGAGGTGGCGGTGGACCGCAGCCCCGCCGATCCGGCGGCCCCGGCGGACCCGGCCCCGGTTCCCGGCCGTCCGCGCCGACGCCACAGGACCGGCGTGGTGGTCACCCAGGCTCCGGATCCCGAGACCCTTCGGGGTGTGGACCCCCACGTGGTGGTGCTCCACAAGCCCATGTCCGTGATCTCCGAGCAGTACCGTGGAATGCGCAGCCGGGTCGAGCGGGCCAACGCGGACGGACGGATCCAGACCCTGGTCATCACCAGCGCGTTCAAAGGGGAGGGCAAGAGCGTGACGGCCACCAACCTGGCCGCCGTGTTCGCCCAGGACCCCACCAAAGCCGTGCTTCTGGTGGACGCGGATCTGCGCCGGCCCCGGATCCACAAGTTGCTGGGGATCGAGGGCACTCCGGGCCTGGGGGACCTGCTCCGCGGTCGGGCTACCCTGGACGAGGTTCTCAAAACCACGCCATTCTACGGTCTTTCGGTGGTCACGGCCGGGACCGTGGAGGGGCACCCGGCGGAGCTGCTCGCGAGTCCCGAGTTCGATGACTTCATCGCCCGGGCGCGCTCCCAGTTCGATTACATCGTGCTGGACACCCCGCCGCTGCACCCGATCAGCGACGTGAACTTCCTGGCCGACGCGGTGGACGGCATCGTGCTCGTGGTCCGGGCCCACAAGACCCATCGGGGGCTGGTGCGGCAGGCGGCCGAGGCGATTCCCAAGGAAAAGCTTCTGGGTACGGTGCTGAACCGCGCGGAGAGCCTGCGAAGCGGGTACGGCTACGGGTACGGCGGGGCCGGGTACTACTACTACAAGTACTACTGATGCCGACTACTGATGCCGAGTCGCGCTCGGCGCTCCACCAGACCCCCACCCCCTACTCCCCAAGGGGAAGGGGGCACGGGCCCGACAACACTTTCGTTGGAATTACAAAATAGGCGCGTTACCTCGGAGCGAGGGGCAAGGGGCAAGGGACCTGCCTCCGACTGGGCGCGAAGCCGGGCATTGAGATTCGCCGCGCAGGCACGGGACCGAAGAGCTGGTTTCATGACAACTCGGCGGAATCCAAACCCTTTCGCGGTCCGAGCGTCAGAGGCGCTGCGCGGCGAGCCAAGGGGCCGCGCCCGGCTCTCCGGCAGGTCCCTTGCCCCTCCGAGCAGGGAGCGATAGCGCCTGTTTATCCGTCGGGGTTGATCGTATGAGTCGGTACGCCGGGGGGATTGAGGAGATTTCGGGAATGCAGGAGGCCAAGGCATGCGCCGCGCTCTAACGGTGCGCCACGTGACGCTGTTCGTGGTGGAGGACGCGCTCATCCTCGGAGCCGTGCTCGCTGCCATGGGCCTTCGGTTCGGAGGGGACGTCCGTTTCCTCCTGGGCGACCCGCTGGAGTGGATGCGGATCGGGCTCGTCGTCCTCGTGACCCAGGTCTGCTTCTACTACCACGACCTGTACGAGCTCAAGGTTCTGAACAGCCGCCGGGAGCTCATGATCCGTCTCCTCCAGGCGCTGGGTGTCGCGAGCATCCTGTTGGCGTTCGCCTACTACGTGTACCCCGACCTGATCCTGGGGCGGGGGATCTTCGTCCTGTTCGTGGCGATCGTGATCGGGGTGGTGGTGCTGTGGCGGCTGGGGTATACCGCGGTGCTCTCGACCCGGGGGCTTTCGGTGGGCATCCTGCTCGTGGGGGCGGGGGACCTGGCGCGGAAGGTGTACCGGGAGACCCAGGCGCGGAAGACCCTGGGTTTCCACGTGGTCGGGTGCCTGGCGGCCGACCGTGTGGAGGTGGCAGAGCGCCCAGGCCTGCCGCCGGTCCTGGGAGGGTACGAGGACCTGCTGGAGGTGGCCGCCCGAGCCGACGTGGATCGGGTGGTGGTGGCCATCGGGGAGCGGCGGGGCAAGTTTCCCGTGCGTGGGCTCCTGGAGCTGAGGCTGTCCGGAAAGCCCGTGCTGGACGGGGCGGCGTTCTACGAAGAGCTCACCGGCAAGATGCTGGTGGAGCACCTGCGGCCGAGCCAGCTCATCTTTTCCGAGGGGTTCTCCAAGCACCCGGTCACCCTGGCCATCAAGCGGCTCGTGGACTTCACGGCAAGCCTGTTGGGGATCGTGGTCTCCGCCCCGATTTGGGCGGTCATCCCGCTGGCCATCAAGCTCGACTCGCCGGGGCCGGTGTTCTTCCGGCAGGAGCGGGTGGGTGAGAGGGGACGGCGGTTTGAGGTGCTCAAGTTCCGGTCCATGCGATCGGACGCCGAGAAGCACACCGGGCCGGTGTGGGCCCGGGACAACGACGACCGGGTGACGCGGGTGGGACGGTTCATCCGGAAGACCCGGATCGACGAGATCCCCCAGCTCATCAACGTGCTCAAAGGGGAGATGAGCTTCGTGGGCCCCCGGCCGGAGCGGCCGTTCTTCGTGGAGCAGCTGGCCCGGGAGATCCCCTACTATGTCCAGCGACACACCGTGAAGCCGGGGGTGACGGGGTTGGCCCAGGTAAAGTACAGTTACGGCTCCACCAAGGAAGACGCCTTGGAGAAGCTGCGGTATGACCTGTACTACATCAAGCGGATGGGGTTCTGGATGGACGTGTCCATCATTTTCGAGACCGTGAAGGTCGTGCTGTTCGGCAAGGGCGCCAAGTAGCCGCGCGGGGTGACGCCGCATGTACACGGAGTTTTACGGGTTGTCGGGCCGGCCGTTCTCCCTGACCCCGGATCCGGACTTCCTGTACCTGAGCAAGAACCACCGGGAGGCCCTGGCCCACCTCACTTACGGGGTGGAATCGAGGACCGGGTTCGTCATGGTCACGGGGGAGGTGGGGGCCGGCAAGACCACCCTGCTGCGGACCCTGGTTCGGAACCTGGGGGACTCCCTGGTGCTGAGCCAGGTCACGAACACCCGGGTGTCGTACAAGGAGCTCCTGGAGCTCATCCTTGAGGACTTCGGCCTGAACCCCAGGGGGCTGTCGAAGACCGCCCTCCTGAGCACCCTGAACGAGTTCCTGATCGAGCGCTACCGCGAGGGCCGCAACTGTGTGGTGATCGTGGACGAGGCGCAGAACCTGGCGGTGTCCACCCTCGAGGGCCTGCGCATGCTCTCGAACCTGGAGACGGAGAAGACCAAGCTCCTCCACCTGGTGCTGTCCGGCCAGCCCGGCTTGAGGGACCTCATCGACAGCCCGGAGCTCGAGCAGCTCCGCCAGCGGATCACGGTGCGTTACCACCTGGGCCCGTTGAGCGCCGGCGAGGTGGGGGAGTACGTCCGGCATCGGTTGAGCCGGGTGTTGACCGACCCCGAGCGGGCTCCGGTGTTTCCCGATGAGGTGGTCCCGATCATCCACGAAGCCACGGGGGGGATTCCCCGGTTGGTGAACGTGCTGTGCGATGCGGCCCTGCTCCATGGCTACGTGGAGGAGACCCGGGAACTGGGGCCGGGGCTGGTGCGGGAGGTAGCGGAGCAGGTCCGGAGGGACCAGGAAGGTCGGAGCGAAAACGCCGCCCCGGCCGAGGAGGAACAGGCCCTCAAACGTCGGGTGGACGAGCTGGAGGCCCGGCTGACCGCCGTGGCCTCGGGCCTGGCCCAGGGGGCTCCGGCCGGAGGATCGGAGCGGGCGGCCCTGAGGCGGCTCCGCCAGAAGCAGGCCGCACTGGCCTCGCTGGAGAAGGAGCTGCGCAAGCGGCTGGCCGAGGTGGAGCGCCGGGAGGCCGAGTTCAACGAGCGGCTGGTCAAGCTCAAGGAGCAGTGGAAACGGCGGATGCGGCTGCTCGAGGAGGCCCGACGGGGCCTCCTGGGGGGGGAGTGGGAGTTCCCTGCGCCCAAGGTGTTCGTGTTCGATCCCGACCCCCGGGTGCGCAACGCCGCCTGCGAGTGGCTCGAGGGGGCCGGGATCGCGTACGACGAGGCCGAGAGCACGGAGACCCTGGAGGAGTGCCTGGCCGAGGCCGGGGCGGCGGGGTGGTTCACCATGGTTGTGGTCGGAAGCGGTCCCGACGACCTGGAGAACGTCCGGACGGTCCGGGATCTCGTGGAGGCGTTCCCCCACGTGCCCCTGATCTACCTGAGCGACGTGGACCTGTCCCCGGTCCGGCGCCGCATCCTGGAGGGGGGCGCCAGCTCGTTTCTGGAAAAGCCCCCGGCCAACGGGTTGTCGTTCGCGGCCCACCGGGAGGCCATGGAGCACCTCCGGGAGGACCTGCTCCGGGTGGTGGAGTTCCTGTACCGGCAGCATCGGGCCGTGTTCGAGACCTTCCGGCCGGCCGGCCGCGGGCCGACCGGCGACGCCGAGGAGGAGGCCTCCCGTCTCGGGGACGAAGAGGGTGCGGCGGCCGAGGGGTAGCGGGAGTCGTCGACAGTTCTGACCCAACGAACCGGGATCACTGCCATGCGAAAGAAGCTCGGGCAACTCCTGATCGAGTTCAGGATCATCACCAGCGAGCAGCTGGCGGAGGCCGTGGCCGACCAGCGGCGCACCGGGGAGCGGCTGGGCTCGATCCTGATCAAGAAGGGGTACGTGACCGAGGAGGACCTGGAGTACCTCCTGTCGCGCCAGTTGGCGGTGCCGGCCATCAACCTGGCCAAGTACCAGATTCCCCGGGAGTTGGTGAGCCTGGTGTCCGAGCGGTTCATGAAGAAGAACTACGTGGTGCCGGTGGAGCGGGACGACAAGACGCTCACCGTGGCCATGGCCAACCCCCAGGACTACCGGGTGATCGACGAGCTGCGGTTCATGACGGGGCTGCGGATCGCGCCGGTGGTCTCATCGATGTACGGCATCAAGCAGAAGCTGCGGCAGCTGTTCCCCAAGTCCGAGAAGTGGGAGGACGCCCTCGACCTGAAGGCCCAGAGGGAGCTGGAGATCATCACCCCCCAGGAGGAGCAGCAGAGCCGCGAGGAGAACCTGGAGGACGCCCTGGAGTCGGCCTCAGAGGCGCCGATCGTCAAGATCGTGAACTCGATCCTGCTGGCGGCCCTGGACAAGAAGGCCACCCACGTCCACATCGTGCCCGAGGAGACCGCGGTCCTGGTGAAACTCCGGGTGAACAATCACCTGGAGACCCTGGTCACGCCGCCCCGGGAGTACGCCCAGAACCTGGTCAACCGGCTCAAGATCCTGAGCGGCATGGACATCCTGCAGCGCCGGCTGCCCCAGGAGGGGTACTTCCGGGTCCGCAGCGAAGACCAGTTCTTCGATGTGGACGTGGCCACGTTCCCGGTGCGCAACGGCGAGCAGGTGGTTCTCACCTTCCAGCAGCCGTTCTCCAAGGAGGAGCTCCGCCTCGAGAACCTGGGCATGACCCCCGAGATGCTCGAGGCGTACCGAAGGGTGATCGCGGCGGAGCGGGGGCTGGTGCTGGTGGTGGGTCCCCCGGATAGCGGAAAGACCTCCACCATCTACGCGAGCCTGAACGCCCTGAAGAGCCCCAACCGGGTGACCTTCACCTACGAGAACCCCATCAAAAACCGGCTGGCCGACATCAACCAGGCCGAGCCCAACGAGCGGGCCGGGCTGAGCTTCGCCCAGGGCCTGCGCGCCCTGGTGAAGCAGGATATCGACTACCTTATGGTGGGCGAGGTCCCCAGCACCGAGGTGTTCTCCACCGTGGTGGAGGCCGCCCTGGGCCGCACGCTGGTGTTCGCCCGGATGGTGTTCAACAACACCCTGGGGGTGATCCCCCACGTGCTCGAGCAGGGGGTGGCGCCGTTCATGCTGTACTCGGCCCTGTCCGCGGTGATGGGCCAGCGGCTGGTCCGGCGGCTGTGCCCCGAGTGCCTCGAGTCGTTCGAGCCCCCCAGCCCGGTGCGGGAGGAGCTGCGGCAGGCCACGGGCCGGGACAACCCCCGCCTGTACCGGGCGGTGGGGTGCCGGGCCTGCGGCGGCACGGGGTACCGCGGCCGGATCGGTGTGTTCGAGCTGCTGGTGCCCGATGATCCCATGCGACAGCTCATCCTGGCCAACGCCCCGGCCGAGGAGATCGCCCAGGCCGCCCGGGACAAGGGCTTCCGGACCCTGATCGAGGACGGCCTCACCAAGGCCGTGGACGGCATGACCACTTACGAGGAGGTGAGGGGGATCAAGTAAACGGGGACGGCTCCGCCGGACCTCTCCCTCCCAACGATCGTGCGAGCGCCTCCATCCATCCGCTGGGTTGATAAGAGAGAGCTAGGGACTTGGAGCCTTCCAGCCTTCCAGCCTTCCAGCCTTCCAGCTCCACGTCCACGGTGAACGCGTTCACCGTGGACGTGGAGGATTTCTTCCACGTGTCCGCGTTCGAAGCGGTGTGCCCGCCCGATACCTGGGACCGGTGGGAGCTGCGGGTCGAGCGCAACACCGAGCGGATGCTGGCCCTGCTGGACGAGCACCGGGTTCGGGCCACGTTCTTCGTGCTGGGGTGGGTGGCGGAGCGGTGCCCCGGGCTGGTGCGCCGCATCCACGGGGCCGGCCACGAGGTGGCGTGCCACGGCCACGGCCACCGACGCGTGAACACCCTGGACCGGGAGGCGTTCCGGCAGGACGTGCGGCGGGCCAAGGCCCTTCTCGAAGACCTCGTCGGCGAGGCCGTGCTCGGATACCGGGCGCCGAGCTACTCGATCGGGCCCACCAGCCTGTGGGCGTTCGACGAGCTGGTGGAGGCGGGGTTCGCGTACGACTCCAGCGTGTTCCCGGTGCGCCACGACCTGTACGGGCTTGCGGAATGGCCCCGGTTCCCCTTCCGGCTGGAGCGTCTCGACGGCGAGGGCGCGGGCAACTGGGTGCCGGCGGGAAGCCGGGGCCCGAACGATGCTCCCTCCCTCCTCGAGGTCCCGATCACTCCCGTTCGGCTGTGGGGCCGAAACTGGCCGGCTGCCGGCGGCGGGTACTTCCGGCTCCTGCCCTACCCGGTGACCCGTTGGGCCCTGAGGCGGATCCGCGAGCGGGACGGCCGGCCGTTCGTGTTCTACGTGCACCCGTGGGAGATCGACCCCGCCCAGCCCCGGATCGAGGGCGCCGGCCTCAAGAGTCGGTTCCGTCACTACCTGAACCTCCACCGGACCGAACCCCGCCTGCGGCGCCTGTTGAGCGAGTTCCCCTTCGGCCCGATCCGGGACGTGGTGCCCGGTCTGGCCCCCCCGTCTCCGTGAGCTTCGCCCCGGCCGGCTTGCCCTTTGGCCCCCCGGGGGTACCCTAGGGGCTTTCTCCCCGAGCCCGAGAAGGAAGGAGCCGGGATGCCCCTGCCGTTCCTGGAGAGTTCCGCGTATCTGGAAGAGCAGTACCGCCGGTACCGTTCCGACCCGGCCGCGGTCACGCCCGAGTGGCGGGCGTTCTTCGAGGGGTTCGAGCTCGGGGCGGCGGGCCCCGCGCCGGAGGCGACGGACCTCGTGTGCCGGGTGCTGGCCCTGGTGGAGCGCTACCGAACCTTGGGGCACCTGCTGGCGTGCCTGGACCCCCTGGCCCCGTGCCCCACGGAGCACCCCCTCCTGACCCCCTCGGCCGTGGGGCTGGCCTCCGGCGACCTGGACCGGCCGGTTCGGGTGCCAGGGTTCGCCGACGCTCCGGTCCCGGTGGCCGAGGTGGTGGCCCGGCTGCGGGCGATCTACTGCGGTCCGGTGGGGTACGAGCTCGCCCAGGTGTCGGACCCGGCCGAGAAGGAGTGGCTCCGGGCCCGGGTCGAGGGGCCCAGGCCCCCCCTGGCCCCGGCCGAACGGCGGCACGTGCTGGACCTGCTCACCCGGGCCCAGGCCTTCGAGGAGTTCCTCCAGAAGCGCTACCCGGGCCAGACCCGGTTCAGCCTGGAGGGGGCCGAGAGCCTCCTGCCCCTGCTGGCCGCCGCGGTCCTGCGCCTGGGGGCCCGGGGGGTGCGCCACGTGGTGCTGGGCCTGGCCCACCGAGGCCGGCTGAACGTACAGGTGAACCTGCTCGGCCGGGAGCTGCGCGACGTGTTCTGCGCCTTCGAGGCCAGCTACGACCCCCAGGCCGTGCCCGGGGGGGGAGACGTGAAGTACCACGAGGGGTTCCGGGGCCGGGTGCGGTACGGAGACCGGGAGGTGCGGGTCACGGTGCCGGAGAACCCCAGCCATTTGGAGGCGGTGAACCCGGTGGTCGAGGGGATCGTGCGGGCCCTCCAGGACCGGGAGGGCGGCCCGTCGGCCACGGCCGCCGTGCTGGTGCACGGGGATGCGGCGTTCGCGGGCCAGGGGGTCGTGGCCGAGACCCTGAACCTCTCGCGCCTGGAGGGGTACGCCACGGGCGGCACCCTGCACGTGGTGCTCAACAACCAGATCGGATACACCACCCTGCCCGAGGCGGCCCGGTCCACCCGCTACGCCACCGACATCGCCAAGATGCTCGAGGCCCCCGTGTTCCACGTGCACGCCGAGCACCCCGAGGCGGCGGTGCGGGTGGCCCGGATCGCGGCCGACTACCGGGCCGCGTTCGGAAAGGACGTGGTGATCGACCTGGTGGGGTACCGCCGCCACGGCCACAACGAGGGGGACGAGCCGTACTTCACCCAGCCCCTGATGTACCGGCGGATCCGGGACCGGCCGCCCGTGGCCCGCCTGTACGCGCAGGAGCTGGTGGGGGTCGGGGTGGTCCCTGCGGAGGAGCCCGAAGCCGCGCGCCGGGCGTTCGACGAGGTCCTGGACGAGGCCCACCGCTCCGCCCGGTCGGAGCCGTGTCGGTGGACCGTGCCCGAGCCCTGGGAGGGGTGGGAGGGGATCGGCAGCCGGTACACCCCCGACCCGGTGGAGACCGGGGTGAACGAGGAGGTCCTCCGGGACCTGGGCCGGCGGCTCTGGACCGCGCCCGAGGGGTTCCGGCTCCACCCCATCCTGGCCCGGATCCTGGACCGGCGACGTAAGGCCCTGGAGGAGGGCCGCACGGACTGGGCCGGGGCCGAGGCCCTGGCGTTCGCCTCGCTCCTGACCGAGGGGGTGCCCGTGCGGCTGAGCGGCGAGGACAGCCGGCGGGGCACCTTCAGCCAACGCCATGCCGTGTGGTTCGACCGCGAGACCGGCCATCCGTACTGCCCGCTGGGGCACCTGGCCGAAGGCCAGGCCCCGTTCCGGGCGTTCGACAGCCCCCTGAGCGAGGCCGGGGTGCTGGGGTTCGAGTACGGCTACTCCCTGGTCCAGCCCCGCAGCCTGGTGATCTGGGAGGCCCAGTACGGCGACTTCGCCAACGGCGCCCAGGTGATCGTCGACCAGTTCGTGGCGAGCGCCGAGGCCAAGTGGCGCCGCCGGAGCGGCCTGGTGCTCCTCCTGCCCCACGGCTACGAGGGGCAGGGGCCCGACCACTCCACGGCCCGGCCCGAGCGGTTCCTCCAGCTGGCGGCCGAGGACAACCTGCTCCTGGTCCAGCCCACCACCCCGGCCCAGTACTTCCACGCCCTGCGGCGCCAGGTGAAGGCCCCCTACCGCAAGCCGCTGATCGTGCTGACCCCCAAGAGCCTCCTGCGCCACCCCGACGTCGTATCTCCACTGGGGGACCTGGCTGACGGGGGTTTCCAGCCCGTTCTGGACGATCCGGGCGTGGAGGCCCCCCAACGGGTGCGAAGGGTGTGTCTGTGCACCGGCAAGGTGTACTACGAGCTGGCCGCGGCCCGGGCCAAGGCCGCGGACCCGGGGGTGGCCTTGGTTCGGCTGGAGCAGGTCTATCCGTTCCCGGCGCAGGAGCTGGCAGACGTGTTGGAGCGTTACCCGCGATCGGCCGAGCGGGTCTGGGTGCAGGAGGAGCCCCGGAATCAGGGGGCCTGGGGGTTCGTAGGGCCGGTGCTGGCGGAGCTGTGGGGTGCGCCGCCCGTGTACGTGGGAAGGCCCCCGGCCGCGAGTCCGGCCACCGGGTTTTCGTTCATCCACCGGGAGGAGCAGAAACGGCTGGTGGAGGAGGCCCTGACCGTCGGACGGGAACCGGTCCCTGCCGGCCGCCCGGCCGCCTGATACCAAGTTGCCATCCATAGGATACCCAGCCGGGGCGGGGCTCTGCGGTTCAGGCGCCAGGAGTCAGTGGACAGAAGACAGCGACAAACCGCGCACCCGGGCCTCCTGTCCGCTGAATTCCGAGTTCTGGCCCCTGATACGGCCGCGCCCGGCGCTCCGCCAGGTCCCTTGCCCCCACCGTTCAGGGGTCCGATAGCTTTGAACGCAACTGGGTATGACAGCCCAGCGAGGGAGACACCCATGCCGATCGAAGTCCGAATCCCCGAGGTGGGGGAGTCCGTGCAGGAGGCCGTGCTGGCCGAGTGGTTCAAGGCCGACGGCGACCGGGTGGAGAAGGACGAGCCCCTGTTCCTGCTGGAGACCGACAAGATCACGCTGGAGGTGGTGGCCGAGGGGGCAGGGGTGCTGCGCATCCTGGTCGCCGCCGGAGCGGCCGTGACCGTGGGCCAGGTGGTGGGCCGGATCGAGGAGGCAGCCGGGGCCGCCCGGGCGGAAGGCCCGGCGCCGGAGCCCCGGGGGCCGGCCGACGAAGCGGCCCCCCCTCCGCCTCCCCCGGAGCCGCCGAAACCGCCGCCCCCCCCGCGGCCCGGGCCCCCTGCCCGTGAGCCCGAGGGAGAGCTCTCGCCGGCCGTTCGTCGGCTGGTGGCCCAGCACGGGCTGGACCCGGGCGAGATCCGGGCCACCGGCCCGGGGGGCCGGATCACCAAGGCGGACGTCCTGGCCCACCTGGAGGGGCAGCCGGCCGCCGGGCCAGAGGCCAGGGCCACGGCCACGGCCCCGGAAGGACCGGCCGGGGGCGAGCGCCGGGAGCGGTTGAGCCCGATCCGCCGCCGCATCGCCCAGCGCCTGGTCGAGGCCAAGCAGGTCACGGCCATGCTCACCACCTTCAACGAGGTGGACATGGGGCGGGTCATGGAGCTCCGGGCCCGGTACAAGCAGGCGTTCCGCGAGAAGTACGGCGTGGGGCTCGGCATCACCTCGTTCTTCGTCAAAGCCCTGGCCGAGGCCGTGGCCGAGTTCCCCCAGCTCAACGCCTTCATCGACGGCGACGAGATCGTGTACCACGACCACTGCCACGTGGGCGTGGCCGTGGGGTCCCCCAGGGGCCTGGTGGTGCCGGTGGTGCGCCACGTGGAGCGGCTCACCCTGGCCGAGATCGAGGGGGCCGTGGCCAGGTTGGTGGAGAAGATCCGCACGAACCGGCTGGAGCTGTCCGACCTGGAGGGCGGCACGATCTCGGTCACCAACGGGGGGGTGTTCGGCTCGCTCCTGTCCACCCCGATCCTCAACCCCCCCCAGAGCGCGATCCTGGGCCTCCACAAGGTGGAGCAGCGGCCGGTGGTGGTGGACGGACAGATCGTAGCCCGGCCCATGATGTACGTGGCCCTGACCTACGACCACCGCATCGTGGACGGCCGGGAGGCCGTGCAGTTCCTGGTCCGGGTGAAGGAGCGGTTGGAGGACCCGGCCCGGCTGCTCCTGGGGGTGTGACATGGCGGGATACGACCTGGTGGTGATCGGCGCGGGCCCGGGCGGGTACACCGCGGCCGCCCGGGCCGCGGAGCTGGGGCTCCGCACCGCGTGCGTGGAGCGGGAGGAGCGGCCGGGCGGGGTGTGCCTGCGGGTGGGGTGCATTCCGTCGAAGGCCCTCTTGGACTCGAGCCTGCGGTTCGCCGAGCTCCGGGCGGGTCTCGGCGCGCACGGGATCGGGGTCGAGGCCGTGACCTTGGACCTGCCCGCGATGATGGCCCGGAAGGACGCCGTGGTCGACCGGCTCACCGACGGGGTCCGCAGGCTCCTGGAGCGGGCCGGGGTCGATCTGATCCGGGGAACCGCCCGCCTCGCCGGCCCCGGCCGGGTGAAGGTGACGCCTTCGGATGGCGGAGAGGCGGCCGTGCTGGAGACCCGGGCCGTGCTCCTGGCCACGGGCAGCGAGCCCGTGCCCATCCCTGCCGCGCCGGTGGACGGCGACCGGATCGTGGACTCCACCGGAGCCCTGGCCCTGACCGAGGTGCCGGAGCACCTGGTGGTGGTGGGCGGCGGGTTCATCGGCCTGGAGCTGGGCTCGGTGTGGGCCCGGCTAGGCAGCCGGGTCACGGTGGTGGAGCTCCTGCCGACGGTGGCCTCGGGGCTCGACGGCCAGGCGGCCCGGGCCTTGGAGCGAAGCCTCCGGAAGCAGGGCCTGGAGATCCGGACCCGCACCCGGGTCTTGGCCACCCGGGCCGAGGGGGAGCGGGTATGGGTCGAGGTCCAGGCCGAGGGAAAGGAGCCCGACACCCTGGGGTGCGACCGGGTGCTGGTGGCCGTGGGTCGCCGGCCGCTCCTGCGAGATCTGGGGCTGGAAACCGTGGGGGTCGACCCGGACCCCTCCACCGGCCGGATCTCGGTGGACGAGGCGTTCCGGACCCGGGCCCAGGGGGTGCTGGCCGTGGGCGACCTGGTGGACGGGCCGATGCTCGCCCACAAGGCGGCCATGGAGGGGATCGCGGCGGTGGAGAACCTGGCCGGGATCCCCGCCAGGGTGAACCCTGCGGCCATCCCGGCCGTGGCCTACACCCACCCCGAGGCGGCCGGCGTCGGGCCCACCGAAGAGGATCTGAAGCGCGCGGGAACCCGGTACCGAAAAGGGGTGTTCTCGTTCGGGGCATCGGGCCGGGCTCTGTGCAGCGGTGAGGCCGAGGGGTTCGTGAAGGTGCTGGTGGACGAGGCCACCGACCGGGTCCTGGCCGCGCACATGCTGGGGCCCCGGGTGTCGGACCTGATCGCCGAGGCGGTGCTGGCCGTGGAGATGGCCGCGAGCGCCGAAGACCTGGCCCGCACCGCCCACGCCCACCCCACCTTTGCCGAGGCCTTGTGGGAGGCGTGCCGGATGGCCACGGGGGATTGACGGCGGTCGGCGGTCGTCGGTCGGGGCGGATCCCGAGCCGGGGCAAAAGATAGAAACTAGAGACTAGAGACTAGGTCGGCTTTCAAGCCTTCTAGCCTCCCAGCCTCCTAGCCTACCAGCGGGCCGAAGGCCCAAAATTACTTGGAGCCCCATGCGCATCTTCCTCACCGGCCCCACGGGATTCATCGGAAGCCGCCTCGTGCCGTTCCTTCGCGAGGCGGGCCACCAGGCCGTGATCCTGGTCCGGCCCCTCGAGCGGGTCGGCGGGATCCCCGAGGCCGATCAGGTGGTCACCGGAAACCCGGTGGAGTGGGGGCCGTGGTGGAAGCCGGTGGCAGAGTGCGATGCGGCCGTGAACCTGGCCGGTGAGTCGATCCTGGGCAAGTGGACCCCGGAGAAGAAGCTGGCCATCCGGGAGAGCCGGATCCGAACGACCCGAAACCTGGTGGACGCGATCCCAATGGGCCGGGTCTTCACTCTTGTGAGCACCTCTGCTGTCGGCATCTACGGGGATGCTGGAGACCGAGTCCTCGATGAGGATGCTCCCCTCGGGCAGGACTTCCTGGCCAGGGTGGCCCAGGACTGGGAGGCCGAGGCCTGGCAGGCCAGGGACCGGGGGGCGCGCGTGGTGATCACCCGGTTCGGCGTGGTGCTGGGGCCGGGCGGGGGGCCGTTGACCCGGTTGGCCAAGATGACCAAGCGGTTCCTGGGCGGGCCCGTGGGCGCGGGCCGGCAGTGGATCTCGTGGATCCACCGGGAGGACCTGTGCCGGGCGATCCGGTTTCTGCTGGAGCGGCCGGATCTGGAAGGGGTGTTCAACCTGTGCTCGCCCAACCCGGTGCGCCAGATCGACCTCGCCCGCACGCTGGGCCGGGTGCTCGGCCGGCCGGCGTTCACCCCGGCGCCCGCGTTCGCCGTGCGCTTGGCCCTGGGCGAGTTCGCTTCCACGATCGTGGCGAGCCAGCGGATGGTGCCCAAACGGCTGTTGGAGGCAGGGTTTGAGTTCCTCTTCCCAGGCCTGGAGGATGCCCTGCGAGATATTCTCAAAAATAAACAGATTGAAATGTGAAGACGCGGAGTCATGTCTTACCCCAGGGAAAGCTGAGTGTCCGGAGCTCCGAGGCTTCGCCGGAGAGGGACTGACCGCCTGGGCACCGGAAAGGGCGGTGGTGGACCGGCGGTCCCCTGTGCCCATTGACTCCTACCCTGGTTTGGCGTACCAAAGGTTCTTGCTTTGGCAAGGGAGGTAGCCTCGATGTGTGAGTCCAACGCCTTCCTGGTACGGGGGGACGAGGAGGAGCTGGTCCTCGAGGAGGTGACGTTCATGGAGCCCGTGGAGGGCGGGTACCGGCTCCGGAACCTGTTCGGCGAGGAGACGGTGGTCACCGGCCGGCTCCAGGAGGTCAATCTCATCAAGCACAAGATCGTGTT
>Ga0256830_1000489_pt1 | contig 31522 bp, 31 predicted proteins | sample 128326metaG_FD_190537 | JGI IMG/M metagenome (GOLD analysis project Ga0256830, IMG submission 190537) | Hydrothermal vent microbial communities from Lau Basin, Pacific Ocean - 128-326 | ecosystem: Environmental > Aquatic > Marine > Hydrothermal vents | place: Pacific Ocean: Lau Basin | collected... | reverse complement strand
GGCTACTCGTCGCTCGCCTATCTCAAGCGCCTGCCGGTGGACCAGCTCAAGATCGACCGTTCCTTCGTGCGCGACATCGCCGAAGACCCGAACGATGCGGCCATCGTCGACACCATCATCGCCATGGCCCGCCACCTGGGGATGGGCGTCATCGCCGAAGGCGTGGAAACCCGGGCGCAGCTGGATTTTCTGCGGGAAAAGGGCTGCCCGGCTTTTCAGGGCTACTATTTCAGCCGGCCGCTGCCGGCCGACGAGTACGCGGAGCTGCTGCAGGCCGGCTGTCTGCCGGTGGACCGAGGCCGCCAGGCCGGACGATAACAAGGCCCCTGAATGAGGCTTTGTTATCGTCCGGCTTGGTTATGTATCCAAAGTCACATAAACCGTTCCGGGAGGGTGCTATAACAGTTCCTACACCCGGAGGGTGTAGATGGAACGCCAGGGCCGGCCTGATTACAACGATTATCAGCAAGGCACAGTGCTCATCTTTTTTTCTCTGTTCAAGGCGGGCGCGCTTCGACGGTTCCTGCTCTGCTGGACGGCCTTCAGCGTCCTCTGCATGCAATCGGCCTATGCGGCTGGCTGCCTGCCGCCGCTGGCTGCCTGCCGCGGCCACCTCCCCGCCGTGCCGGATGCCCCCGCTGCCACGCACGGTCACGGGCGGCACATGCACGATGACCTGCCGGCGCGGTCCACGCTGGCGCCGGCCCTGTTACCCCCTTCGAGCTGCGACGAAAACCTGTGCGCGATCTGCCGGGCCGTGTATGGGGCCCACCTGACGGCCCTGCCGCTCGTCGACGCCCCCGTTCTGCCGCCGGCCGCCCCCGTGTGGCGGCTGCAGCTGTCCGGACTCCGCCACGGTCACATAGAAACGCCCACCCCGCCCCCGCCCATCCCGGCCTGACGCCGTTTCGTCATCAAAACGTATAAACCCGGCGACGGGCGGCCGACAGCCGTGCATGCCCGATGGCCGCCAGTCCCCTGCGACCGCACGGGAAAGCGGCCGGCATCGCCGGGACCACTGTCACGCCACCAGGCGGAAGCGAGGAGATCATGAAAAGACGAGACTTTCTCAAAGTCGGAACTGCGGGGCTTGCAGGTGCGGTAACGGGGGTGACCGGACTGCTGTCCTGGACGCCGCGCGCTCACGCGGCCACCGTGAGCAGAACTTACTATATCACCGAAGGCTTCATCACCCAGATCGATGGGACCGATGTGTATTTCAGGGGGTTCAGCGCCGCGGCAACACGGCTCGACGTGCCGGGCGAGTCGCTCATCGTGCAGGAAGGCGACACGGTGGAAATCACCGTCGTCAATACGCTGCAGACCAGCCACAGCTTCGTCATAGACGGCCTGGTGGACAGCGGTACCATCGGCGGCGGAGAAACCAGGACGGTCACGTTTACGGCCGCCGGTCCGGGTTCCTACATGTTCTATGACAAGCTGAATGCACCCTACAACCGTCTGCTGGGCCTGCACGGTGGACTGGCCATCATGCCGGCCGGCAGCGGCAACGAGCTTTATGCAGGCAGCCCCACCTTCGTGCAGCAGAAATTCTGGATCTTTCACGACATAGATCCCGCCTGGCACGACCGGCTTCGCAGGGGGCGTACACCCAATACGGCCTATGCGCCGCGCTATTTCACGCTCAACGGCCTGGGCGGGCGCCCGCCGGGCGCGCCCGGCAGCGGCGATCCCGCCGTCGACAGCATGCACGATCCGCGTTCCGCGCTGCACGGCAGTATCGGCGACCGCACGCTGATCCGTATCATGAACGCGGGCCTGTGCGCACAGTCTGTGCATACACACGGCAACCATATGGAATGGCTGACGGAGAACGGCCGGATCCGGCCCGACGTATGGGAGAAAGACTGCCTTTATCTGGACGGCGACATGGGTGCGCTGGATGTCATCTATCCGTTCGAGGTGCCGCCCGATTCCTGGCCGCCGGCGACTACCGGCGAATATCCCATGCATCTGCACTCTGAAATGTCCCAGACCGCTGCGGGGGGCTGGTACATGTTCGGTGCCATTACAGACATCTTTTTCGAGTGAAGGGGGACGATATGTTCAATCTGTTGGAATACATTGAAAAATACTGCCTGCTGGGCGGCATGGGCGGACGCCGCGGCGGAGGTGGCGGCATGGGCGGCGCCTGTTATATCTACGACGAGAATCTGCAGCCCAATAACACGCTGGTGACGCCGGATGTGGTCTACAGGCGCGGCATCGACATGAGTATTCCGCTGACCATGGATGACGGCAATACCGTCACTATGTGGGGCTTTACCGATCTGGATGCCGGGGGCGGCATGATGGGCGGCAGCGGCACCTTCCCCTCGGCGCCGATGCGGGTCAGGCAGGGACAGATCGTTCACACCGAACTGTCGGTCAACATGATGTGGGCGCACACCGTCCATCACCACGGCATCGAGCCCGGCTGGGAGAGCGACGGCGTCGGCCACATCTCCTGGGACGTGCGGGGCACCACCTACACCTACCAGTGGCGTCCCGCCCACGCGGGTACCTATTTCTACCACTGTCATACCAACACGGTGTTGCACGCGGAGATGGGCATGTACGGGGCGCTGATCGTGGATCCGCCGGAAGGGCCGGGTATGCTGTATTCGGGTGGTCCCAGCTACGATGCCGAAGCCTTCTGGGTGGTGGACGAGATCGATTCCGCCTGGCACAACCTGCCCTGGGATGCGGGCACCTGCGGCGCGGACGTGGGGCTGAACGACCTGAACCCCGATTACTTCGTCATCACGGGGGTGGACGGCAGCGGCACGTCGGCTTTCGATGCGCCGCCCATTTCGGCCGACATCCAGGTGGGGCAGAAACTGCTGGCCCGTTACATCTGCGCCGGTTATCACCCGCAACGCATCGACTTCGGCGGGCTGACCGGCACCGTGCACGTGTCCGATGGCCGGGTGTTGCCGAATCCCGTGCAGGTGACCGGACTGAGGGCGCATTCCGGCGAGCGTTATGACATCATCTTCGAGCCGACCCAGCCGGGCGTGTATATCGTCAGTACCGATATCATCCACTGGGTGAGTGGCGAAGTGCTGGGTACGGCGCGCACCCGTATCACGGTGTCCTGAGGCAGTACCTTGGTGGGCCTGCCGCGAGGCAGGCCCACCCTCACCCCGCGCCTGCGCGATGGGATAATTGCGGGCGTGCGGTTATCATGGCGGGCATGACGACCCGCAAAGTGGTTCGCTGCCTGCCGGCATTTGCACTGGCGTTGCTGTGGCCCGGCAGCCCGGCCGCCGACGCTTCATCCACAACCACGGGGCGCGCCCCGGACACCGGCCTGCGTTACTGGGAATGGCAGGGCGACGGCGTCCTGTTCAGGCTCACCCAGCGCCTGCCGGACCAGACCCGGGCCTTCTTCCTGGCGCGCGGTTTCGACCCTGACAGCGCGGATCTGATAGCGACCCGCTGCGTGTTCCAGTCGATGTTCAAAAACACTGCGGAGGCAGGCAGTGTGACCATCGACCTGGATGATTGGCGCATCCTCGTTTCCGGCGACAAGGAACGGGCGCTGATGACGCGCGAGACCTGGACGCGGCAGTGGCAGACGCGCAAGCCGCCGCAGTCCGCGCGCATCGCTTTCGAATGGTCGCTGCTGCCGACCCGGCAAGTGTACGGCCCCGGCGACTACAACTGGGGCATGACCAGCTATGGCCTGCCGCCGCGCCAGCGCTTCGACCTGGTGTTCAGCTGGACACGCGATGGCAAAGTGTTCACCGCCCGCCTGAAGGACATCGAATGTACACCCGACCTGCACCCCGAACCGAAATGAACAGATTGCTGCGCCTGGCCTTGCTGCTGCTGGTGCTGCCGGCGGCCGTCGCCGGTCCGGCGTCGCCGCCGGCCGGGAAACAGGTCCTGTCCGAGGTCGCCGGAACACCGCCGGCCCCCGATTTCTCGCTGACCGACATTGACGGCCGGCAGCACCGCCTGGGCGATTACCGCGGTCGCGTGGTGATCGTCAATTTCTGGGCCACCTGGTGTCCACCCTGCCGCGAGGAGATGCCCTCCATGCAGCGTGCCTGGGAGCGGATTCGCGATGAGGGCATTGTCATGCTGGGCATCAACCTCGGCGAAGACGAGGATGCCATTTTTGAGTTCACCGCCGGCTATCCGGTCGACTTCCCGCTGCTCATGGATCGTGATTCCAGCGTCATCCGGGCGTGGGGGGTAAGAGGCCTGCCGACCACCTTCGTGATCGATCCCCGCGGGCGGATTCGTTACCGGGCTGTCGGCGGCAGAGCCTGGGACGATGCCGCGCTGCTGGCCCGGGTCCGGGCGCTGGCGGGCCAGTAACCCATTGTAAGAACCGTGTTTTGATCCAGCACCCCGATCAATGTATCTTTTATCACTGACGCCCGTTGCGGCTTGTCGGTACAGTGCCCTGACCATCAGGGAACGGGCGGCGCACGGGCGGAGACCGGTCATGAACAGAACCCGGTTGGAGGGGGTGTGCAATGTCTGCCAGGCACACAGCAACACACAGCGTTTCAGTGGGGATGCCCGGTCGTATGAGCGACAAGCTGGCTCGGCTGGCCGCCCGCTACCCTGACCTTATTGCCGGCAGCGACGAGCAGGCCATTGCGCTGCTCGAGCAGGCCGACCAGGTCGGCTTTGCGGCCGGCACGGTCATGTTTCACGAAAACGACCCCTGTCGCAGTTTCCTGTGGATGCTGGAAGGCAGCGTGCGGGTCTACAAACACTCGGCCGATGGTCGTGAGGTGACGCTGTACCGGGTGCAGCCCGGCGAGCTGTGCGTATTGAGCCTCAATGCCCTGCTGGGCAACCGGCCCTATCCGGCCCAGGCAGAGGCGGAGACCGATGTCACCGGCCTCATGCTGAGCGGCAGCGCGTTCCTGCGTGGTGTAGAGGAGTCAGCGACCTTTCGCACCTATGCCCTGAAAATGCTCACCGACCGGCTGCACGACATGATGACGCTGGTGTCGGATATCGCTTTCCACCGCCTGCATCTGCGGCTTGCCTGCCTGCTGGGCCAGCGTTTCGAACGTTCGCGCGGCAAGCCGCTCAGCGTTACCCACGCCGAACTGGCCCGTGAACTCGGCACGACGCGGGAGGTAATCAGCCGTATTCTGAAAGAATTCGAACACCAGCGATGCGTACGCCTGTCGCGCGGACGCATTCACCTGGTTTCACAGCAGGGGCTGGACTGGTTCAAACAGGAAGAGCAGTCCTCTTGAGATCGTGGCCGGATGCGGCAGCGCCGTAACCGGCACTGCGCCCTTCGTCCGGGCAACCGCGCGGTCTGCGGGGCTCCTCGCGGTCAGCGTATGTAGGCTTCAGTGGCGTAGCGCCGCATCATGCGGTGGCTGTTGAAATAGGCCGCGTTCTTGGTGATGGCGCCCTTCATGACCCTGATCCACCCGGCCCGGTCCCCGTAGTACAACGGCAGCACCTTCTGTTCGAGCTTGTCGTACAGGGAGGCGGCATCGTCGTTGTTGTCCGATTCGCCGCTGTTACCCACCGCCCAGCCGGTTACGCCCTCGATGCAGCCCTCGATCCACCAGCCGTCCAGCACACTGAGGTTGGGCACGCCGTTGAAGGTCGCCTTCATGCCGCTGGTGCCGGAGGCCTCCAGCGGCCGCAGCGGCGTGTTGAGCCACAGGTCGACGCCGGCCACCAGACATTGCGCCACCTCCAGGCCGTAGTTGGGCAGGAAGGCGATGGGTATCTCCTCCTGCAGCCTGCGCTGGTGGTGGTGGATCTGCTCGATCAGCTGCTTGCCGGGCTCGTCGCGCGGGTGCGCCTTGCCGGCCACGACGATCTGGACGGGGTGGCGCGCCGACAGTGCGCGCAGGCGTTCGATGTCGGAAAACAGCAGGTCGGGCCGCTTGTAGGCGGTCATACGGCGCGCGAAACCGAGGATGGGGCGTTGCGGGTCCAGCTGCACACCCGCGCTTTCCGCCACGCGTTCGATGAGCGCCTGCCGGCAGCGGAGGTGGGCGTCCCACAACTGATCGTCGGGCAGACAGCAGTCGGCGCGGATCAGCAGTTCCGGTTCGTGGCACCAGCCGGGCACGTGTTCGTCGTACAGCTTGCGGAAGGGTTCGCTGGTCCAGGTGAAGGGGTGCACCCCGTTGGTGATGGCGTGCACCAGGTAGCCGGGGAACAGGGTACGGGAAATCTCGGCGTGGCGCTTGGCCACGCCGTTGACGTATTCGCTGAGGTTGAGCGCCAGCCGCGTCATGTTCAGCGTATCTTCCCCGGCGAGTTGCTTCAGCGTGCCGGTATCGACCAGCTCGTCGGCGATGCGGTGCACCAGGTCGTAGGGAAAGCGGTCGTGGCCGGCTTCCACCGGCGTGTGGGTGGTGAAGTTGCACAGCTCGCGCACCCGCGGAATGTCGTAGGGCGACTCGCCCGGGCGCAGCTCCTCGCGCGGATAGGAAAAGCGGCGCAGCAGTTCCAGCGCCAGCAGGGCGGAGTGGCCCTCGTTCATGTGGTACTGGCGGATGCTGAAGCCGAGTGCCTGAAGCAGGCGCGCGCCGCCCATGCCCAGCACCATCTCCTGTTTCAGCCGGTAGGTCATGTCGCCGCCGTACAGATAATGGGTGATGGCGCGGTCCTCGTCACTGTTCTCGTCCAGGTCGGTGTCCAACAGGATGACCGGCTGGCGGCCGTTCATGTGCCCCTGCAGCACGTACAGCCAGCCGCCCACCCATACTGTGCGGCCCTCGATGGGCAGTGCCACCTTGGCTTCCAGCGGCACGGCGAAACGCTCCGGCTGCCAGGGATCCGGTTCCTCGACCTGGCGGCCTTCGTCGACGATGCGCTGCCGGAAATAGCCCTGCCGGCTGACCAGGGTGATCGCCACCATGGGCAGTTCGAGGTCGGCAGCCGAGCGCATGGTGTCGCCGGCCAGCACGCCGAGGCCGCCACTGTAGGTGGGGATGTCGTCCTGCAGCGCAATCTCCATCGAAAAATAGGCGATGCGGGGTTCGTGCACGAATTCGTCAAGCATGGGCTCTCTCCCGCGCAGTGTGTCGTCAGCGCTGGTCTATCGGAACGTAGTCCCGTTTCACCGGGCCGACATAGAGTTGCCGTGGCCGCCCGATGCGCTGGTTCTTCTCGCCGATCATTTCCATCCACTGCGCGACCCAGCCGACAGTGCGGGCAATGGAGAACATGACGGTAAACATGTTGGTGGGTATGCCCAGCGCCTTGTAGATAAGGCCGGAATAAAAGTCCACGTTGGGGTACAGTCTGCGCTCGATGAAATAATCATCGTTTAACGCGATCTCCTCCAGCCGCAGGGCCAGTTCGAACTGGGGATCGTTGTCGTCACCCAGCTTGCTCAGCACCTCGTGACACATTTTGCGTATGATGCGCGCGCGCGGGTCGTATTTCTTGTAGACGCGGTGGCCGAAACCCATGAGGCGAAAGGGGTCGTCCCTGTCCTTGGCGCGGGCGATGTAGTCGGGGATCTTCTTCACGTCGCCTATCTCGTCGAGCATCCTGAGCACCGCCTCGTTGGCACCGCCGTGTGCAGGCCCCCACAGCGCGGCGATGCCGGATGCGATACAGGCGAAGGGGTTGGCGCCGGAGCTGCCTGCCAGCCTGACCGTGGAGGTGCTGGCGTTCTGCTCGTGGTCGACGTGCAGTATGAAAATCAGGTCCAGCGCCTTTTCCGCCACCGGATCGACGTGGTAGGGCTCGCAGGGCACCGAGAACATCATGTTCAGCAGATTGCCGGTGTAGCTCAGCGAATTGTCCGGGTAGACCTGTGGCTCGCCGATGGAGTGCTTGTAGCTGGCGGCGGCGATACTGGGCATCTTGGCGATCATGCGGTGGGCGGCGATCTCGCGGTGGCGCGGGTTGGTGATGTCGGTGGAGTCGTGGTAGAAGGCCGACAGCGAGCCAACCACGCCGACCATGATGGCCATGGGGTGGGCATCGTGATAGAAGCCGCGGAAGAAACTCTTCAATGCTTCATTCAGCATGCTGTGGTGCACGATGATGTCGTTGAACTCGTCGAGCCGGGTGCGGGTGGGCAGTTCGCCGTACAGCATCAGGTAGGCCACTTCCAGGAAAGAGCTTTTCTCGGCCAGCTGTTCGATGGGATAGCCGCGGTACTGCAGCACGCCCTGTTCGCCGTCGATGAACGTCAGCGAGCTGTGGCAGCTTGCCGTGGACAAAAAGCCCGGATCGTAGGTGAAGTAGCCCAGCTCGCGATAGAAGCGGCCTATGTCCACGGCGTCCGGTCCCTGGGTGGCCTTCATGACCGGCAGTTCGACCTGGCGCCCGTTTGCGTTGTCGATAACGGTGACGGTATGTTTGTCGTTCATCCTCTTGTCCTCGCAGCTCGTCGCCCCTGATTATGGCAGACGTCCGATATCTTCGCGTATCCTGTCCGCCGGGCGCCCGAAGCCGGCGCGTTCGCGGTCGTTGAATTTCAGTCCGATGATTTTCACCAGACCGTTCTCGTCCAGCACCGGCCACGGTTGTTTTTTCATTTTGTCGCCTCCTTGTCCCTGTTGGTTTCACCTGGAGGGTGGGCATGGACGGGGCCAGCGTGGCGTCTCATGGCATGGCCGCCGGCCCGGCGGGATTCGCTGCGCTCACCCCGCCCTGCGCTTCGACGGGCGACGGTTTCGCTTTCTACAACCATCGGCGGGCTGCCCACCCGACCAGTTCCAGTACCTTGCCGCCCCAGAAACGTCTGCGCCATTTCTCGACCCGTATCTCTTCCGCCTCGCGCAGGTCGGCGAGAAACTGCTCCTGCAGCCTCGAGCACAGCAAGGTGTCGCGCGTGAACAGGTTCAGTTCATAGTTGAGGAAAAAGCTCCGGTAGTCGAAATTGGCGGTGCCGACCGTGGCGTGCGCCCCGTCGGCGACCGCGGTCTTGGCGTGCAGCACGCGCGGCAGGTACTCGAAGATCCGCACGCCGTTGACCAGCAGCGTTTCATAGGCGGCGCGGGCGGCCCAGTGGGCCAGGCGGACGTCGTTCTTGCGCGGCACGAGGATGCGCACATCGACGCCGCGCCGCGCAGCGGCCATCAGCAGTCGCTGGGTGCGCCTGTCGGGCACGAAATAGGGCGTCGTGAGATACACCGAGCGGCGGGCGTCGCTGATCAGTTGGGCCAGTGTGCGGCGCAGAAGCCGGCGTCCCCGGCGCGAGTAGTTGGGCAGCAGGACATCGCGGGGCAGCGGCCTCGGGGGCGTCCAGCGCCGGATGCCGTTCCAGAAGCTCTCGAAGTGCCTTCTTGCCTGAGAAACGAGTTCGCCGCGCAGCCGCACGTGGGTGTCGCGCCAGCGCTGTTCGCCGTACAGCCGCCGGGAGTTGTGCCGGTGGATGTTGAAACCGCCGAGGTAGGCGTCACGCTCGTCGACCACCAGCAGCTTGCGGTGGTTGCGCCGGTTGTAACGCTGGGGATGGCGCCAGTCCCAGCGATGGAACCGGCGCAGGTCCACGCCTTCGCCGCGCAGGTAGCGCTCGAGGCGGCGGCTGCCGGGAAACAGCGAGCCCGCGGCATCCAGATGCACCTGGACGCCTACTCCGGCCTTCGCCCGTGCGGCGAGCGCTTCGGCAAATTGCCAGCCGATCTCGTCGTCGGCGAAAATGTAGCTCTCCAGCTGGATGCGTTCCTGCGCCAGCGCAATGGATTCCAGCATCGCATCGTAGAGTATGTCTCCTTCAATAAAGAGTTCGAAGGAATCCGGATCTCCGTGACAGACGGGCATGGCCCTATAGTGCTACAACCCGGCGTCCGATGCACCAGCCCCGGCCTCTATGTCTCCAGATCCCGGCGCCTGCGCTTGAATTCCTCCTCGTCGATCTCGCCGCGGGCATAACGCTTCCTGAGGATGTCCATCGGTGATTCCGGGGTGGTCCGGCCACCGCCGCCCATGAACGCTTTCACGACGACGATGACGATGACAATCAGAATCAGCCATAACACCCACATGAACAGGCCTCCGAAAACCATGCCTCCATCCACGTCCATCATGACGAACTCCTAGAGTGCGGCCCGGCGCAGGCGCAGGGCGTTGGCAATGACGGATACCGAGCTGAAGCTCATGGCGGCGGCCGCGATGATGGGCGACAGCAGGAGCCCGAATACCGGGTACAGCACACCGGCCGCCACGGGCACGCCCAGCGAGTTGTAGACGAAGGCGAAAAACAGGTTCTGGCGGATGTTGCGCATGGTGGCGCGGGACAGGCGACGGGCGCGCACGATGCCGCGCAGGTCGCCCTTGACCAGGGTGACGCCGGCGGATTCCATGGCGACATCGGTGCCCGTGCCCATGGCAATGCCGACATGGGCCTGCGCCAGGGCAGGGGCGTCATTGATGCCGTCGCCGGCCATTGCCACCACCTTGCCTTCGGCTTGCAGCTGTTTGACTACTTCGGCCTTCTGTTCCGGCAGCACCTCCGCCTGCACCCGGTCGATGTCCAGCTTCCTCGCCACTGCCTCGGCCGTGGTGCGGCTGTCACCGGTGAGCATGACCACCTCGATGCCTTCAGCGTGCAGGTCACGGATGGCTTCCGGTGTGGAGTCCTTGACCGGGTCGGCGACCCCGATCAGGCCGGCCGCCCGGCCGTTGATGGCCAGCAACATGACGGTCTGGCCCTCGCCGCGCAGTTCGTTGGCCCGCGCTGGCAGGTCGCCGGCATCTATATCGAGGCTCTGCAGCAGTTTCAGATTGCCAAGTGCCACGCGGTGACCGTCGACCCGGCCGGTTACCCCCTTGCCGGTGACAGACTGGAAGTCAGTCACCGGCGCCAGTTCGATGTCGCGCTCCCGGGCCCCGCGTACAATGGCTTCTGCCAGCGGATGTTCACTTGCGCGCTCCAGACTGGCCGCAAGGCGCAGAGTGTCACTCTCGTGGAAGCCATCGGTGGCTACGATGGAGACCAGCGTGGGCCGACCTTCGGTCAGGGTGCCGGTCTTGTCGACCACCAGGGTGTCGACCTTCTCCATGATCTCGAGTGCCTCGGCATTCTTTATGAGTACACCGGCCATGGCACCGCGGCCGGTGCCGACCATGATGGAGATGGGCGTGGCCAGGCCCAGGGCGCAGGGGCAGGCGATGATGAGCACGGCGACCGCGTTGACGATGGCGTGCGCCAGCCGTGGTTCAGGGCCCCACAGTCCCCATACGGCGAAGGCGACAACCGCGATCAGCACCACGGCCGGTACGAAGTAACCGGCCACCAGGTCGGCCAGCTTCTGGATGGGCGCGCGCGAGCGCTGTGCTTCGGCCACCATGTTCACGATCTGTGCCAGCAGCGTGTCGGCACCCACTTTTTCGGCGCGCATCAGAAGGCTGCCCGTGGCATTGACGGTGGCGCCGATCAGTTTGTCGCCGGCGCGCTTCCCGACCGGGATGGGTTCGCCGGTGACCATGGATTCATCCACGTTGCTCTCGCCGTCGATGACCGTACCGTCCACCGGGATCTTCTCGCCGGGCCGTACCCGCAGCACGTCACCGGGCTGTACCTGTTCGAGCGGAATGTCTTCCTCCCTGCCGTCGTCGCGCACGATGCGCGCCGTATTGGGCGCCAGCCCAAGCAGCATCTGGATGGCGGCGTTGGTGCGCGAGCGGGCGCGCAGCTCCAGCACCTGGCCAAGCAGCACCAGCGCCGTGATGACGGCAGCCGCCTCGAAATAGACATCGACGGTGCCGCCCTCCATCTGCATCACGGGCGGGAAGATCTGCGGAAACAGCAGTGCTGCCACACTGTAGGTCCAGGCCACTGCCACGCCCAGCCCGATGAGGGTGAACATGTTGAGATTCCAGGTGACCACCGACTGCCAGCCGCGCACGAAGAATGGCCAGCCGCCCCACAGCACCACGGGCGTCGCCAGTACGAATTCGATCCACTGCACGGCATGCATGGACAAGCCGTCGGGCAGCCACTCAGGCAGGAGATCGGCCACCATGGCGAGGATGAATACCGGCGTGGCCAGCACTGCGCTGACCCAGAAGCGGCGCGTCATGTCGATGAGTTCGGGGTTTTCCTCCTCCAGCGCCACGGTGCGGGGTTCCAGCGCCATGCCGCATCTGGGGCAGCTGCCCGGATGATCCTGCACCACTTCCGGGTGCATGGGGCACACGTATTCGGTCTTGATGGCGGGTGCGGGGGTGCCGGCCGGCTCCAGTGCCATGCCGCACTTGGGGCAGCTGCCCGGCGTTGACTGGCGGATCTCGGGGTGCATCGGGCAGGTGTACTCGACCGGGCAGGCCGATGTGCCGCACGACGTGTCTGTCTGCACGGGAGCTTCGGCGGCCGTGGCGGGCTTCAGGTACTGCCCGGGAGCGGCCTCGAACTTGTGTTGGCAGTGTTCGCTGCAGAAATAGTGCGTGTGGCCGGCATGGTCCAGGTGGTAGGCAGAGTCGGCGCTGACCTCCATGCCGCATACCGGGTCCTTCAACGGGGTGCCCGCCGCGTACTTCTGCGGATTTTCCATGAACTTGTCATGGCAGTGGCCGGAACAGAAATACCAGGTCCGGTCCGCGTAGTTTTCGGCAGCGGCTGCTGATTCCGGCTCTACCGTCATGCCGCATACGGGGTCTTTTGCCATGTTCAATCTCCTGTTCTTGTTGCTGTTCGTATGAAACCCATCCGTCCTGCCGTTTCCGATATTGCGTGGCGGCGATCAGCCCGCCGCGTAGAGGTCGTCCCGCCGCAGCGGCAGCGGCGGCGTGTGGCCGGCGTGGCCCGCCAGCACCTGGTATACATTGGTACTGCCTTCCTCGAAATAATAGGCGGAACCGGCCATGTACAGCCGCCACAGGCGGTAGGTGATGTCGCCGGCCACGGCCACGGCCCGTTCGCGATTCGCCTCGAGCGCCTGCACCCAGTGATGCAGGGTGAGCGCATAGTGGCGCCGCAGGCTTTCCACATCGAGCAGCTCGAAACCGGCCTGTTCCATGGCGTCGCTGACATCGCTGATGCGGGCCAGCTCACCGTCAGGGAAGATATAGCGGTTGACGAAGCGGGTCAGCGGTGTGCGCCGCCAGCCGGTGTCGTTGGTGATGCCGTGGTTGAGGAACAGGCCGCCGGGCCGGAGCACGCGCCGCACGGTGCCGAAATAGGTTCCGAAGTTCCTGACGCCGATGTGCTCGAACATGCCGACACTTGCAACGCGGTCGTAGCACGCATCGGCCGGCAGTTCGCGGTAGTCCCGGAGTTCCACGACGACGCGGTCCTGGAGCCCTTCGGCGCGGATGCGCTCGCGGGCATGCCGGTACTGCTGTTCGCTGAGCGTGATGCCGTGCGCTGTCACGCCATAGTGACGCGCCGCCCACAGGACGAGGGCGCCCCAGCCGCAGCCGATGTCGAGCAGCGACTGTCCCGGTGCCAGCCTCAGCTTGCGGCAGATGTAGTCCAGCTTGTCGCGCTGCGCCTCGGCCAGGGTCTGCCCCGCGTCGCGGAAATAGGCGCAGGAGTAAACCATCTCGGGGTCGAGCCACAGGCGGTAGAAGTCGTTGCCGACGTCATAGTGATGGGCGATAGCCTCGCGGGAGTTGCGTCGGGCGGCGCGGCGTGAAACGGGCCGCCCCTGCGGGCCCTTGTGCTGCCGGGCCGCGGGCAGCCGCAGCGCCTGCCACAGCAGTTCGCCCTGCTCATGCCAGCGCAGGTCGCGCGTCTGCAGGAAGTCCGCCAGGCCGAACAGCTGTTCCAGACTGCCTTCCACGTCCACCTTGTCGGCCAGGTAGGCCTCTGCCAGGCGCAGCAGGTTCCCGCGCGTGAGTATCAGTTCGCGCAGTGCGGCGGGGTGCCTGAACACCAGCTGGCAGGGCGCGTCCTGATCGCCGGCCACGCAGCTGTTGTCCCACAGTCGCACCGCAACCGGCCCGTCGTATCCCCTGAGCAGGGTGCGTACGATGTGGCTGCCGGCGGCCGCCGAATCATCCTGCGCATGTCGCAGGTCGTCTGTCCTCTTGTCATGGGCGTTCTGATAGAAACTCGTGTTCACCATGTCTGCTCCTCCGTGGCGAATCATCGTGTGCCGGGCGCGCCGCCTGACCGGTGCGCTCAGGATTACGTCCCGGCCACATCCTCCCCCGTGCGGATGTGATAGAGGTGTTCAACGGGCAGAACAGCCACGATACCGTCGCCGGCCACGCCGGTGCGGGCTTCTTCCATGATGATGTCGGTGATCTCCCTTACCTTGCTGTCCGCGACGAAGATTTCGATGCGTGCGTGGGTGACCTGCCAGTCCGAGCAGTAATAGTCAGCGTATTCGCCGTATCCCTTGACGTGCGTACAGCTCATGCCGGGTATGCCAACCCTCTTGAGTTTGTTCTCGATCCGGCCGGCGCGGTCGAGACGGATGATGGCGGTGATTTTCCTGAGTCCCATGGCTGCCTCCCTTTCGGTTTGCGGCCGGCGGCGGAAACAAGCCCGTTTCCGCTGCCTCGTTGAAGTGTGGAACCTGTGTGTAACTCACAGGTCGAGGCAATCAGTCAGTATGTTCCGGGGCTAGATTCTGAGCCGCAGCGTGAACAGGTAGGCTGGGGGGTGGGCAGGTGTCGGCTGTTCCTGTAAGGCTTGCCGGAGGGAATGCCCCTGCACGGCCGGTAGACGGGGCGATGCCTGTTGCGGCAGGGTCTTGCTCAGGTCATTGGCCGTTTCGATTTTGGCGGGAAGCAGGGCGGGGTGGCAGACCTGGCCGGTATCGGACCCGCAGTGGACAGGCTGTCCATCCTCACAGCACGGCATCGCATCCGACTGCAGTCGCAGGTGGTTGCTGTGCGCCGGCGGACGGGCGTGTATCCCGTTGGATGGGGGGCCGTCCTGCACGGCGGAAGCAACTGCCGCCGTGGCCTCGCAGCAGGGCTGGATGGCCTGCAACAGCAATAGCGCCAGCCAGCTGAAGACCCACAGCGGCATCCAGCCGTGCAGCCGGGGTGCCATAGCGTGCAAACTGGGCTCTGTTCCGCTCATTACCGTTCGTTTAAGCCTGTACCGGTACAACTATAGACCAGACTGCGCAGGGGTGTTTTCAGCCCGGGCCGAGGCGCTGTCCCGGTCCGGCCCCGGTCGGCACACCACCGTGCCGTCGACAACCCGGTTGGGCGAATGGCGTATCGCGGGCAGTTCATTTTCGCGACCCGGCCGGTTTCCGCAACGCTATTCATGTGAGTCCTCCTGAAGCAGAAAGTATAGTCAAAGCGCCGGCCGTGTGTTCACGAACCAAACGCCTCGCGCAGATACTGGAGCACGTTGCTCAGATCGCCGTCGGTCAGACTCGCGTTGCCGCCGCGCGGCGGCATGGCCATGGGCGAGTCCGGGCTCTGGAAGCCGTTGGCGATATGGCCGAGCAGTACGTCGTCCGGTTTCGCCAGCCGTCCGTCCTTGCGGGTGAAGTCCGGCACACCCGCAAAGCTGCCCCTGCCATCCGCGCCGTGGCAGGCGGCGCAGGTCTGCTCGTAGATCTGCCTGCCCGTCAGGCCACTGGTGGCGGCGCCGGTCGCCTTGTCGGGCGTACCTGCCGGCATGGCGGCGTTGGAGGTCTGCAGGAAGGTCAGCACGTCGCGGGCTTCCTGCCCCGTCAGGCCTGCGCGCACCCGCATGTGAAACACCGTTGTCAGCCACTGGTCATCACGCAGCTCGCTGGCGCTGCGGATGTTGTGGCAGCGCGCGCAGTTGTCGGCCCAGGTCTTCGATCCCTGTACGAAATCGCCGGGCTCCGGGTAGTCGAATGCCCGGCCGGCAATGGGCGCCAGCCCGCCGGCCAGCGCCAGAACAGCCGTGGCCAGCGTGCTCGTGAGGGTCGCTCTGTTGGTCGCTTTCATGTCGGGTACCTCCCTAGAAGCCGTAGGCCAGCTGGCCCAGGAAACGGTTGTCATCAGCCGCGCTGCCGGTGTCGTTGTCGTTGAACTCGTAGTTCAGCTTGGCGATGAAGTTGTTGGTGAACAGGTAGTTGATGCCGATCGCCCACTGCGTCTGGTCCTGGCTGTCAACCGCAGAGTCGAAATCGGCGTAGCGCAGCACCGCCTCCCACCTGGTGGGCAGGAAGCGGTAGGACGCCTGTGTGTACCAGGTTTTCCACTCGGCACCTGACGAGGCTGCCGTGCCCTTGCTGGTGGAGCCGACCCTGGTCTTTACGTACTCGCCGCGCAGATCGAATGAGCGGTACTGGATATTGAAGTCTGCACCGTAGACGTCGTAGTCACGGGAACCTTCGTCGGCGAGCACCGGCAGAGGAGGTGCCGCGCCTGGATCCACTTCCAGCCCGGTGACTGTCGCCTGACCGGTGGCGCCGGACACGCCGATTTCCACCCCGGCCACGGGCAGCAGGCCGAAGCGGCCGCCGTACACCGGTTCACCGTCGCTGTCGGCGCCGAAGCCTTCCGCCCGCACGCCTTCGAGTTCGAAGTCGATGCCGTCGGTTTCCGCGTTCAGCTCCGGGCCGTTGCCGGCGTAGACGGCGTAGTTGGCACGCATGCCGGCCAGCGGAAAGCCGCCGCGCAGCTGCAGGCCAAGATCGGAGACGGGGGCCGCGCCGTCGTGCCCGAAACCGGGGGGTGCCGACGCCAGCTTGTTGATCCAGGACGGATGCAGGTTCTGCCGGAACTGGCCGATGGGGCTGAGGAACTTGCCCGCTACCAGCGCGGCGTAGTCGTTGAGGAACAGATCAATGGTCAGATATTCCAGCGCAACCGCCGTCCCGCCGTCGTCTTCCACCTCGAATTCCAGCTCGGATTCCAGCATGACGAGATCACGGTACTGGAAGTGGAATATGGGTGAAAATGTGCCGACATTGAAGCTGCCGTCTTCACCCTCTTTATCCACGTAGTTGACGTCCGCATACCCTGCCATGTGAATCAAGGTGTTCGGGTCCTTCCACTCGGCCGCCGAGGCGACTTCTTTTCTGATCTGCCGGATTTCTTCCTTGCTGGCACTGTTCTCTTCCTGTTCCCTGAGTTGCTGCTGCACCTGTTCGAGCTGCTTCTGCAGTGTCTCGACGGTCCGGCGCAGCCTTTCCAGGCTGTCTGCCGCATACGTTGGTATGGGCGTTGCAATGGCGATCGCTACGGCTGCGGCGATGCCGGGCAAGGTGTTTGCTTTCATGACACGGTCTCCGTGGTCCGGGTGCATCACAGGGGTTCGGGGCAGGGCCCGAGTGTGGTTCACAAATGTGCAGGCGGAGCGGAGGGTGGTGCGGGCGCCGGCCGGCCTGGCTTCCGTAATCCCGGGTCGATACTCGAGCCCCGTGCGGTCGGTGGATTACGAACAGCGGATGGCCAAGAGGCAGGGCAAGGCAGCAGTGCTACGCCGCCGCTCCCGTCATGCGACGGTTTGTGGGGGCCTCAGCAGGGGGCAGACCGCACGGGTGGTGATGATGCTCGAAGGAACGGAATCGTAGCTTGTGGTGAGGGGAACCCTGATATCGTGCGCAGAATAAACCGGCGCCACGGTCGTATGGACGATCTTGCAGTTGCAGCGGGTGATGTCGTGATGGCGGAATTGCTCGCAGCAGTCCTGCCACAGGTCGTCGCTGTTCTGCGGTTGATGGTTCGCGCCGGCGCTGTGTGCCGTCCCCTGTCCACATGACGGCGCCGTTTCGCTGTTTGCCTGCAATGGCAGAACGGCGATGGCGAGGACCACTAACAGATTGACGATTTGCCTGTACATTTATGACGGCATCGAGCCCGTGCACCGCATACGCTGATGAGTAGTTGCATCCTGCTCCGTGGTCTTCATCTTGTCCTTGATCCTCGTCAAGAGGTGTGCGTGTCCGCGCCTTTCCTTATCTGCCCGCTGCGCCAGATCAGGAAGGCCGCCGGAATCACCAGCAGGGTGAGTATGGTGGCGCTGACCATGCCGCCCACCATGGGCGCCGCAATGCGGCGCATGACCTCGGAGCCGGTGCCGCTGCCCAGCATGATGGGCAACAGGCCGGTGATGATGGCTGCCACCGTCATCATGATGGGGCGCACGCGCAGCAATGCCCCTTCGATGACCGCCTGGCGCAGCTCGGACATGTCCACCGCGCGCTTTTCGGCGTAGGCCTTGTCCTGGTGGCGACGGTAGGCCTGGTTAAGGTACACCAGCATGACCACGCCGATTTCCACCGCCACGCCGGCCAGAGCGATGAAGCCGACGCCGACCGCCACCGACAGGTCGTAGTTCAGCCAGTACAGCAGCCAGATGCCGCCCACCAGCGCCAGCGGCAGGGTGCCGAGAATGATCAGCACCTCGGCGGTGCGGCGGAAGTTGAGGTAGAGAAGCAGCACGATCACCGCCAGCGTGATCGGAATGACCAGGGACAGGCGTTCCTTGGCGCGTTCCATGTATTCGTACTGACCCGACCAGTTCAGTGAATAGCCGGCCGGCAGGTCGACCTGTTCGGCCACTACCTGTTTGGCGGCTTTCACGTAGGAGCCCAGGTCGCGGCCCTGTATGTCGATATAGATCCAGCCGTTGAGGCGTGCATTTTCACTCTTGATTACGCCGGGGCCGCCGACCGTGCGTACGTCCGCTACGTCGCCCAGCGTGATCTGCGCACCGGACGGAGTCTGGATGGGCAGTTCCGCGAGTTTGACTTCGGAGTCACGCACGTCACGTGGATAGCGCAGATTGACCGGGTAGCGTTCCAGCCCCTCGATGCTCTCCGTGACGTTCATGCCGCCCACTGCGGTACGCACGATCTCCTGCACGTCGGCGATGTTGAGGCCATAGCGCGAGGCTGCCTTGCGGTCGATATCAACGATCACGTAGCGTCCACCGACCACACGCTCCGAAAACACCGACACGGTGCCCGGCAGCGGTGTCAGCACGCGCTCGATGTCCTTGCCGATATTCTGGATTACGGCAAGATCCGGTCCCGCCACCTTGATGCCCACCGGCGTCTTGATGCCGGTCGCCAGCATGTCGATGCGATTCTTGATCGGCATCACCCAGGCGTTGCTCATGCCGGGGATCTTGACCAGCGCGTCCAGCTCGCGCTTGAGTTTTTCCATCGTCATGCCTTCGCGCCACTGGTCGCGCGGTTTGAGCTGAATGGTGGTCTCTATCATGGTCAGCGGCGCCGGGTCGGTGGCCGACTCGGCGCGCCCCATCTTGCCGAACACCCGCTTCACTTCCGGCACCGTCATGATGAGCTTGTCTGTCTGCTGGATGATTTCCTGCGCCTTGCCGATGGAAATGGCGGGAAAGGCGCTGGGCATGTAGAGCAGGTCGCCCTCGTCCAGGTCCGGCATGAACTCCGAGCCCAGGCTGTCCTGAAGAGGCCACCAGCCGGTCAGCGGCCACAGCATGGAGGCCGCGGCCAGGGTGGACACCAGCAGCACCACGGCCGGCATCCTCAGCACCCAGTCGATGACCGGCTTGTACGCGGCGATCAGCAGGCGGTTGATGGGGTTCTTGTCCTCGGCGACGATGTGGCCGCGGATGAAGTAGCCCATCAGTACCGGCACCAGGGTAATGGACAGCCCGGCGGCGCCGGCCATGGCATAGGTCTTGGTGAAGGCCAGTGGTGAGAACAGGCGGCCCTCCTGTGCTTCCAGGGTGAATACCGGCAGGAAGCTAAGCGTGATGATGAGCAGCGAGAAGAACAGCGCCGGCCCGACCTCGGCGGCCGCCGTGGCCATGATATCCCAGCGGTTGGCATCGGTGACTTCCTCGTGTTCCATGTGCTTGTGCACGTTCTCGATCATGACGATAGCCGCGTCCACCATGGCGCCGATGGCGATGGCGATGCCGCCCAGCGACATGATGTTGGCATTGATGCCCTGCATGTACATAATGATGAAGGCCACCAGGATGCCGACCGGCAGACTGAGAATGACGACCAGCGACGAGCGCAGGTGGAACAGGAATACCGCGCACACCAGGGTGACCACGATGAATTCCTCGACCAGCTTTTCCTTCAGCGTGTCGACGGCGCGCTTTATGAGGCCGGAACGGTCGTAAGTGGGGACGATTTCCACGCCGTCCGGCAGGCTGCGCTTGAGTTCTTCCAGTTTTTCCTTCACCCCCGCGATGGTGGTCAGGGCGTTCTCGCCCCAGCGCATGATGACCACGCCGCCCACCACTTCGCCTTCGCCGTCCAGCTCGGCGATGCCGCGCCGCATCTGCGGACCCAGCCGCACGTCGGCGATGTCTTCCAGCAGGATGGGCGTGCCGTTGGCGTTCATGCCCAGCGGTATTTCCTCCAGGTCCTCTATGCCCTGGATGTAACCCGTCGCGCGCACCATGTATTCGGCTTCCGCCATTTCTATGACCGAGCCGCCGACTTCCTGGTTGCCGCGCTGGATGGCTTTCCTGACCCGCGCCAGCGGGATGCCGTAGGCGCGCAGCTTGTCGGGATCGACCACCACCTGGTACTGCCTGACCATGCCGCCCACGGTGGCGACTTCGGAAACGCCGGGCACGGTCTGCAGTTCGAATTTGAGGAACCAGTCCTGGATGCTGCGCAGCTGTGATATGTCATGCCTGCCGGTGCGGTCGACCAGGGCGTACTCGTATACCCAGCCGACGCCGGTGGCGTCCGGGCCCAGCGCCGTGGTTGCGTTCTTCGGCAGCCGGCTCTGTACCTGGCTCAGGTACTCCAGCACCCTGGAGCGCGCCCAGTACAGGTCGGTGCCGTCCTCGAACAGGATGTAGACATAGGAGTCACCGAAGAAGGAATAGCCGCGCACCGTGGTGGCCTTGGGCACCGACAGCATGGTGGTGGTAAGCGGGTAGGTGACCTGGTCTTCAACCACCTGCGGCGCCTGTCCCGGGTAGGTGGTCTTGATGATGACCTGCACGTCGGACAGGTCGGGGATGGCGTCCAGGGGCGTGTTCTTTACTGTGTATGCACCCCAGCCGACCAGGATGACCGTCAGCAGCAGGACCAGGAAGCGGTTTCTGATGGACCAGTGGATGATATTGGCGATCATGGTGCGTCGTTCCTCAGCCTAGTCCTGGACCCTGATGGAGTCGATCCGGTAGTTGCCCTCATCGTCCTTCACCAGGGTGAAGTGAATCCTGGCGCCGGCATCGATACCTTCGAGGCTGACCCCGTCGGTGAGCCTGAAATCCATGCTCATGGCCGGCCAGTCGAGCGCCTCGATGGGTTCGTGGGAGACGTTCATCCTGCGGTCTTCCGCGAATACCTCGTTCACCGTGCCCATGCCCATGACCGGCTCACCTGCATCGGGTTTGGTGTTGCCCGCATCGTCACTGCCCATGCGGCTGAAGCTGGCCTTGAGGCTGGCTTCCGAATCGATCAGGAACTGGCCGGACGTCACGACCTCATCGCCCTCACTCAGGCCGCTGATGATTTCGACCCAGTCGCCGGACTCCATGCCCGCGACCACATCCTGTGCCCTGAACCTGCCTTCGCCCAGCGCCACCACCACGCGCGTCGAATCGCCGTCCTTGATCAGCGCCTCGCGCGGGATGCTCAGCACGTCGTCCTTCGGTCCGGCATAGACGCGTACGTCGGCGTACATGTCGGGCTTCAATGCCTCGTCCGGGTTGTCGAAGCGCAGCCGCGCGCGCAGGGTGCGCGTCTTGGGGTCGATGGTGGGGTAGACGAACTCGACTTCACCTTCCCACACGCGGCCCGGCAGATAGGCCAGCCTCACCTCGGCCGGCTGGCCGACATCGATCCACTCCGACTGACGTTCGAACACGTCCACCAGCAGCCAGATGCTGGACAGGTCGGCCAGGGTCAGTATCTCGCTGGCCGGTTTTACGTACATGCCCTCGCGCACGTTCAAGCCGTGTACGATGCCGTCCTGCGAGGCAAGGATGCGCACGCGCTGGAAGGCGCGCCGCTTGCGCGCGACCTCGTCGATCTGCTGCCGGCTCATACCCAGCGCCTCCAGACGTTCACGCGACGCACGCTTGAGGTAGTCATTGTTGCGGCGCAGTGCCTGTATGTATTCCTCCTGGGCGTTGACCAGCTCTCGTGAATACAGCTCCAGGAGCACGTCGCCTTTCTTCACGCGTTCACCGTCGGATTTCACGTACAGCTTCTCGATCCAGCCGTCGGTGCGCAGGTGCAGGTGGCTCAGCCTGCGTTCATCAAAGGCTACGTAACCCACGGCATCGATACGCCGCCACAGTTTGCCCCTTTCGACTTTCGCGGTGCGCACACCCAGGTTCTGCACCACGACCGGGTCGATGCTGACACTGCTGCCATCGCCTGCCTCGTCGGCGTACACCGGCACCAGGTCCATGCCCATGGGCGACTTGCCGGGTTTGTCGCGACGGTAGTTTGGGTCCATGGGAGCCACCCAGTAGAGAATTTCGCGTTCGCCGTCTTCCGCCGCCGGGGCCGGGGAAGGAAGCAGGCCGGCTGTGGCGGTGACCAGGGCAAGCAGGCAGGCGCTCGGACGGATATTCATTCGTGCTCTCCTTCGGCGGGTTGGGAGTGTTCGTCAGGGTCGGACACCAGGAACAACAGCCGGGCATGGGCCTTGGCGCGATCCACGCGAACGCGCAGTTGCTGCAGTTTTACATCGAGTTCCGTGATGCGTGCGCGCATCAGGGTGGTAAATTCATTGATGCCGCTCTGGTAGGAATTCAACGCGGCGCTCGCGCTGTCCACGGCTTCATTGACCAGGCGCTCGCTGTACAGGACTTCCTGCTCACCGAGGCGCTGCCAGCGGGCGTAGTCGGCCGCCAGCATGCGGCGCAGTTCGCGCAGGCGCTTCTCGCGCAGCCGGCGGGCGGCTTCCGCGTGCTGCTGGCTGGCGGACAGTCGCCTGTCCTGCCGCTTCTCGGTGAACAGGGGCAGGTCGACGGTCAGCATGGCCGCCATCATGTCGGCGCGGTCATCGCCGGTGGGGTCTTCGCCGAAACGTTTGCGGTATTCCAGGCCGATATTCCAGCCCGGCTTGTATTGCTCGCGTGCCACCCTGACCATCTGCCGGTTGGCTTCGACTCGGGCGCTGGCCGCTACAATGGCGGGGTGTCCGGGCAGCGCGGCCCGCAGTTCGGCCAGGGGCGGCAGGTCGGGCAGGCGGGGGAAATCGGTCGCAATGGGCCGGTAGGCCGCATCACCGATCCAGCGTGTCAGCGTGGCGCGTTGCACATCGGCCATTTCATCGATGCGGGTCGCGCGGTCATCGAGCCGCGACAGTTCCAGCTGTGCCTGCAGTACGTCCTGCTGGCTGACGCGCCCGGCGGCGAAATGGGAGCGGGTGATGTCGACCAGCTGCCGGAACAGTTCGTGGCTGCGATCGATGATGGCCGCCGCCTGCTGCTGGTAATAGAGTTCCAGAAAGGCCTGGCGTACATCACGGCGGATCTCGCGTCCCACCAGCAGGGTCTCGGCCTGTTCGGCTTTGCTCATCCACTCGGTGCCGAGCCGCCGGTAGCGCAGCGTATCGCCGCGCGGGAACGCCTGCTGAATCTTGGTCCGGAACTGGGTGGTCGGCTGGCTCTCGAGGCTGAAGTCGTCCAGCGGCAGGTTGTACAGGCCGATGCCCAGCTTCGGGTCAGGCAGCTGTCCGTCGGCGACCGCCTGCTCGCGCAACGCCTCGGCGCGCGCGCGCCTGGCGGTGACGGCAGGATCGGCTTCCAGCGCCATGCGTTCCGCTTCGTCCAGGCTCAGCGGGGTCTGGCCGTAAGCGGCCGGCAACGACAGCAGTATGGCCAGCGATAGAACAGACCGGCAGCAGCTCAGCAACCGGTTGTGTATCCGCCGGCCGGTCATCCGCCGGCCGGCTCCGGAAAAACGACACTGGTACATGTCGGTACTCCATAGCAAAGAGTGAATGAGGCGAGGGGCACAGGCAAGCTAGTCTAGCAGCAGGCCGCAGACCTGGCTGTATACCGGTCAGGCAAGTGCCTCTTGTGGCTATGGATCAGAGCGGTGGGCGAAGCAGCGGGGGATCGGTCCGCGACGGCGAGCGCAGCGCGGGCCGGGCGTACAGCGCCTGACTGTAATCGGCAAGCAATACGGCGGGGGCCGGCAGGGAGCTGATACTGCCGTGGCAGGGGGAACAGCCGGAGTCGCCGCAGCCGTTGTCGGCACAGCCGGGATCCTTGCACTGGCTGCAGCCCGGCATGGCCTGTTCCAGGCTGTCTGCGGAGCCGGCGTCGAGGGCGGTGTACAGGTCCGCCGGGTTCATCGGGTTCGACAGGCAGTGCCCCGTGGCGTTGTGCGCGGATGCAGAAGAAAAAGCCGGCAGTGGCGCCGTCAGCAGCGCCAGTGCCAGCCAGAGAGAGAAGATTTTCTGCGCCTGTCTGCCCATTGTCTTTTTAACCTAGCCGCATTGAGCGCGGTATGCAAGCCTCAGACCATGCGCCCGCGCAAGGGTTCCCCGGCCGTGGTCTGCGCTGCCGTTACCGGGACAGTATTGGCCCGGCGCGCGATTTCTTGAATCCCGGAAGTTTTTCAGTCGTTTTCCCGGCCATCCATGCCCTCGATGATGGGGCAGCCCTGGTTCGTGCAGCGGCACAGGTTGACCAGCTGATGCAGTTCCCGGCGCAGGGAGTCCAGTTCGCCGATCTGCCGTTCGATCTGCTCCAGCTTGAGGCGGGCCAGTCCACGGATGTCGTCACGGGCATGCTGCGGGTCCTCGCGCATGCGCAGGAGATCGGCGATTTCGGCCAGCGAGAAGTTCATGGCCTGGGCGCGGCGGATGAAGCGCAGCCTGGACAAATCCCTTTCCCCGTAGACGCGCGCGCCGCCGGCGGTGCGCTGCACCGCCGGCAGCAGGCCGATCTTTTCATAATATCGCAGCGTGTCGGCGCTGATCTCCAGCAACCGGCTGACCTCACTTATCCTGTATGTCTGTGTGGTTTTGGGCACTTCGCTCCACCACGAAAAATGAGCCTATACTTTATCAGCATAACAGCAAACGACAGGCGGTTACGGGGCTGACGGGAAGATGTCTGGAGCTGGCGGTGCAGTGCGGCGTACCGCATACAGGGCGCTGATACTCATACTCATTTTCATGTCCACCGGGCTTCAGGCGGTCGCTGCCGCCGACCCCGTCCGTTTCGGTGTGCTGTCCATCGCGCCGCCGGCGCGCGTCCACGCCAAGTGGCAGCCGTTCGTGAACCATGTGGCCGCTCGGCTCGGCCGGTCGGTCAATCTTGTGGTGCCACGCGGCTTCGGGCGCATGGAGGAGGCCGCCGCGAACGGTGAGGTGGACTTCTTCTACATCAACTCGCACGTGTTCTACCGTCTCAAGCAGGCCGGTCATGCGCGGGGCGTGGCGCAGATGCAGAACATCGACGGTTCCATCACCAGCCGCAGCGAGATCTTCGTGCGCGGCGACAGCGGCATCACCGACATCGGCCAGTTGAAGGGCAGGACCATCGCCTTCGTCAGCCCCATGGGCGCCGGCGGCTATCTTGCACCGCGCGCCTATCTGCGCAGGCTCGGCATCGGCGTCGGTGAGGATACCAGAGAGGTATTTACCAGGAACCTGTCGACGTCCATACACAAGGTTCTGCTCGGCGATATCGATGCCGCCAGCATGTGCGGCGTCAATTTCCGCCTGATGGGCGAAAAGGTGGCGACCGGCGAACTGACGGTGATCGCTGTCAGCGATGAGTATCCCGAGAATCTCATCGCCGCGCGGCCGGCTCTCGATCCGGCGCTGATCGAGCGTTTCCGGGACATTGTCGTGCACATGGAAGACGACGCGCGGGGAGCGCAGGTGCTGGCCGCGCTGCGCAGCATGAAGGTGCAGCGTTTTCTGCCCTACGACCCTGCCGTGGAAGCCGTCACCCGGCAGCTGCTCGAGCAGGCGGAGCCGGGATCCTGACATGAGAGCGGGCCTGTACGCGCGTCTGGCGCTCAGTCTGGCTGCGCTGTTGTGCGTGGCGCTGTTGACACTCGGTTACCTGCTGCTCTCCGAAGCGGAGCGGCGCTTGCGCGCCGAGCACCTCGCCATGGCCGGATCACAGGCGCGCACGCTGGCCGAAGGCAGCGTGGACGGTCTGGTCGCGGAGGACTACGAACTGCTGGAGCGCTGGGTCAGGTCGGTACTGCCGGCCGACTATTACGCCTACGCCTTTCTGTCCCGGCCAAACGGCCTCATACTGACCCACACGGAGCTGGGCCAGGTCGGGCACAGGGTGGAGGCCGGCGGCCGTCTGGCCGGCCCGCGCGTGGTGCAGAGGGTGTTCAAGGGGCGGCCGGTGAAGGAAGTCATCCATCCCGTGCGCCTGGGCGATGAATACCTGGCCAATGCACATGTCGCCTACTATCTCGACCAGGGCAGCTTTTTCAGCAACGACATGGCGGTGAAGATTGCCACCGTGCTGGCCGTGTTCCTCGTGCTGCTGCTGGCCGCCACGCTGCTGATCATCAGACGTCACACCCGGCCGTTGGCCCGGCTGGCGGAGTCCATCACCACGGCCTCGCTGGGCGCCGCCAGCATCGAGGGCCCGGACCAGGACCTGCTGCGGCGGCGAGACGAGGTCGGAGCGCTGGCCAGGGAATACCAGAACATGCTTGCACGCCTGCGGGCTTCCTACGAGGAACTGCGCAACGAGGAACAGCGCCTGCGCGACATGGTGGAGGAACGTACCCGGGAGCTGCGCGCATCGAACCGCGAACTGGAGGCCTTCAGTTACTCCGTGTCGCACGACCTCAGGGCGCCGCTGCGCGCCATGGATGGCTACAGCAGGACGGTGCTGGAGGACCACGGCCAGGTGCTCGATGACGAGGCGCGGCACTGTCTGCAGCGTATCCGCGAAAATGCGGGCCGCATGGGCGAACTCATCGACAACCTGCTGTCGCTGTCGCGGGTGAGCAGGCACGACCTGCACACCCGGCACGTGGACTTGTCGGCACTGGTCCGGGATATCCTGCGCGGTTTTCAGGACGCAGAGCCCGGGCGGCGGGTCGACATCACTGTCGAGGATGTGCCGCCGGTGCGGGGAGACCCTAAACTGCTGCGCATCATGCTGGACAATCTGCTCGGCAACGCCTGGAAATACACAGGCAAGACCGAGGCTGCACACATCGAGTTTGGTGTGCAGCACGACGGCAGTGAAACCATCTACCATGTAAGGGACAACGGTGTTGGCTTCGACATGCAGTATTCCGCCAAGCTGTTTGGTGTATTCGAGCGTCTGCACCGGGCCGACGAGTTCGAGGGCGAGGGCATCGGTCTGGCCACCGTGCAGCGCATCATCGACCGTCACGGTGGCCGCATCTGGGCGCAGTCGGCTGCGGGCGAGGGGGCGGTGTTCTATTTCACGCTTGGCGAGCCGCGACAGTAGGGAACCGGGAACAGGTATTCGTTTCGCCCCGTCCGGGCTGCCGACGCCGGACCAATGCCTACGGGTCGAGCCACTGGCGCAGCGGCAGCGCCAGGTAGGCGGCAAAGAACCCGGTGCTCCAGATCAGTACCGAGCCCAGGTAGAGGCGGCGGTTCCACACGAGGGCACGTTCGCACAGGCGGGCCAGCTGCGGGTCGGCGGGACAGCTGCGGCCGGGCCGGTACAGCAGCCAGCCGGACACCAGCAGCAGCACGCCCGAGCCGGCGAATACCCAGACCTTGTGCTGGCTGAGCGTGATCAGGAAGGGGAAGCTGCTGGTCAGGGCGGCCACCGTCGCGCCCATGCCCAGCGTCACCAGGGCGATGGGCAGCGCGCAGCAGATCAGCGTCCCCGTTGACGCGAACAGGGTGAGCCAGCCCAGGCCGCCCTGTGCGGACGGGCGTGCGTTCATCGCTCCCTGACCTCCATGCCGCGGTAGGTGAAGCCCGCATCCTGGAACAGCCGGATCAGCTGTTCCTCGGACAGCAGGGTGCCTTCCGTCACGTCGACCCTCACCAGGCCCTCGTCCAGGTCGACGTCGATGGCCTCGACGCCGTCGATGGCTTTCAGTTTCTTTTCCACACCGTAGGCACAGTACGGGCACGCCAGGCCGTCCACCCGTATCCGGTAGTGGCTGCCCGCCGCCGGTACGGCCGTACTGAGCATCATCGTCAGAATCAGTATCCACACCTTCATCGTTTCCTCCCCGTTTCCCGAATGTTTCGACAATCGTTCGCCACGGCGGTTACAGATGCCATTCCAGCACCAGTTTTGCCCGGTAGTCGGAATCGTCCTGCGCCCCGTTCAGGTCGCCGCGGACGGGAATCTGCACACCCGTCTTGACGGCGAAATTCCGGTAGGTCCAGAACAGGCCGGGCGACAGGAACCACTCGCTGCCGCCGGTGCCGGGCAGGCCGTTGCCGTTCATCTGCGCGCGCCGCGTCACCTCGCCGTTGAGTTCCAGCAGCCACACCGTATCCGGTTCCAGGTAGCCGGTCGGTTGCAGACGGATACCGCCGACCAGATCGATCAGCCAGCGGCCGCCACGCTGCAGGCCGTCGTCGTTCTTGCCGTTGTGGCGGTAGCGCAGGCTGGCCCAGCGGTACCACCTGCGGCTCTCGTAACCGTAGGCGAGGCCCAGGATGGCGTCGGTGCTGCCGCTGCCGGCATCTGCGCCGCTATCCGGCTTGAGCTTGAATGCCACGGCGGCGGACTCCTGCGCGCCCGGCATGTCGTTGCGCCAGAAGCGGTACTTGGTGAACAGGCGCGGGTCGCCGGCGCCGCTGTCGCCGTGCTTTTCGTCGACGTGGGCGAACTCGATACCGGCTGCCCAGTCGCCGGTCAGACCATAAGTCAGTTCGAACACGGCCTCGTCTTCGCGTCTGCCGCCCGCTTCGGCGCGCTCCACCCGGGGCGCGATTTCGATGCCTTCCCTGTAGAGGACGTGCGGACCCAGCCCGAAAATCGGGTCATGCGCCGCGGCGCCGTGCGCCAGCAGCACGGTGGCGAGCAGTGGCCAGCGCCGGTGTATCCCTTGCATTTCCGGTACCTCAGTAGTTTGTCGCTTACAGTGTGACAGCCCGGCGCCGCTTGCAGGCTCCCTGCCATGCGGGTTTCCGCCGGCTGTGGAGACGAGCCTACAGCCTGGAGTCGACTCCAGGTCAAGCGTACATCAGGGACTTGACTCCGTACCTGGGTACAGGGTTTAGGCTGACAAGCTCTTCTCTCCAAGAGGTATCGGCTATGACCCGGGAAAATGATTCGGGCAGTGACTCCAGGCACTGGCTGGCGTCGCTGGCGGTGCTGCCCGGCATCGGCGCTTCGCTGCTGCCGGCCGTGGCCTGCCCCGCCTGCTGGCCAGCCTACGCCGGTCTGCTCGGTTCTCTGGGCGTGGGTTTCATCGATTACACGCCCTGGCTGCTGCCGCTGACCCTTCTGTTTCTGCTCGTCGCGCTCGGGGCGCTGTTGCGGCGGGGTCTGCGCGAGCGGGCCTGGGGTCCGTTCGTACTGGGGCTGGGCGGTTCGGTGCTGCTGACGGCCGGCAAGTTCGTGCTGGAGAATGACCCGCTCCTGTACGGGGGCCTGGCCCTGCTGATCGCCGCCTCGGTATGGAATGCCTGGCCGCGCAAGGTCTGTGCGGCGCCGGACGGCAACGTCCGCGGTTGCGGGTGAGGCGCCGATGAATACTCTGTGTGAAAAAACAGGCGGTCGTTGTTCGTCGGGCCGTGGTGGCTCGCTGCACGTCGCCATTATCGGCACCGGTTCGGCGGCCTTTGCGGCGGCCATCAGGGCCGCCGAGCGGGGCGCGCGGGTCACCCTGATCGAGCGCAACGAGGTGATCGGCGGCACCTGCGTCAACGTCGGCTGCGTGCCTTCCAAGATCATGATCCGCGCCGCGCAGCTGGCGCAGTACCAGCGTCACAACCCGTTCGAGGGCCTGGCCGATCACGAGCCCGCCATCGACCGCCCGCGCCTGCTCGCCCAGCAGCGGGCGCGGGTTGCGGAACTGCGTTCCGCCAGGTACGAGGACATCCTGGCGGCGAATCCCGGCCTCAGGCTGGTAAAGGGATCGGCGACCTTCCGGGATGCGGCCACCCTGGTCGTCGAACAGTCCGATGGCGGCCGTATCGAGCTGCAGCCCGACCGCATCCTGATTGCCACCGGTTCCTCGCCGGCGCTGCCTCCCGTCGAGGGGCTCGGCGGGGTGCCCTACTGGACCTCCACCGAGGCGCTGAACTGCGGGCAACTGCCCCGCCACCTGCTGGTCATCGGTTCCTCCATCGTCGCGGTGGAACTCGCGCAGGCCTTCCGGCGGCTGGGTTCGCGGGTCACGCTGCTGGCGCGCCACCGACTGTTGTACCGCGAAGATCCGTTGCTTGGCGAAGGGCTCGAAGCGGTATTCCGCGACGAAGGCATCCGTGTGCTGAACGGCGTGCAGGCTGCCCGGGTCGCCTGTGAAAACGGTGACTTCGTGCTTGACACAAGTGCGGGGCTCATCAAGGGCGACCGGTTGCTGGTTGCCACCGGCCGCACGCCGAACACGGCTTCCCTGAACCTGGCGGCTGCCGGTGTCGAGACCGCGGCGGACGGCGCCGTGCGCGTGGACGACCACATGCGCACGTCGGTGCCGCATATCTATGCCGCCGGTGACTGCACCAGCCAGCCGCAGTTCGTCTACGTGGCGGCCGCCGCCGGCACCCGCGCCGCCATCAACATGACCGGCGGCGACGCGGCGCTGGATCTGACTGCCATGCCGGCGGTGATCTTCACCGACCCGCAGGTCGCGACCGTGGGCCTTGACGAGGTGCGGGCCGAAGCACAGGGGGTCGAGACAGTCAGCCGCACGCTGACGCTCGACAATGTGCCCCGCGCGCTGGCCAATTTTGATACCCGCGGTTTCGTGAAACTGGTGGCGGAGGCCGGCGGCGGTCGACTCCTCGGCGCGCAGATCCTGGCTGCGGCGGCGGGCGAGATGATCCAGACAGCCGTACTGGCGATCCGCAACGGCATGACGGTGGACGACCTCGCCGGCGAGCTGTTCCCCTACCTCACCCTGGTCGAAGGGCTTAAACTCTGTGCCCGGACGTTCAGCAAGGACGTCAGCCAACTTTCCTGCTGTGCGGGGTGAAACATGCAGTCACAGGGACTGACCATCGGCCGCCTGGCGCGCGCCGCCGGCGTCAACGTGGAGACCATCCGCTACTACCAGCGTATCGGTCTCATCGAGGCGCCCGCAAAACCCGCGCAGGGTTACCGTCGCTACGCAGCCGGCACCGTTGCCCGGGTACGGTTCATCAGGCGTGCGCAGGATCTGGGCTTCAGCCTGAAGGAGATATCCGAACTGCTGGCGCTGAATGACGGGGACTGCCGCGAGGCGCGCGGGATCGCGGTACAGAAACAGGCCCTGATCGAGCAGCGCATCGCCGATCTGGCACGCATGCGCGATGCGCTTGCCGACCTGGTCGACGCCTGCCGCAGGAGCGAGACCGAAGGCGCCGCCTGTCCCCTCATAGAAACCCTCAACAAGCCCGCAACGACGCCCTCCAGCGAAGCGTAGGGTGGGGTGAGCGAAGCGAACCCCACCGCAGCGATGCCGGTATTTCCAGTGGGGTTCTTTGCCCATGAAGGCGCACAAGGGCGCACGAAGGAAACCCCTTGCTGACCGCGAAGGACGCAATGGGTGTCGCTTCGCTCACCCCACCACTTCGATCGGGGGGCGTGCCCTTGCGACGAGGTGGGCGCGTCCGTCCTCCAGGCGATACACCCGGTCGGCCGCCTCAATGAGGGCGCTGCGGT
>Ga0256830_1000488_pt1 | contig 31586 bp, 28 predicted proteins | sample 128326metaG_FD_190537 | JGI IMG/M metagenome (GOLD analysis project Ga0256830, IMG submission 190537) | Hydrothermal vent microbial communities from Lau Basin, Pacific Ocean - 128-326 | ecosystem: Environmental > Aquatic > Marine > Hydrothermal vents | place: Pacific Ocean: Lau Basin | collected... | reverse complement strand
ACCACCGAAGATATTTTCCAAAAGCAGTTACACGCCTACACCATCACCCATGCCATTGATGACCGCAATGTACTGCGTTTTCATATCGATTACTTCAAGCAAGAGGTATCAAAATCAGAAAGTCAGGTAGGCATTCCCACGCAGGAGCGTGGGAACGAGAAGAAAAAGTCGAAGTCAGGCGCTTCAAACAAACAGCGTCCATCACCACAATCTGTTGTGACCGAAATACTGAATAAGCACGATGCCGCCACCCATCAACGCCGATTTAACGCGATATTGGCAACGGCTTCGATTAACAATGCCATCGAATATTATGAGCTGTTCAAACAAGCACAAGCAGAAAGAGAGGCCGAGAATGAAAGCTATACACCTTTGAATATTGCCTGTGTCTTCTCGCCACCCGCCGAAGGTAATAAAGACGTAAAGCAACTGCAAGAGGATTTACAACAAGAAAAAGCGGACAACGAAAAAGAACCTGAAAAGAAAAAGGCTGCACTTAAAACCATTATTGCCGATTACAATGCCCAATACGGCACCAATCACACCATCAACGAGTTTGACCTGTATTATCAGGACGTGCAGCAACGCATTAAAGACCAGAAATACAGCAACCAGGATTACCCGCGTAAAAACAAGATCGATATCGTCATTGTGGTGGATATGCTACTCACGGGCTTTGATTCCAAATACCTCAATACCCTGTATGTCGATAAAAATCTCAAATATCACGGCTTGATCCAGGCCTTTTCACGCACCAACCGCGTTCTGAACGATACCAAGCCCTACGGTAATATCCTTGATTTCCGTTATCAGAAAGATGCCGTCAACACGGCAATTGCACGCTTCTCAGGGCAAGATAAAGACCGCGCCAAAGAAATCTGGCTGGTTGACCCCGCACCCAAAGTGATCAAAAAGCTGGATGAGGCCGTCACTAATCTTGAGAAGTTCATGGATTCACAAGGCTTGGCATGCACCCCAGAAAACGTAAATAACCTCAAAGGTGATGCTGCCCGTGCTGAATTTATCAACCACTTTAAAGAAGTACAGCGCCTAAAAACACAGATCGATCAATATACGGATTTAGACGAGGAACAGGCAAAGAGCGTAAACGCATTACTGCCTGAAGAGCAGCTACGGGGCTTTAAAGGCATGTATCTGGAAACCGCACAACGCCTGAAGGAACAGCAAACCAAAGGCAGTGACGACCCAGATGATCCGGTGCAACAACTGGAGTTTGAACTGGTGCTGTTTGCCTCTGCGCTGATCGATTACGACTACATCATGGGCTTAATCGCCAAATCCACTGACGATAAGCCAAGCAAACAAAAGATGAGCCGCCAGCAATTGATTGACTTGATTAGTTCAAGCGCCAATTTGATGGATGAGCGCGACGACATTGTGGATTACATCAACAGCCTGCCTGCGGATAAAAGCCTGAATGAAAAAGCCATTCGAGAAGGGTATCAAAAATTCAAAGCCGAAAAATCTGCCAAGGAACTTGCCGCAATGGCAGATAAGCACGGCATCACGGTGGATGCCTTGCAAGCCTTTGTAGATGGTATTTTAGACCGCATGATCTTTGACGGTGAACAGCTCAGCGATTTGTTGGAACCTCTGGATTTGGGTTGGAAAGCGCGAATACAGGCCGAACTGGCATTGATGGAGGATTTAGTGCCATTACTACATAAGCTCTCCCAGGGGCGTGAAATATCAGGGTTAGCGGCGTATGAGTAAGCAAACAACAAAAACACTGGTGCCTAAACTGCGCTTTCCTGAGTTTTGGGATGCGGGGGCGTGGGAAGTGAAAAAGCTGGGAGAAATTGGTGAGTTTACCGGGGGAGGTACGCCAAGTAAAAATAATGAGTCATACTGGTCAGGGAGCATTCCTTGGATTTCTAGTTCTGATATTTCCGAGGATTCAGTTTCCAAAATTAAAATAAGTCGTTTTATCAGTAAAGAAGCATTGAAAAAATCAGCAACCAAACTTGTACCAGAAAATAGTATTTTACTGGTTTCAAGAGTGGGGGTTGGTAAGCTTGCATTTTCCAGGAAACTAGTATGTACAAGTCAAGACTTTACGAACTTAACACCTCAAAATGAAGACTTAATATTTTTGGCTTATTATCTTAAATCGCTTGGTAAAAAACTTCTTGAATACAGTCAGGGAATGGCTATCAAAGGATTTACAAAAGAGGATGTATCTAAGCTAGAGTTGTATATACCTCCATTCAAAGAACAACAAAAGATCGCAGATTGTTTGTCTTCTCTGGATGAGCTGATTGCCGCGCACAGCAAAAAGCTTGAGGCGCTCCAATCTTGGAAAAAAGGCTTGATGCAAAACCTCTTCCCCGCCGAAGGTAACGACTGCAAGGATGCAGGAGGTAGAGCGACGCAGGATGCCAAAGCCGAAACCGTTCCCGCTCTGCGCTTTCCTGAGTTTCAAGATGCGGGGGAGTGGAAGTTCCGAAGGCTCGCCAAATTTATTAAAGAGCGCAATCAATTTTCAAAAGGAAAGCTACCGTTATATAGCTTGACTATCGAAGACGGAGTTTCACCTAAAACTGAAAGGTATGAACGGTCTTTCCTTGTCAATAACGAAAAAAATGCTTATAAACTCGTTAAGCTAGATGATTTCGCATATAACCCAATGAATTTAAGGTTTGGCGCTATTGGTCGCCACTCTGGTTCGGAGCAGGTAGCTGTTTCAAAATACTACAATATATTTTATTGCGATAAGTCGGTGGATTCACGGTTTTGTGAAGTATATTTCAGAAGCCCTGGAATGATAGTGCACTATGATAATGTTGCGGCTGGCTCTCTGATTGAGAAGCGTAGAGTTCACTTTAACGAGTTTCTCAAATTTGATATTCGATTTCCTACGTTAGAGGAACAACAAAAAATCGCAGATTGCTTATCATCTGTAGATGAATTAATTACCGCGCAAGCACAAAAAATCGAAGACCTAAAAGCCCATAAAAAAGGCTTGATGCAGCAACTTTTCCCTGGCGCTGAGGCGATGGGCGCATGAGCGAGCTGATCCTCTACACCACTGAAGACGGCCAAAGCCGGATTCAATTGCGTGCAGATAATGACACCGTTTGGCTAAGTCAGTTGGAAATGGCGGAGCTATTTAATGCAAGCAAGCAGAATATCTCCCTGCATCTACGCAATATCTATGCGGATGGTGAGCTTGACCCTCAGGCAACTGTCAAGGAATCCTTGACAGTTCAAAAAATTGAGGAAGCCATCGCAGCTGATGAGGCAGTTGAAACTGAGCTAAAAGCCCTGGAAGATCGAATCAAACAACGACCACAGGAACAATAAATAAAAGTGATAAAAACATGACCGAACAAGAATTAAACAAACTGGGTAAAACCCTCTGGGATATCGCCGACCAACTTCGCGGCGCGATGAACGCGGATGATTTTCGGGATTATATGCTGTCGTTTCTTTTTTTACGTTATCTATCGGATAACTATGAAGCCTCTGCCAAAAAAGAACTGGGGCCGGATTACCCGAAGCTTGAAACTGACAATAAACGCCCGCCTTTGTCATTGTGGTATGAAGTCAATGCCGCCGGGGATATCGAAGCGTTTGAAAAGCAAATGCGCCGTAAAGTGCATTATGTCATTGAGCCGCAACACCTGTGGAGTAGCATTGCGGAATTGGCCAGAATACAAAGCAAGGAGTTGCTAAAGACTTTGGAGGAAGGCTTTAAGTACATCGAAAACCAATCTTTTGAAAGCACTTTTCAAGGCTTGTTCTCTGAGATTAACCTGAACTCTGAAAAGCTCGGTAAAAAATACGAAGATCGCAATGACAAACTCTGCACCATCATTACTAAAATCGCGGAAGGGATTGCAGGTTTTTCTACCCATAGCGATGTGCTTGGCGATGCCTATGAATACCTGATCGGGCAGTTTGCCGCAGGCTCCGGCAAGAAGGCGGGTGAGTTTTATACGCCGCAGCAAATATCAAGCATTTTGTCTGGGATCGTCACACTGGATAGCCAGGAACCGGCAACAGGTAAAAAGAAGAAGCTTAACAATGTATTGGACTTCGCCTGCGGTTCGGGCTCGTTGTTATTAAATGTACGTAATCAATTAGGCGCACATGGTATTGGTAAAATTTACGGGCAAGAAAAAAATATTACAACGTATAACCTGGCGCGTATGAATATGCTGCTACATGGCGTAAAAGATTCTGAATTCGAGATTCACCACGGTGATTCATTGCTGAATGACTGGGATTTACTCAATGAAATGAACCCCGCCAAAAAACTGGAATGTGATGCCGTGGTTGCCAATCCACCCTTTAGCTATCGGTGGCAGCCAAACGAGGCCTTGAGTGAAGACTTTCGTTTTAAGAGCTATGGCCTGGCACCTAAATCCGCCGCCGATTTTGCCTTTCTTTTGCACGGTTTTCACTTCCTGGGTGATGAAGGCGCCATGGCCATCATTTTGCCACATGGTGTGTTGTTCCGTGGCGGTGCTGAGGCGCGTATCCGCACTAAACTGTTAAAAGACAATAACATTGATACAGTAATCGGGTTGCCAGCCAACCTGTTTTTCTCGACAGGTATTCCCGTTTGCATTCTTGTGCTGAAGAAGTGTAAGAAGCCCGACGATGTTCTCTTTATTAACGCCAGTGAACATTTTGAAAAAGGCAAACGACAAAACCGCTTGTTGCCTGAGAACATAGACAAAATCATTGATACTTACAAGCACCGCAAAGAAGAAAAACGTTATTCCCGCCGCATATCCATGGAGGAAATCGAGAAAAACGATTACAACCTGAATATTTCGCGTTATGTGAGTACCGCTAAACCGGAAGAGCCAATTGACTTACTGGCTGTGAATGATGAGCTTGTCGCTGTCGAAAGTAATATCGTTACTGCAACCAATAAGCATAATAAGTTTTTGGAAGAGTTAGGTCTGCCAAAATTGCCGATAGGGAAGGACAAGGCAAACGATGAACAATGGAATTAAAAATATTACTATGGAGTATTGGAAGAGGTGGGCCGTTCATCCGCAGATAAATTTTTATGAGTCTCTGCGGATGAACGATCCGATCACAAGCTGAAGGTTCCTTCTTGTGAGGCAATGATGTCGGAAACATGAAACCTTCGCCGCAACTCTTCGACAACAGAAGCAAAGTCGGGAAAAACGGCTTTATTGGTCCAAAGGTCGCTTGAATTTTTCGGGTCAGGATTCGAATCGGCCAAAATGTAACCCCCTGAGGCCTTTTCTATGTAGATTTTTTCAGTCATTTTTTTCCTTCCTATTACATCAAAATAATCTTACAGCATGGTTTTTGCGTTGCAATAAGCGATGCGAGACCCCGCATGCTCTTGTGATCATTGTAGTCCAAAAATCGAAACGCGTCAAAGACAAGGCCCCGATTTAAAAGACTTTTTCATGCATTCGCCGACGACGTTTCCTGTTTTGAAATTGAAGATAAGGGGAATCACGGTAAAATGGCCGGAATTTTTGTTTGGTTTCTTTTAAAAGCGGGGCATGTCAAATTCTATAATGGCATGATCTCTATTTTTTTCATACAAGGCTTCCGGAATATGAATTTCCCTTTTTTCGGCTGTTTTTTTCCAAAGAATAACCCGCATCGAAATGCCGTGTGACGCCGATGCCGGGGTCAACGGTTAAAAACCGTTGAAGGGCCTTGTCGCGTTTTAAGGTGCCGTCGGCGACGATGACACACAGAGCGCGCCCTCAGCCTGCATTGCCCGCAAGACCGATGGAAAGCGCCGTGCCCGATTTCAGGGCTTCATGGATCCAGCGCAGGGCTTTGTCCCAATCCGCCGTCATGCGATCACAAAAGCCTTCTTCCACTTTAGTGTCTCGATCGGGGATGCTTGAAATCCCCTCGCCTTCAGGCGAAGAAACGTTGTCGCTTTGCGACTTGTCATTTCGAGCGAAGGGAGAAATCCGGCCCTGCCGTTGCGAAGCATCGCGAGAAATCTAAGATGGCTCAGTCACTTCGCTTCTTCGAAATGACAGGCAAGGTTTTTCACCGTGTTGGCATCGGATAAAGTCGATTTCAATCGACCCGCCGCGAACCCCGCAACTTATCGTCGAGGGACGTTCAGGTGTCGCTGTGTTCCGGAATGCGGGAGGGGGTTTGTGTGGCGATTGCCGGGCTTTCTTCGTTTTTTGCATTGGCGCTCAGATAAGATTTATAAGACCGGATGACTTTATCCGCATAGCGTGTCGGCAGCTTTTTACCGCGTCGAATCCAGCGCCGGATTTTTGTGGGCCCGAAGTTATAAGCGGCGAGCGCGGTATGGAGATTGCCGAAACGCTGGTTGAGTTCATGCAGGTAGTGAATGCCCAGCCGAATATTGACATAAGGATCGAAGAGCGGTTGATTCTGCTCATTCCAGGTCATCTGCGTTGCTTTTGCAAGTGCTTTTCCCGTAGTAGGTACGATTTGCATCATGCCGACCGCGCCTTTTTTTGAAACGGACCAATTGTAAAATGAGCTTTCCGTGGTGATGATGGCCAGAATCAGTTCGGGGTCAAAGCCGTATTCCCGGCTCGCTTCTGAAATAAAAGCGACGAGTTTTGCATCTTCCGCCGCATCAAGACCCGTATGATAGTCGGCGAGAATCCGTTCCATATGTGCGGTCGGAAAGGATTTGGGTGCGTAGGCCAAAGATTGTTGCTCTTCATGCGCCCTTGCAGCTTCGATCTGCGCGGCCGTAGGTGCCGGAATGGGCTCAGGAATCGCCAAATCTCCCGCAGCGGCCAAAAGCAGCGAAAAGGCAAAGCCCATCGATAAAATGCATGTTTTTTTCTGAATATTTTTTAAGTGTCTCATCATCTCCCCAAAATAACAGGGGGGTTCCGTTTCGGTCAATCCCCTCAAACGAGGGGGAAAGACCGTGTTACCGATCCCGCTTCAATGTTACGATGGTGACGGCTTCCCCGCCTTCCCAGGGTTCGCCTGTATGGGAAGCGGCCGCATAGGGCGACTTTTTAAGATAGGCCCGCACGGCGCTTTTTAAGCGGCCACTGCCGTGACCGTGAATGACTTTCACTTCGCTTTCGCCGTGTAAAAGGGCTTGATCCAGAAAGCGTTCCAATTGTTCAATCCCTTCTTCGATCCGCAGCCCGTGTAGATCAATCACGGCTTCAAATCCGTTAAAATAGTCTGTCATATTCAAGTGAAGGCAGCTCCCGCTTCCTGTTATTGTTTGTTAATGTTGTCATTTATGCCCATCTTTTATGGTGTGGTCTTTGGGGGTGAAGGGGTGGATGTTGAGCGATGGGAAGCCTATTATCGTACGGATACAGGTATTTGTCCAGATTATTTTTGATTTTGACTTGAAAAAAAGGGTTCGCAAAAGCGCGGGGCGCGGCGTTTTTTTGTCTCAGCCTGTTAACAGTTAATGGTAGCAGTTCATATGCTGTCCGGTATTTATCACATAGACTGTCCGGTTTATTCTAGCCTTAGAAATGAGGTGGAACCTGTCCACTCAAGTCTTGTTCGGGACAACTCAGTACCCTTAACAACCAGTACTTCCCCTATCCCAAATTCACCTCATAACGCGTACTCCGTCCGCCTCCGAAAGGGATGAAAGCCCCTTTTTTGACCAGGTCTTGTAAATCCCTTGTTGCGGTCGCTTTTGATGTGCGGGTGAGCGCGATGTATTTCTTCGTACTCATACCGCCTTCAAAACCTTTCGGTCCTTCCTCTAACATTCGGCGAGCAACACGGTGTTGACGCGCGTTCAGTTGATCTCTAAAGCGATCAAAGAATTTCGTTTTTTTAATGTAAAGTCAATTTGCGTTTCTGCCTGGATTTGTGCATCGAATACCATATTCACAAAGTATGTGATCCAGGGTGTAACTTCATTTGATCGTTGCCCGGCCTGGAGTGCGCTATAATAAAGGTTTCTGTTTGCCGCGATGGTTCTGGACAGGCTGAGCAGGATGGGACGGCCTACCCCTTGTGACAAGGCTTTTTCAGAGAGTGCCCGCCCGATTCTCCCGTTTCCATCTTCAAAAGGATGAATGGTTTCAAAATAGAGATGGGCAATCGCGGAGCGGACGACTGGTTTCCTGATCTCATGTTTCCCGTTTGGGCCTGTGTCATTAAAACCACGTGACAAAGCGTTTCATTTCCTCCGGGACCCGGTTTGAGGGGGGCGCTTCATAATGCACTTTTTCTTTTCCAATCGGGCCGGAGACCACCTGCATGGGTGCCTCATGAGATCGCCACTCATCTGCTTTCATTCTCCGGTTCCCTTTCATGATCATCCGATGCCAGGAGAACAGCTTCTCTTTGCTCAGTGCTTCGGCATAGCACTCCCGAACATCAATCATCAGCTCGGCTGCCCCTTCCGCCTTCCTGTCCCGAACCTGTTCCATTTGCTGATTTAAACCCAGATTGTTTCTGATTGAGGAGACCACATCCCTGCGGTTAAGATATTCGCCTTCGATCTCTGAAGTTTTCGTGGCTTCAGAAACCATCAGATCGATGACTGTTTCGGTTTGTGTGTTTTCCGGCAGACCTTTCAGAAGACCACTGGCCTGCCCGATTTTTTCGACAAGCGCAAACAATATATCTTCAACACCTGTGAGGTCGTATTTAAATTCAGGCCAGTCTTTTTGTTGCCAATTATAGCGCATGAGCCGATTTTAACAGTTATTCGGCTCAAATATAGCAAAAAAGAGAGCCGGTTGAGAGAAATATTCGGCTCATAAAAGGGTCGCTGAATAAAGGGGGTTTCAGTTCCAGCGGTCACAGTGATTTTTTTTAGCGTGTCAGAAGAGAAGGGGATTTAGATCACAGTACACACAAGTTATTATATTTAATAATGTGGGCCGTTAAAGAGCTTCGTGATATCAAGAAAATCTGCAAAAAACTACCTGCTCCTGTTGTTAAAAAATATGAACTTTGGAAAAAGATTGTTGTTCGTCATGGTCCTGAAAAATTAAAAGCATTTCCCGGTTTTCATGATGAGAAACTCATCGGGAGACATGCCGGTGAGTGCTCATCCCGCTTAAGTTTACAACATCGGGTGATTTATTCTGTCAACCGAGGCATTGTAACGGTGTTTGTGTTGGAGATAACGCCTCATAAATAGTAGGAGGGTTGATGAAGTCGCAAGCAAGTCAAGATTTTATCCCTGCGAAAAGACATGCAAGCTTCACTACGGGTGAAGCACTTCGAATGCTGCGTGAATTGAAAGGGTGGACTCAAAAAGAGTTATCCAAACGTTCCGGCATCCAAGTTTCCAATATCAGTTTGCTGGAGAACGATAAGATCGAAATCGGGAAAAAACGAGTCCTCGAACTTGCCAAGGCCTTGGGTGTACATCCGGCCATTATTATGTTTCCAGAATATGAGGAGGAAGATATTAGAATTGCCTCCTGAAGTTGAGCGCTCCAAATGATTTTGACTGAAAATACAAAACTTCTTTAATTCCCGGCGGAATACTTTTTTTAAGGATAAACTCAAAATAGGATGAAATTTTTAAAAATACAGCGAAATCGTATTTTTTCAAGAGATTGGGTTTGAAATTCCAGACGTAATTCGATAAGATCTGCGCACTCAAAATGACGCTTCTTTAATTTTAAACCCCATCTGAAAGTGAATTTATGTCTGAAAAACCGACTTATGAAGAATTAGAACAGAAAATTAATCGTCTGGAAAAAGAACGTAGTGAACTAAAAGGCCTTGAAGCGCAGTCTCGATATGCCGTGCGAAGAAGCCAACTGTCAAATGAATATGCCAAAGCCCTGATTCGGGAAAAAAGTGAACGGGCCTTATCGATTAAAATTTGCCAAATTATTACCGAAAAAGGTGGATATGGTTTTGCTTGGATTGCTTTTTCGGAATCGGACAAAGCAAAAAGCATTCGTCCGATCACACAAGTCGGATTCGAATACGGCTATTTGGAGGCGATTAAAATGTCATGGGCCGACCCTGCTTTTGGGGATTATCCCACAAGTGCTGCAATACACACAGGCTCAGCGCAATGCATGAGTATTCGGGATCAAGATGCTCCCCTTACTTGGCGAAAAAAGGCGGCCCAAAGTGGATATGAGGCTTCTCTTGCATTGCCTTTGTCGATCGATCGTCAGGTTTTTGGGGCCTTGACGATTTGTGCCTCGGAGACGGACCGCTTTGACGAGCAAACCATTCTGTTTTGGGAAGGGCTTGCGGATGATCTTGCTTTCGCTTATGAGCGTTTGCGCAAGGAAATGCGGCAGAGAAAAACGGAGCAGTCTCTTCGAAAAAGTGAGGAGCGTGAGGCCCTGGCGCAGCAAGCGGCCAAAATGGGAACATGGGCCTGGGATATCCGTACCGGCGGCTTGGATTGGTCAAAGCAGATTTATCCGCTTTTTGGTGTAAGCCCCGATAATTTTGATGCGACGTATGAGGCCTTTTTGCAGTGCATTCCTCCGGAAGATCGTGCAGAGGTTGAGGCTTCGGTTCATGCAGCGGTTTATGAAGGTAAAACCTACGATATCGAACACCCTGTGCGTTGTCCGGACGGCACCCTGCGTTGGATGTCTGAGCGTGCGAATGTCTTTAAGGATGAATCGGGAAATCCGATCCGCATGGTGGGGGTCGTGCAGGATATTACTGAGCGGAAACAAGCACTTGAGAAGACAAAAATATTAAGCGGCATGATGCCGATTTGTTCAAACTGCAAACAGATTCGGGATAAGGAAGGGCGATGGCATCAAATCGAAACCTATGTTCGGAATCATTCAAACGCCAGGTTCAGTCATAGCATTTGTCCCGAATGTGCCGAAAAACTTTACCCGGATTATGACTTAAATATGTAATTTCAGCGTTTCTTTATACTGTCCTGTTCCGCCGTTTTATTCCCAAGCTTCTTTAACGATTTAAGGGCACAAATGTTTTATTTTTGATTTCAGTGCTCCAAATGCGGTGCAGAGCCTGATGTTCGCTCGCGCTATAACTGATGGGGACGCCGATGCCGATATCTAAATTTTGAATGGATTCGATCGCATCGATCAGGTTTTCGCGTGTGATGTTTTTCGGCGCGCGTTTCACACCTTCCACAAAAATTTTAGCGACAAGAAAACCCTCAAGCGAGACAAAGTCCGGCGCGGCTTCGGGGGCGTAGGCCTTGAGCACCCGCCGGTATTCGACAACCCCGGGCAGTGTGGATTTAAAGTGGGGCACAACCTGTGTTACGACGACGCCTTCACCGTCTTTTCCGAGGGCCTTGGCGAGCGGAATGCTGCCGACAAAAGAGACATTAAAAAAACGTGTGCGCGGCCAAATGGTTTTGGCATACTTGATAAACTTGGCGCAGGCCGTGTAGGCGCCGACCATGATGATGGCCTTGGGTTCGACCGGTGCATCCAGAATACTCAGCAAGCCGTCTTCCACATTCAGCGTATTGCGGGTGTAGCGGCCGTGCGGCAGGCTGTTCGCCTGTTGATATCCCCTGCTTTCCAAGGCCTTGACCGCGCCGGCGTATCCCGCATCGCCATAGGCGTCATTCTGCGTGAAAAAGGCGATTTCGTCGGGCTTGATTCCGCTATCCAATATGCGGTCAATCATGGCGGCGGTTTCTTCTTCATAGCTTGCGCGGAAATTAATGACGTAGCGGTCGGGCGGTGTTTTTCTCAAAATGTTTGCCCCGGTGAATGCTCCGAAAAGCAGGATTTTTTCACGGTTCGCAATCGGAACCGTCACCAGGGCCGTAGGCGTGCCGACGTTTCCGATGATGGCGATAATCTCTTTTTCCTTTGTCAGACGCCGCATATTGGCCGCGGCGCTGGTCGGTTGATACCCGTCATCCAGGGACAGCAGTTCTATCGGCCGGCCATGTACGCCGCCCTGTGCATTGATATGATGGAAATAGGCCTCAATACCGCGCTTCATGGACAAGCCCAAGTCGCGTGCGGGGCCGCTCAAAGCCGTAGTCATGCCGACGCGCAGCGCTTTTTTTTCATTGCCGAACGCATTGACCGGCATCAGCAATATAAAAACAAGACCTGTAAAAAAATACAATATTTTCAATTTAGTAAAACTTAATAAGTGTGACCACAAACATCGTCAGGGTGATCACAGGCCAGTAGAAAAGTTTGGGCAGCAGATTGTCGCGATATTGCACAAAAGGGATGTTAATCCCCCAACTAAAGAGGATGGAATTAATGGAAATGGCGAGAATTGCGGCATAGGTCACGACATAAAAATATTCCATATAAAAAATTTCATTGGCCGAAAGCGAGTTTCGCAGGTCAATGTGAGAGATTAAGACCACAAAAAACAAGGCGGAGCTTGATGCCAAAATGGTTGAGGCATTAAACCCGAGCAGTTCGATTTTTCCGCTTTCTTTCGAGCTGGTAATTAGTACGGCAAACAACATTAAGAGCACAACAATGATCGGGGTGAGATTCGAGATGAAGGGATTTAAAAAACGCCGTTTTACGCCGATCTGAAAATAAAGCTCCGGAAACTTGTTTTGTCCCACATAGCGGGGGATGCCGAAATCCGTATTATAGCTGTTAAAGCGGTAGTTGAAAAAACTGCTGGAAACCTTCCAGCCCGGCAAGACAAAATCCTGCTCGATGCCCGGCAAGCGTTCTGGATGAATCAGATCGTAGGAATCTAGGGCCGGAAGCAGGACGACATTTTTATCGAAATCTTTGTGCCATAGCCGTATCCATACGGTTTGCTGATCGAAGGGGTATTGCGTGTAATCAAAATCCTGGCGCAGCGTGACATGAAAATACCAACCGATGACTTCTCCGCCTTTTTCCTTCCGCCGATAAGACTCGACGATATTCGAAGACTCGGCTTCCGGCAGGATAAAACCGCGGGACAAATCGTCGGGGACATCGTTGTGGTATTGCTGCCAAACATAGCCGGTCAGGATAACGTTGTTTGCACTGGTAAATTCAATGGACTGCACAAAAACACCGGTAGGGACATAAACCGGCATGGGTTGACGGTTGCGCAGTGCCGTACGGATATTGTTCATTCTGAAGGAGTCTAAATCATTTTGCGACAAAATCACGGTTCTTTCGAGATTTTTCCAGGCCACATCGTCCGTGGCCAAAAACCAAATCAGCGCAATGCCGAGCGTAAAAAGGCTGGAGGCCTTCAAGGCGTGCAGCCATAACACGAAATACGATCTCTTTTCTCTGCGGGCAAGATCCATTGTGCCCAGGCTCAGTGCAAATGTAATAACCAGGACGGAGATCCAAATCAGGCGGCGGCGCAAGGGCCGGTTGCCTTTTGTCAGATCTTCCTTGCTATAGAGCATGGCCAGCGTCCATCCCGTGCTGGGGATCTGCTGCACATTCGCCCAAGTCGCACGCCCGGTCAGGGCGCTGACGCCTTCCAGGACGCCGTTTTGGGCGGCAGCCGCTTGTCGTCCGATGTTTTCGAGCAGGGCATTTTGAGTTTCCGCCGCGATTTCCAAAACCGGTCGTCTCTCTTCGACATATGCTTTGACGGGATGAGAAAGCACCAGTCCTCTTTGAGACAGCATCATGCCGTAACCGGTTTTACCCATGTTGAGCGTATTCATCTCATCAAAGATGTCGTTCAAGGCATAATGCACAAAGACGATACCCACTTTCCGTTTTTTGCCGGTTCGGGGATTTTTTTGAAAGAAGGGGAGCGCATATTCGATGACCTGTTGCCCCGCAGCCTGACTGAAACGCGGTTCATTCCATCGTGCGCCGTCTTTTAAAGGGCCATGATACCAATCATAGCTTTCCACGGTGTAATCGACCTGGTTTTCAATCTGGAGGCGTTTGAGTTCTCCCTCGTATCGCATCAGGTAGGGGGCGAAGAGACGGACATCCGGATCATAGGCAAAGGGTTCGTAGGCAATGCCGACCCCCAAAAGCTCCGGGTTTGTGTTCAGGACACGTTTCAGCCGTGCGACGAGCAGCGAAGGCGTGGCTTCCATGCCGGACAAGTCCTCTGCAAGCGCCGTGGCAATCGGCACGGATTGACTTAAGAGGGTATCGATTTTTGCCGCAAGATCGGCGGTTTGTTGCCGGGCGCGTTCCTGCGCAGGAATAATCATGTCCTGCCGTAATCCGAGATAATCGAAAACCAGCGCAAAACCCGCGCACAGCAAGGCAATCGCGGAAAGCATTGAAATCTTAAAAATATTTTTTCGGGATAAAAAAATCAATTTAATCAGAGCCGCTTTAAACTTGTTCCAATTAGAAATCGATCAGACATTGAAAATATTTCCGGAAAAACCGGGTCTCGGGATGGTCTACTGATGATCTGTTTTGGTATAGTTTGCGCCAAAACCGGCTCATGGTACAATCTTACTGAAAGTCGGTCAAGTCGGAACACTTTCCCAAGATCAATCGCCGACTTTGGAAGCGTGGGGCCGGGCTTAAACATAAAGGCCCCTTTTAAAATTTAAGAACGGAATGATCTATGCCCTGCGGCTTCATTTTTAAATCGCAATGTTTTAAGATCAGGACAAAATATCAATGCCCCGCTATCTTTTTATGCTCATGTTGGGTATAAATGTGCCGAAGAAGGAAAGCAGATGAAAACTGTGATTTCAACCTTAATCGTGACCGCCCTATTATCGGCCGTGCTGGGCCTGATGGTGATGTTTTTCGGCTGGTTCAACGTGTCCACGACCTGGAAAGATCCGGCCCTTGTGCATTGGATTTTAGCGACGACGAGTGAAAACTCGATCAAACGCCGTGCCGAAGGCATTGAAGTCCCGCCCTTGGGCAGTGAAGAACAGATCCGGAACGGTTTTCGCAGTTTTCGTGCGATGTGCGCCGGTTGTCATACTCCGCCGGGAGAAGATCCGACGCCGATGGCGCAGGGTTTAAACCCGGAGGCCCCGGATTTGGCCGAAGAAGCGAAGCATATGTCACCCTCGGAACTTTTTTGGGTGATTAAACACGGCATTCGCATGACGGGCATGCCGGGTTGGGGGCTCTCACATAATGATGAGCAAATTTGGGAGATGGTTTCATTTATTTTGGAATTACCTGAGATGTCCTTACTGGATTATCTTTTTCTGAATAGCGAAGTCCCTTTGGATGAAGATGACGGGCATGGTCATGAACATTGAGGTCCCGGATTTCAAGTGTTGTGAAGACGTGTTATTGAATAAATTAAATTTAAACGGACGAGGTTGGTATGTCAGGGCATTCAAAGTGGGCGACGACAAAACATAAAAAGGCGGCGGTGGATGCCAAGCGCGGCAAGATTTTTACGAAGCTGATCCGAGAAATTACGGTTGCGGCCAAAATCGGTGGCGGTGACCTGGATGGCAATCCGCGTCTTAGGATGGTCATCGCGAAAGCCAAGGAAGTCAATATGCCCGCGGACAATATCAAACGTGCGGTTCAAAAAGGCACGGGCGAGCTTCCGGGGGTCAATTATGAAGAGGCAAGCTACGAAGGCTACGGGCCGGGTGGGGTTGCGCTTTTGCTGGATATTCTGACGGACAACAAAAACCGGACGGTGAGCGAAGTGCGGCACATCTTCAGCAAACACGGCGGGAATATGGCGGAGTCGGGGGCCGTGTCCTGGATGTTTGATCGAAAGGGCATGATTTCTCTGCCAAAAGAAGGCACGGATGAGGATGAGTTGATGTCTTTGGCGCTTGAGGCGGGTGCTGAAGATTTTCTTACGGACGATGCGACGAATTATGAAGTGATTACCGCGCCAAGCGATTTTGAAGCCGTAAAAAAAGCGATGGTCGATGCGGGCCTCACCCCGTCTTTTGCCGAGGTGACTTTTTTGCCGCAAACGACGGTTCGCTTGAAAGAAAAACAGGCGGTGCAAATGATTCGTCTGATGGAGGCACTGGAAGATAACGACGATGTGCAAAATGTCTACGCGAACTTTGATATTTCCGACGTGGAAATGGAAAAGATTGTGGGTTAAATGGCCATATTAGGCATTGATCCCGGTATCGGCGTCACGGGGTTTTCTGTGATTGAAGAAGATGCCGCCGGGCGTCTTTTTTATCGCCGCTCCGGCGATGTGCGTACAAATACTAAAGCCTCTTTTTCTCAGCGCCTTAAAAAGATATACGATCAGATTCTTTGGGTCATTGACACCGAGAAACCGACGGCGGTTGCGCTCGAAGATACCTTTATGGCCAAAAATGTGAAATCCGCGCTCAAATTGGGACAGGCGCGCGGCGTCGCTATTTTGGCTGCGGCGTGCCGGAATTTGCCTGTGTATGATTATGCGCCGACGGCGGTCAAAATGGCCGTGGTCGGTCATGGTGCGGCGGGCAAGGGACAAGTGCAGCAAATGGTGCTTCACTTGCTTTGTTTAAAGCAGCCCCTGGCTTCGGAGCATCAATCCGATGCGGCGGCGGTTGCGATTTGTCATGCGCATTCTGCGCGTTTCCAAGAGAAAATCGATCTTTCGAAAAAAACGGCGCGTTCATGATTGCCTCATTAAAGGGCGTGATCGCCTTGAAAACACCGACAAATTTGACAATTGAGGTGCAGGGTGTCGGATATCAGGTCTTTACGCCGCTCTCAACGTATTACCAACTCCCGGAGGCGCAGGCACAGGTTTCGCTGCATATTTACACGCATATTCGGGAGGATGCTTTGCAGCTCTTTGGTTTTTCAACACTCCGGGAGAAAGCGGTTTTTTTGCTGCTGTTGGGCGTGACGAGTGTGGGGCCGAAATTGGCGTTGAATATTTTATCCGGCATCGGGGTGAGTGAATTGATTGATGCCATTCGAGAAGAGCAGGTGCATCGTCTGAAAGCGATTCCGGGGGTCGGCCCAAAGATGGCCGGACGCCTGATTCTCGAATTAAAAGAAAAAATGGCCGCCCTCGGCGGAACCGGAGACTCGGATCCGCCTGTATCAACTGCCGGGATGAAAGATGGCAAGCAGCACGATGCCCTTTCGGCCTTGGTTAATCTGGGTTATGCCCGTGCCGAGGCAAAGCGCAGTCTTGAGCAGATTGCGAAAGCGTCGAAGGACGGCTCATCCGTGGAGGATCTGATCCGGGCCGCCTTGAAACGCTTGGCGAAGGTCAAGTGAGCGGCGATATCTAAAATCCATCACTGATTTTGGATGTCACTGCTGTGATTATCCGGACAAAACTTTGTCGTATCCTTCGACTGAAAGCGGTTTGCTGAAATAAAAGCCTTGTGCCGCATTGCAGCCCAGGGCTTTTACACAGTTGAGTTCCTCTTCTTTTTCAATACCTTCTGCGATTACCTCCATTTTCATACTTTGTCCCATGCGGATAATGGCTTCGACGATATCTGTTTTTTGAGGATTGCAGGCGATGTTTTGAATAAAGGATTTGTCGATTTTTAAGCGGTCGATGGGAAAGCGGGCGAGATAACTGAGAGAAGAGTATCCTGTTCCGAAATCATCAATGGCGAGCCCGATGCCTATTTTTTTGAGCTGAGAAAGTTTATGCACGACTTTTTCCACTGGGTCGAGTGTCAGACTTTCGGTGACTTCGATGATGAGCAATTCCGGCGGCAGTCCGCTTGTTTCGAGTGCTTCTGTGATGGGTGCCATGAAATCATTAAAAAGAAACTGGTGGCTCGACATATTGACCGAAAGGGCGGTTTTGATTTTACCGTGACGGTGCCATGTGCACATTTGTCGACAGGCGGTTTGCAATACAAAAGTGCCGATGTCCCGGATTAAGCCGGTTTCTTCCGCGATGGGGATAAATTGTTTGGGCAGAAGCAGTCCCTGCTCCGGATGTTGCCATCGCAAAAGGGCTTCGACGGCGACGGTTTTGAGTGTGTGAAGATCAATGATGGGCTGATAAAAAATAAGCAGTTCCCGGTTTGACAATGCGCGTCTTAAGTCCCATTCCAGTATGGCACGCTGTTTTGCGATTTTTTCCATGTGCTCGCTGAAGAAATAATAGGTATTGCGGTTGAGGGATTTGGCTTTGTACATGGCCATGTCGGCATTTCTGAGCAGGGTATCGGTTTCCATGCCGTCGTCGGGTGCGAGGGTGATTCCGATGCTGATCCCCAAAAAAACTTCGCGGCCTTTAATTTGAAAAGGGTCTGAGATTTGTTCGATGATTTTTTTTGCGACAAAGAGAGCTTCTTTTTGCGAAGCAATATTGGGGAGGACAATTTGGAATTCGTCCCCGCCGGAGCGCGAAACGGTATCGGCTTCCCGCACGGAGGCGCAGAGACGCTGGGTCACTTTTTTTAGGACGGTGTCCCCCACAAGATGTCCCAGGGTGTCGTTGACATGTTTGAAGTGGTCTAGATCGACAAAAAGAAGCCCGACTTTTGTTTCCGTGCGTTTGGCCTGATTGAGGGCCTGTGACAATCGGTCTTTGAGCAGACGTCGGTTCGGAAGGCCGGTGAGCGCATCATAATAGGCCTGAAAGTGCAACCGCTTCTCGGAGGTTTTACGTTCGGTGATATCACTAAACAGGCCGATGTATTGTTGAACATTGCCTGCTTGATCTTCAATCGCCGTGATTGAGAGCCATTTGGCATGAATTGCCCCACTTTTTTTCTTGTCCCATATTTCCCCTTGCCAATGTTTGTTTTTGTCAATGCTCTCCCAGATCATTGCATAAAAGGCATCGTCGTGCCGTCCGGATTTCAGTATATTCGGGTCTTCTCCACGGACATCGTCGAGTGTGTATCCGGTAATGGATGTAAAGGCCGGATTGACCGAGATGATTTTGCGTCTTGCATCGGTGATCACAATGCCTTCTCTGGCGTTGTCGAAAACCGCTCTTGAAAGGTTCAGCCGTGCTTCCAGTGCCCTGCGCGAGACGACTTCCGCTTCCAGTTTTTTGAGGGTGGCCAGGCGTTCTTCTTTTTGTTTTTTGAGTGTTATAAAATAAGCGGAAAAAAATCCGGTGACGATAAGGCCGATAAGCGATATGCCCCATTTCCATGAGAGATGCTCTTCTTCAAAATCCGAAAAGAAGGCCGTGGTTGTCATTTGCCAGGTGCGGCCCGCGACGGAAAAGGTTTCTCGCTTTATTAAATCATGCGTCCGGTTTGCACGGGCATGGTGTTCAGCTGTTTTACGGGTTGAATCGGATCGCAGGCGAACGATTTCGACAGCATGTTCCGTGCTGACATCTTCAATCAGCAAATCGATTTTTTGGGGTACGAAGTTCTGTAAGACGGCTTCCAGCAGAGCATCCATTTTTAGGACAGAGAGCACAAAGCCTTCGATTGGCGGCTTGCCGGTTGAGGGCTTTTCATTGAAGGAATTTTTTTTGTCAATCGGGGCAAAGACGAGAATGCCGCTGTGCTGTCCGGAAGATCGTACGAGTTTGACGGGTTCCGTGGCCGTGGTTTTGCCTGATTGCCACGCGGCGCGCATTGCTTTTTCCCGAATCGGATCAGAGGCGAGGTCAAAGCCGAGTGCGTCTTCATTGCCCTCATAAGGGGCGACATAATATACCGGAAGGTAAAAATCCTGTGCGGATACCGGAATCATCGTTCCCGTCGGCCCCTTTTTTTGAATTTTAAAATCAGGAAATGATAAACGCGCTTCCGCTTCATAACGGGCTCTGTTTTTTTCTGTTAGCAAAGGCACCCATTCCACCGCCTGAATGCTCTTGTATTTCGATAACAGATTTTGAGAAAAGATGGAAAATTCTTTCCGATCGACATGTTGGGACGCGGCGTAAAACGCCTTCAGGGATTCGACGATATCAACGGCGTCTTTGATGCCCTTGTTGACCTCGGAAGTTTGATGGATTGAGATTTCGTCGAATGTTTTCCGAATCGCTTCCTGTTCCTGTTTGTGGATCAGGGAGAAGATCAGACCCGTACTTGTGATGCCAATGATGCAGACCAAGAAGACGGGAAAAAGATCCAGATGGTTTTTTAGGAATAACGGGCGTTTTTGAAGCAGGGCTGTTTTTTCTTGAGAGGACGCCATTGTCCGATAAAACCCCCGATCTTGCTCATGGTTCCGTCGGTTTTGCTCAAGGATGAGATGCTGTGCTACTGACTGTGTAACAAAAAGCGTGTTTCTCGGATCAAAGGGCTCGCAAGCTCCGGCATCCAAATGGCGCTGTTTTTATGAATATTACAACTATAGAAGGATATGTGGTGGGAGACAATACTTCTTTAGAGGTATTTCCGTTTACCGATATCCTCCTTATCATTACGGAAATCCTTGCTTTTTTGTCCGTATCTTCAAGAAAGTAAATCTTGCGAATTGCTTGCGATTACGGTATACAAAATAAGTCTGACGCGCAGCCTGCGCGGTGAATGATAAGGGTACGCATTCCATTCCGGTCCGACGTAACAGCCGACAATCCTGTTGTCATTTTGATTCGCCTGCTTTATCGTGCTCACGCGGGACCTTGGCTTATGAAGAATAGGCTCGGCACCTCATCTTGCTTTCGGGAAGCTGTTTAGAAGGGTCGTGTTTGAATTTATTTAATCAGAGCTTCTTTCAATCCCTCCGGGAAGGGCCGGAACTGCTGGTAAAGTGCGGCATTCGGAGATGTTTGCTTTTTCTTGCGGTCTTTTTTGTTCTCAGTCCTGCAGCTCTGCAAGCACAGGAATGGATTTACACCGTCAGGCCGGGAGACAATCTTTGGGATTTAAGTGAACGTTACCTCATCTCCAGGCATTATTGGCAGCCGCTTCAGCGTTTAAATCGTATTTCGGAACCCAAAAAACTACGGCCCGGCACGCGGCTTAAGATTCCTGTGGCCTGGCTGAAAATACAGCCGGTGCCGGTTCGCGTTTTGTCCGTATCGGGAGAGGTTTTTTTTCAATCTGCGGCGCGCGGCGAAAGTAAGCCGCTTAGCGCGGGTGGGCTTTTGCAGATCGAAGATAGCGTGCGTACCGGCCCTAAAAGCAGTGCTACGCTGGTTTTTGCCGATGGTTCACATCTGTTTTTGCAGGCCGACAGTGTCTTAACATTCGATGTTGTTCGGGCATATGGTGAGACGGGCATGATCGATACGCGGATTCGCTTAAAAAAAGGCAAGCTCGGTACAAATGTGAGCCCGGGGGCAGGGAGCGGGACGCGCTTTGAAATACACACCCCGGGCGCGATTACTGCGGTCCGGGGTACCGAACTCCGGGTGGCAAATGATGTCGAGCGTGGGATTTCCAGTACCGAGGTTTTGAAAGGGCGTGTGGATGTGATTGCTGCGGGGACGGTGCAAACCGTGACGGCCGGCTTTGGCACGGTGGTCAAAGCTGGACATCCGCCTTCCATCCCGCGGGTTTTACTTCAGGCGCCCAATCTCAAGGGGTTGCCCGAAAGATTCAAGCAACTGCCGCTGCGGTTTATCTGGCCGGGTTTGGCGGGTGCGAATGCTTATCGTATCCAATTGTATAAAAACGGCACGGTTCAAACTTTAAGTTTTGAAGGCCTGCTGGAGAAGGCGGAACTCATTCTCTCGGATTTGCCCAATGCGTCTTATGTGATGCACGTGCGCGGAGTGGATGTTTTGGCATTGGAGGGTTTTAATGCCGTACATCATTTTTCAGTCGAAGTGCCTGCACCGCTGCCTCCGAAAGCGGTTAATCCGGTCCCGCCGCCGGTGATCGAGGTGCGTTCACCGCCGCCCCGTCTTTTAAATCCTCTGCCGGATGACGTGATCGATCTTGAGATTCCCGAATTTGAATGGGAAGCGGTGTTTAAAGCGAATGTCTATCACTTTCAATTATCGAATCAGGCGGAGTTTTTTTCCCCGATAATCGACATCGCGGATTTTTCAGCGCATAAAATAAAGGCGAAGCAGCCGCTGAAACCGGGGACCTATTATTGGCGTGTCGCCGCGGGAGAGCAAGCCGGGCAATATGGAATATTTAGCCCGATGCGTGCATTTAAGGTGCGATCCAGGCCTTCCCGCCTCAAGCTTTCAGCGACGCAGATCGAAAACAAGCAACTTCAAATCCATTGGCAGGGCGGAAAACCGGATGAACGTTATCAGGTGGAATTAGCGCGAGACACCGCCTTTCGTGAGCTGATCGTTCAAGAAGAGGTTGCTGAAATGAATACATCGCTTGATCGTCCTGCGCCGGGTTTGTATTATTTACGTGTGAGGGCGATTACTCCGGAAGGGATTAAAGGAGAGTATAGTGCAGCCCGGTCTGTTGAGGTGCCTTTCCATTTTTGTGTATCTTTTTTTGTGCTTTGTTTGGCCGGGATATTGGCCGTATTGTGAAAATTACCGCAAAACGCACCTATCTTTTATTTCAAAAATTCATTTTCTTCTTGCTGCTGTTCGGTATTACGTTTTCCCTGCTTTATGATGATGTTTTAAAACGCTGGGATAATTTGTTTTATGACGGCTTGATCCGAATGATGGGGCGACCCGCGCCCGGTGACATTGTGATTATTGCCATTGACGATCAAAGCCTGGGCGAGTTGGGTCGCTGGCCTTGGCCTCGCCGGAGGCATGCGCAGTTGATTGATATCTTGTCACGAAATAAAGTAAAGGTCGTCGGTTTTGACATTCTTTTTTCAGAACCTGATTTGATCGATCCGGAAGGCGATGCCTTATTGGCGGCTGCGGTGAGAAGAAGCGGACGTGTTGTTTTGCCCGTGGCTTATGAACAGCTTTCCCCGATCGGTTTGACGGAGGTCATGCCCTTGCCGGCTTTGACGGAGGCTGCGGCGGGCCTGGGTCATGTTGAAATCCCCTTGGATGAGGACGGCATTCAACGGGGATTGTTTTTAAGGGCCGGTTTGAGTGAGCCACACTGGCCCGCTTTTGCATTATCGATGTTGCGGCAGGCAGGGGTAGCGTTGTCCCTTCCGGCCGTCGCCGAAAAAAATAAGGCGGCCTCCCCTTATGCTTGGATTGGGGATCAGCCTGTTTTGATCTCCTTTTCGGGGCCGCCGGGCCATTTTGAACAGATTGCCTATGCCGATGTGATTCAAGGCCGGATTTCGCCGGAACGTTTCCGGGATAAATTTATTTTTGTCGGTGTGACCGCTTCAGGTTTACCGCGCCGCTTTTCCACACCCGCCTCCGGCGTGAGCCGTCAGATGTCGGGTGTGGAAGTGCATGCCAATGTCCTGGACGCACTCCGGAACGGTTTGACTTTTAAACATATCGGTTTTATTGGACATTTATTCATCACCTTCCTATTTGTCCTGTCTCCGGTCGGGTTTTATTTTTATCTTTCTCCCCGCGGCGCCTTTGTCGCTACTTGTACTGTCCTGCTCATGACGGTTGTTTTGAGCGGTCTCTCTCTGTGGATGTTTCACCTTTGGATTCCTCCGGCGGTCTCCTTGGTGGTTGTAAGTTTATCGGCACCGCTGTTGAGTTGGATCCGTCTGGAAAATGCGGGACATGCCTTGTTTCGTGAAAAAGAGCGTGCCCAGGTGACCTTACATTCGATTGGTGATGCTGTGATCACGACAGATGCGGAAGGCATTATTGAATATATGAATCCTGTTGCGGAAACATTAACGGGCTATGATCTTTCCCGGGCCTTGGGTCGTCCGTTCAATACGGTTTTTCATGCCGTTGACGAAAGCACGGGGGAGCGCATGATCTATCCGGTGACACAATGTATCTCGGAAGATGAAGCCGCACACTTGCCCGAATCGCTTCTTTTGCTCAGTGCTTCCGGGCAGGAATATGTCCTTCATATTTCCGTCAAACCCATTCGGGAAGCATCGGCAGCGGTTTCGGGGATTGCCGTGGCATTTAGCAATGTTACTTCCGCACACCAGGCTGCGCGGGAATTGGAGTTCCAGGCGACGCACGATGCGCTCACTCAACTTCCGAACCGCTATCTGCTCTTTGACCGCCTTAAACACGCGATCCAAAAGGCGCAACGCCATCAAAATCAGGTGGCTTTGCTTTTTCTTGATTTGGACGACTTTAAAAAGGTGAACGACGGTTACGGCCACAGTACGGGGGACATGCTTTTAATCAAAGTGGTCGAACGATTAAAAATGAGTGGACGCGCGGAGGATACGCTCGCACGTTTGGGAGGGGATGAGTTTGTCGTCGTGCTGGAAAATTTGAGTGATATCACGGTGGCTGCGACGGTGGCTCAGAAAATTTTGGAGGCCTTAAAACCGTCTTTTTTGCTGAACGGCCACGATCTTTTTGTGGGCGGGAGTCTAGGTATCAGCCTTTATCCGAAAGACGGAGATGACCCGGAGACACTTTTGAAAAACGCGGATACCGCAATGTACCGCGCGAAAGAAACCGGCCGGAATCGCTTCCAGTTTTATACCGGCGATATGAATCTCCGTGTTGTTAAACGATTGGTTATGGAAGAGGATTTGCGGCGGGCGATTAGAGAAGGGGAGCTGTACGCTTATTACCAGCTTTTAGTGGGGGCGGTCGAAAAACAGATTACCGGGGTGGAATGTTTGCTGCGTTGGAAGCATCCCCAACGCGGTTTGATTTCGCCTGCTGAATTTATCCCTTTGGCCGAGGAAACCGGTTTAATTATTCCCATCGGTGAATGGGTGATGCGCACGGCCTGCGTGCAGGCGCGGCGTTGGCGGCAATTGGGGTTCCCGATTGCCCGTGTTGCGGTTAATTTATCGCCCAGCCAGTTTTCCCAAAAAAACTTCACAGAGACCGTGGCACGAACGCTTCGGGAAACCCGGTTGCCGCCGCACTGCCTGGGTTTGGAGATTACCGAAAGCATGATTATGAAAGACGTAGAGGCGGCGATTGAAACTCTTCAGACCTTCAAAGCGATGGGAATCCATCTTGCTATTGATGATTTCGGCACGGGCTACTCCTCTTTGAGCTATTTGAAGTCTTTTCCGATTGATCATTTGAAGATAGATCAATCTTTTGTGCGGGATATTATTACGGATGCCAATGACGCTGCGATTTCTCAAGCGATCATCGCCATGGCGCATACGATGAAACTCTATGTGACGGCTGAAGGCGTCGAAACCGAGGCACAGGCGGACTTTTTGAAATTGAACGGCTGCGATGAGATGCAAGGGTATCACTATTGCCGTCCCGTTTCCGAAGAAGAGATGACGCAAATGCTGATCGCGGGCGGCGCTTCCCGTTTTATGTAGGGAAGCGCCGATGAAGTCATGCCTTGTTGATGAAGTCATGCCTTGTTGATGAAGTCATGCCTTGTTGATGAAGTCATGCCTTGTTAGGGCTGCGTTATGACGGCTTGACAAAAATATGTCGATCCGTTAGGGATAGAGCATGTCTTTAGAATCCGAAAACCGGCCGCGTTTGTTGGAACTCTTGTTCAAAGAGTCTTTTCGCTATAGCGCGGATGGCGCTTTTCAATTGACGTCTGGAAAAAAAACCGCTTACTACATCGACTGCAAAAAGGTCTCGCTGGATGCCGAAGGCGCGACTTTGATCGGGCAAGAAATTTTTGAAGCCATTAAAACGCTTCCGGTCGAAGGGGTGGGGGGCATGACGCTGGGTGCGGACCCGATTGCCACGGCGGTTTCGGTCATCAGTTTTTTGGAGAAACAACCGATTCAGGCTTTTATTGTGCGGAAAACACCAAAGGCGCACGGCAGCAAACGGCAGATTGAAGGCAATTTACATGAGGGCGCGAAAGTTGTTGTCGTGGAAGACGTTGTTACAACCGGCGGATCGACCCTGCGGACTTTGGAAATACTCGAAAAGGCGGGTTACGCGGTCTTAAAGGTCATTGCCTTGGTGGATCGCAAGGAGGGAGGGCGAGAGGCCATCGCCCAAACCGGCGTGCGTTTTGAAAGCCTGTTCACGATTGATGATTTTACCCGCCATATTGTTTGATTCGGAATTTCCCGGGTTTATAAGGGCCCGATTTCCCGTCTTCCCTGCAAGGACTTCACTAGGCTCACCTCGTCCGCATATTCCAAGTCAATGCCCACGGGAATGCCAAAAGCAATACGGCTCACCTTGATGCCCAAAGGTTGAATCAGGCGTGTCAAGTAAATCGCCGTGGCTTCGCCTTCAATGGTTGGATTGGTGGCGATGATGACTTCGGTGATGCTGCCTTTTTCCAGTCGTTCGACCAGGTTTTGCACCGAAGGTGCGGTTGTTTTTGCGCCGGGCAGGGGTGCGAGCGCACCCAGCAGGATGTGATAAAGGCCCTTGTATTCCCCGGTCCGCTCGATTACGTGCAGGGTGCTGGGTTCTTCGATGACGAGTACTTTGTGTGTCTCGCGCTTGGGACTTGCGCAGATGCTGCAAATCTTATGTTCTGTAATGTTGTTGCAAGTTTTGCAGAAGGCGAGCCGGTCTTTAACGTCAATAATGGCGCGGCCGATGTTTTTTGCCGCCTCCGGTTCCATTTTCAAGATGAAAAAGGCCAGCCGCTGCGCGGATTTTTGTCCGACGCCGGGCAGGGCCATGAGTTGTTCGATCAGGTTGTTGAAGACGCCTTGCCGACTCATCCGCCGAACAAACCGGGAATTTTCATGCCTCCGGTCATGCCTTTCATCTGTTCCGACATGGCTTCCTGCGTTTTTCGGATGCCGTCATTGACCGCCGCCATAACAAGGTCTTGCAGCATGTCGATGTCGTCCGGGTTGACGACTTCGGGATCGATTTTGACCGAAAGGACTTCCTGTCGTCCGTTCACGATTACCGTGACCATGCCGCCGCCGGCCGTGGCCTCGACGGTTTTTTCCGCCGCTTCTTCTTGCATTTTTGCCATGCGTTCCTGAAGTTCCTGGGCCTGCTTCATGAGGCTGCCAAACATTTTTTTTCCAGACATACGATCTCCTTAAGTTGGGGGTGACGATTCGGGATCCCTGTTTTTGCCTCCGCAGTCGGCGTTGCTGTGGTGCTCAAATCCTCACGTATAAAACATCCGCTGCGGTTTTGTGCGCCTCTCGCGCCTTGCCATGAAGCAAAATCCAAGCAAAGTGAATCGTTACCGCTTGGTTTTACAGATATTTTTTGTCGATTCCTATTCATTCGGCACCCGTTTTGTTTCGATAACGGTCCCGCCCATGATTTTCAAGGCTTCTTGAATTAAGGGGTGTTTTTCTTTGGGGGCGGGTTTGAAGGGGGCCGTGGACGGGGCCGGGTCGATATTGGCAGGAGGAGCCGACGCTTCGGTTGTTTCTCCCGCAATGAAGTTTAGTTTGATCCCGGTTCCTGTTTGGGTTTTCAGCAGAGTGTTCAGCCAAGTTTGGACCTCCGGTTTCTGAATTAAGGGAATGAGAAATGCGCTGTTTTTTGGAAAGACGATACGAATTTCCTGCGTATCAAAGTGTTCAAGTCTGCCCTGCTCAAGATAGGAGCCGATATTGGGCCGCGCCTGTTTGATGGCGGCAAGCAGGGTTTTCCAGTCTCCTTTTTTTCGCAGCCCATGTTTTTCAGCCGCTTGTTCCGGTTTTTGTGGTTTCGCCGCAGTTTGAGCGGGAGAGGTGTTTGCTTTTTCGTAAATTAACTCGGGTGGCCGCGCTGCTTCTTCATAAAGGGTTTTTGCATGAGGTTTGATCGGGGCTCTTTTTTCTGATGGGCTTGATAATGAAGCGGTTGCGGGTTCGTTTGCTGCCAAATGTTCCAGCCGTTCGATCATAGATTCAATGGGTTGCGTATCGGCCAAAAGCAAGGCCTTCATCAGCGCGACTTCAAAAAGCAGGCCAGGTTGGGACACGGTGCGGATTTCCGAAAGCAGTCGTGCAAACAGGCCAAAGAGTCGCTGCATGGCTTCACGCGAAAAAAGGCCCGCCTCTGCCTGAATTTCTTCGACCTCTTCCCGGGAGAGATCCACCCATAAATTCGCATCGGGCACATTTTGCGCGACAACCACATGCCGGAGCCGTTCAAGCCAGTCGCTCAGAAATTGCCGCAGATCGCAGCCGTGATCTGTAATTTCTCTGGCGACGGTGAGTGCGCTTACGGCATCTTTTTGATGGATGGCTTCGATGAGGCGATGAAAGGTCGCGCCGTCCATGCGTCCTAAGAGCATAAACAGGTCATCATCGGAAACGGATTGGCCGCCAAATGAAATGGCTTGATCAACCAGGCTGAGGGCGTCCCGCATGCTGCCTTCGGCGACGCGGGCGATTAAATTCAAGCCACGTTCTGTAAATTGAATCCCGCGCGCCTCAATAATGCGGCGAAGCTGTGTCACAATTTCGGATGGCGTCATGCGCCGAAAGGCAAAATGTTGGCAGCGCGAAAGAATGGTCTGCGGAATTTTATGGGATTCCGTGGTGGCCAGGATAAAGATCAGATGAGGGGGCGGTTCTTCAAGGGTTTTCAGCAAGGCATTGAATGCGGCGTTTGAAAGCATGTGCACTTCGTCGATGATGTAGACTTTGTATCGTCCGCGCAGCGGAAGGTATTTGACGGTTTCGCGCAGTTCGCGCACATCGTCCACGCCGGTATTGGAGGCCCCGTCCACCTCGATGACGTCAACGGACTGACCTGCCGTAATTTCCCGGCAGGATTCGCAGGCGTTACAAGGAATGGATTCCCCTTCTTTTTTACAGTTAACGCCTTTGGCGAGAATGCGTGCGAGTGAGGTTTTCCCCACACCCCGGATGCCGGAAAAAAGATAGGCCTGGGCGATCTTATCCAGCCGAATTGCATTGGCAAGTGATGTCGTGACGTGTTTTTGGCCGATGACCGCTTCAAAGGTTTGAGGCCGCCATTTTCTTGCAGAGGCTTGATAATCCATGAATTATGTTTTGATTGGCATGATTGTTATGCAGGATCGCATCAATGCAGATGGCATGCTTGTTCTATGTTTATCGTCGTGAACCATGATCTGCTAAGTGGAGAGCCCAGGTAAACCTGCGGCACACAAGAGCGCCTACTTACCGCTGCTTCCTTCCGGACCTGACGGGGTTCATAAGATCCTGTTGCACAGGGCCCGGACTCTCCATAAAACAGATCATTCGTATACGATCAAATTATTTATCTGCGTGTTCCGCAGATATTGGCGGAGAGAGGGGGATTTGAACCCCCGAGGCGGCTATAAACCGCCTACACGATTTCCAGTCGTGCTCCTTCAGCCGCTCGGACACCTCTCCTAAAAAACGAAAGCGAATCATAGCGTATTTTATCTTATTTTTCATGGTATTTTTGGGCGGAGAGAGAGGGATTCGAACCCCCGGTGGAGTTGCCCCCACACCTGATTTCGAGTCAGGCGCCTTCAACCGAGCTCGGCCATCTCTCCATGTTTCATTCAGAGGCCTCTTCAATTTTTATCGTCCTAAAAAAATAATATGCACAATGCGTTATCGCGATTTTTGCCGAAGTGCTTTAAAAAAATCTTGCAACAATGCGCTTGATGCCTCCGACATCAGTCCCCCGAATACTTCGATGCGATGGTTAAAGCGGGGGTCGCGCACGACATCCACCACAGAACCGCATCCACCTGCCTTGGTGTCCGCTGCGCCGAAGATCAGCCGGTCAATCCGGGCTTGAACGAGGGCACCGGCACACATTACGCAGGGTTCAAGTGTGCTGTAGAGTGTGCCCCCCAAGCGCCACCGGCCCAGTTTTTGAGCGGCTTGACGCAAAACGAGCATTTCGGCATGGGCGGTGGGGTCACTTTGACATTCTCGCAAGTTGTAAGCGGAGAAGGGGACGGAATCATCGCAGACCAAGACGGCACCGACAGGAACCTCTCCTTTTGTAAGTGCTTTTTCCGCCGCTTCGAGCGCCTGTTGCATGTAGCGTGCATTTAAGCTGCTTGGCGACCATTGTTTAAACGGGGGTTCGTTCAAAAGCGTGGGCGGAAGTTTATGGGAAGCTTGTTGCATTGTCAAGGATCTGATGAGGACTCCTGAGTACTTAATGAATGGTCCTGATATAATCGTCGCCGGAACCCATTTTATTTTCGAATTGCCGTTTGAGCCAGCCTTTGAAGCGATTACGGGTAAAAGGAATCAAGAGGGCGAAGCCTGCCAGGTCGGTTAAAAGGCCGGGGGTCATTAATACGACGCCCGCTGCAAAGATCAGCAGGCCGTTAATCATGTCTTGGGTCGGAATACGGCCGGCCTGCATCTCCAGTGCGATTTTATTCCAGACCAAGAGCCCTTGTAACTTTGCGAGTCCGGCACCGACAATGCCTGTTCCCACCTGGATGAAGATCGTCGGCCAAAAGCCGATTTCATCTCCCATTTTAATCAGGAGGACAATCTCAATGAGCGGGACGGCAATAAAGAGAAAAAGGAGTTTCGCCAACATTTTGATAAACTTCCAATCCTATTGACACTCTACCTTACTTTTATCGAAGTTGTAAACCGCAGACAAGGCGCTGAGCATGCGTCGGGAGTCGAATTTCTTGACAATTTTTGAGGCGCTATGCTAACGTTCCATCCTTTCGTGGCTTGAAAATTTTCTGTACGACACTCGATTTTATGGACATTAAATTAAGGAGAACAACATCGTGAAGAAATACCTCTTGGCCCCCGGTCCGACGGCGATTTCCCCGGAAGTCCTTTCAGTGATGGCCCAGCCCATTTTACATCATCGTGCGCCGGAATTTGTTGAACTTTTGAAGCGCGTCAAAGAGGATTTGAAATGGTTGTTTCAAACCGAAAATGATGTTTTGATTCTCGCTTCAACGGGAACGGGCGGCATGGAGGGGGCGGTTTCAAATTTCTTGTCTCCGGGTGATAAAGCCCTCTACATTAACGGGGGAAAGTTCGGGGAGCGTTGGGGCAAGATTTGCAAAGGTTTCGGCGTGCAGACCGAAGAAATCAAGGTGGAATGGGGTTGTGTGGTGAACCCTGCCGATGTGGCTTCCGCACTTGAGAACGATCCGTCCATTAAGGCCGTTTTTATTCAGGCCTCCGAAACCTCCACGGGTGTGGCGCATCCGGTTAAAGAGGTGGCTGAAATTGTAAAAAATTACGACGATTGCCTCATGGTGGTTGATGCCATTTCCGCAATGGGTGTTTTTGATGTTCAAACCGATGCCTGGGATTTGGATGTGGTGATCAGCGGTTCTCAAAAGGCACTGGCGCTTCCGCCGGGTCTGGCTTTTGTTTCCGTTTCGGAAAAAGGCTGGCGTCATGCGGAAAAATGTACGAATGCGAAGTTTTATTTTGATTTCAAAAAGGAACGGGATGCGATCCGGAAGAATCAAACGGCTTACACCGCAGCTGTGTCATTGATTGTGGGTTTGGAGCAGTCGCTTAAAATGATGCGGGAAGAAGGGCGTGAAAATATTTTTGCACGCCGGGCCACGATGGCCAAGGCCCTTCGGGAAGCGATGACGGCTATCGGGTTGGCTTCCTTTCCGAAAGAGGGTGCGAGTATTTCCGTGACGGCAATTTCGGTCCCCGAAGGATACGACGGGCAGGCGATTTATAAAGATCTGCGTGTGAAATACGGCATTACGGCGGCGGGCGGACAGGACCATCTCAAGGGGAAGGTTTTCCGAATTTCCAACATGGGTTATCTGGATACCTTTGATACGATTACCGCGGTTGCGGCAGTTGAGATGGTGCTCAAAGCCATGGGTTATGAGATTAAACTGGGTACGGGGGTGGGGGTGGCCCAGGAAATCCTGCTTAAGAAGTAGCGTGTTTTAATAAGAAATATAAGTATATTATTTTGAAATATCAGGAGGTGCTATGCGTGTTTTAGTGAGTGATTCCCTGGCGGAACGGGGCGTTGAAATTTTGAAAAAGGCCGGTTTGAAAGTGGACGTCAACACGGGACTCTCACCTGAGGAATTGATTAAAATCATCCCTGAA
>Ga0256830_1000487_pt1 | contig 31603 bp, 19 predicted proteins | sample 128326metaG_FD_190537 | JGI IMG/M metagenome (GOLD analysis project Ga0256830, IMG submission 190537) | Hydrothermal vent microbial communities from Lau Basin, Pacific Ocean - 128-326 | ecosystem: Environmental > Aquatic > Marine > Hydrothermal vents | place: Pacific Ocean: Lau Basin | collected... | reverse complement strand
CGTCTCCAGAAAGCGGTGTGTTCTGTCCGATACGCCGAGCTTCTCAGCTAACGTCAAGATAACGCGCAACTTAGCTTCTTGATCGATCACGGGATTGAGCAAGGCCTGCCGCAGCGGCCGAGACGCCGCTACGATTTGGGCGAGGCGCTCGAGCTGCTCTCGAATTCCCGCCAATTCGCCGTTGTCGGACACGGTCTCCGCTAGCGCTTGCGCATAGCGGCCGGCCACGAGATTCCTGCTGCTCATGACGGGACGTTCTCCTTGCGATCGGTCGGATCGCCCACCGTTACCTTCGCGGGTCGAGTGAATGACCGCGGTCCACGCCCTCTCCACCGGCGTTCGACATCTCGAGGATCCCTGGCCGATCGGCCCCCCAAGCCGCCCCTCGATCGTGCATGAGCGGGAAGGCCGGCTCGAAGCCTCGAGTGGTTGCCCGCACGCACGGGCTAGTTCCGCAGCATGGCTGCGTCACGCGAAGGGCGGATCCTACATGAGCCCGGAGAGCGGGGCAAGCACTCTGTTTTCCGTTCTTTCTGCCGCCGATGCCCTGCGATTTGCGGGGGGTGAGTCGTGACTTGGGGTTATCCTTGGGTCGATCCGATTCCCCCGTGACTTCGGCCGCGCATACGTCGCAACGTCCTGGAAACACGGGGCTCGAGCGGAGCGATGAATCCTATCCGGTGGTACCAGCGACTGAGCTTTCGTTTGGCGATCGCGCTTTTCGCCGCGGCGACGGTCGCGGTCCTGCTCGCGCAGCCGATCTACATGTTCTTGCCCTCTTATCTCGGCTTTCCCGGCGCGAAAGAACTCGCTTCCGACGATATGGAATCCGTCACCGCCAGAAACCTGGACCGACAAAAGAACATCGACGAGATCGCTTCCGCGCTCTTGGAGTCGATGCCGAGCGGTCCCGGTGCACGGCCTCACGCTGAAGCGCTGCGCGTGCTCGATTCCTTCGTCGAGATCCTCGGCGACGACTACCTCATCCTCGACGAGCGAGACATCGTCGTCGTTGCGAGCGCGAAACTCGGCTGGAAAAGAGGGGACCGCTGGCCGTATCCGCTGGTCTCTCATACGCGCGTGCCGTGCGATCCCGGCGGCCCGGCCGCGGCCGATGCCGTGTATTCGCCGCTCGGGCCGACACAGGCGAAGCGCGGCACCTTCGTCTTGCTCTTTCGCAATGTGAGCTTCGTGGACAAGTTCATCGAGTTTCGCAACCGCCGCGAATGGCTTGGAAGAATCGTCTCTGCTTTCATCATCCTCGCCACCGCTCTGATCCTAGGGGGTGTCGTCTCGGCTTTGGTGACGAGACGTCTCGCCCGACTCACTTGGGCTTCGGCGGTTCCACTGGAAAGCGGTGCCAATCCAACGGAACGTTTCGACGATCGCGGCAATGACGAGATCGCAGTGCTCGCGCGCACGCTGAACGCTTCGCGCGAGAGAATCTTGGAACTCGTCGAGACCCTCGAAGCGCGTGATGTGACGCGACGGGAGTGGGTCGCGCAGGTCTCCCATGATCTACGCACACCACTGGCAGCCTTGATGGCCTGTCTCGAACGCGGCGAACGACTGCTCGAAAGCGGCGAAACCGAAACACTGCGCCGTGAGTTCGAGAACGTCTTGGCGGTCGCCAAGCTCGACGCTCAACGGGTCTACACCTTGGCCATCGATCTTTTCGACATCGCGCGTTTGGACGCCAACGACTCGCTGCGCCTCGAACCCGTTCCGCCGGGAGAACTGGTGCGACAGACGGTGACCGAACTGAGCGCGATGGCCGAGGCCGGCGGCAAGGTGGTCGAAGTCGATATCGCGTCGACGCTGCCCCTGCTCACCGCCGACGGGCATCGTTTGATGCGCGCGCTCGAGAACGTCTTGCGCAATGCCTTGCAGCACGCCTCGAAGAACGTGCTCGTCCGAGCCCATCGCGATGGGGATTGCGTCCGCTTCGAGGTGAGAGACGACGGCCCCGGACTTCCGGTAGAAAACGGCGCCGTCCTGCTCGGGCGACGGGGCGGCACGCGAAGCGGCAGGGACTCGGCGGGTCTCGGCCTCGTCGTCACGCGCTTGGTGGCTGCCGCCCACGAAGGCTCTTTCGGCGGCGAAAACCTTCCGAATGGCGGTGCCTCCGTCTGGTTCACCGTACCGCTATCGCCCGCCGACACCTGGCCGGGCTGATCCGCTCGCCCCGACTCTCCCAGTCACCGGTCGTCTCGTCTACCGCGCGCTACACCCTACCCGGCGAGTTCATGGAGCCTCCGAGCCGGAGTACGACCCACCTGGAGATTCCCCAAGAAAGTCGGGCTAGGGACAGGTGCTTTGCTGCGACTGATCAGCGAGCGCGCACAGACCGTCCGCGGTGGCGGGGCGCGCGGCTCCGCTCGAATCGAAGCCGTGAAGACCTTCGGTCGCGCGATCGGCCCCGACGATGACCCACCAGCGGAAGGTGCCGGGCGTCGGATCGGCGATGGTGACGGTGTCCTCGCCGCTCGTCGAGATCGAACAGGCGGCGGCCGAGTAACCGTAGCTCGCCACCTCGTCGGAATCGCCGATGAGCAGATGATAGGACGGCGCCGAACAAGACGTCGCATCCCACTGCAGCGAAACCCTCGCCGGCCCACCGAGAGGGTCCTTGCGAGCGGTCATGGGCGTACCCGCAACGAAGCGTCCGTCCGGAACGGGAGAGACCGCCGTCGTACCGTCATCGCAAGCGCTCAGATCGAAAAGCTCGAGGTCGTCGATATTCCAGCCGGCGGCGACCGCTTCGTCCCCGTTGCTCGTCTGCGAAAAGCGCACGCGAGCATTGCTCTTGCCGGCCAAGAGCGCGCTGACATCGACCTCGAAGAGCGTCCACTCCGTATCGTAGAGCGGGGACGTCGGGTTGACCCATACCTCGGTCCAACCGGCCCCGTCGAAGACCTCGATCGTCGCACGATCCGCCGGCGAAGAGTGGACGTTGAGCCAACGCTGAAAGCGTAGCGTCACGTTGGAACGCTCCGAGGCATCGATCACCGGCGAAATGGCGAACTCGGGAGTCTCGAGATTCGCTTCGTAGTTTCCGGGAGCGCTGCCCAATCCCGTCGCATCGTGAGTCATGGCCTTCGTGCCCGAGTAGGCACTGCTCGGATCGGGAGAACCCACGCCGCCATCGGCCTCGCCGCCGCGTCCTTGCGGCGCCGTCGCCAGCCATTCCCCGGTCATCGTCCAGCCGGCTCCGCCGCTGTCGAAATCATCGGTATGGAAGACGATCTCCGGACCCGTGGCGAAAGCGGTCTCTTCCGCCGTGTTCCCGTCTTCATTGCCTTGAGCGCAGGGGCCGGCTCCCTGGCCCGAATCGTCCTCGGCACGAACGATGTAGTAGTAGTCTTGAAAACTGAGCGCACTGTAGTCGGTCATCGAAGTTCCGCTGATGCAACGTGCAATGCGATTGGCTTCGGTCGGCTCGAACCCCGGCGTAAGAGAGCGATAGACGTTGTAGCGGACCGATCCGCAGACCGCCGTCGCCGGATTCCAGCCGAGATCCACACCGCACCGGCTCGCTCGAGATGATTTTGCGGTGACGATCCCATCGAAGGCGGGAGCTTCGAGACAGCTTCCCCCCGGCGTGGCCGAAGCGCAGTTCGACATGGCGGATTCCGCACCGCAGTCGTTGGTCGCGCTCACGCGATAGTAGTAGGTCACCCCACCGCCGACGTTCTCATCGAGGTAGGTATTGCTCGTCGTTTCCGCGATCCAAGTCATTCCCATATCGCAGCCGTCGGTCGAACGATACACGTCGTATGAAAGCGCATCGGCCTGAGCCGTCCAGTCCAATTGCACTTGGCTGTCGGCCGGAACGGAGGTCACGAGGTTCTGCGGTTCGGGTCCGATTTCGCAGGTCACGCACGCCGGAAGCGGATTGGAAGACGACTGGATGGCGTTGTACACGTCGATGATCGGCACGCCGCGATTCGGACAGTTCGCGCAGTGATGCAGGGCAATGACCGCGTGCGAGTTCGCGGAAATCACGGGCGAACCGGAGGAGCCACCCTCCGTATCGCAGTAGTAGCCGATATCAGGCACCGCCGCCCCGGTGCATGCCGGTTCATCGACCGAAAAGACCTCGCAGCGGCCGGACTGATCTTGCGGAGCAGTGCTTTCGAGCGACAGTCGTTTCGGATCGCCCGAGGGATGACCGGGGATGTACATCACCTCGTCGATATCGGGGAGACGAACATCCCACTTCATGAAACCGTAGGTCGCCTGAGGGTCGTTGCCGGCAAGCGCAGGCATGATCAATGCGTAGTCGAGACCGGCCTCGAACTCGAGCAGCGTCCCTCCCTGCAGTTGCAGATCGACGGTGGGCGAGCCGGCACCGCAGGACGGGCGCTGATACAAGAACTGGAATTCGATGGTATCGAGTTCCGCCTGAGACCCCACGCAGTGCTCATTGGTGATGATGTGATTCTCGCAGGAGGCGATCCAGCCGGTGCAGTGCGATGCACCGTTCTTGATCAAGCGAACGGTCGCGCGACTGATCTCGAACTCCGTGGGATAGCTGTCCCGATAGCACTCCACATCTTTGAAGTCCTCCGCCCCGCAGAGGGCATCGGGCTCGGGACCATCGGTGTTCTCCAAAGGATAGCCGTGCGCCCAACGGTCGATCTCGAAACCGTAGGCTTCCGCCTCCGTGCTGCGAGTGATCAGCTCGACGATCATCGTGTCGCCAAGCACCGTCAAGCCCCAAAATGGTCCGCCCTTTTCGCGCAATCCGCGGCCGGTATAGACGTGGCGATAGCGCCCCGCCGGGTCGCGCAAAACGACTTGATCCCCTTCCGCCAACTCGAAGCGCGAGAAATGAACCGCGATATAGGAAGCACCTTCTTTGGAAAAGGTCTTCGTCCACGCCGTGCCGCCGGGCCGTTCCGCCGGGAGATAGGGATGCGCGGTCCCGATGGAAACCACCTCTTCGTCGGCGATTCGGATCGGGCCGGGCCCCTCAGCCCAGGCAAAATACGGCAAAATGAGAGCAAAAACAGGCAAGATTCGGCGCAGCAAGATCGCTGTGCGAAGGCGATTGGGCATGCTCGTCTCCTCGAAGTACCAGCAGGGGCCACCATCATATACACCGTTTCGAGACCGCCGGGAATACGCGCTCGGAGCGAATTCAGGACTTCGAGGACCGACCGATCCATGCATCGCATGGTGGGCGATAATGACCTCATGAGCGATGCTGGGGATTTCGCGATGGCGGCCGACGTCATGCTGGGCAGGCTGGTCCGGTGGCTTCGTTTGATGGGCTTCGACGTTCTCTATTCGAATCGCTGGGAAGACGCAGTGCTCGCGAGTGTGGCCGCGCGCGAAAACCGATGGCTGCTGACGCGCGACCGTGACCTTCTCCGTCGCTACGCGGTAAGGAAGCATCTGTTCATCACGTCGGATGTTCTCGGCGCACAACTCCGCCAAGTTCTCGCGAATCGTACGCCCGATCCTCGCCGCTACTTCACGCGCTGCGTGAGATGCAACGATCGGCTGGTGCCGGCTTCATCCGAAGAGGTCTGCTCGCTCGTGCCCGTTCACATCCTACGCACCGAAAGCGATTTTCATCACTGCCCGCGATGTCGACGGGTCTATTGGCACGGCACGCATCGCGAGCAGGCGCTGTCGTATCTCGACGAGATACTCGGCACTCACCAGCACTGACCGCCCTCGTCGCCGGCCTTCTAGCGTCGGCTCGTGCTGTCCTTGGGAGAGCCGAGAACTTCCGCAAAGGCCTCCTCGTCCATCTGACGCCCCTCGGCGATGAGTTGACGATAGCGAACGAAATCGATCGTGTCCCGACCGGTGATCTTGCGGGTCGAAAACGCCGTAAATCCGAGGTTCGCCTCGACCGACATGTTGGCGGACAACCAGTGTCTGTTGGGAACTTTCATCATGTCCCAGAAGAACTTCTTTTTGGCGCGGATGCCGTCGATGGACTTCATCAGGCAGCCGGGGAAGAGGTTCGTCAGACGCCAGATCACGCGAGACAATTCCGTATCGAGCAGCTCGAAGTCGATGCTTCCGGACTCGAGAATCTGCTTGGCCTCTTTCGCTTTCTCTCCGGACTTGAATTCCCCGTAGACGATCTCTCCGTCTTCGACATAGCAATCCGTCCGCACGAGCGGATTCGGAATGAATTCACCGTCGACCTTGAGCACGCGCTTGACGGCGGTGATCAGGCCTTTGACCTTCATCTTGTAGGCGCTCCACATCTCGCAAGACACGCAGTTCCACATGGCGTCTTCGATGGAGAACATCCAAGGCAGGAAATCCGTCGACCCGCCGTCGGGGGCGGACCCGTGCTTCGGACCGGCTTGACCGAAAATGGCGAGATCCGATGCCAAGGTGAAGTCGCAAGCCATGCCTATTTCTTGCCCACCGGCTACGCGCATTCCGTTCACCCGGCAGATCGTCGGCTTCTTGCAATTGAGTATCGCGTCGACCATGCCGTTGAAGATATCCATGTACTCGCCGTATTCGTTCGGCCTCCTCGCATAGTATTCGGCATATTCCTTGGTGTTCCCCCCGGTGCAGAAAGCTCGGTCACCCGCGGCGGTGAAGATCACGGCGACGACGCTACGATCGAGCGACGCATTTTGAAATCCGGCCGTGACCCCTTTGGCCATTTCGGTGGTGTACGAATTGAATTGCTTGGGATTGTCCAGCGTGACCCACGCCGTATACAAGCCCTCGACGCGACGACCATCGGGGTCGATGAGCGGCCGCTTTTCATAGATCGTGCGTGGCGCTTCGCTTCCAAAATGCTCGTCACCGAAAACCCGGTGATCTTTGACTTCGTTGTCTCTCGGTATCCAGGAAAGGCTCATCATCTCACTCCCGTCATTTCTTCGTCTTGGATGTCGCGCGCAGAATCAACGTCGAGTTCGAGCACGAGTCGCGGAACGGGCTCGAACCCCATTTTTCCGAAAAAGCCCAGGAGCTCGAATTCATCCCAAGCGACTTCGGTCCGAAGGCGCGAGATGCGCAGCCCCTGGAGATTCTCCAAAAGCTGGTCGAGCATCGCTCTTGCGATCCCGCGGCGCGAGAACGCCGGATCGACGAGCACCGTATCGAGAATGGCCACCGGTTCTGCTTGGCCGAATTCCCCGTAGTGAACCGAACCCATCACCGCACCGACCAGCACGGAATCGACTTCGACGCCGAGCGAGATACGGACGTCACTTTCGACCATCGCGCGACGGATCTTCCCCTCGTACCAAGCCGTGCGACGGCGACCACTGATCGCCTCGTCCATGTGGACTAGGCGCATGCAGTCGCTCTCCTTTAAGACGCGTACGATCAGCTTGCCTGACTCGCCTTCCATGCCACACCTCCTTGTCCGATCTTTCGATAGCGAAACGCTCCCCAGATGGCAGCGCCGATCGCTCCGCAGTGGATTCCCAGCGGATGCGTGACGATCTCCGAAACGCGGTTCCCGCCCCCTCCCGGCTGCGGTAGAGCGGAACGGCCCTTGCCGGCCTTGGCCAAAGCGTCTTCTAGCGCCTTGATCAAACCTTCATCGCTCGCTACTCCGCCACTGACGAAGACGACGCCGTCGATCTTCAGCGCACGCAGAAGGCGAACGAATCGACCCGCCATGCTGTCGTGAATTCCGCGAAGAATGTTCGGCGTCGAAATACCGCGGGAAACCATGTTGATCACATCAGTTTCGGCGAGAACCGCGCAGATGGAAGAGACCTTTTCGGAGTCCTTAGATTGCAAAGACAGGGCGCCGACCTCCTCTTGGGCCACACCGAGATAGCGGGCGATGTTCTCGAGGAACTGCCCGGACCCGGAAGCGCACTGGCTGGTCATCTTGTATCCGAGCACCTTGCCCCGCGTATCCATCGCCACCGCACGCGTGTGCAGCGCCCCGACGTCGAGCACCGCACGCGCTCTGGGCTCGAGATACAGCGCTCCGCGGGCATGAGTCGTCATGCCGTAGAAGTGGCCGGTCGCAAAGGGGATGTCTTCACCCTCGCCGGTGCTCGCGATGTAGTGGACGTCCGGGTGACCGGCCTTTTCGATCACCGCACCGAAGACCTCATCGATGACATTGCCGATATCCCGCCTGCGAATGCGCGACGATGCGTGGGCGACGAGTTCTCCACCCGTATCACTGTCGGCCTCGGTTCGCATCAGGACCGCTTTGACGGCACCGCTACCGACGTCGATTCCTACCGTAACGCACATCAGTTCACCACCTCATGAGCAAAGAGCGCGGCGCCGAGCGCTCCGGTATAGATGCTTTCCGCCGAGATATTGAGCGCGACATCGCCGTAGTTTTCCGAAACCAGATCACGAAGCGCTTTGACGGCGGCGGGATTGCGAGCGACCCCCCCGGTAAAGGTGAATTCGTTGTCGACTCCGCCGGAACGCGCCAAGAGACTCATTGCGCGAAGAATGATCGCTCGATGCAGGCCCGCTAGAATATCTTCCCTTTTCTCGCCGAGAGACAGCCTTTCTCTCAATTCCGCTCCGGCGAAAACCGTGCATGTGGAATTGATCTTTACCTGATGCCGCGATTTCTGCGCGATCGGACCGAGTTCGTGAAGGCCGATGTTCATCTCGTCTGCGATATATCCGAGATAGCGCCCACAGCCGGCTGCACAGCGATCGTTCATCTGAAAGCTCGTGACGATACCGCTGTGGTCGACCTGAATCGCCTTGGTGTCTTGGCCGCCGATATCGAGCACCGTTCGCGTATCGGGGAACATCGCGTGGGCGCCGAGCCCGTGACAGAGAATCTCTGAGCGAATCTGCTCCTTGGGGAAGGGCAAGCGCGCCCTACCGTACCCCGTACCGACGGTGGTAATTTCGTCCAAATCGGTCGCCACCGCGAATTCGACGCCTTCCCTCAAGCACTCACCGTTCGGAACGCGTTCGAGCGCCGTTCCGATATGCTCGCGGAAGCCGAGATCGAGCGGCTCGTTTTCGACGGTGATGATGCACTTGTCGTACAAGCCCAAGAGCCGGTCGAAACTCACTCCCGTCGGATCGCCGATCTCCTCGGCCACCTTGGTGTAGGCGGAGCCCACCGCGTCTCGGAAAAAGTCGGATCGAGCAGGAGGGTCGCTCTGTTTGAATCTCTCCTCCTCGGCTTCTCGAATGCGTGTGAAGATGGTCTGCACGGCCTCGACGAAGTCTTTTTCCAGGCCCTTGGGTGGCCGTGCCTGAAGTTCCTCGTTGATGATCTCCTCGAAGCGAGTGAGTTGATGGAGCATCTGCTCCAACTTGAATGCCCGCTCGAGCAGAGCGAAGGTCCTCTCGTCGGCTTTGCCTTGAACCTTGTGGCGAATCAATCCGAAGCGCGCCGTGATGAAGGCCTCGCTGCGCGCGACCGCCGCGGCGAGATCATAGTTGGAGCGCGAGTTGGTGATTCCGCGCCCTAGGGTGCGCTTGTTTTCGTCGAGAATGACGGCCTTGGTCGTGGTCGACCCGAGATCGATGCCGACGACGCATCTCATGCCGTTTTCCCCGCACGCCGAGCATCGATCATCTGCAAGTAGCTCTCGACACGGTTCTTGATATTCGCCGCGGAGAAATAGCGGGGATCGACGAGATCGGATTCGATGAATCCGCCAGGTTGTCCCGTTCGCTTTTCGACCTCGCGCAACATCATCAATTGACCGGCGGAGAAGGAATTGCAGGATTTCACCGAATTGATCAAGAAGCCGTCTGCCTGATACTCCTCGATGTATTTCACCAACATATCGACCCGGCCCGGGAGATTCAGATTCGTATAGCAACCGCTGCAGTAGTCGGCGAGCGTGCCGAGCGGATCTTCGGGATCGTGCCTGAATCCGAAGTCGTAGGTGCCGCCGACCTTGGTGTAGGTCGAGGCCACCGAGACCGCGCCTTCGCCGGCGAACATTCCCCAGAAATCGCGGAAGCTGGTCCAGTTGGGCGGCCCTTCGAAAACCAGGCGATATTTTTCTTCTTCGAGCGGGCCGTCCGGTGTGATCGGGCCGAGGCCCTGCGCGGCACGCGCTTCGACCTCTTGACGCAGCACGCGATAGTACTCGGCTCCTTCCTCGGTCCCGCGAAAGGCGCTGAAGATCGGGCCCACGTAGTAGACACCGCCGAAGTAGGCATCGATCGGACTCGGCTTCTGCTTCGCAGAGTGCAAGACCGCGACGAGATCGTCTTCAGCTTGCGCACTGAGCGCGAGATTCCGGCGCAAGCGATCTTCATCGTAGGGGCGCCCGGAAACCTTCTCGAGCGCGGGGATCAGCGTTTCCCGAAGCTGGTCTTCCATATATTTTCGGTGCTCCGGACTGAGCGTTCCGTCACCTTGATAGGGAATCTGCAGGAAGACCGTAGGACAGTCGTACTCCTCTCGGAGCAGTTCGAACCACTTCATGAAGGTGTAGCAGCCCGTGTAGGAAAGCAGCAAGAGATCCGGCTTCGGCAAACGCGTTCCGGTCGGACCGATATTGCCGGTCTTGAGCATTCCGATATCGCACTTGACATAGGTGCACACATCCTCGGAATGGCCGGCCTTTTCCGCCTCGGCGATATAGTCACCGCTCTTTCCACGCATTCCCGATTGCAGCGCGTTGATCTCGGGCAGCAGGGGCAGACATCCGAACGAGCGCACCAGTTCGGTGAGGTTCCCGGGAACGAAGGTGTAGACGACCGGCTCCTTGGTTTCGGGTGCTCGTTCGAGCCTTTCGAAGTGTCGCGCGATCATTTCCTTTTGCAGGACCATCGAGCGGTCCTTGTAGACGTCGCGCTCGCTTCGACCGGCATCGGCTGGTTTGTGCATGCTCATTGACCTCCCCAGAGTTTGATGGAATCGGCGAACGTTCCCGCCTGCTCGCGAAACTGCTGGAACTGACCGCTGTTTTCGGCGTACTTGAATGCGATGCAAGGTATCCCGGAGGCTTCCGCTCCCTTGCGGAGCATCGGCCTGTCGAGCAATGCCGGATCGCAGAAGCTCGGTGCGGCAAAGATCACGCCGTCGGCTTTGGCTTGCTCGACTTTTTCCGCGAGCAACTTCTTCTTTCCGTCCTGCCGGCACTCGTAGATGACGGAACTCTTGCAAGAATGTTCAATGAAGGCCGACGCGAGCGCATCGAGAGGATCGCCGTCGAGTGCGACGTCGTCGGTGAGAAAACGGTTCCCGAGCAAAAGGTCGTCGTCCACGATATAGCAGCCGGCCCGCTCGATGGTCTTGATCAGCCCTAGAGGTGGCTGCTCGCAGAAGGAACCGTTGACGACGACGCGGCTGTTGTCTCGCATGCGCCCCGGTTCTTCGACAGCCGCTTTCCTGTACGCGCGGGACATCTCGATGAATTGCTCCACGGGAACGACTTCGCCCGCCCGCATGAGCAGGTAGAGTTCTTCGGTCGGAACGTTCCATGGTTCGTCGCGGCGCATCGCGTAAAGCGCGCGGATTTCGCTGCGAGCTTGGTTGTAGATGGAAATCGACTGCCGGAGATCATCGTCGCTGGGCATATGGCCGGAGACTTCGGCCAAGCCGCAGAGAATGGAATGCATCTCCTCGCGCCAGAACGCGGTGCCGACTTCGTGGTCGAGCACCTGAGGTACATCCACGTAGCGGACGTAGAGATCCGGGTAGAGCATCTGCCACATGCCCGAAAGGTTGCGAATCACATCACAAGTCGATGGGAAAAGAACCGCCGAGAGCATGTCGAGTCGGCCCGACTGGGCGAGTTCGATCACCGAACGCGGCAGATGACAGATATAGGATTGGTAGAAGGCATCACCCTTGATGATCTCGAGATGATCTCCACCGCCGTGGATGCCGACGGGCAGCATTCCGCAGGCGTGAGGAATCTCGCGGGGGATGTAAACCGGGAGATAGCCGGCGGCTTTGCGGCCCGGATTCTCGGCCAACCAACGCCGCACGGAGCCGAAGTCGAGATCTTCAAAGAGGGTGCGGGCCCAATCGATGATGCTGGCTCGGGTCACGGTGTCCTCGCGAAAGGGGCGACGCCGCACGGATCCTGGGAATCAGGTCCGATTGGACGTGCGTTTCGAACGATCGTTCGATAGAATAGCGCCCCTCGAGCAGACGTCAAGTTGTTCGATGGCTTTCAAGGCGTTCGCGGCGAAGTGACCACCTTATTTCCCCTGCCGGGTCCAAGGACCGCGGCTTCTCGGAGACGAGCGATGGCTTTCGAAGGTAAGAACCTAGTAATCAACAAGATAGGCATCATTGGTTCCGGCCAGATCGGCCCGGATATCGCGCTTCACTTCACCAAGGTCCTGCATACTTGGAACGTCCCGGTCGTCGTGGTCGACATCGACTCCGAGGCGCTGGCTCGAGGAGAGGCCAAGCTCGAGAAGAAGGTGCAGCGCGGGGTCGAATCCGGCGCCTTCAAGCCCGCGCAGGCTGAAGCGATGGTCGCTGGAGTGGTTTTCACCAAGGACTACGCCGCACTCGAGGGCGCATCGCTGATCCTCGAAGCTGCCTCGGAGGATGCCGGGCTCAAGCAGCGGATCTTTTCGCAAGTCGAAGAGATCTGCCCCGCCGATGCCGTCTTCGCTTCCAATTCCTCCCACCTCGAGCCGGAAGTGATCTTCGCCAAGATCGCTGACAAGAGTCGTACTCTAGCCATTCACTATTTCTTCCCGGCGGAACGCAATCCGCTCGTCGAGATCATTCCCGGAGCCGAGACCGATCCCTCCCTCGTCGACCGGCTGATGAGCTTTTTCGAATCCATCGGCAAGGTTCCGATTCGCGTGGCCAGCCGCTACGGCTACGCGGTCGATCCGATCTTCGAGGGACTTTTCCAAGCCGCTGCTCTCGCCGTCGAAGCGGGCCTTGGTACGACTCGCGAAGTCGACGCCGTAGCCTGTCGCGCGACCGGTCTGACCGTCGGCCCCTTCACCGCGGCCAATCTCACCGGCGGCAATCCGATCACCGCCCACGGTCTATCGCAGATGACCGAGAAGCTGAGCCCTTGGTTCAAGGTGCCGAAGCTGCTCTGCCGCGCCCTCGAAGACGGCAAGCCCTGGGAAACACCCAAGCGCGGAGAAAAGATCGAACTTCCCGAAGAACGAGAACGGAAGATCTCCGAGATGATGCAGGGCGCCTACTTCGGCTTGGTCGGCCAAATCATCGACAGCGGCATCGTCGATCGTTCAGACCTCGAGATGGCTCTCGAACTCGGCCTCGACATTTCGCCGCCCTTTCAGTTGATGAACGAAATCGGAGTCGGGCGTGCGTTGTCCCTCGTCGAGAACTTCGCCGCCGACCAGCCCGGTTTCTCCGTACCGAAATGCTTGATCGAGCAGGCGAAGTCCGCTCGCCCCTGGTCGATCGATTGGGTTCATCGCCGCGACATCGACCAGGTTGCGGTCGTGACGATTCGTCGGCCGAAAGTGCAAAACGCTCTCAATGCCGATGTCTATGAGCAACTGAAGCGACACTTCACCGCGATCCGCGAAGATGAAGCGGTTCAAGCCGCCGTCTTGACCTCCTTCGGCATCAAGGCCTTCGTCTCGGGAGCCGACGTCAACTTCCTAGCTGCGATCAAGACCCCCGAAGAAGGCTTTCGAACTTCCGAGTGGAGCAAGGAAGTCGGCAATCTGATCGAAGATCTCGGCAAACCCGTGATCTGCGCGATGGGCGGGCCGGCCATCGGCGGCGGCAACGAGCTGGCCATGTGCTGCACGGCGAGAATCTGTCGCAAAGGACTGCGCATGGCCGTCTCGCAACCCGAAGTCAACTTGGGCTTCATTCCCGGAGCCGGTGCAACACAGCGATTGCCGCGATGGATCGGCCTCGAAAAAGCTGCGGAATTGCTGCGAACGGCCCGTCCGATCAGCAGTGCCGAAGCCGTCGAACTCGGCCTGATTCGCCAAGAAGTGGAAGGCGACCTGCTCGACGCCGCCGTGCGTTTGGCGAAGCAAGCTGCCGCGGGAGAAGTCGTACTCGAGAGCATCGACAAGAGCGGCCTCGAGACTCCCGCAAAGCTCCCCGACGTCGATATCGCTCATTTCTCGCGATCCATCGACGCCATCATGTGTCGCGCCATTCTCGAAGGGTGCGCGAAAACTCTCGACGAGGGTTTGCGCTTCGAATCCGAAATGTTCGCGGAATGCTGCAAGACGGCCGACATGAGAATCGGCATCGAGAACTTCTTGAGCAATGGACCGCGATCACGGGCGAAATTCACCAACGCCTAGCCCGAATCCTTGGCAAAGCCCGGCGCCGAGTCGGCCAGACCCCGGCGAACGCTCGGCTCATGCCTTGGAAGTGAACGGAAAGACCGGATCGTCGACGGGAAAGGCGCCCTTGACGAAGGGGTTGTTGCCGAACAACGGCACGACCTTCGAATCGTCCAATCCCAGCTTGTCGGCATGAAAGTGAAATCCGATGACCTTGTCCCCGGCGTCTGCGATATACGGATAGAACTCCGCCAGTTGCGGTACGCGCTCACCCACGATGTCGAAGACGGTCAAACGACCCAACGACCGCTCGAAAAAGATGATCGTCTCGAGATCCGGTATTTCGTAGGCGTGGTCTCTTAGTCGGTGCAGTGCATGAAATACGACCAGTTTTGGATTCATCACGCTGAATCTATGCGAGATGGGAGTACGCCGCTCTGCGTATTCGTAGATCTTGTCCAGATCACGCGGCCTGCCCGGATCGAGCTTGACGATTCCCGGCCGTTGCGCAATCGACGGCGCCGCGACGGTCTCGACATGCTCGATCATCGGAGTAAAGCCGCAGCGATGATAAAATGGCACGGCTCCTGCGTCGGCAAAGAGAAAAACGCCGTCGTGCTTCCCCTCCGCCCACTCCAACCCGAATTCGGTCAAGCGCCGACTGAACCCTTTTCGACGCCGATTTTCGAGCGTTCCCACACCCGATAGCTGAGCCAAGCGTCTTGATTCCCCATCGACGATCGCATCGAGCATATAGATGCAAACGCTCGAGACGATGGAATCACCTTCGAAGAACGAAAATGGGGTATACGCATCATCCCAGTACCCGGACGACTCCCACGACGAAAAATCGATCGAATGGATCTTGCGAATGAAATCCATGAAAGCCGCAAGAGCCTTCGCATCGTCCCAATAGTGAGCTCTGAGCGTGAGTTCGCCGTCCATCGCAGCGCCATTCTATCTCCATCCATCACCTGGCGCGCCCTTGTCCCGCCGGCACCCAATGCGAAGCGCTCGCTCCCGAGTTCGCGGTATGGCCTGCCATGTCTTCCCATGACATTTTCACCGTGCGTCCTTCGACTTTCTTGGAAGCGCAATGGCCGACGTCAGGAGCGCGCCGAACCTGCGAGCGGCGCGCCTTTTCTGATCAATCCGGCACCGCGAGACCAAGAAGTGAGAAGAATTCCCTGCATCCGACGTCTTCTCTTTCGAGGGTGAATGCTGCTGAAGCTTCGCCGACATTGCGACTCAGACAAAACTGACTGCTGTTCGCTTCCGGAGCGTCCGAAGCGAAAAGGAGCGGAGCTTGCGTCTACAACAGTCGTGATGGGAAGGAATCATGGCGCATTGGAAATCAATGGTCTTTCGTTACCCGCTGATGCTGTGCCTAGTCGCGGGCTTGGTCGGGTGGTCTTCTGCCGCCGCAACGAATGTCAGCGGCCCCATCACCACGGACACGACGTGGGATGCGGCCGGCTCACCATATATCGTTACCGGTGATGTCACTGTTCAGAACAATGCCGTCTTGACCATCGATCCGGGCGTAGAAGTTCTTTTCGAGAGCAATCGTAGGCTGCAGATCGGCAACTTCTTCGAGGCGGGAGCGCTCGTAGCCGACGGCGATTCCGGACCGGGAGCCCCGGCGCAGATCGTTTTTTCAAGCAATCAGGCGGCACCGGCGGCGGGTGATTGGCGTTCTCTCTTCTTCGAGGGACAAGCTGATGCAGCCAACTCGATCGTCCGCAACGTTCTGATCGAGTATGCCGGAGGCAGCGTCGGCGAAGCGGGGCTGCACCTTTCCCACAATGCCGGCTCTCTGACCGTCGAAGATGTGACGATCCGGAAGAGTGCAGGTTATGGCATTCGATTGGCCGGCGGCGGATTCTCGATCGACAACGTTTCAACCGCCGAAACCAGTGATCTTTCGATTTCGATCGGTACTTCGGGAAGCATCGTCGGCTCCGTTTCGAATTCCAGCCTCGAGAGCATTCGATACGCCGGCGTGGACCCCAACGTAAGCTGGACGAACAACACCTTCGACAACTGGGGCGTGACGATCTCCACCGTAGAACCGGAGGCTGTCGGCGATCTCTTGTCGGACAGCGTTTTCAATGCGGGTGTCGGATCCCCTCGCATGAAGGTTCTAAGAGGCCAAGTCGAAACGACGGCCACGTGGACCACGGACGCGGGCATCCTCGACTTTCAGGGAAGTCCCACGGTGGTCAACGGCGCGGTCCTGACGTTGTCTCCGGGAATGCGGCTGGAGATGGGGCTGAATCAAACGTTTCAAGTCGGCAACCCTTTCGAGATGGGAGCGCTCGTAGCCGACGGCAATTCCGGACCGGGAGCCCCGGCGCAGATCGTTTTTTCAAGCAATCAGCCGGCACCGGCGGCGGGTGATTGGCGTTCTCTCTTCTTCGAGGGACAAGCTGATGCAGCCAACTCGATCGTCCGCAACGTTCTGATCGAGTATGCCGGAGGCGGCGTCGGCGAAGCGGGGCTGTACCTTTCCCACAATGCCGGCTCTCTGACCGTCGAAGATGTGACGATCCAGAAGAGTGCGGGTTATGGCATTCGATCAGCCGGCGGCGGATTCTCGATCGACAACGTTTCAACCGCCGAAACCAGTGATCTTTCGATCTCGATCGGCAGCTCGGCAAGCATCGTCGGCTCCGTTTCGAATTCCAGCCTCGAGAGCATTCAATACGCCGGCGTGGGACCCGACATAAGCTGGACGAACAACACCTTCGACAACTGGGGCGTGACGACCTCCACCGTAGAACCGGAGGCTGTCGGCGATCTCTTGTCGGACAGCGTTTTCAATGCGGGTGTGGGATCCCCTCGCATGAAGGTTCTAGGAGGGCAAGTCGAAACGACGGCCACATGGACCACGGACGCGGGCACCCTCGACTTCCAGGGAAACTTGTCCGTGGTCAAGGGCGCGGTCCTGACGCTGTCTCCGGGAGTGCGGCTGGAGATGGGCCCGAATCAGACATTTCAGGTCGGCAGCCCTTTCGAGGTGGGAGCACTCATCGCCGACGGAAACTCAGGACCGGGCGCCCCGGCGCAAATCGTTTTTTCAAGCAATCAGCCGACACCGGCGGCGGGTGATTGGCGTTCTCTCTTCTTCGAGGGAAAGGCTGATGCAGCCAACTCGGTCGTCCGCAACGTTCTGATCGAGTATGCCGGAGGCGGCGTCGGCGAAGCGGGACTGCACCTTTCCCACAATGCCGGCTCTCTGACCGTCGAAGATGTGACGATCCAGAAGAGTGCGGGTTATGGCATTCGATCGGCCGGCGGCGGATTCTCGATCGACAACGTTTCAACCACCGAAACCAGTGATCTTTCGATTTCGATCGGCACTTCGGGAAGCATCGTCGGTTCCATCTCCAACTCCGTTTTCGAGAGCGTTGAATATACCGGGACGAATCCCGATGTGTCTTGGACGAACAATACCTTTGACAATTGGGGTTCCATGACATCGAAAGTCGAACCGGATGTCGTCGGCGACTTTCTAGACGACACGACTTTCAATCCCGTGGCCGGTGCGATTCTCGAAATTCTTTGGGGGACCGTGTCGCTCGATGCGACGTGGACCGCCAACGCCGGCCCGCTCGTAGTCGTTGACGGCGACCTTAGTGTTCAGGGTTCCGATGGCGACGATGCCGTGACGACGCTCACTTTGCTTGACGGTTTGGAGCTTCGATTCGCCCTGAACCGAACCCTAGTCGTGGGCGCAGACTTCGGCGATCCCGGAACGCTGGTCGTCGATGGTCGCTTGGGCCCTAGTTCATTCGATACTGTGAACCTGACGAGCGCGCTGGCATCCCCTTCCGTCGGAGACTGGAAAGGAATTCTCGTCCGCAGCAATGGAAGGGTCGAGATATACGAGGCGCAGATCAGATTCGCAGATCTAGGACTCGACGTAGACGGCGGGACGTTGACCGCGCTTGATGGGCTGACGGTGAACCGAGCCAATGTCGGCATCGAGATACGAGGTAGCGCCAACGTATCAGCACCACTCAATCGGTTGCTGTTCAAGCAGTGTGACATCGGCCTGCGAAGCGCCATCGACCTGACGATACGCAACAGCAATCTGATCGCTTCGACCTTCGGCGTTGAAAACCGTGCACCGGAAACGGCATGTATCGATGCGACCGACAATTGGTGGGATCATGCTTCGGGACCATCCGGAACGGCGCCGACGCTCGGTTGCGAGACGAACACACCGAGCGGTTTGGGATCGGCCATCAGCGAGGGAGTTCTTTTTGCCGGTTTTCTGAGCGATCCGGCCGACGATGGAGACGCTTTCCCGCCGGATGAGGACAATTGTGATTTCGTCGCCAATCCGTCGCAACGAGATGGCGACGGGGATGGTGTCGGAGATGCCTGTGACAGCGATCCGGTCATCCGAGTGTCGACCGATCCGCTCGACGAACCGGATTTCGACAATGTCCAGGATGCGGTAGATGCCACCATGGAGTCGGGAACACGCGTTCTGATATTCCCCGGTCTCACTCCACCTTATTTCGAGAGCGTGCGCGTCGATCGCAACCAGGTCTTTCATTTCATCGGGACTCAGAGTGCGTCGGCCAATGGAATGGATCCAATCGTGATCGATGGCGGCAGCGGCCCGGCGTTCCGTATCGTCAACACGGAGCCGCTAGCGACCGCGAAGACGACCCTCCGCAACATGACGCTGCGTGGGTTCCAGGGCGTCACCTCCGTCGTCGGCACCGAGCAGCGCGACATGATCTTCGATCAGGTGGTGAATGAAGCGCTCGACCTTGGCGGCGGCGATCACCGGATCGATCGCATCGAAGTCGCCCCGGGGGTTTCGATCGGTGCCATGGTCTCCGAGGGAGCCGGCCTGACGATGAGCCGCGCTACGATGAATGCGCTGACGAACGCCGGCGTGGTAGCCGACGGCTCGGTTTCTTTGACCAATGTATCCATCAGCGGCGGTAACGGCGCAGACGGTATTCGCGTTGGAATGAACGGAACATTGTCCGCCGACTATGTCACGATCTACGACAACACCGGTATCGGTGTGGACAATAGCCAAGGTGGTTCAGTCTCCTCGGTCGGTAAATCGATTGTCTACGGCAACGGAATCGCCGATCTCGATACCGTGTCATGTGCCGACGTCAGCTATTCCAACATTGGCGTTCCGGACTGCTCGGCTGGAGGCAACAACATCTCAGCCGATCCGCTACTCGATACCGACTACCGGCTGACCGACAGCTCGCCATGCCTAGAAACCGGCCCTGATCCGAGCATATTTGACGGTGAACCCCGAAGCGATCGCGATGGCGGTCCGCGTCTACGCGATCACGATGGAGACGGGATGGCCGAGAGCGACTGCGGTGCATACGAAAAGGCCAACGCTGCCCTGACTCCTGGTGAGGTCACCGGCGTTCGATGGCTTGATGATGTCTTCAAGGAGACGTTGCTCTGGGACGCGGAACCATCCGCGATCGAGTATCACATCTATCGGCAGGACGTGACGACGTTGAGCTACTCCGGCTTCGCAACTTGTGCTGATGGCCTTGATCCGGACAGGACGGACACTCAGCTCGTGGATGCGAATACTCCGTCGAGCGGCTCCGCTTTCAGCTACTTGATCAGCGCAGAGGATGCCAATGGCGAGGAAGGTACGCTCGGCTATGCCGCTGCGGCGGAGCGGAGCAACTTCACTCCTTGTCCATAGCTATTCCCGAGCGCACCAAGCCATGGTATCCCACCAGCCGATTGCTCTTTCCGCCAAGAAACTCCCGCTGTCTCTAGACGCATCCAATCCAACGACCTCGGGCATCTCCTTGGCCGATGATCCGGTTGCTATACTTGCGTGCGAAGAATACGGGTGCCCGGATTGCTCCCACGCGAGATCGAGGATGTCACGCCAAGCAGCCGAGGAAAAGTTCAATGCACTTCTTTCCGAGTACGGACGGGTATTGCGTGCTGCGATCGCGCGCACTTGTTCCCGCGCTACGGACCTCGATCTCGAAGCCATAGAGCAGGAGGCTCGTTTGCGACTGTGGCGGGCAATCGAAAGCGAAAGAGAGATAAAGGAGCCGGCCTCTTATCTCTACAAAGTGGCGGTGAGCGCCGCCCTCGATGCTTTGCGTTACGAACGACGTCGGCAACGCGCGCCATTGCTCGAGAGCGAAAGCACTCCGAAAAACATTGAGCAACGCCTGAAAGTCGAAGATCAGTCGCCGCAACCGGATATCGAACTCTCGAGGCGCCAGATTCTCGATTCGGTGCTCACCGTCGTGATGCATTTGCCCGAAAACCGGCGTCGTGCGGTATCGCTGCATCTTCGAGGGTTCACGCTTCAGGAGACTGGAAGACTCCTCGGATGGAGCGAGGCGAAGGTACGAAATCTCGTTTATCGAGGGATGGAGCAACTGCGGGAACGACTACGCGACCTAGGGATCGAGTATGAAAGTGAAAGCTGACGAAATGCGCAAACTCTTCGAGCAAGGGATGCGGAAATCCGAGGATGCCGAGTGCCCGTCAACGGAGATTCTCGTCGAAGCAACACGAGACGCGCTGAATGCTTCCGAGCGCAAGAAGCTCGCCGATCACATCGCCAACTGCCATCACTGCGCTGAAGATCTTCGTTTGGCGCTCGGCATCGCGTCTCCCGTCCAAGAGATGATCGAGCGGCTGGGAATGGCTCGGCACCCTCCTCGACTGCGACCGGCGGTATGGTGGTGGTCCGGCATCGCTGCCGTGGCGTTTTTTGGAGTCGGTATCGCGACATGGTATTCCCTGGTTTCGAGTCCGACGACTCCTTCTACGGTACGAGGAGAATCCACTGCGGAAGCAGTTGCCGGCATTGCCTTGGAACCGCCGGACGGTGGAAATCTCGATCTAGCCCCAATACGTTTCCGTTGGATGAGCGAAGCAGCAGCCACGTATCGCTTTGTGCTTTATGACGATGAGTCCCTTCCGCTTTGGGAAAAAGAAACAGGCAGTGCCAACGAGGTCTCGTTACCAGGGGAGATTCAGGCCGAGCTTCGCCCCGGAAGCACCTACTACTGGCGAGTTCTCATTCGCGAGGACCTCGAAGAGCGGCAATCCCCTCTTTACCGGTTCCATCTTCGCAAGTGATGCTTCGCGGAAGGCACAACCTGCGGGTGATCGCGCTCTGCTTCTTATCATCGATCGGTCCATCCGTCTTCGGTTTTGCGGTCCCGGCGCACGCCGAAGAAACCTCGAAGATTCGCGCACGAGCCATCGAAGCGTTTCAACGCGGAGAGTATCGGACCGCGCGCGATCTGGCCGAACTCTCGCTGCTCAACGCTCGAGACTCGCGAAACCGGCTTGACCAAGCACAAGCCCTTTCCGACATCGGCAATGCCTCCTTCTATCTTTCTGACTACGACTCGGCGTTTGAGAGCTTTCGTGCCTCGTTGGGCCTTTTTCAGGAGATGGAGGACCACTATCGAGCAACGGATCAGATCAAGAACATCGCCATCACACACACCATGACGCATGATCTCGATCGGGCGATGGCCCTCTTGGAGCAGGTCATCGAACGCTCCGAGCGGGAGGGGTGGACCGATTTGTACGTCTCCGGACTGTCGAGTCTTGGATCGGTTTATCGTCGTCTAGGTGCGTTTCGACTCGCCGCTGCGACGTTTGATCAGGAACTCGAGGTCGCCACGCGAGAGCGCTATGCAGAGGGAATCGCGGATGCTTGGATTCGCAAAGGGCACTTGTATCTCATCTTTGGTAGACCGAGAAAGGCCTTGGAGCATTTCGACACCGCGGCCGACAATTGGCCCAAGGATGGCTCGAAGCCCCATGCCGGCTGGCTCTTGATCGAAAAGGGCCGTGCGTACGAAGAGCTTGGCCGCTCCGACGCAGCGATACGCGCCTATCGGCGCTTTTTGGAAATGGAGAAGCGTAGCGGGCATACGCAGGGAATGATCCGCGGTCATACTTACCTCGGACGGGTGTACGAGAAGAACGATCCGGATCGTGCACGGCAGCACTACGAACGAGCGCTGGAACTCGCGAAGGGGATGGAATCCGTAGCTCGGTATGCGCCGCTTGCAGGACTCGCCGGCATCTATCTAACGATGGACGAGGTCGATCGTGCGATCGACTTATACTCGGCGGCAGTCGAAGAACTCGAATCGTTCCGTGCCGCACAATCTTCCGCGCAGGACAAGCTCGCCATAACGGCCGGCAACCAATGGATCTACAAAGAGTTGATCCACGCACTGCTCGAACGCAATCGAGAGGGGGAAGACGAGATCCGAGCGTTTCATACACTCGAACGTGCCCGGTCACGGGTTCTTCTCGAGACGATGATTGCATCCCGGCTCGAAGTCGAAAGAGAACTCGCGCCGGAGCTGCGAGACCGGGAAAGGGAACTGACGATCCGTCTTCGACAGATCCGCTCGCATCTCGAGAACCGCGACCTGAATTCAACAGACCGCAAGGCGATCCTTGCCGAACTGGCGCGGTCGGAACTCGAGAGCGAGGAACTCCTCCTCGCGATCCGACGCCATAGTCCACGCTACGCTTCGTTGCACTACCCGGCACCGCTTTCCGTAGAAGAGAGTCAAGCACTACTGGATGATCAGAGCGCACTGGTCTCATTTTCCGTTTCCGACAGGCATGTCCTCGCGTTCGTGCTGACGGCGGACGCCTTTTTCGTCGATCGCATGCCGATCACCCCGAAGGTTCTCCGGCAACAGGTCGAGAACTACGTGGAACTGTTGGCGCGAGACTCTCTAGGGTGGATCAAGGTGGGAAAGCGGCTCTTCCGCGATCTCATCGAGCCATGGCGAGCGCGACTTCCACCGCAGATCGACCGGCTCGTCATCATTCCCGACAAGGAATTGGAAGCTCTGCCCTTCGAGACCTTGATTCGAGTCGGCGGACCGTCGATCCACCGAATGTTGATCGAAGACTTCAGCATCTCCTACGCGTTGTCTTCGACGCTGTTGGCGGAACTCGGGCGACGGGGCTCCGACAGCCGAAGCGATCGCCCTAGGGCCATACTACTGTTCGCCGACCCTGAATTGGAGAGTTCCAAGAGCATGTCGGCGCCTATGCGCTCTGTGTACGAAGAAGAAGGTCACGATTTCGGACGAGTCCCGTATAGCCTCGCGGAGGCCCGTGCCGTCGAGAGCTATGCACGCACCTCGACCCGGATCTATGCGGGCGCGAATGCAAGCGAATCGGTATTCAAGCACCTCGACCTCGAACCATTCTCGGTCGTGCATTTCGCCACACATGGCTTGATCAGCCGAAACCACCCGAATCGATCGGCACTGCTTCTTACACCCGATACGGATCTCAAGGAGGATGGATTTCTTCAAGCAAGGGAGATATCTCGACTCCGGCTGCCGGCGGATCTCGTCGTCCTCTCCGCATGCCGAACGGCGCGCGGCCGCCCGATGGCGGGAGAAGGCATACAAGGGCTGGCGCAAGCCTTTTTTCATGCCGGAGCACGCTCGGTTTTGGCCACTTTGTGGGACATCGAGGATGCGCCGACGGCCTACTTCATCGAGCGCTTCTATCACCATCTCTCCCTCGGGAAATCGAAATCTGAATCGTTGCGTACCGCGAAGCTCGACCTCATCTCGCGCGACGGCCTAGAGCACCCCTCTCGTTGGGCAGGATTCATCCTCATCGGCGAACCGGATGGCATCATCGACATGCCTAGGCCGGAGATATCGGCACCTTGGTGGTGGGCCGCCTTCGGCGCACTCTCGATTCTCTTGATGGCTGCCGCACTTCGTGTCTTAGGTCGTCGTCGTGCGTAGCCTCGAAGCTGCTTGGCGATCACCGCAAGAACTCCGGGAACGACGCGATTGCCGGAAAGACTCACATGGCCCGCAAGTTTCGCTTCGCGAGTGAACTAGAACCCGGAGCCGCCCTCCAAGAATTGTCTTTTCCCGTAGCGTTCCATCTCGTGAAAGCCCGTATATCTTCGAACGTTTGAGAACAAACACTTCACTCTCGCGCCGCACTCCGACCTCGAGAATTGCCCTTCTCCTTGGAAGCACGGATCCCTTGCGACTCCTTGTCGCCCCGGCATGCGCCCTTCGTTTTCCAGGCAAGTGGAAGAAAAACTGATCGGAGTCTGCGCGAGAAAAGAATTCGGCGTACGCTTCCGCCGGCGCGTTGACTGAGCTTCGGGGGACGCTTGATCGGCGGTTGATTCAAACAACTCGTTTCGCGTGCAAAGGTCGAGAAAGCAAAGAGGAGTGGGTGATGGTTTGGTTTCGATCCGGGATTGCCTTGGGTGCGGCTTTTTCCGCTTTTGTTTCCGCGTGGGCCGCGGTCGAACCGGGACCCGACCGGGCGCTGTACGAAGATTTCGGCGCCGCCCGGCAAGTCGAGCCGGTGGTAGCGACCAATCCCAACAATCCGCTGCACTTGGTGGCCGTCTCTGAAGACAATGCGGAGGTGACCTTCAACGCACCACGAATCCGCATCTATCTCTCAGAAGACGGCGGCGAAATCTGGTCGTCTTCGTTGCTTCCGCAGGGCGAAGGCCGGAACCGGGAAGAACCCTCCGTAACCTTCTGCTCCGACGGAACGATCTTCATTTGTGCGCGGGAGTATGGCGGCGCAGGTGAGGAACAAGCCTTTCCGGTTTTTCGCTCCACCGACGGAGGACAGACTTGGGAAGAACGAACCAAGGCGCAATCTTCGCTAGGAGCACGAGCCTATCCCTCCATCGTCTGTGACGACAGCGGCGGTGCCTATGACGGCCGTCTTCATGTGCGCTATGTCAGCGTAGGCAAGATTTACGCGACCTACTCCGACGATCAGGCAGCGAGTTGGTCCGATCCGGTTCTGGTCTTCCCGGCGGGGCAATTCACTTCGAATTACCCTGGACAGATGGTCATAGGACCATCCGGTGAAGTTTGGATCGGCTATATTCGACAAATCGCACCGAGTGAAATCCGCACGGTCGTGTCCTGGGACGGGGGAGTGACGTGGGAGCCGCCCGAAACGGTCAGCCGTGTAACGGAGGTCCCCAACGCCGACTACTATCGCACATCTCAGCCGACTCTGGCCATCGACCGTAGCGGAGGAGCGAACCACGGCAAAGCCCATATCGTGTTCTCCGACGCCACGACGGGAGACTCCGACTTGCGTTATTCTCAGCGAGACGACTTCCTCGGTTGGCTCCCACCGATCCGCCTCAACGATGATCCCGAGGGCAACGGCAAGGACCAAGACTTCCCGCGCATGGTGGTGGACCCCCGAGGCATCGTCCGCGTCATCTGGCTCGACCACAGAAACGATCCCGGCGACGAATCCATTGAAGTCTGGGGCAAAGTCTCTCGAGACGGCGGACAAAACTTCGAGCCGGATTTTCAGATCAGCGATCGATCCTTTCTCGCCCCGACCGGAAGCAACGCTTTCCTGGGGGACATCATCGGATTGACTGCATCGGATTTCGTTTCGCGGCCGATGTGGCCCGATCGCCGATCCGACGATGGCGATATTTACAGCGCCGCAATCCGCGATTTTCCGCTCGATGAGGTGAGCGGAGTGCGGGTCAGCCAAGACAACGAAACGACGGTCTCCTGGACGAGTCTCGACCCCGTCCATGGTCCGGAAACGGTCTACGCAATGATCAGCGGTACATTGAACGACCTTCGTTTCGACACGGGATACGCCAATGCTGAATGCTTGCAAAGTGATATCGCCGACACGCCCTATGTCGACACCCGCCCCGATCCCTCTCCGGGACGGGGCGTATACTATCTTCTCCAAGCGCGAAAGGCTGACGAGAAGGGCTCTTTCGGCGCGGCCACTTCCCCCGACCCTAGAATCCGACTAGACCTTGCGCCTCCCTGCGCCCCTTGAAGAACCCGGCCGGGGTACAGTTGGGTGCGCATAGGCACGATTGTGTTCATTCATTTGAGAAGCACACCGGCTCAATAGCGGTCGGCTGTGGCGGTTGCCCAGAGACGGCACCATTCTTCCGGTGCCGTGCCGTCTACGAGCGACCCCGACTCCAGCTCGGGATAGATTTCAGCGTAGGAATGAATTTGACCGCTGCACGCTCGGCGGAATATGTGCTCTGCGCACACTTCGGCAGGAGAGCCGAGACCTGCCGCACCGAGAAGTTCCTTGGCAGCCTCCACGGTTTTTCGCTGATAGTGGTGAACGCGCTCGGCCTTGTCCGCTACGACCAGTCCGCGCATCAAACGCCGATTCTGAGTGGCGACTCCCACCGGGCAGTGGTTGGTGTTGCACTTGAGGGCATGGATACAGCCGAGCGCAATCATCATCGCCCGTGCGGAGTTGCAGAGATCGGCTCCGAGCGCGAGCCGGGAGAGTAGGTGAAATCCCGTGAAGACCTTTCCCGAAGCAATGAGCCGAATCTCGCCTCGTATTCCCGCACCGCACAAAGCCGCATGCACAAAGGCCAAACCATCACACAACGGCATTCCCACCGAATTGGAAAACTCCAGTGGAGCCGCTCCGGTTCCGCCCTCCCCTCCGTCGACGGTGATGAAATCCGGCCTCGACCCCGTCTCCAACATCGCCTTGACCACCGAGAGAAAGTGCCGACGACGGCCGACGCAGAGCTTGAAGCCGACGGGCTTGCCATCGCTGAGTTCACGCAATTCATCGACGAAAGCCAACAGCTCCCGCGGCGTCGAAAATGCCACGTGCGCCGGCGGCGAATTCACGTCTTTCCCGACGGGAACGTTGCGAATGCGAGCGATCTCCTCGGTCACCTTCGGCCCGGGCAAGATACCGCCGTGCCCGGGCTTCGCTCCCTGAGAGAGCTTGATCTCGATCATCTTGATTTGCGGCTGCTGCGCCCGCTCGGCGAACGCATCGGGACAGAAGGTACCGTCGGTGCGTCGGCATCCGAAGTAGCCGGTGCCGATCTGCCAAACCAGATCCCCTCCGGGTTCGAGATGGTAGGGACTGATCCCACCCTCGCCGGTGTTCTGGTAGAAGCCGCCCCTTCGTGCACCCGAATTCAGAGCGAGAACCGCATTGGCCGAAAGCGAGCCGAAACTCATCGCCGAGATGTTGAGCAGCGCCGCACGGTAGGGTTGGCGGCATCGCGCGCCACCGATCTTGACCCGGAACTCCTCTTCGGACGGGCTTGCGGGCGCTAGTGAATGGTTGATCCATTCGTAGCCGGAGCGATAGACGTCACGCCGCGTGCCGAAGGGCAGGGTATCGATCTGTCCTTTCGAGCGCTGGTAAACGATGGCGCGCTTCTCACGACTGATGGGGTTTTCTTCCTGGTCCGACTCCACGAAGTATTGCCGAATCTCCGGACGCATCGACTCCAAGACGTAGCGTAGATGCCCCAGAACGGGGAAGTTCCTGCGAATGCTGTGACTGGTTTGCACCATGTCGAGCACTCCAACGATGATGAAAACCGCAATCGGCAGGAAGCTCCACCCGGCTGCGGGCCACCGCAGCGTAGCGCCGCCGGCAAGAATGACGAGAATGATCGAAATGCCGGCCCAGACCGTGCGAGACCAATGTTCGATGAATCCCGGCACGCGTGAGGGGTAGGGCGCGTGCGCTGGTCGAGTGGACCGCCGGCTGGAAGAAGTCATGGAAGGATTCTACTCCCCAACGAGCGCCATGACGCTACGGCGCCGATCCGCCTCCTCTCTCGAGTGCGCATTCGGTTCTGCGCATGAAACCTTTACGGAAGGCAGGATGTGGGGGCGGTGTTGATGGAGCGATCTCGGGGCCGCAACTGGCCGGGCCGTCGTGAATCGTAGCTACGGGCTCCCCGGTCGTCGTTGACGCGTACGAGGTACCAGAATGCAGTTCCGATGTCGGGATTCCCGCTTTCGTCGGGCCAACGAGTATCCGGCAGATCGTCCGCCAAGCAGCGTTCGACCGTAGGCGTAAAGTCGCCGCGCAACTCGCGCAGCAAGCTGAGACGCCCCCAAAGCAGATCGTAACTCGCACCGATCGGAGTCCAGGAAAACTCCCCTGGATGGACGGTCAGAGTGCTTACGGGCACCGTTCCGAGATGAATCGTCGGGTTGTAGGTACAGGTTTCGACATTCGCATTGCACTCCGCCGGCTGTTCTGCCACACCGACGAAGAGCTGGGGTGATTCGTCTTCGGATGCGACGCAAAGCCAACCTTCCTCCGGTCGACTCAGATCGGCATCTGCCGTCACGCCCACGCCGTGCTGAAGATTGATGTCCTCAGCGAGGGCTTCCGCCAAGCGGAAAGGACCGGCACCGAAGGGGGTGACCGGGGGAGCACTCAGGTTTTCGGCCTCGAAACCGGGTGTGTCGGGATTGCTTTCGACCCCCCAGGAGTACCGCACCTCTTGGGACTCTCCGTGGATCTCGTAGCGGTAGCCCTCGCAAGGGGTCGGAGCCACGCCTCCTTCGCTGAGAAGAGCCGGACCATCGGTGCCGGGAATCACCTCGTAGGCTTCGCCGGGCCGAACGTCGAAGTTGGCCGACGGAGGTGAACCCTCGAAGTAGGTGGTCAATGTTCCATCGCAGTTTCGACGGCTCACGCGACTGCCATCGGGCAGCAACCCGAGCAGCATGCTGGCCTTCTTGACGAAGGAATTCTGAGGCAGTGAGATCAGATAGATCTGATTCATACGCAGCATCACTTCCGTATCCGCGTCATCGCCGAAGATGTTGATTCGCCGCGGATCGTTGCTGACGACCTCAAATCCCTCTCCCGGCTCGACGCAAAAGCACGCGCTCTGGCACAACTCCGCACCCGGTTCGATGCCGATATCGCCATTGGGCAGCGTGCAAGTCGTGCCGTCCCAGGAATAGGATTCCGCGCCACCGTCATGGGGGAAGCGTTTGCTCACCCTCGACGCGCCGGGTACGAAGTCGAAGAGTTCCTCCGCCGAATCGATCCCGCTGTAGGCCGGCAGAGAAATCCAGTGGACGTTGTCGGAGCAGTTTCGCAGATCGAGACAGGTCAGAGCGTCGCAGCCCGCAGTCCATGAAACATCATCCTGCGCCATGGCGACCGATCCGGCTTGAGCTGCCAAGAACATGAACGAGAGACTCGTCGAGACGCTGAACACCGTTCGAGCTTTCGACCGCTGCGCGGCACCGTCGTGAAAAGCCTTCTTCGATCCAAACATGGCATCATCCTTCGGCCGGCCCCGACGCTCGAAGTCTGCTCTCCCCTTCGGCTCGAGAGCGAGGCCGTTTGGTGTGCACCCATCGCTCATGAACACCCTAACCGGGAAGGATAAGGAAAAGGAGTCGGGGAAACGTCCTCCATCCCAAAGATGAAACCGCTGCCCTCGAGTCGCGACCGAACTCACTGCCGTCCCGTCGGCGATCCGGGTTGGCCGACACCTTGCTCGCCGGCATATCGAGCGACGTCGGTGTGGCGATGCCGCAGACTTCGTCCTTGGTGCGCAGGGAAGCCGCTGCGTACCTACCACGCCGGTTGCTCAACCGGAGCTTCCCCAACGCACCCATGCCGCACGGCAGGAACTCGCGGCGCCGCGGGTTGTCCGAATTCGCGCTGCGGCTCGCGTCTTTCCACCACACAAAGTCCTAGCCCCGGCTCCACGATCGGCGTACTGTCATTTAGGCCGCGAACCATCGAATCGGCCGCTGTTGTGGTTGGGGATTGTCGAAGTACAGCCTTCGGATGAGATCTGCCGTTGCTGGACTCGACATCGGTACGAGATACGAGGAGGGGATTCCGTGAAGAGTTTATTGAGTGTTGGGTTGTCGAGTGTCGGGGCCATGGTATTTCTTCTCGCTCTCGGCCATTCGGCCACCGATGCCGCCGAAGCGCGCTACGCGGATTCGTGGATCCTGGTGCGCATGGTCGCGGCCCTCGATGAAGATGCCGCCGGTCGCCCCGTTCTAGGCCCCGTCACCGCCGCTTTCGATCTGGCGATCAAGGAAGCCGGCGTGACCCGTGCGGAACTCGCGCTGGGAGCTTCTGCCGAGAACGTCACCGATCGGCGAAAATGGATCCGTTTCGGATTCGATCGAACCTACAGGTTTCATCTTCGACCAGGAAACGATATCCCAGCCATTGTCGATCGATTCCAACGGCTCCCCGTCGTGGAGTGGGCTGAACCCGACTTCATCGGCAAGGGCTCGGCCCTTCCCAACGACCCCCGCTTCTCCGACCAAGAGTATTTCGACCAGCCCTCCGATGCCGATGTCGATGCACCGGAAGCATGGGACCGAACGGTCGGCAGCGCCCGGGTGATTGCCGCCGTGTTGGATACCGGAATCGATTCCAACCACGAGGATTTCGCTGGAAAAGCCGTTGCCGGCTACGACTTCGCGAACAACGATTCCAACCCCGAAGACGACCATGGGCACGGCTCGAATGTGGCCTCGATTCTCGGAGCGACCACGAACAATTCGGTGGGAATCGCCGGCACCTGCTGGAATTGCAAGATCATGCCGATCAAAGCGCTCAACTCCGAGAACTGGGGGTACTACTCGTGGTGGGCCGACGGTCTCGTCTGGGCAACCGACAACGGCGCAAGAGTGATCAACATGAGCATGGGTGGCGACAGTCCATCTCAAACTCTCCTCGATGGAATCGTCTATGCCACGGATGCGGGTTGTGTCGTCGCTGCAAGCATGATGAACGAGAACAGCAACGTTCCCTATTACCCGGCTGCCTATTCCGAAACCATCGCCGTCGCGGCGACCGATCCCAACGACCTTCGAGCCGAACCCTTCTGCTGGGGCGGAGGCAGCAGCTACGGCAACCACGTCGATGTCACGGCTCCGGGTGAGTGGATTCTCGGTGTGGCGATGGGTGGAGGCTACAACTACTGGTGTGGAACCAGCCAGGCAACGCCGATCGTCACGGGTCTGGCAGGCCTGATTCAGAGCATGCTTCCTTCAGCCGGGAGAGAGGAGATTCGCCACCTGATTCAATCAGGGGCCGAAGATCAGGTCGGACGCCCTTCCGAGGATACTCCCGGCTTCGATATCTACCATGGCTGGGGGAGGATCAACGCGGACCGTACGCTGAGCGCAGTCGAGAGCATGGCCAGCCTGCGCGTTGCCGGCAAAGAGTCGACACGACCGTACTTGAACGTCGCCAACCCACTCGCCGACTCCTACGACTTCATTCGCGGAGACCTCGCGTCGCTAGCGGAGTCGAGCGCAGGAGTCGACCTAGGAACGGTTCTCTGCCTCGAGAACGATTCGACCGACCCGGACACCACCGGGAACGAGGACACCGGATCGCCCGCTGCCGGCGCGGCGTTCTTCTACCTCGCGCGTTTCAACTCAGCGCCCGGCGCGGGTTCCTATGGCGGATCTTCGATGAATCGTGACCGCATACCGGCTGCCGCAGACTGCTCCCCCTGAGCACGAATGGTGCCTAGCCCGCCGTTTCCCTTCAGGCGGTCGGATCTCTGCAACACGTCGCGGTGATTCGCCTGATTTCGAAAAGGTATCGGAGTATCCGCCATGGTTTGACTCCA
>Ga0256830_1000486_pt1 | contig 31603 bp, 32 predicted proteins | sample 128326metaG_FD_190537 | JGI IMG/M metagenome (GOLD analysis project Ga0256830, IMG submission 190537) | Hydrothermal vent microbial communities from Lau Basin, Pacific Ocean - 128-326 | ecosystem: Environmental > Aquatic > Marine > Hydrothermal vents | place: Pacific Ocean: Lau Basin | collected... | reverse complement strand
CCGGGTAAGGGATGGCGGAGGGTACGGACGACGAAGACACCGCCCGCAACGGGCAGGGCGGCTAGCCTCCCCGCCGAGGAGAGGCGATGTCCGAAGACGTCGAGCAGCTCAGGGCGAGATTGGCGGAGGTCGAAGCGGAGCTGGAACGCGTCCGCCTCACCCTCGACGTGATCGGCACGATGGACCTGGATGCGGCGATCCTCAACCGCAACGGCATCTTGGAGGCCCTCGACCGCGGTCGACGTTGGATGGCCCGGAGAGGAGACATCTACGGCCTCCTCATCGTCGAATTCCCCGGTCTGCAGACGCCCGCTTCGAGGGATCCCGAGCACATCGAGTTGATCAAACACCTCGCCGCCACCATCGCCGCCGGCGTCCGGGAGGTCGACGACGTCGGCCGGGTCGACGACCAACGGTTCGCCGCGGTCCTCGCCGACCTCACCCCGGGTTCGGTGAGGGTGGTGGCCGACCGCGTACGCGACCTGGTGGGGATCGTCGTTCGCAGTCTGCCCGAGGTCGGCGGGGTGTTCCGGGTGGGAGCGGTCGAAGTGCTGAACACCACCCACACGTCGGGGGCGGTTCTCGACCGCGGCGTCGAGACCGCCCAGCGTGCCGCCCCCGGAGACGTCGCGGTGGCTCGGATGTGACCACGCCGACGACGGTCCTTCATCTAGGCTCAGGAGTCCCGACGGGAGCCATGATGATCCGTCTGCACCGAATCCGCGGCGAGGAGATGTTCCTCAACGCCGACTTGATCGAGTCGGTCCAGGCCACCCCCGACACCGTCGTCACCCTGGTGGACGGGCGCAAGCTCGTCGTCCGGGAGACCCCCGAAGAGGTCGTGGACGCGATCCGGGACTTCCGGGCGTCGGTCCTGCGCCGAGCCGACGACCTCCGGGACGCCGACGTCGTCCCGTTCCCCACCGACCGCGGCTGAACTCACCCGCCTGCCACGAAGCCTGGCCGCCACCGGCTCGATGGCGGCCGACGCCGCGGGACCGGGGTCAGTCCTCCGGCCGGAGGGTGGGGAACAGCAGGACCTCCCGGATGTGGCTGCGGTCCGTGAGGAGCATGACGAGCCGGTCGACGCCGATCCCGAGACCGCCGGTCGGGGGCATCCCGTATTCGAGGGCCCTGATGTAGTCGACGTCGATCGGATGCGCTTCTTCGTCTCCCGCCGCCTTCGCCCGGGCCTGGGCTTCGAAACGGTGTCGCTGGTCGATGGGGTCGTTCAGCTCGGAGAAGGCGTTGGCGTACTCCGATCCGGCGATGAACAGCTCGAACCGCTCGGTGACGTGGGGGTCGTCCCGATGGACCCGGGCGAGGGGCGAGATCTCCTTCGGGTGGTCCATGACGAAGGTGGGCTCCCAGAGCTGGTCGGCGACGAGCTCTTCGAACAGCTCGTCGAAGATCTTGCCGTGGCCCCAGCCCTCCTCCGGCTCGACCCCGTGGCGGCGGGCGAGCGTCCGCAGATCGTCCATCGCCATGTCGTAGGAGACGTCCTCACCGACGGCTTCCCGCACGGCGTCGAGGTGGCGTACCCGCCGGTACGGGGGGGTGAGGTCGATCTGGCGCCCCTGGTAGCTGACGACGGTCGAGCCGGTGGCGACCTCGGCGACCGCGGCGAAGATCTCTTCGACCATCGCCATGATGTCGAGGTAGTCGGCGAGGGCCTCGTAGGACTCCAACATCGTGAACTCGGGGTTGTGGGTGGCGTCGATCCCTTCGTTGCGGAACACCCTCCCGATCTCGAACACCCGCTCCAGTCCGCCGACGACCAGCCGCTTCAGGTGCAGTTCGGTGGCGATCCGCAGGTACATGTCGAGGTCGAGGGCGTGGTGATGGGTGACGAAGGGGCGGGCGAGGGCGCCTCCCGCCTGGGTCTGCAGCACGGGGGTCTCGACTTCGAGGTACCCGCGTTCGACGAACTGGCGACGGAGCTCCGACACGATCCTCACCCTGGTCACCGCCACGCGGCGGGACTCCTCGTTCATGATCAGGTCCAGGTATCGGCGCCGTGACCGCAGCTCGGTGTCGGTGAGGCCGTGCCATTTCTCGGGGAGCGGTCGCAGGGCTTTGGCGAGGAGGACGAATTCCTCGACCGCCACCGACAGCTCTCCCTTCTTGGTGGTGATCACCCGCCCCGACGCTCCCACCCAGTCGCCGACGTCGAGGTCGGCGAACCGCTCGAAGTCTTCGGGGTCGAGCCGCCGGGCGTCGACGAAGAGCTGGATCCTCCCGGAGGCGTCCTGGATGGTGGCGAAGACGAGCTTGCCGAAGCTGCGTTTCAGCATGATCCGACCGGCGACGGAGGCGTCGACGTCGGTCTCGGATCCGGGTTCGAGGTCTGCGAAGGCGGCGTGCAGTTCGGCGGCGAGCCGGGTGCGGTCGAAGCGCGGAGGGTACGGCTCGACGCCGGCGGCTCGAAGCGCCTCGAGCTTCTCGAGGCGGGCGGCGGTGAGGGGATGAGCGGCGAGGTCGGAGGTCTCGTCCATGAGGGGTCGCACTCTGGACGGTTGCGTCCCTCTTTTCAAGCCGGACGTCGGCAGGGCCGCCGCCGTGTGCACGAGATCGCCGAAACCGCCGTCGCATGCACACGAAACTCCGACGATGACATGCTATTGTGTTTTCCGCAGTACCGTGGACCAGGAAGGACTCACATGGACACGACCCAGGTGCTGAAGGGTCTCCTCGACACGGCGGTCCTCGCCATCGTCGCCCGAGAAGACACCTACGGATACGACATCATCCGCCGACTGCGAGAAGCCGGCTTCGACGGAGTGGGCGAAGCCTCGGTCTACGGGACCCTCCGCCGCCTGTACCGGGGTGGGTACCTCACCTCTCAGATCGTGCCCTCCGAAGAGGGCCCGCCCCGCAAGTACTACGGGATCAACGCCGCCGGGCGGGACCTGCTGGAACGATCCACGAAGACCTGGACCCATCTCGCCGCCGTCATGAACGACCTGCTGGATCTCACCGAGGAGGCCGCATGACCACCACCGCCGCCGCCACCACCCTCACCCCCGCCGCCGAGGCCTACCTGCAGAGAGTTCGCAAGGCCCTCGCCGACCTCCCCGAGGACGAACAGGAAGAGATCCTCGGCGACGTCGCCGTCCAACTCGCCGACCTCGCCCCCGCCACCGACACCGACCTCGAAACCGCCCTCGGTTCCCCGGAGGATTTCGCCGGGGAGCTACGCGAGGCGGCAGGGATGGGAACGAAACCGACGCCCGATGGCCTGTGGTCGGCCCTCGGGCGTCGGCTCGACGAGTTCCGAAACCGACCGGCGATCCGCTGGTGGATGGCACAGTGGGTGCGGCTCCGTCCCTACTGGTTGGCCACGAGGGGGTGGCTCCTCGTCGCTTCGATCTCGGTGATCTACAACGGGGACCCCTTCGTTCGATTCCCACTTCCCGAGGTCCTCGACGAGGCGTGGGTGGGTGGCGCCGTCGTCGCCGCCTTGACGTGGCTGTCGTTCCGCCTCGCCCGTTCCCCCCGGCGGGGACGGTTCGTCGACGTGGCCTTCACCGCCGCGACCCTGTTCTACGTGTCGATCACCCTGTCGGGCGCGTTCCCCCTCACCCAGTCGGTCGACGAACTCCACGCTGGTGCCTCCTATCGGGGTCTGCTCGGCACCGACGGTCCGATCACGAACCTCTACCCCTACGACCTCGACGGGAACCCGACCCAGGTGCTCCTGTACGACCAAGAGGGCAGGCCCGTGCTGACACGACCCGAACTGCGAAGCGGCGGCTACGAACCCCTCGTCTCCGACGGAACGCTGATCATTCCCGAAGATGGCGGCGCCATCGCCATCCCCCTCGACGAGAACGGGAGACCGATCCCCAACCTCTACCCCCAGGAAGAAAGGCCCTCGCCCTATCGGGGCGTCCAACCGACCATCCCGACGACGACCACCTTGCAGCCCTGACCCCTCACCACACCCAGGGGATGATCCGGCGTCGCACCCGGGCGCGGTAGTCCTCGTACTCGGGGTAGACCAGCACCAGGTTGGCCTCCTCGTGGGCGGACTTGAGCCGGAAGAACACCGCCATGGCCGCCCCGAGGAGCGCCGCCGCCGGGTTGGCGTCCCACACGGCCAAGCCGACCAACCCGAGCACCACCGCCCCGTAGATCGGATGCCGCACGAGTCGGTAGGCGCCGTGGGCGACGAGACCGGCTCCCGGACGGGGCTGAGGAAGCGGCGTGAGGGCCCGCCCCAACACCAGGGCGGCCGACCCTCCCAAGGCGACCGCCGCCGCCACCGCCACGCCTCCGACCACCCGTGTCCACTGCGGAGGGGCCGGGTCGCCGCCGACGACCATCAGCACCGCGAACACGGCGAACAGGACGAACTGGGCCGCGACCCAGGCGTACCCGCGCCAGCCCAGGCTGGGCGCCTCGGACCTCCAATCCCCCGACCACCGGAACACCCGTTGACCCTGCAGAGCCGACAGCGCCTCCCGGGCGGTCCTCCCCTCCCCGACCATCGCCTCCGGCCACACCTCCACCAGTGGTGCCAGCACGAAACGACGTTCGGCGGCGCGCGGATGGGGAACCTGGAGGTCCTCGGTGTCGACGACACGTTCCCCGTAGACGACCAGGTCGAGGTCGAGGGTCCGCGGACCCCACCGCACCTCCCGGGTCCGTCCTGCTTCCGTCTCGATCCGGTGGAGCCCCTCCAGGAGCTCCGCCGGGTCCAGCGCCGTGTCGAGGACCACCACGGCGTTCAGATACGGGCCCTGTTCGGGCCCCCCCACCGGTTCGGTCTCATACAGCGACGACACCGCCTCCACCCGTCCCAGCTCCGCCAGGGCGTCCACCGCCCACCGGAGATGCCCGAGGCGGTCCCCCACGTTCGACCCGAGGGCGACCGCAGCCCTCATCGGGACCGTCGGACGACCACCGCCACGTCGGCGACCGTCACCGGCATCGGGGCCTGCGGCTTGTGGACCGTCACTTCGACGGCCCGTACCCTACGGTCCTCCAACACCAGTTCGGCGACCCGTTCGGCGACCCGTTCGATCAGGTCCCAACGTTCGCCGGCGACCCGCTCGTGGACGGCCCGGGCCAACTCGCCGTAGTCGACGGTGGCGGCGAGGTCGTCGCTGGTGCCTGCGGGGGACAGGTCCACGTCGGCCACGACGTCCACCAGGAACCGCTGGCCTCGTTCGCGTTCCTCGGCGTAGACGCCGTGGCGGGCCCACACCGCGATCCCCCGCAGGACGATCTGGTCGGTCACGACTCGGGAGCGGAGATGAGCGCCCGCCCTTCCGGCCCCAAGGGGCGTCCCAGGATCTCCTGGATCAGCGCCGAGGCGAGGATCGCGTCGTCGACCAGCCCCGAGGCCATCAGGTACCCGCCGAGGAGGCCGGACAGGGTGTCGTCGATGATCTCTTTGTGGACGAGCACCCGGGCGGACGGGTCGGCCAGCGCCTCGTCGAGGACCTCGTACAGGCGGGCCGGATCGCCGGGTTCGACCGGCACACTGATCGGCACCTGATAGGCGACCAGACCGTTGTCCCGGTAGGCCCGCAGGTTCTGGTTCCCGGGGAGGAGGGTGACCACGGTGGTGATCCCCGCCTCCTGGATGAGCCAGGTGATCTCCTCTTCGCGGCGCACCCGACGATGCTGGAACCCGTGTCCCCCCACCCGTTCGCTCACCGCCAGCCGGTTGGCGATGACCCAGGTGAATCCGCGTGGTTTGAGTCCGGTGATCATGCTTGCCATGGGCTTTCTCCGACGATAGCTTCCGCGACGGCGGCCGCGTCCCGTGCGAGGGCGACATCGTGGACGCGTACGACCGCGACCCCCTGCGCCACCGCCAACGCCACGGTCACGGCCGTCGCCTCGTCGAGCCGGTGAACCTCTTCGGTGCCGGTGATCCTGCGGAGGAAGGTCTTCCGTGACGTCCCCACCATCACCGGGTACCGATGACCGGCCAACCGGTGCAGGTGACGGAGCAGCTCCAGGTTGTGGTCGACGGTCTTGCCGAACCCGATCCCCGGGTCGATCACCACCGCCTCGGACGACACCCCGGCCTCACGGGCGAGGTCGGCCTGGGCCAGGAGGAACGCCTCCACTTCGGCGACGACGTCGTCGTATCGGGGATTCTGCTGCATCGTGGCGGGCTCACCCTGCATGTGCATGATCACCACACCGGCTCCGGCGTCGGCCACCACCGCCCGCATGTCGGGATGACGCAGGCCGGAGACGTCGTTGACGATCTCGGCACCGACGTCGAGGGCGGCAGCCGCCACCTTCGGTTTCCGGGTGTCCACCGACACGACCACCCCTCCGGCCGCCAGCTCCTCCACCACCGGTATCACCCGGGCCAGCTCGTCGTCTTCGGGCACGGGAAGGGCCCCGGGGCGGGTCGACTCGCCGCCGACGTCGACGATGTCGGCGCCGGCTTCGACCATCGTGTAGGCGTGCTCGACGGCCTGGCGGCGGTCGAGGTAGGCGCCGCCGTCGGAGAAGCTGTCCGGGGTGAGGTTGAGGACACCCATGACCAGCGTCCGTTGCAGCGGCAGGATCCGGCTGCGGGTCCGCCAGTGGATGGGCCTCGTCATCTCCCGCGGATCAGGCTGAACGCCTCGGCCCTGGTGGCGGGGTTCTCCCGGAAGATCCCGCGCACCGCCGACGTCGTCGTGGTGGATCCGGGTTTCTTCACACCCCTCATCGACATGCAGAGGTGTTCGGCTTCGATCACGACGAGGGCCCCCCGGGCACGGACCCGGTCCATGAGGGCGTCGGCGATCTGGCTGGTGAGGCGCTCCTGCATCTGCGGTCGCTTGGCGTAGCCTTCGACGAGCCTCGCCAGCTTCGAGAGTCCGGTGAGGCAGCCGTCGGGCATGTAGGCCACGTGGGCGAACCCGTGGAACGGGGCGAGATGGTGTTCGCACATCGAATAGAAGGGGATGTCACGCACCATCACGATCTCGTCGTAGGACTCCTCACCGAAGAACGCGTCCACCTCGTCGGCCGGGTCCCGGTGCAGCCCGGCAAAGATCTCGGCGTAGAACCGGGCGACCCGTTCCGGTGTCTCCTTGAGCCCTTCCCGGTCGGGGTCTTCGCCGATCGCCTCGAGGATGGTGCGGATCGCCCCGGCGATGGCCACTCGGTCCACGGACACGCCGGCTCCTCTCAGACGGTGGGGGTGGACTCCGTCGGTGACGCCGCCGCCACCTCCCCCGGGACGTTGCCCGCACCCGCCCCGTTCGAGCCGGGGTCGGGCTGGCGGATGCGGAGCGTCCCGTCGGGATCGTGGATCCATTTCGGTACGTCGGCGAAGATCTCCTCTACTTCTTCCCGTCGCAGCGTCTCCCGGTCCATCAACGCCTCCACCATCCGTTCCATGGCGTCCCGGTGGGTGTCGAGGATCTGGCGGGCCTCTTCGTGGGCGGCCGAGATGAGGCGACGCACCTCTTCGTCGATGTGGGCGGCGACGTCGTCGGAGTAGTCGGCCCGGCGGGTGTAGTCACGCCCGAGGAACACTTCGCCGTCGGGCTTGCCGTACTGGAGGGGTCCGAGCCGGTCGCTCATCCCGTACTCCATCACCATCTTGCGGGCGATCTGGGTGGCTTTCTCGATGTCGTTCGCCGCGCCGGTCGTCGGGTCGGCGTAGATGATCTCCTCGGCGGTACGCCCACCCAGCAGCATGGCGAGCTGGTCCACCAGCTCGGACCGTTTGACGAGGATCTTGTCGCGGGTGGGCAGCGCCAACGTGTGGCCGAGGGACCGTCCCCGGGCGACGATCGTCACCTTGTGCACCGGGTCGGCCTCCGGAAGGGCCCATCCGACGAGGGCATGTCCGGTCTCGTGGTAGGCGATGAGCCGCTTCTCTTCTTCGCTCATCACCTTGCTCCGCCGTTCCGGGCCGGCGATGACCCGGTCGATCGCCTCCTCCAGCTCCACCATGCCGATCTTCGGCTTCCGTTTCCGAGCCGACAGCAGTGCCGCCTCGTTGATGAGGTTCGCCAAGTCGGCGCCGGTGAACCCGGGGGTGCGCCGGGCCAGGACTTCGAGGTCCACGTCGTCTTCCAGCGGTTTGCCCCGGGCGTGGACGGCGAGGATCGCCTTACGGCCTTCGATGTCGGGGGCGTCGACGACGATCTGACGGTCGAACCGTCCGGGACGCAGCAGAGCCGGGTCGAGGATGTCCGGGCGGTTGGTGGCGGCCATCACGATGACCCCTGCGTTTCCTTCGAACCCGTCCAGTTCCACCAGGAGCTGGTTGAGGGTCTGTTCCCGTTCGTCGTGGCCGCCGCCGAGGCCCGCGCCCCGGTGCCGACCGACGGCGTCGATCTCGTCGATGAAGACGATCGCCGGGGCGTTGGATTTGGCCTGTTCGAACAGGTCCCGAACCCGGGAGGCCCCGACCCCGACGAACATCTCGACGAAGTCCGACCCCGAGATCGACAGGAACGGCACCCCCGCCTCGCCTGCCACCGCCTTGGCGAGCAGCGTCTTGCCCGTCCCCGGCGGACCGAACAGGAGGACGCCTTTGGGGATCTTGGCGCCGATCGACCGGTAGCGGTCGGGATGCTGGAGGAAGTCTTTGATTTCTTCGAGCTCCTCGATCGCCTCTTCGAGACCGGCGACGTCGTCGAAGGTGACCTTGGGCTGGTCTTTGGTGACCATCCGGGCCTTGGCCTTGCCGAACTGCATCACCCGGTTCCCGCTGCCCTGCATCTGCATGAAGATGAACACCATGAACCCGATGAGGAGCAGCCACGGGAGGAACCCGAGGAGGAGCTCCCACATGGAAGGCGGCTCCGAGTTGGAGGCCACCTCGGGCACGTTGGCGAGCAGCAGTTCGGTGAGGTTCGCCTCCCAGCCCTCCGGGTACGCCGTCACGAAGTCGAACGCCCCTTCCGGCGTGGCGGAACCCACGAACCGGCCCCGAACCTGCTTCGACCGCAGCAGCATCTCCGCCGAGGCGACGTCGCCGTCTTCGATACGCTCGACCAGGGTCGGCAGCGAGATCTGGGTGGGAGCGCCGATGGTGCCGAACCACTGCTGGGCGAGCACGGCCAACACCACGAAGACGAGGCCGTACATCAGCAACGTGCGGGTCGTTCGGTTCACTGCTCTCCTCTACGGGACACGGTCTGATGGGTAATGTGTGGACGACGGCCGGGCGAACGTGCAGACGGGACTCCCGGTACCGACCATGCTACGGGAGGACCAACCCTATCGGAACCTTTCCCGTCACTCTGAACCCTCCATCACCCCGACGTAGGGCAGGTTCCGGTATTTCCCGGCGTAGTCGAGCCCGTATCCGACCACGAACTCGGGACCGATCCGAAAGCCCGTGTACCGCACGTCGATCGGCACTCGCTGGATGCCCTCTTTCACGAGGAGCGCGGCGACCTCCAACGAGGCGGGTCTCCGCACCCGCAGACTCTTCATCAGGTAGTTGAGGGTCAGCCCCGAATCGATGATGTCTTCGACGATCAGCACGTTGCGGTCGGTGATCTCCTGGTCGAGGTCCTTGAGGATGCGCACCACCCCGGACGTCTGGGTGGAGGCGCCGTACGAGGACACCGCCATGAAGTCGAATTCGACGGGCAGCTGCACGTGACGGGCGAGGTCGGCCATGACGATGAAGGCGCCCTTCAGCACCCCGACCATCAGCAGGTCCTTGTCTCGATAGTCGGCGGTGATCGCCGCCCCCATCTCTTCCAGCTTGGCGGCGATCTCCTCCGCCGAGATCAGGGTCTTCACCCGCTCCACCGTTCCTCCTCCGACACGACCACGGAAAGGTAGCCGCCGGTGTCGTCCCGGGACGAACCGGCCGCCCGACGGACACCGGGAATCCACAGGATCCCGTCTGTCGTCTCCAGCACGGGCCAGCGGGACCGTTCGTGGCGAGGCACCCCCGCCTCGGCGAGGGCGTCGAAGGCCCGTTTGGAGCCGTATCCCAGGCGAATCCGGTCGTCCGGCCTCACCCGCCGCACCGTCAGGTCGCCGTCGGGCACCGGGACGGCGAGCGTCCACGGCGAGAGGGGGAACGGCCGAGGCGGCTCCCCGACCCGGGCGTCGAAACGCCACCGACCCCAACGGACGGCGAACCCGGGCCGAAGCGGCGTCGGCGGCGACTCGTCCTCCCGGGCGGCCTTCGACCCGATCTCCAGCCACGGCCCTCCCACCCGCGCCTGGAGGCCGCCTGCCAGATCCAGCGACCCGCCGCCCGAACGGACCAGGGCGAGGATCCTCTGCACGTCCCGGGCGGCCAGGGGGTATTCGGCACCGGCCCTCGCAACCAGCTCCCGCACCGCCTCGGACGCCGCCGCGGGTCCGAGGGCCTTCACCACCCCGGCGGGCAGCCGCACCGACGACACCCCTTCGGTGAAGGGGAGGCGACGAAGCCGCTCCTCCCAAACCTGCACCTCGGCGCGCAGCAGCTCGGCGGTCCTGGCGAGGGTGCGGCGGGCACCGGGCGCGATCCGTGCCTCGATCACCGGGATCAGCTCGGCCCTGATCCGGTTCCGAAGATGGGACGGATCCTCGTTGGCGGGGTCGTCCACGAAGGGGAGGCCGAGCAGGGTCGCCAACTCCCGGATGGTGGAACGGGAGACACCGAGGAGGGGCCGGGCGAAGGGGTGGCGGCGGGCCGGGATTCCGGCGAGGCCACGAGGCCCCGACCCCCGGAGTAGATGGGCCAGCACCGTCTCGGCCTGATCGTCCCGGGTGTGCCCGGTGAGGACCCATTCTCCCGGGCGGCGACGCTCCTCCAGCGCCTGGTAGCGGGCGTGACGCATCCGTCCTTCCGGCGACGGTCCCGGCGCCACGTCGACGGCGACGGTGTCGAGTTCGATGCCGAGGCGGTCGGCGACCGCCTCGGCGGCGGCGGCGAGGCGGTCCGAGGCCGCCGAGCCGTGATGGACGTGCACCGCCCGTACCGGCGCCCCCGACTCGACCGCCGTCCACGCGCAGACAGCCGAGTCGGCACCTCCCGACAGCGCCACCACGAGGGGCCCTTCCGGGAGCTCGGCTCGCTCCCGCACGAGGGCGGCGAGCCGGTTCAGGCGACGCGCCGCAGCCATCGGGTCGGGTCTTCGATCTCGGCGAGGGTGGGCAGGGCCTCGGGTCCCTCCCATGCCCGGTCGAGGGAGGCCCACCCGCCCCGCCGCTCCACCGCCAGCACGAACCGCTCGCCCAGTTCGTACTGGCGGACCTTCAGCTCCAGGCCGGTCAGCCGCAGCAGAGCAGCGGTGCGAGGGTCGCGCCGGCGGGCCTTGAGCAGCCGGGACATCCGTTCCGACGTCCGCAGCACCCTCGACCCGATCCGGTCCATCACCACGTGGCCGTGGCCTTCCAGCAGCGACATGAGGGCCTGGACCCGGTCGAGGACGTCCCGCTGGCCGGGTGACGCCAACAGCCCCCAGATCCCCCGTTCGTCGACGACGGGCCGTCCCGCCTTCCGGGCGGCGACCATCTCGTCGACGACCCGTCTGAGACGACCCGGTTCGGGTCGAGCCTGGTCGACCAGTTCGGCGACGAGGGAGAGGAAGTATTCCCGTAGCCAGGGCACGCCGATGAACTGGGCACGGTGTGCCGCCTCGTGCAACGCGACCCAGAGGCGGAACTCGGACGGCCGGAACTGGTGGGCACGTTCCATGGCCAACAGGTTGCCACCGACGAAGGCGATCGAATCCCCCTCGTCGCCTCCGGGGAGGACGAGTTCGTACTGGCCGAGGACACGACGGGACAACAGCCCCAACACCGCACCGGTCTCGGCGGCGAGGAGCCTCCGGGCCAGCGCATGGGCAGCCCCGACGGCACCGCCCACCCGTTCGAGGCGTTCGGCGAGACGCCGCTCGGCAGGGGCGAGGAGCTCTGCGAACACCTCCAGGTTCCGGTCGACCCACTCCTGGCGGGTGACGACCAGCACCGCCGCCGCACCGGGGAGTTCCAGTCCGGTCTCGGCCGCCACCAGCTCGTTGGCCCGTTCGACGGCGACGGCGAGCTCGTCGGCGAGTTGGGAGACGTGGTACCCGAAAGCGAGGGGATAGGCTCCGGCCAGCCTACCGGCGACCCGCCCGGCGAGAGGGCGGGAGAGGACGTTCGTCACCTGACCAGCTTGTAGCGACCACGCACGACACGCACGAAGTACTGGACGACGGTACCGAACACGGTCACCAGGGCCAGGACGATGAGGAGGGGGACCAGATACCGGTAGGTCCATGGTTGGGTGGTCTCGGTCTTGGCAGGGGGCTGGACGACGACGGCCGGCTCCATCGGCGCCACCTCCGCGGTGGATCCGGCCTCGGCGGGCGGCGACTCCTGGGCGACGGCGGGGACCGCCCATCCGACGACGAGAACGAGGATCAGCAGCGGGGCGACGACACGTGAGCTTCGCATGGAGCCGAGAGGATACACGAGCCGGGAGGCGTCACCGGACAGACAGGTCGCCACGGTCCGAGAACGCCTCATCCGTCGATCTCGTATTCGGAGGAGAGGACGGCGCGTATCTTGGCGATGAACTCGGGAGGCACGTCTTCGCGGAGACGTTCCCGTACGACGAGCTTGAACCGATGTTCGAAGCTGAACACGTGCTCGCAGGGGGGACAGTCCGCGAGATGGGCTCTGATGCGATCGCTGCTCACCCGATCCAACTCCGAGTCCAGGTAGAGATAGAGATTGGCGAGCGCCTCGTCACATCGATCACTCATCGGCCACCTCGTCGGGCAGTAGCCCGCGTCGCTCTGCGAACTCGCACAACGCCTTCTGCAAAGCCTTTCTTCCCCGGTGCAGACGAGACATGACCGTCCCGATGGGGATGTCGAGGATCTCGGCGATCTCCTTGTAGGAGAACCCCTCCAGATCCGCCAACAGCACCGGGAGCCGGAAGATCTCCGGTAGGGATTCGACGGCCTTCTTCACGTCCGCCTCGACGAGGCCTTCGAGGACGGCGTCCTCGGCGCTTCGGGCGGACGCCGCCGAATGTTCCGAACCGATCCTCCGGTACAGGTACATGTCCTCGAGCTCGCCGAGGTCGACCTCGCTGGGGCGGCGGGCATCCCTTCGGTACTTGTTGATGAAGGTGTTGGTCAGGATCCGGTAGAGCCAGGCTTTCAGGTTGGTCCCCGCCTGGAAGGTGTGGTAGGCCCGATACGCCTTCAAGAACGTCTCCTGGACCAGGTCTTCGGCGTCGGCGGGGTTGCGCGTCATCCGCAGCGCCGCGGTGTAGAGCTGGGGCGCGTACTGGAGGGCGTCGCGCTCGAAATCGGCCTGGTCTGCCACGGTCAGGAAGGTAGCAGCACCCCACCGGCGATCCGGGCGGCGCCGCGGGCACTACGATGAAGGTCCCGCCGGAGTAGCTCAGTCGGCAGAGCGGCTCACTCGTAATGAGCAGGTCAGGGGTTCGATTCCCCTCTCCGGCTCCCCGGTCGTGTCGCGGCAGGTGCCGCGACACGACCCGCGTCAGTCCTCCGACGCCAGCTCGGCGAACAGTTCGGCCAAGAGCAGACGAGGCCGGAGGTTCAGCCCGAGGCCGCTCATCGCGTCGAGGACGAGCTGAGCGTTGCGGACCGCCCGGTCCGGGCTCACCGCCGCCAGCTCCTCGAACGGCACGTCCCGGTTGCGCACCACCCCGGCGAGCTGCAGAGCGGCCGCGTCGACGTACCACGAGGCGAGGATCTCGAGTCCGCCCGCCAGCAGCGTCTGACGGGCCCGGCGTCTGCTCCGCTCCCGCTGCTCCCGGGTCACCCGGTCTTCGTTGTCGGCTTCGACGTCTTCCAGCAGCGGGTCCAACTCGGCGAGCATCTCCTCCGCCAACATGAACGCCTCCCCGGGGGCGGGCGACAGCCGTGTGGGGACCGAAAGCCAGGCGTCCCGAAAACGTGCCGCCTCGGCGCTGTGGGTGAGGGCGAGGGCGAGCCCTGGCCGACCTCCGGCGATCCGGCCGATGTTCTCGGCGTGCCGACGGTCCAGCCCGAGCGACACCAGCGCCTCCACCAGCGAAGCCTCGTCGACCCGCCCGAAATGGACCGTCCGGCACCGGCTGGCGACCGTCGAAGGGAGGTCGTCTTCGGATTCGGCGACGAGGACGAAGACGGTGGAGCCGGTCGGTTCCTCCAACGTCTTCAACAGCGCGTTGGCGGCCTGGTCGGTCATCGTCCCCGCCTCTTCGAACAGGAACACCTTCCGGGAAGCTTCCACCGGACTGAGCACCGCCTGGGAGACCACGTTGCGTGCGTCTTCCACGCCGAGGGTCTGGCGGCCTCGAGGCTCGACGACGACGAGGTCGGGATGTGAGCCGTCGACGGCCCGGCGACAGGTCGCACAGGCCTCGGAGTGGATTCCCCCCTGGGGGCAGAGGAGGGCTGCGGCGAACCGGCGGGCGACCGTCGCCTTGCCGACCGAGGCGGCACCGACGAACAGGTATGCGCCGGCGGGTGCCGGGACTTCGTCGACCAGCAGGTCGAGGACCCGCTGATGGCCGATGACGTCCCTGAAGGCGTTCAGCCGCACCGTGCCTCCGCCAATGCGACGACCTGTTCGGCGAGCTCGTCGGGCCCGGCGTCGGCGTCGACCACCACCACACGGGAAGGCTCGGCTTCGGCGAGGCGGTGGTAGGCCTCGGCCACCCGCCGCTGAAACTCGAGGCCTTGGCCTCCGATCCGGTCGACGTCCCCCTGGCGGGCGAGTCCCCGCCCCGGGTCGACGTCGAGGACAACGACGAGGTCGGGCACGACCCCTCCCACCGCGTACTCGTTCACCTTTCGCACCGCTTCGACGCCGAGGCCCCGGGCGTCGCCCTGGTAGGCGAGGGACGAGTAGTAGGAACGGTCGGACACCACCCACGCCCCGCCTTCCAAGGCCGGTGCGACCACCTCGGCGACGAGCTGTGCCCGCTGGGCGGCGAACAGCATCGCCTCCGCCCACGGTGTCATCTCGTCGGCGTGGAGCAGCAACCGGCGGATCTCCTCCCCCAGCGGAGTTCCGCCCGGTTCCCGAACCTCGACCACGTCGAACCCCCGTTCCCGGAGCCGAGCGGCGACCGCCCTCCCCACCGTGGACTTCCCGGCGCCTTCGACGCCTTCCAACGCCACGTAGCAGCCTCTCACTCGGGCGGCCTCCTCGCCCCCCGGATCCAGGTGATCGCGTCGCTGGCGTCCCGCAGCGACTCGAGGGCCGCCTCGTCGATCGGTCCCGGACGGAACTGGGCACGCACGGCCCACAACGTAGCGAGACCGGACGACACGATCACCGCCCCACCGACCGTCATGACCGCCCGGATCCCCGACCCGAGCCGCCCCGAGACGAGACCGTCGAGGGCGGCGGCGCCGATCCCCGCCAGCCCGAAGGAGACCAGCAGCGCCGCCCGGGCGGAGGCGAACAGGGCGGCGAAGGTCCGGCCCCGGATCTCGTCGGTGACGACCGAATGCAGGTGGGTGAACCCGGTCACGTAGGCCACTCCGGTGCCGAGGCCGGCGAGGAACGTCCAGGCGGCCGCCCCGATCAGGCTCCCGGCGAGGGCGGTGGCGACGATGGCCGCCCCGGTGACGCTCAAACCGGCACCGAACCAGATCTCCCGGCGGGCGATGAACCTCCCGAACAGGGTGACCGCCCCCATCCCCACCCCCACGCCGATCCCCAGGGCGGTGACCAGCACCCCGTACCCGGTGTCCGACGCCCCGAGGACCTGCTCGGAGAAGGGCTGGCCAAGCACGAACAGCGCGCCGCCTCCGAACAGCCCGGCGGCCATCCCGACGACCATCCTCCGGACCGCCCCTGCCCGGGTGACCAGCCGGATCCCCTCCATGAGGTCACGGGCCGGTGCTCGCAGGTCGAGCCGGCCGGCGGCACGACGTTCGGTGGCGACGGCGACCTTGCGGATCGGGATGGTCAGCGTGATGAGACCGGAGACGAGGAACGTCACGGCGTCGAAGACGAAGGCCGTGGCGACCGCCGGCCCGAAGGTGCCGAACCGAGGGAACACGCTGGTCGCCACCTCGGCGATCCCGGCGTACACGGCCGAGCCGACCGGAGCGGTCCCGTACGCCGAGATCAGGTTCAGCCCGTTGGCGGCCATGAGCTGACGTCGAGGCACGAGGGTGGGGACCACCGCCTCCCGAGCCGGTTGGCGGAGGAGACTCAACACCTCGATCAGGAACGTGAGGGCGAACAGCTGACGGAAGTTCGTGACGAGGATGAGCGCCGCCACCAGGAACGCCCGACCGAAATCGGCGACGATCATCGTCTTCTTGCGGTCCCAACGGTCGGCGAGGACCCCGCCCACCACCCCGATGAGCAACCCGGGGAGGATGCGGGCGACGAGGGGGACGAGGATCGCCACGGACGCCGCCCGGCCGCCCCCGGAGATCTTCGCGGCGAGGGAGAACGTGGCGAAGAGGGTCACCCAGTCGCCCAGACTGGAGATGCTGTTCGCCCACCACAGGCGGGCGAAAGGCCCACGTCGGATCAGGTCGCGACCGGCGATCTCGTCGGGGGGGTTCATCCGTGCCAGGTTACCGACCGCCTTGCACTGTCACGGGACGCCCCGTAACTTGAACCGCCGTGGCCAGGGCACTCGTCATCGTGGAATCGCCGACCAAGGCGCGTACCATCGGTCGGTACCTCGACTCCGACGTCGTCGTCGAGTCGTCGATGGGCCATGTGCGCGACCTGCCGCGCAACGCCAAGGAGATCCCCGCGAAGTATCGCGGGGAGGAATGGGCGCGTCTCGGCGTCGACACCGAACACGACTTCGAGCCGCTCTACATCGTCCCCAAGGAACGGCGGGACGTCGTCAAGAAGCTGAAGAAGGCCCTCGAACAGGCCGAGGTGCTCTACCTGGCCACCGACGAGGATCGCGAAGGCGAATCCATCGCATGGCACCTCACCGAGGTGTTGAAGCCGAAGGTGCCGGTGCGACGCATGGTGTTCCACGAGATCACCCCCACGGCGATCCGGGAGGCGTTCGAACACCCCCGCGAGCTCGACCAGCGGCTGGTGGAAGCCCAAGAGGCCCGCCGAATCCTCGACCGTCTGTACGGATACGAGGTCTCGCCGCTGTTGTGGCGGAAAGTGCAGCAAGGTCTCTCCGCCGGCCGTGTGCAGAGCGTGGCCGTCCGGATCGTCGTCGAACGGGAACGCGAACGCATGCGGTTCCGTCCCGCCTCGTATTGGGACGTGGAAGGGACCTTCGTGGCGGAAGGGGAGGCCTCCACCCCCTTCGACGCCACCCTCGTGGCCGTCGACGGTCGGAAGGTGGCGACCGGAAAGGACTTCGACGCCCGTGGGCAGCTCACCACCGACGCCGTCGTACTCGACGAAGCGGCGGCACGGTCCCTCGCCGAAGCCCTCGGTGACGCCACCTTCGGCGTCCGGTCCGTCGACCGCAAACCCTATCGTCGCTCCCCCTACCCACCGTTCCGTACCTCCACCCTCCAGCAGGAGGCCGGCCGCAAACTCCGGTTCTCGTCGTCCCGGACCATGTCGGTCGCCCAGCGACTGTACGAGAACGGCTACATCACCTACATGCGCACCGACTCCACCACCCTCTCCGAGGCCGCCGTCGGGGCCGCCCGTGGGGAGATCGAACGCCTCTACGGGTCCGAATACCTGCCCGCCAAGCCGAGGACCTACGCCTCCAAGGTGAAGAACGCCCAGGAGGCCCACGAGGCGATCCGCCCGGCCGGGGAGACCTGGAAGACCCCCCAGCAGGTGGCGAAGGAGGTCGGCTCCGACGAAGCCCAGCTCTACGAGCTCATCTGGAAGCGGACGATCGCCTCTCAGATGACCGACGCCGTCGGTGAGACGGTGACGGTCCGGCTGGGCGCGTCGACCGGCGACGGGAAGGACGCGACGTTCGCCACGTCGGGCCGGGTCATCACCCACCCGGGTTTCCTCCGGGCCTACGTGGAAGGCTCCGACGACCCCGAAGCCGAACTCGACGACCAGGAACGTCGCCTCCCGCCCCTCACCGAAGGCTCCACCCTGACCGCCGAGGAGCTTCGGCCGGTCGGCCATCAGACCAAACCACCGCCCCGCTACACCGAAGCCTCCCTGGTGCGCCGGCTGGAGGAGCTGGGCGTCGGACGCCCCTCCACCTACGCGTCGATCATGTCCACCATCCAGGACCGGGGGTACGTCTGGAAGAAGGGTTCGGCGCTGGTGCCCACCTTCACCGCCTTCGCGGTGGTGACGCTGCTGGAGAAGCATTTCCCCCATCTGGTCGACTACGCCTTCACCGCCCGGATGGAAGACGACCTCGACCGGATCGCCGCCGGCGACGAAGACCCGGTCCCGTGGCTCACCCGCTTCTACTTCGGGGCCCAGGGCCTGCATGAGACGATCGCCCGCAAGCTCGAAGAGATCGACGCCCGTGAGATCAACTCGATCCCGATCGGGACGGACCCCGACGGCCGGGAGATCGTCGTGCGGGTGGGCCGGTACGGGCCGTATCTGCAACGGGGCGACGAACGGGCCGGAATCCCCGACCGGCTGCCTCCCGACGAGCTCACCGTCGACAAGGCGATCGAGCTCCTCGAAGCCCAGAGCAGAGGACCGAAGATCCTCGGCACCGACCCGGAGACGGGTGAGGTGGTGACCCTCCGTGAAGGGCGGTTCGGCCCGTACGTGCAACTCGGCGAACAGGAGGAAGGCCGAAAGGAGAAACCGAGACGGGCGTCCCTGCTGAAGACGATGGACCCCGACTCGGTCACCCTCGACGACGCCCTCCGGCTCCTCTCCCTGCCCCGGGTGGTGGGCACCGACCCCGAGACGGGCGAAGAGGTCCTCGCCCTCAACGGACGGTACGGACCGTACATCCAGCGGGGCTCGGATCGGCGGTCCCTCGAATCCGAGGACCAGCTCTTCACCATCACCCTCGACGAAGCCCTGGCGCTGCTTCGTGAACCTCCCCGCCGTCGGGGTTCCCGACGCAGCGGACGCCTGCGTGAGCTGGGCAAGGACCCGAAGACGCAGAAGACGATCACGCTCCGGTCCGGCAGATACGGGCCCTACGTCACCGACGGGGAGGTCAACGCCTCCCTCCGCAAAGGCGACAGTCCCGACTCGATCACCCTGGAACGGGCCCTCGAGCTCCTCGAGGCCCGCCGTGCACGCCTCGCCGAGAAGTAGCCGAGCTCTCCCGCCGGTGCGGACGCAGGCGGCACCGGTCAGCCGTCCAGCTTCGTCACGAAACGTTCGACCCGGTCGGTGACCTCTCCGAGGATCTCCAAGCTGCGCCGCGGATCTGTGGGGACCTCCAAGGCGTGGTCGGCGCCGGTGACCTGGAGGACGTCGGCCCGGTGGAGCCGGACGGCGGCGGCGCGATCCCAGCTCGGATCGTCCACCGACCCGACGATGAGGGTGGGTGCGGTGATCCGTTGCAGGGCCTGGGCGACGTCGGCGTTCCCCAACAGGGGGGTGAGCCAGACCCCGGGGATCTGATGTTCGGCGGCCAGCGGCGCCGCCAGCGACGAGATCGACTTGGCGACGACGGCCACCCGGTCGGCCTGCGCCGCCTCCCGGGCCGCCTGCAGGCGCTCGACCGCCCATCGGGACGGGTCCTCACCGCCGCCGTAGGAGTCGTGGACTTCGACGACGGTCCAGCCGTGGGCCTGGAACACCTTCCGAGCGAACCACAGGAGCGGCGCGGTCGGGGGGTAGGCCGCCCCCGGCAGGATCAGGGCGGCCCGGTCGGGTTCGCCGGCGAACCGCCGTCCCGGACAGACCCCCAGGTCGAGATCCTCGAACGGCATGGCGTTACGCTACCGCGCCCGGCAGGTCTCAGAGCACCGTGGCGGCCATCTCGGCGAGGGGGCTGCGAACCGACCGCTCCAGGATGACGTGGCCGAACAGCGGCGACCCTTTGAACTTCTCGATGAGCGCCGCCATCCCCCCGTACGGGGAGATGTAGGGGTTGTCGACCTGGCTGAGGTCTCCACAGAACACCAGTTTCGAGCCTTGGGCCATCCGGGTGAGGATCACCTTCAGCGTCGAGAGCTCCAGGTTCTGCGCCTCGTCGATGATGACGAACTCCCCGGTGATGGAACGGCCCCGCAGGTAGGTGACGGCGGCGAGTTCCAGCTCACCGGTCCGGGACAGCTCTTCGACGGCGTCGCGGGCGCCGTCTGCACCGGCGTCGGCGAACAGGGCGTAGAGGTTGTCGTGGACGGCGGCCATCCACGGGGCCAGCTTCTCGGACAGGTCCCCGGGGAGGTAGCCGAGCTCTTGTCGTCCGACGGCGACCAGCGGCCGGTACACCGACACCCTCCGATAGCGACGCCGTTCGAGGACCTGTTCCAGGGCCGCAGCCAACGCGAGGAACGTCTTTCCCGAGCCCGCCATCCCCATCAGGGACACGGCGGGGATGTCCGGGTCGAGGAGATGGTGCAAGGCCACCGCCTGGCGCAGATTCTTCGGTTCGACACCGAACGCTCGGGGTGATCCGTGGACCCGCTGGACCACGACCCGTGGATGGGTCTCGATCACACGGGCGACGGCGGACCGGGACACGCCGCTGCGCAGCACGACGAACTCGTTGACATGGGCGACGAGGTCGGGGACCTCCAGCTTGTCTTCGGCGAACAGCCTGTCGATCAGGGCGCCGTCGACGGACAATTCGACGATCCCGGCCCACACCTCGTCCACGTCGGCGGTGTCGGCGCGGTAGTCCTGCACCTCGACGCCGAGCTGGGCGGCTTTGATCCGCAGGGCGGCGTCCTTGGTGACGAGCACCGGGTCCACCCCTCCGTCGGCGAGGTCGAGGCAGACGGCGAGGAGACGATGGTCGGAGGTGGAAGGGTCGAAGGCCTTGGGGAGCCGGTGGGAGGCGACGCCGTTGACCTCGATCCGCAGCGTCCCGCCTCCGGGAAGCTCGACCGGTTCTCGGAGGCCGCCGGGCCGGGAAGCGCCGAGCCGTTCCAGGAGGCGGATCGCCGCCCGAGCGTTGGCGCCCACCTCGTCCATCCTCGTCTTGTGGCGGTCGAGCTCTTCGACGACGACGAGGGGCAGTACCAGATGGTGCTCGTCGAACCGCAGGAGGGAATGGGGGTCGGCCAGCAGGACGCAGGTGTCGAGGAGGTAGGTGCGGGTCACGGAGCTCGGACCTTCGGGGCCATCGACCGCTAGCTTCGCCGTCGAAGCCGGCCGATCCAAGGATCTCCGGTCTCGGCCCGACCTCTCGGGCCGGACACGGCGGCCCGTCGCCCCGGATCCCGGACGTCACTCGAGATGGGGAGCCAGGGAGTAGTCCGCCAACATCGGACCTTCGGGTGTCAGGGCGACGTGGGTGACGCCGGTGTTGTCGACCGTCGCCAGGGCCGCGTTGATCTCGGGACCCCGGCCCATGATGGCGGCGACGAGGGCCCGGATGGCGGCACCGTGGGAGACGACGACGGTGCGTTCGGACGGGTCGGGGTCGAACTCGGCGAGGAACCGCCGCATCCGTTCGACGACGTCGGTGAAGCGTTCACCGGTCCTGCCCCGGGGAAGGTCCTCTCCCTCTCGGTAGATGCGGTGAGCCCACGGATCTTCGCTGTCCAGCACCTCCTGGTACAGCACGCCTTCCCACTCCCCGAAGCCCATCTCGACGAGGAGGGGGTGGGAGGTGGGGGGCCGCCCGTCGGCCAGGGCGAGGGCCGTGTCGGCCGCTCGGGCGAGCGGGGAGGTCCACACCCGGTCGACCGGCCCGTACCACGCCGCCAGACGTCGGGCCTGTTCCCGACCTTCGGCGTCGAGACCGGCACCGCTCTGGCCCTGGATGCGGCGCTCCTTGTTGGCGGCGGTGACGCCGTGACGTACGAACGCGACGACGGGGACGCCGTCTCGGCGCATCGACGTCACCCAGCGGGTCTCCCGGCCCAGATGGGTGGCGTCGTTGAAGCGCCGAAGCCGGAACGCGTCCGGTTCGCCGACGAGGAGGGTGACGGCCGTGTTCTCGACGATCGGGTATCCCCGCCGTCCCGAGGGTCGACCCAGCAGCCGTCCCACGATGGCGTCGATGACCCCGCCGTGGGTGACGACCGCCGCCTTGGCGTCTCCGAGCCGTTCGGCGAGACGCCCCAGACTGTCGGTGATCCGCTCTTCGAACTCCGCCGGTGACTCTCCGCTCCCCCCGAGACGGAGCTGCTCGCCGGCACGCAGCGCGGCGAGGAGATCGCCTGCTTCCCGCTGCACCTCGTCGAAGGTCTTGCCTTCCCATCGGCCGAGGTCGATCTCCCGCCATGACGGGTCCAGCTCGACGTGGCCTCCCAGGGCCCGGGCCGTGTCGGCGGCCCGGTCGAGGTCGGACGCAACCACCAGGTCGAAGGCGTCCGGCCCGAAACGCCGCCCGAGCGCCAGGCTCTGGCGGCGGCCCTCGTCGGTGAGGGGGCTGTTCCCCTGGCCTTGCCACCGGGCCTCGACGTTGGCGGTGGATTCGCCGTGTCGGATGAGGACGATCTCCATCGCCGACGAGGCTAGAGACGAATCGGCACCACCCCGAATCGGGCCGGTGCCGCACCGTGTCGGCACCGTCCGGCCTCGGCGGGGGAATGCGGGCCGTCTCCGTCCGGTTGGACGGTGGGTAGATGAGCGAGGCCCCGACGATCGACTACGACGACGCCGCCCGGATCGCCTTCGACGCCACGTCACCGGCGAACCGGGGAGGCCTCCGGGTAGGCCTCGAAGTCGAATACCTCCCCGTGGTGGTGGACGACGACGGTCTCCCCGCCGGTCGAGCGGACCTCCCCACCCTCCTCCACGTCCTCGACGGGTTGGGAACGCCCACCACCGTCGCCGGCAACCCCGCCCTCGACCTCGGTCGGCTCGGCGTGGTGACCTTCGAGCCGGGCGGACAGATCGAACATGCGGGTCCACCGCTCCCCCCGGGCCGGGCCTTGGAGGTGGCCGCCGTCGTCGAATCCGCGGTGGCGGAACGTCTGGCGGCGGCCGGGATGGCGCCACTGTCGCTGGGGTGGGACCCGTGGCACGATCCCGAGACGGTCGGCCAGCAGCTCCCCGGTGACCGCTACCGGGCGATGGACCGTTACTTCCGGCGCCGAGGAGACCTCGGACCCCACATGATGCGCAACACCTGTGCCCTCCAGGTCAACGTCGACACCACCTTGGACCGCTGGAACACGGCCTGTGTCATCGCTCCTCTGCTCACCGCCACCTTCGCCACCGCACCAGACGCCCACGCCGGTTCCCGCCGGGCGTCGATCTGGCAGCGGCTCGACCCGACGAGAACGGGGGTGCCGTCGCCGGATCGGGACCCCGCCGACGCCCTGTTCGACCTGGCCCTCACGGCCGACGTCCTCCTCGTTCGTCGTCCCGGCGGCAGCATCCCGGGGGTGCCGGGCTGGACCTTCGCCGACTGGATCGACCGGGGCCATCCGGTCTACGGGCGTCCCGACGAAGCCGACTTCGCCTACCACCTCACCACCCTGTTCCCCGAGGTGCGTCCCCGCCGGGGATGGCTGGAGCTCCGGGGGATCGACGCCCTCCCCGCCCGAAGCCGGGAGGCAGCCGTCGTCCTGGTCACCGGGGCACTCTACGATGGGCGGGCCGTCGACGAGATCCGGGAGATCATGTCCCCCCACCTCCATGACCTGCCCGACCTGTGGAGGGACGCCGCCCGGGCCGGTCTGACACATCCGACCGTCGGTTCGCTGGCCGACGCCGTGTGGGCGGCGGCTCTGGACGGTGCCCGCAGGTCGGGACTGTTCGACGAGCCTCACCTCGCCTCCGCCGAGGAGTACCTCGACCGCTGGGTGACAACCCGCCAGGCGCCCGGCCGGTGGCTCGCCGAACGCACCCCGGAGGAGGTCGTCGCCTGGGCGTCGGCGACGGCGACGGTGACGGCATGACCGACCGGGTCGAAGTCCGGCGCCGTCGCCTTCGTGCGGACCTGGAGACGGTCCGCCGTCGAACGGTCGGCCTGGTGGATCCCCTCGACGACGACGACCTGACCCGGCAGTTCGACCGGATCATGAGCCCCGTCGTGTGGGATGTCGGCCATGTCGGCAACTTCGAGGAGCTGTGGCTGCTTCGGACGGTCGCCGGGCGGCCGCCCCACGACCCACGGCTCGACGTCGTCTACAACCCCTTCGAGAACCCGCGCTGGTGCCGAGGCGACCTCGACATCCTGGGACCGCGGGAAGCCGAGGACTATCTCCGGGAGGTCCGCGGTGACGCCTTTGCGATCCTCGACGGTGCCGATCTGACATCCGACGATCCGCTCCTCCGGGACGGATACGTCTTCGAGATGGTGGCCCAACACGAAGCCCAGCACCAGGAGACGGTGCTCCAAGCCCTCGACCTGCGCACCGACCTCGCGCCGTACCCTCCCGCCCGCCGTCGGATGGTCCCCGATGCCCCGCCGGTGGACGACACCGAACGGGTGCTCATCCCCGAAGGCCCCTTCACGTTGGGGACCGACGACCGCCGCCGCGCCTACGACAACGAACGTCCCGCCCACACCGTCCACCTCCCGACCTTCGCCATCGACCGGTTCCCGGTGACGGCCCGGCGCTACGCCGAGTTCGTCGCCGCCGGCGGATACCGCCGCCCCGACCTGTGGTCCGATGCGGGTCGCTCCTGGCTGGAGGAGACCGGCCACGAAGCCCCCCAAGGTTGGATCCCCGACGTCGGTGGCGGGTGGCTGGTCCGCCGGTTCGGCCACGTCGTCCCCCTCGACCCGGCCGAGCCGGTCCAGCATGTGTGCTTCTACGAGGCCGAGGCGTTCTGCCGGTGGGCCGGCGGCAGGCTCCCCACCGAAGCCGAATGGGAGAAGGCGGCCCGGTGGGATCCCCGGTCTGGTCGATCGCACCGCTACCCGTGGGGTGAGGTCGAACCCACCCCCCGCCACGCCAACCTGAACCACGTCGGATGGGGCCCGGCGCCGGTGGGGAGTTTCCCGGCGGGGGCGTCACCGACGGGCGTCGAGCAGATGGTGGGGGACGTCTACGAATGGACCTCCAGCTTCTTCCGACCGTATCCCGGGTATGCGACGTTCCCCTACCCCGAGTACTCCGAGGTCTTCTTCGGCGACGAGTACCGGGTGCTCAGGGGGGCGTCGTGGGCGACCAGCGACCTCGTCGCCCGTGCCACCTTCCGAAACTGGGACTATCCGATCCGTCGGCAGATCTTCGCCGGGTTCAGGGTCGTGTGGGAGCCGACCTGATGTGCCGGATCGCAGCGTACGTGGGCCCGGGTCGGCCCCTCGCCGACCTCGTGTACACCCCACCCCATTCCCTCTCCCATCAGGCGTTTCGGCCCCGAGAGCTGGTCCACGGCCACGTGAACGTCGACGGGACCGGGGTGGCATGGTGGCCGACGCCCGACACCGAACCGCTCCGTTACGTGACCGCTGCCACCCCGTGGGCCGACCCCAACCTCTCGGATCTGTCCCGGCGACTCACCGGCACGACGACCCTCGGTGCCGTCCGGTCCGCCACCCCCGGTGTCGGCTTCGGCACCGACCACGTCGCCCCCTTCGTCGTCGACGGCGTCGCCTTCGCCCACAACGGCTGGTTCCAGGGTCTGGCGGGGCCGGTCGGACGGGCCCTGGTGGCCGACCTGCCCGACCCCCTCCTCGAACATCTCCGGGTGTGGAACGACTCCCGGCTGCTGTTCCTCACCGTCCTCGCCGGGCTACGCGACGGGTTGGACCTGGCGAAGGCGACGGCCCGAGGGGTGGGACGGGTCGCCGACCTCTGCGCCCGGCACGGGCTCGTGACGTCCCTGACGGTGGTCGCCACCGACGGCGGCCGCCTGGTCGCCACCCGTGCCGCCTTCGGGGAACGGGTGAACTCTCTCTACGTCCTCGTCGACGACGACGCCGTATGGATGGCGTCGGAGCCCCTCGACGAACGACGGTGGGAACCGGTACCTGCAGGCTCCCTGGTTCAGGCCCGACCCGGCGCCGTGGACGTGGAGACCCTCGACGGGCTCGAAGGGATCGCCGAGTGAGAACCACCGGAGACGCTCCCGTCACCGTTCGCCGTCTCTCCGCCCCGAACGACTTCCGAGCGCAGCTCGCCGCCGACGTCGCCGCCGGGATGCGAGCGACCCCCAAGCAGATCCCGTCCCGGTACTTCTACGACGCGGTCGGTTCGGCCCTGTTCGAGGAGATCACCCGCCTCCCCGAGTACTACCTGACCCGGGCCGAGACGGAGATCCTCACCGACCGGGCATCCGAGATCATGCGGTTGGTCGAACCGGACGAGCTGGTCGAGCTCGGTTCGGGGTCGTCCACCAAGACCCGCCTGCTCATCGAGGCGATGCGAGCCACCGGGGGCCGCCGGTACGTGCCCATCGACATCTCCGAGGCGGCACTCCGGGAGGCGGCCGTGGCCTTGTGCAGCGACTACCCGTGGCTGGAGGTGGAGGGGCTGGTCGGTGACTTCCACACCGACCTCCGTCTCCTCCGGCGCCGAGGGCGGCGACTGCTCGCCTTCCTCGGTTCGACGATCGGCAACTACCCGCCGGCGGGACGGGCCGAGCTGTTCACGACGATCGCCGCGGCCCTCGACGACGGCGACGCGCTGCTCCTCGGCGTGGACCTCGTCAAAGACGTCCCGACGATGGTCGCCGCCTACGACGACACGGCCGGTGTGACGGCTCGGTTCACGAAGAACGTGCTCGACGTCGTCAACCGTGAGCTCAACGCCGACTTCCCCACCGACGAGTTCACCCACGTTCCCCGCTGGAACGCCGAGGAGTCACGGATGGAGGCGTGGCTGCGCGCCGACCGGGACATGGACGTGCACATCCGGGCCCTCGACATGACGGTGCCGATCGCCGCCGGGGAGGAGATCCACACCGAGGTGTCCTGCAAGTTCACCCGGGAGGGGATCACGGCGGAGCTGGGCGCGGTCGGCCTGGGCCCGGTGGCCTGGTACACCGACCGCGCCGAACGGTTCGGGCTGGTGGTGGCCCGTCCCCGCTGACCTCCGGACCGAGACGGGTCGGTCCCGGCTCAGATGAACGCCGAGGCGAAGATCAGCGAGACGATCGTCATCACCTTGATGACGATGTTCATCGCCGGACCCGAGGTGTCCTTGAACGGGTCCCCGACGGTGTCGCCGATCACCGCCGCCTTGTGGGGATCCGATCCTTTCCCTCCGAAGGCGCCGGCCTCGATGAACTTCTTGGCGTTGTCCCAGGCGCCGCCGGCGTTCGCCATGAAGATGGCGAGGAGGAAGCCCGTCACCAGGGCGCCGGCGAGGAAACCGCCGAGGGCTTCGACGTCGGTGAATCCGATGATGAGCGGCAGCACCACCGCGAGCGCCCCGGGGACGATCATCTCCCGCAGCGCGGCGGCGGTGGCGATGTCGACACAGGTCGTGTAGTCGGCCCTCACCCCTTCTTTGCCTTCCCGCAGGCCCGGGATCTCCCGGAACTGGCGCCGGACCTCTTCGATCATCTTGTTGGCGGCCCGGCCGACGGCGTTCATCGTCATCGCCGCGAACAGGAACGGGAACATCGCCCCGAGGAACAGCCCGACGGTGGTCGGCGCCCGGGTGAGGTCGATCCGGTCGAGGCCGACGGCTTGGGTGAAGGCAGCGAAGAGCGCCAGGGCGGTGACGGCAGCCGATGCGATGGCGAAGCCTTTGGCGACCGCCGCGGTCGTGTTGCCGAGCGAGTCGAGGGCGTCGGTCGCCTCCCGCACCTCCGGGTCCAGTCCGGCCATCTCGGCGATCCCGCCGGCGTTGTCGGCGATCGGCCCGTACGCGTCCACCGAGATGGTGATCCCCAGGGTGGCGAGCACGCCGATGGCGGCGATGGCGACCCCGTAGATCCCACCTCCGTTCCCCAGGCCCCATTCGCCGGCGAAGAACGCGCCGAGGATGCCCAAGGCGACGACGATCACGCTGAACGCAGCCGACCGCATCCCTTCGGCGATCCCGGAGATGATGACGGTGGCCGGTCCGGTCTGGGCTTGACGTGCGATCTCTTTGACGACCTTGAAATGGTCGGAGGTGAACCATTCGGAGATGCGCCCGACCGCCAGCCCGACGACGAGGCCGATCGCCACCGCCAGGAACACCCCGACCGGGTTGTCGGCTTTGCCGCCGAAGATCCAGTACGACAGGCCGAGGACCCCGGCCGCGGTGAGGATGGCCGACGAGTAGGTGCCCCGGTTGAGGGCCGCGGCCAGGTTGTCGCCGGCGGGACGGACGAGGAACGAACCGATGATCGACGCCAGCATCCCGAGGGCTCCCACCGCCAGGGGGAAGATGATCGCCTCGGCCTGGAATCCTTTTCCGGCGAAGGCGATCGCGGCGAAGGCGATGGGAGCGACCAGGGCGCCCACGTAGGATTCGAACAGGTCGGCGCCCATGCCGGCGACGTCGCCGACGTTGTCCCCGACGTTGTCGGCGATCACCGCCGGGTTGCGGGGGTCGTCTTCGGGGATGCCGGCCTCCACCTTTCCGACCAGGTCGGCGCCGACGTCGGCGGCCTTCGTGTAGATGCCTCCGCCGACACGGGCGAACAGGGCGATCGACGAGCCCCCCAGTCCGATGGCCGTGATGATGTCCGCCCAGTCGTCGAGCCCCAGGATGTTGTTGAAGAGGATGAACCCGAGGGCCACCCCGGCCAGCCCGAACCCGGCCACGGTGAAGCCCATCACGCCTCCACCCCGAAACGCCAAGGGGAGGGCCTTGGCGACGCCGCCGATGCGGGCCGCTTCGGTGGTGCGGGCGTTGGCGGCGGTGGCGATCCGCATCCCGACGTAGCCGGCGCCACCCGACAAGAGCGCCCCGAACACGTAGGCGACCGCACCCCAGGGACGACCCCAGTCGAGGAGGGCGGCGATGAGGACCGCCATCACCACGACGAATACCGCCACCCACGAGTACTCCCGCCGGAGGAACGCCATGGCCCCTTCACGGATGGCATTCGAGATCTCCACCATCTTCTCGTTGCCCTGGGACATGGACAGCACCGACCGGGCGAAGTAGATCGCCAGGGCCAGGGCGGCGAGTCCGGCTACGAGCGCGGCGTACAAGAACAGGTCGTTCATCGCGGATTCTCTCCCGGGACGCGGAAAACCGTGCCGGAGTATAGGAACCGACGACCGAGCCTCGGTCGCGGCTTGGCACCGCGGCGGGTCCGCCCGTAGCGTCCGTCCCGCCATGGGTTTTCGTCGTCTCGTCGTCCTCGGACTGATCGTCGCCGCCTGTTCGACGTCAACGGTCGGCGGATCCACCACGACGACCACCTCCGCCACCACCACCTCGACGACGTTCCCGACGACATCGACCTCCCATCCGACGACCACCCTCCCCGCGTTCTCCCTCGACCTCCCTGACGCTCCCGCCGCCCTCGTCGACGCCGTCGCCGCCCTCTACCGCTACGCGTACGGGTTCCCGGTCGCCCCACCGGATGTGCCTTCCGACCTGGTGCCCGACCCCCGCACCCTTCGGCCTGTCGAACTCGCCGGCGAAGCGGGGGTGGCGTCGTTCCGGGGTTCGTCGGTGGCGGTCGTGCGGATCGGCGAGGACGTCTGGGCGGCGGTGGGCGACGGGTCGGGCTGGCGGATCGTCGGCGGTTCGGCACCTTCCGTCGGTCTCGACCCGTGGTGGGGCGGAACGCCCCGCGTGGTGGCGATCATCGGTTCGGATGCCCGCCCCGGCGAGAACCGAGACCGGGCCCGCGCCGACAGTCTCCATCTGGTCGCCGTCGACGGTGCCGGCCGGGGAGCGGTCGTCGGCATCCCCCGGGACGCCTACACCGACATCCCTGGGAGGTCCCGCAACCGGGTGAACGCCTCCCTCGCCCTGGGCGGGCCCGATCTGGCCTCCGACACCCTCGAACATCTGACCGGTCTGGACCTCGACGGCTACGTCGTCACCGGCTTCGAAGGGTTCACCGAGCTGGTCGGCATCCTGGGCGGAGTGGAGGTCGACGTCCCCTTCGACATCGCCGATCGCGCAGCCCAGGCGTACCTCGAAGCGGGAAGACAGGTCCTCGACGGCGCCCAGGCCCTCGCCTTCGCCCGAGCCCGCAAGACCATCCCCGGCGGGGACTTCACCCGTCAGGCCCACGGGGGGCTGATCATCAAGGGGGCGGTGGCGGTGTTGAAGCTGCGGGGGCCCCTCGCCCTGCCCGGGATCCTGGAGGCGAGCGAACCGTGGATCACCACCGACTTGTCGGCCGAGGAGCTCCTGACCTTCGCCCTCGAAGCGATCGGCCTCGACCTCGGTGAGGTCCCCAACGTGGTGGTGCCGGGACGGGGCGTCCGGATCGACGGTCGGGACGTGGTGCAGCTCACCGACGACGCCGCGGCCATCTTCGCCGACCTGGCCGACGGCGCCCTGGAGCCGACAGAGGGTTGACCCCCCGGCGTCATCTAGCCCCTCGGCAGGGGTGCTGGGGGGTCGAAGGGAGAACGAACCATGAAACGGTGGGGCATCGTCGCCGTCCGGGACACCTCGCCCGCCTTCATCCAGATCCTCGTCACCCGACCCGGGCTGGTGGTGAGCGTCGTCGCCGAGAAGAACCCCTACGGTGGCGCAGCGGGCCCCGACATCGACCGGGCCACCGCCATCTCCCTCGCCGACGCGACCCTGACCGCACTGGGGGCGTAGACCGGCGACGAACAATCCGAAGCTCCACGACGGCCGTCGGATCACACCAGGTCGGCGACCCCACAGGCTGCGGCGAACCCGCCGTCGGTGGTGACGATACGCACCTCGAGCAGACAGGCCGGCTCGACGTAGAAGGCGTCGACCAACCGGAGGTCGTGACGGCGTTGCCACGCCCCGGAGACGAGCTCGGCAAGACTGTGTCGTTCGATAGGAGCACCAGCGAGACGGTCGATCCGCGCCTCCGTCTCATCGGCGACGATGTGACCCGCTCGGTTCAGTCGGCCGAGCGCCGAGAGGACTTCGGCGTCGAAATGAGCAGGGGCGTGAAGTTCGTGCGCTCGTAGCCGCTCGGCCACGGCCGCGGCCACCGGCGAACCGACGAGAAGGTCGACCATCGCCGAAGCGTCGATGACCACACCGTCAGGCACGGCCGTGTTCGAACTCGTCCTTTGCGCCGGCGGCGGCGTGCACCACATCGGCATGGGACGCTCCCGTGGGACATAGCCGAGACACATCGTCGAGCCAACGGTCGGTACGAGTGGCGGCGAGAACGGCGTGGAGCGCCTCTCGAGTCACCTTCGAGATGTTCAATCCTGCCGCCTTCGCCTCTTCGGCGAGTTCATCGGGGAGGTACACATTGACTCGTGCCATGCGCATAGAATGCACACATCGACTCCGGACCTCCGCGGTCGCGCGTGCATACGGACGGACCCTCGGGGCGGTGGACTCGTCCGCCGTCGTCCGGGCGACTAACCGGTGCCTCTACGACGTCGGCCGCCGGATGCAGAGGCGGCCCGCGGGTATCGGACCCGAAAGCTCCTTCTCAATGGTTCTGAATGCCTCGACGCCGGCCAGGACCGGCTACTGCTGGGAGTACGGGTCGTCGACCCCTTCGACGAGGCCCTCGGAGTTCCGCTGGGGAGAGAACCCCTCCGGAACGTCTACCTCACCACCGACACCGCCGTGGGCTTGGCCACGTCCATCGTCGGCTCCCCCGAGGCGACGCCTCTGAAGGCACCGTCGAACGCGATGTCAACCCCGGCGGGAGCAGCACCTCGCTC
>Ga0256830_1000485_pt1 | contig 31685 bp, 32 predicted proteins | sample 128326metaG_FD_190537 | JGI IMG/M metagenome (GOLD analysis project Ga0256830, IMG submission 190537) | Hydrothermal vent microbial communities from Lau Basin, Pacific Ocean - 128-326 | ecosystem: Environmental > Aquatic > Marine > Hydrothermal vents | place: Pacific Ocean: Lau Basin | collected... | reverse complement strand
CGCTTCTCGAGGTGGGAGGGGTGATGATAATAAACCCCGGAAGCCCAACCACGCCAAGGCGCTCCTTGCCAAGCGTTGCGATAGCCGAGTTCGGCGAGGAGCTTGAGGTTGAGGTGGTGAGGGTTTAACGATCTTATTTTCCCTATTTTGTAGAAAAGTTTAATTGCCAAGAGACTAAGTTAATAAAAATGGTAGAGACTATAAAATTTCTTAACGCTAAACAGATATTTGAAAGCATTGATGAAACGCTATCAACGCTAAAAATAGAGTGTATGTGGCAGTTGCTTTTGTGGGAAAAAAAGGCATGAATTTTTTGGAGAATATACAGAATGTGAAAGACGTAAAAATGATAATAAATTTTAGTGAAAGTAGCGTTAAAAATGGGCTCACAAATCCGGGATTTGTTGTTAAATTTAAAGAAAATAAAGACATGGGAAAAGTACGGAACTGTGAAAAATTGCATGCAAAAATGTATGTATTCGATGATACTGCATTGATCTGTAGCGCAAATCTTTCTCTGCATGCAGAAACTGAAAATATAGAGGCTGGTGTTTTAATTAATAAGAAAGAAATTGTTGATGAAATTGTTAATTTTTTTGAATTATTGTGGGAAAATTCTGAAGAGATAAATCATGGTATTTTTCTTGATAGACTGAAAATATGGAATAAATACGGTAATAAAAGAGCAATACAAATGAAGCCAGCAAATATGGATATAAAAAGAAGAATTAAACCATGGAAAAGTTATGTTCCCCCAACTTTGAAAATAAAGCTTAAGGATCTTCTCTACATTAAAGATAAAGAATATTTTTACATCATGCATTTAAGTTATAATGGAGATATGAAGGAGGAACTCTGGGATTATGCCAAAGATAACAATATCATAGGACTTTCCCACCAGGAAGTAGACGATTGGGCAACAGAAAGAGAATTCATAATTAATGAAAAACGCTTGAACAGAGGATGGATTAATCAGTTTAATATGTTTTGTTATGACATGAATAATGGAGACATCGTGCTAATATTAGATGGTGAAAAATATCTACTTGGGATAGCGGAAATTGATAGTGAATGTAAAGTAAATGAAAATATTAGAGATGAATTTTTTGATCATGTCCGGAAAGTTAAATGGATTGAAAAACTTGAGTATGACGAACGTCGTAAGTTACCTGTACAGGTAGGGTTCAAAAATACATTGAATAAAGTAAAACCTGGAAATATTAGATGGGAAAAACTTAAAAATCTTACTATTTCAGCTAACTTTGACACATAATTTATGCATGGTTTTATCTATCATCCCATCTCAACCTCAGCCCGCTCCGCTATCCTGCGCATAATCGCCTCGTGGAGCTCGAGCAGGCGGCGCTTCCTGTCCTCCATGAATATCACGTCCGCCTCGCCCAGGATTATCAGGTTGTGGGCGAAGGGCGATGCTACGGGCGTGTGCAGAATCTCAACGCTTAGTTTGCCTTCTCTCAGCCAGCGCAGCACCTTCTCAGCCCTTGCGATGTCCATCACATCGCTGAGAATCTCGCGGTAGGTCTCCTGAATCACAGGAAAGTCGGGGTCAACCTCCTCCACCGCCTTTAGTAAAGACTGGGAGCTCAGCTGCTGCTTGCCCACACTTATCTTATAACCCTTGTAGTTGCGCAGCACCAGAAAGCTGCGCGCCGCGCAGTGCCTGAACCTGCGCCGCATGAGCTCTGTTCTGCGTATGCTGCGCTTGAGCAGCTCCTCCAGGTTGCATCTGGCGAGCTTTTCAAGCAGCCTCTCCAGGTTTATCCTCCTGCGCTCCGGCACGAGCAGGGCGAAGCCGTTGTCGCTCACCATCACAGCCACGCTGTGGGAGAGCATATCGCTCAAAAGCACAGCCGCAGCCCGCGAGAGGGCGTCGTTCACCCTCCTGCCAAAGAGCGAGTGGAACACTATGAAGCGCCTGCCCGCAAGGTCGCGGGTCTCCTCCACGTGGAGCTCCCGGTAGCCGGGCACCTTTGAATAGAGGAACTGCTCCCTGAAGTACTCGCAGATTGAGCTGGCTGAGTTTCTATCCACGGGGTAGTTCTCCTCAATCCAGGCTACTATCTCAGCTCTGCTTTCGCCCCGCTCAAGCTTCTCCCGCACTGCGCTCCTGAAGCGCTGCACCTCCAGCGCCAGGTCGAAGCTCAGCGGAAGCATCTCCGAGAACCAGGCGGGTATCGTGGGCACCGCCTCTCTGCCCACGCGCTCAACATAGCAGCGCATCCCGCGGGCGTACCTGAAGCGGTAGAGTCTGCCTCCGAGCACGAAGATATCCCCGCGCCTGAGGCGCTCCAGGAAGCCCTCCTCTATCCCGCCCACGTAGCGCTTCTCGGGCAGCAGGTAAACGTCCACCTTCACCTCATCCGGAATCGCGCCCAGGTTCAGGTAGTAGATGATGCGGGTGTACTTGCCCCGCCTGCCGAACTCCATTGTATCCTCGTCGAACCACAGCTTGCCGTAAACCTTCCTGTCCTCCAGCTCGGCGTAGTGCCCCGCAAGGTAGTGCAGCAGCGAGATAAAGCTCTCCTCGCTGAGATCGCGGTAGCAGTAGCTTCTGCGCACCACGCGGAGAGCATCCTCAACGCGCCAGCGCCTCTCAAGCGCCATGCCCACGAGGTGCTGGGCTAATATATCCAGGCAGTTCTTCGGTATCTGAATCTCGTCCAGGCGGCGCTCTTTTGCACAGCGCAGCATCACTGCACACTCCACCAAGTCGTCTCTGTCGAGGGCGATTATCCTGCCCCTCGCAACGTCGCGGAAGCGGTGGCCGCTCCTCCCTATGCGCTGCACAGCTCGCGTGACGCTCTTGGGCGAGCCTATCTGCACCACTAAATCGATGTAGCCTATGTCAATGCCCAGCTCCAGCGAGGTGGAGCACACCACAGCCCTGAGCTCGCCACGCTTGAGCCTGTCCTCCACCTCCAGGCGGATTTCGCGGGATAGCGAACCGTGGTGCGCCCCTATGGTCTCGTCGGTGTACTTCTCCGGCCAGCGCGTCTTGAGCTGGTACACCACGCGCTCCGTGCCCGAGCGGGTGTTGGTGAATATCAGCGTTGTGGTGTGGGAAGAGATGAGCTCATCCAGCAGCCCGTACATCGCGGAGTTCACCTGCTCCGCCGAGGCATGCACTATGTCCTCGACGGGGCAGAGCACCTTTAAGTCGTAGGGCTTGTACCAGCTCACGTCCACTATCCTGCAGCTCCTCAGCTCGCCGTCGTCGCCGTACCCTACGAGGTACTTCGCCGCCTCCTCCAGGGGGTGGAGCGTAGCGCCAAGGCCTATGCGCTGAAACTCCCTGCCAACAACCTCGCGCAGCCTCTCAAGGCTCAGGGAGAGGTGCACCCCCCGCTTGTTGTTCGCCAGCTCGTGGATTTCGTCCACCACAACCCAGCGCAGCTTTTTCAGGTGCTCCACAAACTTTGGCGCATTCAGCAGCACGGCTAAGCTCTCGGGGGTGGTTATTAAAATGTGCGGAGGCGTGCGGAGCTGGCGCTGCTTCTCGCTCGCTGAGACGTCGCCGGTGCGCACGGCTATGCGCACCTCGGGCAGGTGAATGCCCCTCTCCTTAGCTATCTCCCGTATCTCGCGGAGGGGCACCAGCAGGTTCTTCTTTACGTCGTTGTCCAGCGCCTTTAAAGGCGAGATGTACACGCAGTAGACCCCGTCTTCAAGCCTGCCCTCTTCGCCGAGCTTGAAGAGCTCACTGAGTATCGCCATAAACCCAGCGAGGGTCTTTCCCGAGCCGGTGGGTGCGGTGATTATCACATTCTCCCCCCGGGAGATCAGCCTGAAGGAGAACCTCTGCGGGGGGGTGAGCTCCGCGAAGGTGCGCTCAAACCACTCGCGCACATAGTGCTCCAGGCAGGCTAAGCTCTCCTCGCGGGAGAAGGGCTCCCTCACAAACTCTATCGCCATAGCTACTGAAAATTTCCGGATAACCACTGAAAAGGTATATAAGGGAGGGGCAAAAATTTTCGGTCAATGAATAAGAAAACCATCAACGCCGTGTTTGCACTGCTCTTTGGAATATTTTTTATTTCACTGCTGCTCGGCGATGTCTATCCAGAATTCGCCCAAAAGCTGATTTTTTTCTGGTATGTGATGTTTCTGCTGCTTATTGCACCGCTCTACCTCTACCTCCTTATAACCTGGCGTCCCGGAAAAGGATAGCTCAGGCTCCAATCTTCGGGCAGGCTCTGGCAAGGGGGCAGGCATCGCACAGCGGCTTCACGGGCTTGCAAACCACCTGCCCGAAGGCGACGAAGGCGCGGTTGAGCTTTATCTTGAGCTCCTCCGGAACAATGCGGTGGAGCTCGCGCTCCGTCTGCTCCGGCTTGGAGGTGCTAACAATGCCCAGGCGGTTGCTTATCCTGTGCACGTGCGTGTCCACGGCGATTGCGCTCTTGCCGAAGCGGGCGAGCACAATGTTTGCGCTCTTCCTGCCTATGCCCGGAAGTGCTGTGAGCTCCTCAAAGGTGCGGGGCACCTCGCCGGCGTGCCTCTCAATCAGAGCCCTTGCAAGCTCCCGGAGCTTTCTCGCCTTAACGCGGTAGAAGCCCACCGGGTAAATAAGCTCCGCGAGCTCCTCCTCGCTGAGCTTAAGAAGTTCCTCGGGCGAGGAGGCGCGCTGAAAGAGGCGTTTTGTAACCGCTGCGGTTGTTTCGTCCCTCGTTCTGGAGCTCAGCAGCACCGCAACGAGTGCGCGGAAGGGCGTGGTGATGTGCTTCTTGAACTCATACACAGGTGCGTGTCGCCTTCTCGCCTCTCTCTCCATTATCTCGAGAAGCTCCTCCCAGGTGAAGTGGTCGAGCACGCTCATAGCACCACCAGCAGCATTACCAGCAACGCAAGAGCCTCGAAGGCTATCTTGAAGAAGATTATACGAAGCGCCATCCCTCTGGAAAAAAGCGAGGCAACCACAGGCAGGGTGTGCTGGGCGTATATTCTCGGTAGAGAAAGCACCAGCCCAAGGACGAGGGTAACGAGCGCCTCCTCCTGGGTGAGCAACCCCTGCTTCAGCAGCTCCCCCGCAACTGCGAAGCCGGCGATGACATTGGCAAGCTGCGTGGCTATGACGATGGCCGCCTCTCCCGGGAGGGAGAACACCGCCATCACCGGCTGCGCAACCCCTGCAAATTCTTCAAGCACTCCGGAATTGAGAAGGTAGCGCACCCCCAGATAGGCAGCAAGGAAAACCGGCAAAACGCGGATAAGGGTTTTAAAGCTCTGCTCCAGCGCCCTGCGCACATTGCTCCCTCCCCTCCTCTGCCTCAGCTCAACCCTGCGCTCGGGAAGCCTGAGTCTCGCATAGAGCAGCGCCGCAGAGCTCTGGATAAAGCCGCTCCCCAGCTTCACAGCCATGTACTTCGCAGCAAGGGGTGCGCCCACCAGGGGCACCATCACTGGCAGGTAGAACTTGGGTACGCGCAGCACCTCGTAGGGGAAGGAGGTGAGGAAGGTCGTCAGGAGCACCTCCCTCTCGGTAACGCGGCCGCGGCGCAGAAACTCCGCCAGCGTTGAGTACCCTGCGCTGGGGCTGAGCATCCTGGCAAAGGCGCTCGCAGCCACCTCTCCGCTCAGGTGGGAGGCTGAAAGAAAGGGTGCTACTGCACCTGCAAGATATCTGGTAAGACCCAGCTCCAGCAGCAGATTTGCAAGCAATATGCCTGCGCAGAGGTACACCAGGGTCTCCAGCAGGTAGCTCACGCCAACACCTAAAACTCCCTTTTTATGGCATAGTCCGCAATAACCTCAAGAGCACGTCTGGCGGGAGTAACGGGAAGCGATGTCAGCTGCTTCTTTGCCCTCTCGACGAAGTGCCTCGCCCTTTTTCCCGCGTACTCGATGGAGCCCGCCTTCTCGAGAATCTCCAGCGCCCTCTCCACATCCTTCGAGCTTTTCTGACCTTTCCGGAGAATCTCCTCCAGCTCCTGTCTCTCGCGCTCTGGAGCACTGCGCAGCGCGTGGAGTATAACGAAGGTGGGCTTGCCCAGGGAGATGTCCATCCCCACCTTTTTGCCCAGCACGCTCTCGCCGCCCACAAGGTCGAGCAGGTCGTCGGTCATCTGGAACCCTATCCCGAGGAGATAGCCGAAGCGTGCGAGTGCAGAAGTCGCCTCCTCTCCGGCGCCTCCTGCGAGGGCGCCGCACTCAGCAGAGGCCTGGAACAGGCTCGCGGTCTTGCGCTCCACTATCTCCAGGTACACCTCCTCCGTCAGCGAGGCGTTGCCCGTGTGCAGCGTCTCCAGCACCTCGCCCTCGGCGAGGCGCATACATGCTCCGCTGACCACCTCACTCACCCTGCGCACCGGGTGCGTGCCTATGTACCCGAAGGCGCGGGAGAATATTAAATCTCCCGCAAGGATTGCAATATCATTGCCCCACCGCGCATTTACAGTCTCAACCCCGCGGCGCATTGTGGCGAGGTCGATTATGTCGTCGTGGATTATGGTGGCGGTGTGGATGAGCTCGATCCCCACGGCGATTCCGGCGATATTTGAGACCTCTCCCTCTGGCTCAACCGCCCTGTAGGCGAGAAGCACCAGGGCGGGACGAATCCGCTTTCCGCCGGTAAGAATCAGGTGCCTTGAAGCGCTGTACAGCTCAGTAGGTGTTGCTTCGGGGATGCTCTGGAGAAGCAGCCCCTCAATCTCCTGCATGTCCTCTCTGAACCCCGGACAGGCCTCCGCTACAAGCTGCCAGAGCGCGTCCATTAAAAAACCTCTGGCTAATTGCCCTGGCTAACGTCTTAAAAAAGGAGTTGGAAACTACGCCTTTATCAGGTGGCACTTCGCCCTGTCAGAGACGATAAGAAGCAGTTCACCGTCTCTGTCACGCTTTGTCTCGACCTTTAATCCCGCGAATACTCCCACCACATCGTGGAGCCTTGGCGGATACGCCTCAAGGTCTGGCTCGCGGTACACCTTCGGGTCCCTCGGTCCTTCCATAATATCACCTCTCTTTATTAGACATTCGCTCATTTATAAAACTTGCCTTCGACGATAGACGTGATGTGAAAAATTTTTTCTTAGTTAGAGTGCCCTGATAGGCAGTCTTCAGGAGGAGTGCCATGAAGGTCAGCATCATAGGCGGAGCCGGCAGGGTTGGCTCAGCGGTGGCATACACTCTGGTCTCGCACCGTCTTGTTGAGGAGCTCTACCTTCTGGACATAGCCGGCGAGCGCGCCGCCGGTGAGGCTCTGGACATAACCCACGCGCTTGCGGGAATAGAATGGGATGCGACGATTGAAGGCGGAGACAGCTACTCCGGCATCGCGGGTTCGGAGGTTGTGATAGTCACCGCGGGAGTGCCCAGAAAGCCGGGGATGAGTCGCCTCGACCTAAGGCACAGAAATGTGGAGATAGTGCGCGACATCGCTAAGAAGGTGGCCGGGGTCTGCGACGAGGACGCGCTCCTCCTTGTGGTCTCCAATCCCGTGGATGTGCTCACCTACTATGCCTGGAAGGAGTCGGGCTTTCCCCACGAGAGGGTCTTTGGGCTTGGAACAATGCTGGACACCCTGCGGCTGAAGTCCCTGCTCAGGAAGAGGCTGGGCGTGGGCTACGAGGAGGAAGCGTACGTCTTCGGGGAGCACGGGGACAGCATGCTCCCTGTGTTCAGGCTCAGAGAGAACCACCCCAGCGAAGAGCTCATGCGCATTTTTGAGGAAGTTAGAGAGGGTGCCGCAAGGGTGATAGCCTGGAAGGGTGCCACCTGGTTTGCTCCGGCGGTGGCGATAGCGCGCGTTGTGGAAGCTGTGCAGAAGGGTGGTGCCTATCCCGTGTCCACCTTCATAGAGGAGCACCGCCTCTACCTGGGCCATCTTGCTGAGATCTCACGCAGGGGCGTGCGCAGGGCGGAGTTTGAGCTAACCGAGGAGGAGGCGCGCCTCTTCCGGCGCTCCGCAGGGGTGGTGAGGCGCGCCATAGAGGATGTTTAGAAGTTCTCCACCAGCGACGCAAGCTCCTGCTCGCTCAGCAAACCCGAGACCCATACCACCCTGTTCCCGCGGGCGTAGTAGTAGTGCACCTCTCCCATCCCCCGGGCTCTGAAAACCTGAACCTCACCCACCTCAACACTTCCATCTGGCGAAAATATTCGGGAGCTTCCCAGCCCGGTGTGCATCCGCGCGAGCAACTCCCGGGCGACGCTCTCGTTCTGCGCCACACCAACCCACACCTTCACCAGCCTGCCGTCTTCGGCGATGTATTCGGCAATGAGCGCATCTTCAAGCTGGAGCTCTGCTCCTCCGTGAAGTGCAACAAGCTCCTTCTTCGCCTCCTCACCAACCCTGAGGCTCGCAAGGGTGAAGTTTGAGAGCTTAAGCTCGAGAGTCTTCTGGGACTCCGGAGATACATCCCGGAGCCCCTCCTGCAGAAGAGCAGCTGCAACCAGCGCCGCACCCAGCAGAATCAGCAGAGGGCTACGAAGCCTCATGCCGGCGACCTCCCGGGTCGTATAGGATGCAGAGCAGTATGCCGAAAACAAAAAGCGCAACACCCATCCACACCTGATTTATCAGCGGCTTTATTCTGACGGTCATGGACATCTCGCCCCTGTAGGTGGGCGAATCCATAACCACAAACACATCTCTGCTGAGGCTCCTGTCTATCAGGGGCCGCCTGGCATCGCCGTTCTTGTACACCTCAAACTTAACATCTCCCTCACCTATCTTTGCCTCACCCCTGAAAACCGCAACTCTGGCGAGCTGCACACGCCGGAATGCGCCGGCCGGGCTATCGCCTATCTGCTCCGCCAGCAGCACCACATCATTTCTCCCCTCCGGGGTTTTCACATCCGGCAGAGGCATGCCCGTAGCCACGACCACCTCTCCTCTTGCCAGGTTCACTCCGGGAGCAGTGGCAACCCAGAGCTCGCCGGTGGAGTCCCTGAGTTTGACAAAGGTGGCATGTCCTCCGTCAAGCACCTCGCCTACCATGCCCTGAACAGAGAACTCGCCCTGAGGCGTTCTTGCGGCCGCCTCTCTGAACTCGGCTATGCTCATACCGTAGCTGCTTCCGGCGCCGCTGCCGTAGTCTATGTAGTCCCTGTAATCCAGTAGCTTTATCCTGTAGTCTGTGAGTACCTCACCCTGGTGCACGCCCCAGGTGCCCAGCCTGCCGAAGCCTTCGTGGAACTCCGCCTGGGTAAGGGGTTTTTCCTCGCCGATGCGGTTCTTGTTCAGCGTCACAGAGAACTCGCTGGTAAAAAGGGAGGAGAAGACGACGCCTATCGCTATAAGAGCAACACCCAGGTGAATAGCTATAACCCCCGCCTCCCGCAGCTTCCTCCTCCTGGAAGCGCGTGAGAAGAGCTGCCACCTCTCAGCAGAGGCATAGAGGATGTAGGCGACGGGTGGAATCACGCTGAGGGAGGAGATCTCACCCAGGGTGGCATACAGCAGCGGCTTCGACGCCGAGATGAAGGAGGTGTAGTCCACTATGTTGAAGTCCTCAGTGGGCTTTATGAACACGGCTATCAGTGTAATCAGGGAGAAGACCCCAAAGGCGCCCAGGGCCTCACGCTTTCTGCTCTCTGTGTAGTGGAGCCCCAAACCGATCAGGAGCAGCATCAGCAGAAAGAAGGGATAAAGCCAGAGGTTGAAGAACTGCTTTGTTATTGCGTACTTCTGGGTGGTTATCAGCTTCATAAGCGGTGGAAAGGTGATGCCGTAGAAGGAGATGAAGGTTATTATCAGAAACACCAAGATGGCAGCGTAAAATATGTTCGTCCTGCTCACCACTCCCCTCTCCTCCTCCCTCCTGGGGGTGCGGAGGTACTTCCATATCCCCAGAACCAGGGGCACGGTGAAGGATATGCCCACAAGCAGCATTATGTACCTCCCCGCACTGCCTGCAATAAAGGCGTGCACACTCTCAAAAATTCCGCTGCGCGTTACAGCGGTGGCGTACACAACCAGGGAGAAGGAGAAGGCCACAAGAACCGGGGCAAGAACACTGTACTTGGTGCTGTCGCGCCGGTGCTCCAGTGTAACGTGTACCGCCGCGGTCAGCATGAGCCAGGGCAGGAGCATGGCAGTTTCCACAGGGTCCCACGCCCAGAAGCCACCCCAGCCCAGGGTCTTGTACGCCCAAATTCCGCCGAAGGTCATTGAGATGGTGGAGAAGAGCCAGGCGAAGCGCAGCCACTGCATGCCGGTGGTCACCCACAGCCTCTGCGCGGCATCATCGCGGCGTCTGCGCGCTGTGGTGAAGAGGTAAACAACGGCACCGGCGAAGGGTATGGTGGTGCCCGCATAGCCCAGGAAGGTGGTGAAGGGATGGGACGCCATCCAGGGGTCGAGCAGCAGGGGATTCAGACCGTTGCCATCCTCGGGCATGAAGCCGGGCGGCAGGTCCGGATAGGCCTGGTAGATGGTGGTAAAGGGGGACTGCAGGAAAGTGAGGAAAGTGAAGTAGAGCCCAAGCATGATGACCACCAGCTGGGTGTGTCTCACGAAGGCAAATCTGCGCTCATCCCCGCGTTCGAGGTAGAGGGCGCTGAGTGCAATGAGCATGGCCCAGAAGAGGAGGGTGCCCTCCTGCCCGGCAAGTGCGCCGGAGAGCTTGTAGTACATCGGATATGCAGCGCTGGAGAAGCGCCACACGTAGTAAAGACGGAAGTCGCTTACAGCAAAGTAGTAGAGCAGAAGAAGAAAGGCAACACTCAGGGAGGAGGCGAATAGCAGCAGCGAACCCCTGCGCAGCCTCTCGAGTCTGCCCTGGGGAAGCACCAGAAGCAGAGCAGCAGCGCTGCCGCTGAGCAGCGCAAGCACAAGAAGTGCATCACCGGTGTTCATTCTCCTGCTCCTCCGGCCTCTGCCTTCACCTTGAGGAGCACCCTCTTGAACTCATCCGCAGGCATGTACCCGGGAACGCGGGTGATTATCTCGCCGTCGTAGGTCATGAAAATCACGTGCGGCGGTGCCGCCACGTTGAAGCGTCGCGTATCCTCCTTGTTGACATCCATGTCTATCGCCACCCTCACGAAATCCCGGGCGAGAATCTGTCTTATGTCCTCCCTGGAGAAAACCTCCTTGTGGTACTTCTCGCAGTATATACACCAGATGGTCCAGAAGTACACCATCATGGGCTTCTTTTCCCTCAGGGCAACCTCCGCACCGGCGTCGTAGGTGTTGTACCACTCCAGCTCCGCGATGTAGGTGTAGTTCTGGTCGCTTATCACCGGCGTGGCGCTGGCGGCGTAGTAGGCGAAGATAGCCACTGCTGCTAAAGCGGCAAGAGTTAGGAGCCTCCTGGTTTTTAGCATGGATTCACCTGATTTAAAATAATATTTGCCGGTGTTTAACTACTTTTTTATTTACAAAATGAAAAAATGCGCGGGATAGAGCTTTTCAGGATGACGTTAAAGCCCGTAGCTCTCTCCCGGCTCGAGAACCACTGCCTGAACACCCTGCTCCTCGACCAGGCGCCTGAACTCTTCGGCACTCTCAGCAAGAATCGGGAAGGTGGCATAGTGCATGGGTATCGCAAGCCTGGGCGAGACCAGCTCAACCGCCTTTGCAGCTATCCTCGCGTCCATCGTATACCTGTCGCCTACAGGCACGAGCATCACCTCGGGCGAGAAGAGCTCTCCTATCAGGCGCATGTCTCCGAAAACGCCGGTATCGCCAGCGTGGTAAACCTTAACGCCGTCGAGCTCCACGATGTAGCCACATGCAGAGCCCATATAGCGCCCGGCATTGCTGCTCGAGTGCAGCGCGGGCACGAGTGTAACCCTGACGCCATCCAAGTCGATGCTGCCGTAGATGTTCATCCCCTCCGCCTCCACACCCTGCTCCTGCAGAAACACCGCTATCTCGTGAATCACAGCTATCTTCGGCTTTGCGCGCCTTGCTATAGCAACGGCATCGCCCAGGTGGTCCTCGTGCCCGTGGGTGATGAGGAGCACCTCCGGTGAAAGCTCCTCCGGCTTAACCTTCGCAAGGGGGTTGCCGGTTATAAAGGGGTCTATTAGCACGCGCCTGCTCCCCCGAAGTTCAAAACACGCATGCCCATGCCAGGTTATCTCCATCCAACCACCTCCGACAGAATAACAAAAAACTATCGTCAAAAATAAAAGAGGGGAGCCCCCTACGGAGGTCCCGGCTCGTACCAGGGCGGAAGCTCAAAGTCGGCTTCCTTAAGGTGCTCGGGCCACACTATTACAGGGCGGGGCTCGCCTATCTCCGGGTTGTAGCGCAGCTGCTGCATGTACAGCTCAAACTTGCTCTCGCGGTAGTCCTCGCTGAATTTTATCTTGCCGTCCTTCATGGGCTCCACTATCTCCTCCATCTCCAGCTGATTGAGCGCCTCCACAATCTTCGCCTTGTCCAGGCTTCCCGCGAGCTCAATTGCCTTCGCTGCTATGTACACGCCCTCGTAGGTAGAGGCGCCCATCATGCTCGGGTAGTCCCCGTACTTAGCGTAGAAGGCTTCCTTGAAGCGCTTTGCGCGCTCGCCCACAGGTGTTGGTGGGGTGGTGTACGGGGAAAACCTGCTCTCCTGGATGGAGTAGTCGCCCCACTCGCCAACGTCGCGGTAGTAGTCGGGGTCGTCAGTGGCTTCGACAGCGAGGTAGATGGTGTTCAGGCCCACGTCACGCCTGCCCTGCGTGACCAGGGGCACCTGCTCATTGAGGAAGGTTGCCGGGTAAACCACATCCGGCTTCGCGGCCTTCACAGCCGTGAGTATGGTGCGGAAGTCGCTCTCCCCGCGCTTGAACTTCTCCTCGGCCACCAGGGTTATCTTGAGGTTGTGCTTTTCAATCGCCTTCTTCACACCCTCGAGCACACCCTCGCCGTACTTGCCCTCCTGATATACCACGGCTAATCGCAGCTTGCGGTCGTCGCTGAAGCCGAACTTCTTGTTTATCGCCGGCCTTATCACCTGGTCAACGAAGAGCATTGTCGCCTCAGAGTAGTCGTCTGTGGTGGGGCAGTGGTGGAAGAAGGTAGAGGTGTCTATATCCGTCCTTCGCGTTATAAGCGGTGAGCTTGCGCCGGTGATTATGAAGGGCATCCTGTGCTCAGCCGCAACCACCTGGTCGGCGTAGGTTATGCTGCTCGAGAATCCGCCCACAAGCACGTGGACCCTGTCCTCGGTTATGAGCTTTGTCACCGCCTTAACGCCCCCCTGAGTCGAGGTCTCCGTGTCGCCTCTGTAGAGCTTCAGCGGCAGCTTTTTGTTGTACTCCTTCACATAAACCCCGCCCTGGGCGTTGATCTCCTCTATCGCAAGCTCCGCCGCCTCGAGCATGTCGTTGCCGGTGGTGCTCGCTGGTCCGGTGAGAGGCGCCACCAAGCCTATGCGTATAGCCTCAGGCGCTTCCGGAGTTCCGGGAGTCTTCTGGGGCTCCTCCGCCTTCTGGGCGCATCCTGCAATTAACGCCAGAAGCAGGAGCGGCAGCAAAATCTTACATGTTTTCCTCAACCTCGGCACCTCCTGTGCTATGTCAATACATAGCACCCTACGTGGGGGTTGGTATTTATAATTTTTGGGAGTACGGTGCCGAAAAATGCCGTACAAAGCCGCGCATGGGATAGAAAAGGTGCTGGATGTTTCTGCAAATGCTGCAGACTCAGCTTCCGTTCACCACTGTCAGAAACACCTCCTCGAGGCTGGAAGTATGTGTCTCTATGTCCAGAATCTCACCGCCTCTCCGAACTACCTCCCTTGCCAGGGTGTTGACCTCATCTATGCTTGAGCAGAGCACGGCTCTGCCAGCATCCAGTCCGTCTGCTCTGAACCTGAGGGTGTACCTCACTCCGCCGAATCTGCGCTTTATCTCCGCCACGCTCCCCTGGGCGAGCACCCTGCCCCCCTTTAAGATTATAATCCTGTCACACAGCTTCTCCGCCTGGTACAGATTGTGGGTCGTCAGGAGCACAGTTTTTCTGCCCCCCAGCCTGCGGATATACTCCATTACCTGGAAGGAGGTTATGGGGTCTAAGCCAGAGGTGGGCTCGTCGTAAACAAGCAGCTCGGGATCGTTTATAAGGGAGCGTGCAATCGCCACCTTCCGCCGCATGCCCTTCGACATTTCACCCAGCCTGCGCTCCTGGTGCTCGAGGTTCAGCTCGTCAAGCACGCGTCCCGCCCTGCGCCTGCTTTCCTCCCTGCTGAGTCCGTAAATCTCACCGAAGAATTCCAGGTACTCCAATGCGCTCATGTCCTCATACACCGGGCTCTCCTCGGGCAGGTACCCTATGAGCCGCTTCGCCCGCTCACCCTCCTGCTTTATGCTGTAGCCAGATATGGTTATTTCACCCTCTGTGGGCTCCATAAGACCCACCACCATCTTTATAATCGAGGTTTTCCCAGCCCCGTTGGGTCCCACTATTCCGACTATTTCCCCCTTCTCCACCCTGAAGGAGACCCCGTCAACCGCCAGAAAGCTGCCATACCTCTTTGAAACATTTTCAACCTCAAGCATAATATCCCCGGGAGAATTTACATTTGAAGATTACATAAGGGTTATTTTTCAGCCGTCGAAACAAAAAGGTTAATATATCTCTTGAAAAGTTGACTGAAAATGAATTTGGGGAACCTGATAACAGTTTCAAGGTGGGAGCTCAGACGCTCCCGGGGGAGACTCAGCGCCGGAGTTGTGCTCGCTGTGCTTCTGCTCTCAACCTCCCTCCTGCTCCTCTTTCTCACATCCCTGAACTCCCCATCCCGGGTGGTGTTCTACTCGGTCGGGATTCAGGGTGAGGACAGCATTCTGAGCGGTGCGCTGGAGTATGACGGAAGATTCAGGGTGGAGAGGTACCCGGGTGATGCGCAGCGTCTTCTGATGGAGGGCAGGCTGGACCTGCTAATCCGGATCAGCGATGGTGTGAGTGTGCTTTACACTCCCGAGGAGAGCTCCCTTGCAGCTCTGGATGCGCTCGCTCAGGCGATCAGTATCTACAAGACCCTCACTCTCTTTGCGGTTGAGGCCGAGCAGGTGAACTACGCCTTCCCGCTGTGGATTCAGACCCACTATCTGAAGCGGGAATGGGAGTTTCAGTACTTCACCCTTCCCGAAGGCAGCGAGGATGCGGAGGATACACGTGCAGGGGCGTCTAACGGAGAATCCCCTGCCGGTAAAATTGCCGGTGGTGAGACTCCCCCGGAAGCACTTCCGAGTTCTGAAGCGGAAAAGCTCCTGAATAGCTACAGGAGGTCCTGGCTGGATATGAGCGGGATAACCACCGAGGAAGCCAGGATAACCCTGCCCACCCTTTTTACCCCGCCGCTGCCCTTTAAATCTGTGCTCCTCGCCTTTATAGTTGCTCTCCCCATATACCTTTTCTCTCAGTTCTACTCCGCAAGCATGCTGGAGGAGAGGAACCACCGCCGTGCCGAGTTGCTGCTCTCCTCACCGCTGAGCGCTGGCGATGTGGTGGCGGGCAGAATGCTGGTGTACCTGTGCCTGAGCCTTACCGCCATTGCCGGCACTGCGGCAATTTTGCGCAGAAGGCTGGAGCCCGAGGTGGCGCTGATACTGCTGCCGGTGGTCTTCCTCTTTCTCTCCCTCTCGCTGCTCGCCTCCGTGCTGAGCAGAAGCTACAGGGAGAACTCCTTCATCCTGATATTCCTGTCGGTGACCCTCTTCTCCTTCCTCTTCTTCCCGGCCATGTTTGTGAATGTGCATGCGGTGAGCACCATTTCACCCGTCTCGCTGCTGGTGGAGGTCTTCGAGGGAGGCGAACTTGAGTTCGGAGACTACCTGCTTGTTGCCTTCCCCTTCTTTGCCGCAGGCAGTGTGGTATTCCTGCTTGCCACAGGTATGTTCGCGGACTCGGTACTGTTCCCCCAGAAGCCAATATCCCACAGGCTCATATACGGTGTGTGGACCCTGTGGAGCAGGCTTGGTGGCGGTAAACCCGCCCTGGTGCTGCTCGGGGCAGCTGCAGCGGTGCTCGCATATCTGCTGGAGCTCGGGTACATCGTTGCCCTGTTTCAGCTTCCATTCCCGCTTTCACTGCAACTGCTCCTGGTGCTGGCTGCCTTCTCAGAGGAAGCGCTCAAAGCTGGAGTCATTGCCGGTGTGCTAAGGAACCCCCTGAACAGGAGTAGGGTTGTACTAATCGGAGCGCTGTGTGGAACCGGTTTTTTCCTGGGAGAGAAGCTGATAGCCTTCTCTGCTCTGGCCAAGTTATCCGGGTCTCTATTCTGGAGCGCCATTCTTCCCGGGGAGCGTATTTTTGGAGCTCTTTTGCTCCAGGCTGCGCTGGGCATCCTCGCAGCCAGGGTACTGGTGCGGAGTCGCAGCTTTGTGCTGACCGTAGCGCTCACAGGCAGCCTCCACCTCCTCTACAATCTGATAATCCTGGGGGGTGTGCCATGAGGGAGATAGCACTGCTCAGGAAGGAGCTGAGAGGGCTGGCGAAGGAGAAGACACTGCTCCTAACAGTGGTCGTGCAGCTTCTGATAGCTTCTTTTTCTGCCCTACTTGTGACCGGAATAATTAGCTATACCTCCCCGGAGGCGCTGGGAGAGGTTGCCGGCGAGAAAGTTGCCCTCGGGGTGGTGGATGCCGACGCTGTGCTCCTCGAGCTGCTAAAGACGGAGGGACGGCTGGAGCTCAGCAGCTACCCCGGCTTTCAGGAGGCTCTGGAAGCCTTCTATGCGGGCGATGTGGACGGCATCCTGGTGGTCTCCCGGGGGGAAGACATGGTCTCTGACCCGGTGAAGATAGACCTGTACCTTCCCAGCAACGACATCAGGGGAACACTTGTGGCAGCCTACCTCAAGCAGCCTCTGGAGGATTACGAGGAGGTGCTGCGCAGGGAAAGACTGCGCTTCCTTCCTGAGCAGATGCGGGAGGTCCTGGGATACGAGCTTCCGGTGCGCGAGAGCGGAAGGTCTGCCTACTTCGAGTTTGTATACGGTGTGCTCATTCCACTGCTACTCCTGGCGCCTGCTTTTATAGCAGGAGGTCTGGTAATAGACCTGTTCACCGAGGAGGTGGAGAAGAAGACGCTGCAGCTCCTCTTAGCCTCGCCCGCAGGCCTTCTCAGGGTTCTGAGGGCCAAGATGCTGGCTGCGCTTGCGGTGGTACCAATTCAGGCAGTTCTGTGGATGCGACTGCTGGAGTTCAACGGTATAAACATTGAGAACGAGCTCCTTCTGCTCCTCATCAGCATGAGCGTCGCACTGATGCTGGTGATATCTGCAGGTATAATCGCAATCGCCGCACGCAGGAGGAGCAGGGCTCACCTGCTCTATTCCCTCATGCTTATCAACTTCTTTCTGGCTGGCATGCAGCTGGGCGAAGTCTCGCCCCTCGGTGCCACCGCAGCCCTTGCTACCGGACGGTTCCACAGCACCACCCCCCTGGTGCTCTTCCTGCTGCTTTCCGTCCCCCTTTATCTGCTTCTCGCCAGGCTCGCCTCCAGGGCCTCCACAGGAGCCACCGCCGCGTAGTATTCCCGTACTCCGAAGCGTGCTGGTACCAGTTCTGCCAGTCGTGCCCCTTCAAACTTTCCAATCTGGAACACGAAAATACTATATTCACCTCTATCCAAGATTTCAGGGGATGGAAGAATATGATGCGATAATAGTGGGGGCGAGCTTCGCTGGCCTGGCAACCGCCAGCTTCACCAGGGGTGATAAGCTGCTGGTTCTTGAGAAAGAAGCCCGGCTCGGAGCAAGGCAGCGCTTCACCTGCGCAGCACCCGTCTCCTGGGTGAAGAGGCTCGGTGCTGCCGGCAGCATAAGAGGTGTGATGGACACACTGGTGGTACACTCTCCTTTCGGGATGGAAATCACTGTCCCACTGCCCGAGCGCTACTGCACCCTGGACTACGCGGCCTTCTGCAGTCTGGTAGCGGAAAGGCTGGATGCCGAGATAAAGACAGGAGCCGAAGTCACTGGTGTGGTCACTGGCAGGAGACTGAAGCTGAGCACCCCCGCCGGTGTTTACTCCGCAGAGGTTGTTGTGGACGCCAGTGGATGGCGAGCCGCTGTTGTCTCAGGTCTGAAGGGAGACTATTCTGCCCCACCTCCTGCGAGAGGGGTAGAGACAGAAGCCGAGTATGATGCGAAGAAGGTGCACATTTACCTGGGCAGCCGGATAATACCCGGGGGTTATGCATGGGTATTTCCGCTTGAGAACGGCCGTGCCAGGGTGGGACTCGGCAGCTTGAAGAAGGTAAATCTGCCGGAGCTCAACAGGAGCTTTCTGGAGTACCTGGGAATCGAGAGGTACGGAAGCCACCATGGCGGAGTGATACCCTGCTCCGGACTGCGGGAGCCTGTTGTTGGGGGCATTTTTGCGGTTGGAGACGCCGGCGGACAGGTACTCCCTGGAACCGCGGAAGGCATAAGAAAGGCCTTCGAATATGCAGAACTGTGCGGTGGGCTGATATCACGGGTTATAAATGGAGAACTCCCCCTGGAGGAGGCGCAGGAGATATACCGGAGGGGTGTGCTGAGCTCCAGGAAGTTCTACGACACCATGCTGGCCATCCAGAAGGTGGCCTACAGGCTTCCCGACAGGGTTGTGGAAGATGTTCTCTCCAGGGTGGCCAGGCGTCATCTGATTAATGCGATTGTAAATGCCTACTTCGCCGAAAACAGAGGCGTGGATCTATCCGGAGTGCTCAGATACCTTGAGCTCGTGTCCAGGTTGTAGCCATGAACGTTGTCAAAGCCTCCGGCAGGAAGGAGAGGTTCAGTGTAAAGAAGATTGAAACTTCTCTTCGCAGGGCAGGAGCTGATGCGGCGCTTGCTTTGGAAATAGCCCACCGCCTGAGGGATGAACTGCCGGACGGCGTTACCACAGCAAAGATATACAGCCGTCTCATGGAGCTGCTTTCAGAGCACCCGGGAGTGGCGCAGCGCTACGATTTGAAGCGCGCAATAATGCGGCTTGGTCCCAGCGGCTATCCCTTTGAGACCTACATAGCCAGGGTGCTGCAGGAGTACGGCTACTCAACACGGCTGAGGGTGAAGCTCAGAGGCGATTGTGCAACCCACGAGGTGGATGTGGTGGCTGAAAAGGGGAGAACCAGAGCAATGGTAGAGGTGAAGTTCCACAACTCTCCCGGCACGTACATAGACCTGAAGGAGGCACTTTACACCTACGCCAGGTTTCTTGACACCCGCAGGCGCAGCCGTTTTACAGAAGCGTGGCTGACCTGCAATACACGCACATCTGCGGAGGCGAGGAAGTATGCGGAGTGTGCCGGCGTAAGGCTGCTGTGCTGGAAGTATCCCCCCGGCAGAGGGCTGGAAAAGCTGATAGACAGGAGGAAGCTTTACCCGATAACCGCACTCAGGGATGTCGACAGCGCAGTTGTGGGCGCCTTTTCCAGAGCGGGGTACATGCTGATAAAGGACCTGCTTGAGGTTCCCACCGGCAGGCTTGCGGAGCGTACAGGGCTCCCCCGGGAGAAGCTTGAAGTTCTGGTGGAGTACGCCAAGACGGCGGTGGCTTAAAGCTTATCCCTCAGCGAGGCTATCTCCTCGAAAGCGGCAAGCACGCGCTCTATCTCTTCCTCGCCAAGCCCGTAGACGCTGAGCTTTATGTGCTTGCTCAAGCCTTTGTGCAGCCCCACAATGCGGCGCTTGAGCATCTCCTCCGCAAGGAAGAAGCCCTTGCGTTTGTGCTTCTTTGAAATCTCCCAGAATAGAGGGGTCTCGAAGTGGAGCAGGTGGTGGCGTTTTGGGCGCTCCCCCAGGAGCATTATGTCTCCCTCGCCTATGTCCTCGAGCCTCTCGACGAAGTCGTTGGTCTTCTTCAGCTCGTCCTCCCAGCGCTTCACGCGCGCCTTAACGTAGTCGAAGCTCAGCATCGCAGAGATTAAGGGCACGCCGCCCACGCTGCACCCGAAGACGTTGGGTATCTTCTTCCCGAACACCCTGCCCGTCCACTCCGCCTGCGACTTCGACGCCGCGAAGGCGCGGCGGCTCCACTCGTAGGTGGTAACCACAAAGCCGAGGGGCGCGAGAGAGGCCATGCTCTTGTGGGCGCTCACTGTGAGAAAGTCGGCGCGCATTCGCTTCATGTTCACCGGCGCAACGCCCGCGGTATAGGCGGCGTTCACCATGAAGGGCACCTCGAGCTCCTCGCACAGCTTGCCCAGCTCCTCCACGGGCTCCAGGTTGCCGAAGTAGGGGTCAGCATGCGTAGCCACGACGAGCGCGGGCTTGCCCACCTCCTCAATCTTCTCCCGATACGCCTCAACGGTAACGCGGTACTCCGGGTAGCCGGTGTGCGGCGGCTCCACCACGCGCAGTCCCACCATCTCCGCCGCAATGTTAGTGGAGTAGTGCGAATTCGGGTCGGTTACAACCACCGGCTCAAGCTTCTCCTCCTTCGCGTACTCCGCTATGGTCTTCATCACCACGTACTGCGCCGCCCTGCACCCGAAGGTGTGCTCCGCCTCGTCGCCGCCGAAGAACTGGGCCACCTGCTTTAGGAACTTCCGCACCGGCGGCTTGGTGATGAGGCTGCTCCTGCCCTCGATGCAGTCGTGGCACACCGCATAGCCAACCTCGAGCCAGCCCTCTTTGCAGAGCTGCTCCTGCACTTCTCCGGGCAAGATTCCGCCTCGCATCAGCGGGTTTATCACCACATAATCCCTGTAGCGGTTCACAAACTGCAAGCTTCCACCTTCCTGAGGAGGTTACTAAATTAAAAGCCGAGCTCTTAGATAAAGGTTTGCCAGTTTTTGGAAGGCTGTCATCAATTTCATGGCTCCAGGCGGTGCCTGTCGCGCGGGAAGAGCACCGCCTCGCGGATGTTGGGCAGATCGAGCAGGAGCATGAGGAAGCGCTCTATTCCCATGCCGAAGCCGCCGTGGGGAGGCATGCCGTATTTAAAGGCTTCCAGGTAGCTGGAGAAGCTCTCCACGCGCAGCCCCTTCGCCTTTATGCGCTGCACGAGAAGGTCATAATCGTGGATACGCTGCGAGCCCGAGATTATCTCCCTTCCTTTAAACTCTAAATCGAAGCTGGCGCTCAGCTCGGGGTTGTCGCGAGCTGGCATGGTGTAGAAGGGCTTTGCCTCAAGGGGGAAGCGGGTGACAAAGTAAAGCTCATGCCCGCGCCGGCGCATGAGCTCGCCCAGCCTCTTCTCGGCCTCGGTTGTCAAATCCTCGCCGAAGGGCAGCTTCAGGTTTGCCTCCTCCTCGAGCAGCGCGAGCACCTCCTCGTAGCTCAGCCTGGGGAAGCGCTCCGGCGGCTCTTTAAGCTCGACGCCGAGCAGCTCCAGCTCCTTTGCGCAGTGCTCCCTCACCTCGCGTATCATCGCTCTGATAAGCCCCTCTATCACTCTGAGCACGTCCTCGTAGCTGGAGATGAAGGCGAGCTCGCAGTCTATAGCTGTGACCTCATTCAGGTGCCAGATGGTGTCGTGCTCCTCGGCGCGGAAGTAGGTGGCTATCTCAAACACGCGGTCCAAGCCAGAGCCCATGAGCATCTGCTTGTACAGCTGCGGGCTCTGCGCCAGGAAGGCCTCGCGCTCGAAGTAGCTTATGGGGAAGAGCTCCGTGCCGCCTTCGCTGGCGGTGGAGATTATCCTCGGGGTGTGCACCTCAATGAAGCCCTCGCGCGTGAGGTGCTCCCTCGCCGCCTTCAACGCGCGCGCCCTAATCCTGAAAACCGCCGCCACGCGAGGCCTGCGCAGGTCGAGCACGCGGTGGTCCAGGCGGGTGTCCAGGTTGGCGGGAACCTTTCCCGTGGGGTCAAGCGGCAGAGGCGAGGCGGCGCTGCTCAGCACCTCTATCTGCGAGGGTATCACCTCCACCCCGCCAGGAGCCTTGTCCATCGCCTGGAGCCTGCCTTTAACCACGACGACGCTCTCCTTGCTCACATTTTTTGCCAGCTCAAAGACCTCCGCTGGCACGAACTTTTTGGGCAGGGTAACCTGCACCATGCCTGAGCGGTCTCTGACGAGCAGGAAAAGCAGGCCGCCAAGCTTGCGCTTCTCGTGCACCCAGCCCGCGATGCTCACCTCTTCTCCGTCCATCTCCGGGGAAAGCTCGCCTGCATATACCCGCTCAATCATGCTCTCGCCTCATCCTCTCTTCCACACTTCTTGCATGCATCTCGAGCCCCTCCGCCCTCGCGAGGGGCAGTATCGCCTTTGCAAGTCTCTCCAGCGCCTCTCTGCTCAGCTTCTGGAAGGATATTGCCTTGAGGAAGTCGTAAACGCTCAGCCCCGAGTAGACGCGCGCGTAGCCCGCGGTGGGAAGCACGTGGTTTGTGCCGCTCGCATAGTCGCCGCACGCAACAGGAGAGTAGCTGCCCAGGAACACCGAGCCCGCGCTCTCTATCCTGCGGAGCACCGCCTCGTCGTCGCGGGTAATAATCTCAAGGTGCTCGGGGGCAAACATATTTGCAAACTCTACGGCTTCGTCTATATCGCGGGCGAGGAGTATTGCGCCGTTGCTCTCAATTGCCTGCCTCGCCTCGGGGCGGGAGGGCGCTTCCCTCTCCAGCACCTGCTTCACCCGCTCCGCAAGCTCTTGCGAGGTGCTCACGAGCACGCTGCTCGCCAGCGGGTCGTGCTCCGCCTGCGCAAGCATGTCCAGCGCTACAAAGCGCGCGTCCGCGGAGCCGTCGGCGATGATAAGCACCTCGCTCGGGCCGGCGGGCATGTCTATCGCAGCGTCGCCGCTAACCAGGCGCTTGGCCGCGGTTACGTAGACGTTGCCGGGGCCGACGATCTTCTCAACCCGCGCTATGCTCTCCGTGCCGTAGGCGAGCGCTGCTATCGCCTGCGCACCTCCCACGCGGTAAACCTCGTCAACGCCCGCGACGGAGCACGCAGCTAAAGTTAGGGGGTTCACCTCCCCGCTCTTCGCCGGCGGAGTTGTCACAACCACGCGCCTTACGCCAGCGACCCTCGCGGGCACAGCGCACATCAGCACCGTCGAGGGGTAGCTCGCCCTTCCTCCGGGCACGTAGCAGCCCACACTCGCGATGGCGCGGAACACCTGCCCCAGGGTTATGCCGTCCTTTGTGTAGCTCCAGTCGCCGCGCAGCTGCCTGCGGTGGAAGTCGGCGATGTTCTCCCGCGCAAGCTCCAGCGCCTCCATGAGCTCTGAATCCACCCTCTCCTTTGCCTCTTCGATCTCCTCCTCGCTTACCCTGAGCTCCTTCACCTCGACGCCGTCGAAGCGCTTCGTGAGTTCGCGCAGCGCGGCGTCGCCTCTGGCACGGACCTCTGCGATAATCTCCGCCACCTTCCCCTCAACTCCCGCGAGGTCTGCCCTGCCCCTGTAGAGGAGCTTGTCCCTCTGCTCCCGGGTGAGCCTTGAAATCTCACAGAAAAGCATCCTGATGAAGTAAGGCTTGAAGGTATTTAAATTTGTTGTGGATGCATGCGGCTGCAGCAGGTGGAGAATAATCAGAAGGCATAAGCGCCCTTGCATCCTTGGTGTGCAGTTGTGAGAGTGGTTAAATAAAACCTCAACAAACTCAATAAATTCCTAAACATGGTTCGAAACCTTTTTAAAAGATTAAATGTACTAATACTTGGTGGAGGTAAAAATGTCTAACCTTTTCCATAATGAAGAAGAATATTATCCTGAAATTAATCCTAACTTAAATAAGTTTCTAAGGAGATCAGTAGAAGATATTTATGAAATTATATTATATTTATATCGACCAATTGTTTCTGCTAGAAATTATCTAAAGAAATGGAGAAAAGAAAGTTATTTAAGAGGGATGGAAAATTTATTTAAATTATCTGACCGTGAGAAGGATATCTTCCTTAAAACAATGATTGATATAGCCTCTTTTAAATTCGATGAATTTGTGGATATTGAAAAAATAAGCAATGAAGTAGAGAAAAATTTTTCAAAAGAAAAAAAATTGGGGAAAACCTTTGAAAAATTTGCAAATAATTTTCAAAGACTCAGTGAAAGAGAACAATTAATAATAATAAAGAAAGCCCTCAAAGAATCTAGTATAAAAATACATGATATGAGGATCGAAGTAGAAGAAGAATCTTTTTCTTTAGGTGGGTATGATTTTTTCGTCGTTTCACAATTATTATATCTCTTAGAGAGACTAATTGATAAATTATTGCGTTTAGATAAATTAACTTTTGAATTAGCGTCCTTAATAAATTTTATTTCAATTGAACTTCTGAGAATATTAGCTTTGAAAGAAGGTAAGTTGACAATAGACGATATTTATTACGACATAATTAATTTGTCACAGTATATAGAACCAAAATATCCAGTGGAAATTGATAATCGTTTAATCAAATCATTAGAAGCATAATAATGTACTTCTCACTCGATACAAATTTGATATTATTTGCTTTAATAGGGGGGAGTAGGTTACACGATAGTATAAAGAATTTAATAGATGAAAGTTTAGATGATACTCTTATTGTCTCTAAAACATCCTATGACGAAATCAGAAAAGTCTGCGGAAAAAAGATTTTAATGGCAACTTATTACTTCTGGAGATTTATTCCAAGTTTGGCAAAAATAAAAGATGTTTATTCTATAGAGTTTAATGAAAGTTTATTAAAAATAAACAAAAAATTGAGATCGCAGTATCCTGAATATCAAGATTTTTTTGATCTAATCTATAAAGAGATTGATAAAAATTATAAATCTAATGCTCATTCGCTTAGATTAGAAGATTTCATTCATGAACTCCCTATCGCATTTTTAAATGATCTGGACAAGAAAATGGACAAAATCAAACGTAATTGGAGAAAAGTATCTTATGGGGAAGATTATGCATTTGGGATAAAATGTTATAAAGCATTGCTTGACATAAAATTTAAGGACGATGTTGATAGATTGATTTTAATAGACATTCTTGCCAATATTAAGAATATCAACCCGCTTATTTTCTACACAAATGATAAAGATTTTGGAAAGAATGCAAAAAATGCAAAAAGCTTCTAATTGAGCAAGGAATCATAGATAAAAATATTAAATTGGATTTTATCTATGTAAACAACAATGGTGAATTTATTAATTAAACTACAGGAAATAAATAGAGAATCGGAAGTCAAAATGTGCCCGACGTGCCGTTTTGGACGGTCTCAGGCGTAGTTGTTGCAAGAGGATGTCTTATGAATTTCCACTCGCCTACAGTTCTACGAACAAATTTCTTCATCCTTCAGGTGTGATTAGGGTGTGAGGTGATGAAATGAGAGGAATCGTTATAATTTTTCTGATTGGTGCGATTGTGCTGTTTACCGGCTGTACTTCGTCTAATAGTGGTGGCGACGCTTCCGTCTCTGCCGCCTCCGGGAAAACCCTCAGCGAGAGTGACCTGATAAGAAAGAGTAGTGCTGGCCCTGTGGACGTGGATGTGGTGTACCTGAACCCGCTGATACCGGAGGAGGAGAAAATAGTGTTCAAGGTGTATATGAACACCCACTCCGTCGACCTCTCAGGATACAGGATTGAGAGGCTCTCCACCTTCAGGAACAGCCGCGGTGTTGTGGTGAATGAGGGCTTCACCTGGGTGCCGGAAAGAGAATCCTTACACCATCGCTATGGCTATCTCGTTCTCCCCGCAAGAGTCAATGGTACAGAGCTGATTTCGCCGGAGGATGAGTACATTGTGCTTGAGATCGACGGCATTCAGGGCAAGAGAATCTTCAGGTGGGATTTGGAGGAGCTGAGGTGATGCAGGGCGGGGATTTCAGCGCGCTAAAGACCCGCGCGATTATCGCAGGCTTCGCCGGTGGCATCGCCCTTCTCCTCCTCTACTTTGGCATTCTCACCGTTGCGCAGAGCTTTGAGCACGCCCTGAATTCTTTTGCGGAGCTGTGGTACTGGATCCTCGCTCTCTCCACAGGCTTTGGCGCACAGACGGGGCTGTACTACTACATCAGAGCGGTTTCAAGGCTCAGAAAAGCCCATGCAGGTGCAGGCGTCGCCGCAAGCGGGGGTATGAGCGGCGCCGCCATGGTGGCGTGCTGCGCCCACCATGTGAGCGATGTCCTGCCCATCATCGGCGTCTCTGCAGCGGCGCTCTTCCTGACGGAGTACCAGCTTCTGTTTATGGTGCTTGGCCTGCTCTCAAGTATCGTGGGCATAACCTTCATGCTCAAAATTATCGCTCAGAACGGGTTTTACAGGGAGGGGAGCAGGCTCAGGGTGCTCTCGGGGATGAACATGGAGCGGGTGTTCAGAGCCACCCTCGCGGCGGCGGTGCTGGTGTTTGTTCTCGTGGCCATCGCCGGCTATCTTGGTGTGGTTGACCTCTCTCCCTACTGATGTTTTTACCTTTTCTATTCATTTCAAATCTGGCGCTTTTGTGCGTGGTGATTTAATCTGACTCTTACCTCCCTGCCTCTTTTGTCCAAGGTGATAAGCCCCGCCTTCCTGAGGTTTTTCAGGTGGTAGGAGACAGTGGAGGGGGATATGCTCAGGTTTGCGGCGATCTCCTTTGGAGTGGCTACACCGGCTTCTCTCAGATAGCAGAGAATTTTGCCCGCAGTTTCACCGGGGTAAACTTCATGGGGGTTTTCAGAGTTGGGATAATAGACAGTAAATTTTCCGGTCTTTTCTGAGCTTATCATCCTGAATCTCTCAAGCACCTGCAGGTGATAGTGCAGTGTTCCCCTGTTTATTTTAAGCTGCCTCCCCAGTTCCCTGAAGTGAACGCCGGGATTCTGCTGGATGAAATCCAGTATTCTGACTCTTATTTCCGTTTTAATCTTTCTTATCTTGTATATGAGCAGTAGGAGGAAGGATATGCCAACCGCAACCAGGTAGTGCCCTACGAGTGCAATGGTGCAGGTGAAAACAAGAGCGGTGAAAACCAGCCGTGCGCGCGTTTTAACCCTGGCAAGGCGTGCGTACAGCACGAAAAAGGCTATCCAGGCAGCGCCGTAGTTTGCCAGAATCCCTCCGAGGACAGGGAGGTGCTCGCCCTCAGGCGCCACTACCCCGCCGCCTGCGGCTTCATACATCACCACGCCTGCCATCAGCAGAGAGGCAAAGGGACTCAGCACGTGCTCTGTCCAGTTGCCGGTAAAGTAAGCAGAGGTGAGAAGTGCCACGCCGTTAATAACGAGAGGTGTGGAAGCAAGACTCACATGGAACACAGCATCTTTAAATGATATTCTGATTCCGCTTTTTTCATGGAAGTATGCATAAATTGCGGCGAGAGCCAGGAAGCTCAAGATCGGAGCCAGAAAGGCAACAGCCGACTGCATGCTCATGTATGCGATACCTTCTCTTTCAAAGGCGCGGGCATATAAAATCCAGTTAAGCGCCGAGATGCTTCCAAACACAACAGCAGTATAAAGGGTTTTCAGTCTCATCTCATTGTTATAAAACAAAAAGAAGAGATAAAAGCTTATCTCTCAGGCAGTATTGGCCTCTGGCGAAGCTTTGCCCCGCGTGGTGCGTCAGGATAGTACCTCACATCTACCAGCGTTACCCCAGTATCGCGCTGAAGTTTTTGAAGCTCCTTCAGCTTGCCTTCAACCTCAACCCCGTATATCTCGGCAGCGCCTTCGCTTAGGGCTTGTATCATCATTTCCTGCCTGCGGATCACCCTCCTCAGTACCGCGTTTTCCTCAGGCTCAGCTTTATTTAAAGCTTCTCTTGCTCGCGTCAGGTCCTCCTTCAGGTCTCCTATTTCTCTGTCCAGCGACTCTGTAACAGAGCCTTCAATGCCAAATCCTCCCCCGAATCCATAACTGCGAGCTTCGAACCACACCGCTTTTACCTCGACCTTGTGACCCCCGAGAAGGGCATCCACATCGCTGGTGCTGGTGAAACTGCTGAGCGAAACCATTGCAGGCATTACCTGCTCAGGCATCTCCTTGGCAAGCTTCCTCAGCACATCCTTCCTCTGGGATATAAATCTCTCCACATCCTCATCGCGTTCTGGTTGCACCCTCACCAATGAGTTGCTGCCGCTAGCTGAGCTGCTGGATGTGAAATCCCAGGTGCCAGAAGAAGGGGCTGTGAAGTCTTTTATAGGATAGTACTCCACAGGCCAGTTTGCTCCAGTGCCTGGAAGGTCCCAGTTAAGCTCAGCCTCCAGAATCGTCCTGCTACCTGTGACAGAGCTATCCTGGTCGCTTAAATCGATGTACACCCAGTACTCCTGCCCTGGCACAGTAGCCTCGGCATCATCGCTTCCCACGACGAATTCATCCCAGGTGTTGGCAGAGTTCTGAGCGTCATCTTTTAAATCAAGGTACTTCTGCGGCAGGTTGCTGCTCCAGTAATTAGCGTACCTGGCGAAGCCCGTATTTTCCACCCTGAACTCGTGTTCATACGCCTCAGGATACCATTCGTTGAATCCCTGCTCATTCCAGACGAAATCCGAGTATGCATAGCTCTTGCTTATGTAGTAGTAGCCGCTGTCGGGCACATAATCGGGGTGCGATATGGCAGCCACAACACCTACTAACAACAGCAGCGATACCAAAATCGTGCTCTTCTTTTTCAAACAATTCACCTCCCTTTTTGATTCATAAGGGAGGCCTCCCCACTCATTTTCTTTAAAAAACTCTGCTATAAATAATTTCTGTGACAATCTTCAAAATGTTCATAGGTGGTGAACAGTATCTCAGAGCACATACTTATGCAGTAAGATAAACCAATTTAGCTATCAAATAACTTATCGGGATAGCAACTATTATATAAAAGGCAGTGACCACCAGAGCTGATAATATAATTTTCCTTGGGCTAATGTCAGGAATATATTTTTTGAGCATTAACCAATAAATTAAAAATACAGGAGCCCACACCAACAGGTGGAGTAATAAAAAAGATTTTGTTAAATCATTTGTAAAAATCAATGAAAAAATCCCAAGAGGATCAAGAGGTACATACGTAATGGAAAGATTTTCTCTATATAAGACCACTATTAAGTTGTAGGCAATCAAAGGGGTTAAGGATGCTGCAATAATATTAAATGCCCTGAGAAAATCCTTAGTGTCCAGAAGGTAGCATAGAACTCTTGCTGCTATAAAGGCATTTACTAAAACAATCGCTGCAATAGAGATTTTTTCAGATTTACTCAGAGACTCCGCAATAAAGCCAGCATACACATTTATAGTCTCAACTTCTGAAATTGCCAGAATAAAAATCAAAAGAAGAGGCAATAACGCCCCCGTTATTTTTTTAGGCATTTTTTGCACCTACATTGTCTCCTGTTGCAGGTCATAGTATATAAATGGTAGCCCTCTTCCGCTCCCGCTTACATCAAAATCCGCCAGTGCCACGATTTCATCACCAGAAATTCTCTGCAGCGTCTCCAGTTTGCCGTATCCTCTCACGGTTATTATTCCAAGAAGTTCTGCCTGTTCAATGCCCAATTCTCTATGCCTGCGGTTTATATTCTCTGTCACAATGATTACCCTATCCTTTGTGGAGTTTTCACTGTCGAATCTGATTAAGGCATAGCTATTTGTGTATTTTACGTCAATGCCTTCAATCTCCATCCCTCTTACGATCTCCATAGCATTCTCTATGGAAATTGGCTGTTTAAAGGTAACCAGTGAGTACACCCTCTTCGCTGGTGTATCTCCGCTGAGTTTTGCAAGTTCTGCCTTTTTCTTCTGTACATATCTTGTTATGCCAGATATATCCCCATTACCCCCTAATGACAAATTTCTAATCGATGTCTGAGTGGCTACCAAAGAACTACTGCACGAAGGCTCTGTTTTTGTTGGAGGGTATATGGTTATTGTTCCACCTTGGTCGTTGGGAGGATTAGGAACGAAGCAGTCTTTACCAATAAACCTGTAGTCCTGCGTGAGAGGGTCTCCGTACAAATTATAGCCATACTCCGACTTAATGAAGACCTCAACTGTCTTTGTGGTTGTGCCTACATCATCCATCCAGAAGTCAACATAGTAGAAGGTTTTGTCTTTAATGTCATCTGAGTTCCTTGATACGATCTCAAGCTCCGCCCTGTTTTCACCGGAGTTCCACTCCACGTTGGTGGCATAAGCTCCAGGGAGGTTTGAATAGGCGGCTTGGTAGTCGTACTTTGATCTGAGTTCGCTTTCGCTGCTCCACTGAGAACCGCCCCATCTTATTTCGTGGTCATAGTCCTCTAACAAACCAAACCACTCTCCATTGTCGTTGCTTCTATCCCACGCTATCACTGATTCAAATACGCATTGGGGATTACTGCCGTAGGTATCCACATGGTCAACATTGTAATAGTAGTCAGGGAACCACCATGGTTGTCCCGGCACTGTAGCAAACACACCTCCAGCCACCAGCGCCACTACTAATAGCGCAGGTACTCCTACCTTAAACCAGCTACTCCTCATCTAACATCACCTCCTCTTTTTTCTTTCTGAGGAGGCGCCCCCTCTTTTCGTTGTTTAGAAGCTGCTGCTATAAATAATCTCTATGACAAACTTCGAAATATCTGAGAAGGGTGCATAATCAGAAAACACTATTTACTCGCAATATCAGACTTTAAGTATCCTTTCGTCGTATTATAGAAAATTTTAAAGTGTAGAACGCTCTCTTTTAATCTTCTTATAGATTTTTCCGGCGACATAGCCGATCAAGGCCCCGAGAGCTATTGAAAATGGGAAGATTATAATCGGGCTGTAGTAAAAGCTTCCCCCGGGCACGGCCTCTGGAATAAAAATCTTGGAATAAACAAACAGCGGCAGGGCAATTATCTGCAACAGGGTTCTTATTCCGTATATGTCAGTATCAGCCAACACCCAATATAAAATCGGACCCAGCAGTCCCCAGATTGCTCCTATGATTGCTCCTTTATTCATCGACAACCTCCTCTTTTGATTTGGTTTTTACACATAAAGATTTTCAGTCCTAGATTTAATAAAGGTAAAATGAAAAAAGAAAGAAAATTATTGGACGGGGCAGGTTTACTCCTAACAAGATTCTCCTGTTGTGTCATAATCCAGTATCATGTATTGGGTCCTCAGTAGACAGTCGCGTACGGGAGTCTTTGCATACAGACAACATAGCCATCCGTCTTGAAAGACCTCTGGAGCATCGCTGTATTTTTGAAGGCAAACTCCGTTCCTTTTTGAGTTAACTTGCCCGCAATTTCCACCGCAGTTTGTAGCTGGTTCGCAACCACCGAAGTTCACTAGCCCGCCGAACCATCCCTGCAAGTCTTCTATCCAAATCCAAGGCTCATAGTGGATATCGCAATTTTCTGTGTCACTTGGACGCCAGGGGCGGCAAAGGGTTACTGGCTTTCTAGTTTCGCAATCGATCCACCAATACCAGGCAACAGGAATAGGGGGAGCATCAATGTAGACTAATCCCCATGTGGAGTTGCTACTTTCGGTTCTTCTTTTTTTCAGTTTTTTGGTTTTCTCTGCCAATTCTTTGGGTAGCTCTGGTCTGTATCTAGGATGCCCGAATTCACATTCCTCTATCCTGCACTCAGTTATTTCTACTCCCAACAGTTTTTTAAGCATAGCTTCATGTTGCTCTCGGCAACTCGGACATAATTTCATCTCTTCACCTCCTTTTTTTGGCTTTCCCGAGGAGGCGCCTCCCCATTCATTTTCTTAAAAACCTCTGCTATAAATAATTTCTGTGACAATCTTCAAAATGTTCGTGAGCGGTGAACATATAATTTCTCAAAATTTTTATTCCTCTGTACCCTCTCTGAATTTTTCACTCAGAAGCACAAGGACTCCATAGGAGAATATCAGAACCCCTGCGATGCTGAGGCTTGTGCTACCATTCACTCACAACCTCTCCAACAATCCAGTAGGGGCCC
>Ga0256830_1000484_pt1 | contig 31722 bp, 38 predicted proteins | sample 128326metaG_FD_190537 | JGI IMG/M metagenome (GOLD analysis project Ga0256830, IMG submission 190537) | Hydrothermal vent microbial communities from Lau Basin, Pacific Ocean - 128-326 | ecosystem: Environmental > Aquatic > Marine > Hydrothermal vents | place: Pacific Ocean: Lau Basin | collected... | reverse complement strand
AAATAGCAACAGCCGAAATTTTTTAAGTAGTTGAAATATTATGTTACCTATAGGTGACGTTATGGAGACAAAGGTTAAGGACCTGACCGTTGGGGAGTTGCAGAATTTAATATCCGATGCCGTTTAAGAAAGCCGTGGAAGATTTAATAGAAGATATTCTGGCACTCTCAAGCGATGAGTACCTGCGCTCAATAGAAGAGGCGAGGGAAGACTACAGAAGCGGCAGAGTAAAATCTTTTGAGGAAGTTTTTGATGTATAAAATAAAGAGCGCTAAAAGACCTGAAAAATATTGATTCTGAGACGAAGAAAAGGATAGCCATTAAACTTAAAGGGTACGCGAAAGAACCTTTTAAACATGCAAGAAAATTGTCAAACCACAATATAGGGGGGTATAGATTTTGATTGGGGACTATAGAGTTATTTTTGACGTTGATGGTGACAATATAGTGATATTGAGAATAGGACACAGAAAAAGCATCTACAGGTGACAGAGACTCAACCTCTCAGAGGTTCACCAGCAGAACGAAAAGGGATTGAAACGTTAGCTCCTCCCGATGTTGTGATGCAGCTTCAGGGTGTTGTCAGGAGCATAAGGCGGCGCGCCCTATCTGAGCTCCGCTCCCATGGAAAATTCGCGGCGTGGCGCGAGAGGGACTTTCTCCACGGCAGGAGCGTTCCCGCTGGCGTTATTGTGCTCTCCACGCGGGGCTGCGCCTGGGCGCTTCGCGGAGGCTGCACCATGTGCGGCTACGTGTACGACTCCTCGCGGGGTGTTAGCCAGGCGGAGGTGCTGCGGCAGTTCAAAGAGGGCGTGGCAAGGCTCGGAGATGTGGCCTACCTCAAGGTATTCAACTCTGGCAGCTTCTTCGACTCTGACGAGATTGCCCCAGAGACAAGGCGCGAGATCTATCGCATTGTAAACACCCTTGGTGTCGAGCGCCTGCAGGTGGAGTCCCGCCCCGAGTACATCTCGCGGGGGGTGCTTGAAGAAGCTGCAGAGCTGCTGGAGCCCGAGCTGGAGGTTGGCATTGGGCTTGAGAGCACCAGCGACTACGTGCGCGAGGTGTGCATAAACAAGGGCTTCACCCTTAAAGAATTTCGCCGTGCCCTCAGGCTCTGCAGGGGCGCGGGCGCTCGGGTTAAGGCCTACCTGCTCATAAAGCCGCCCTTTCTCACCGAGGCGGAGGCGGTCGAAGATGCGGTGAGGAGCGGCACAAAGGCGGCGCGCCTGGGCGTGGACAGGCTCAGCTTCAACCCCGTTAATGTGCAGCGGGGCACGCTGGTGGAGGAGCTGTTTAAGAAGAGGGAGTACCGCCCCCCCTGGCTGTGGAGTGTGGTGGCTGTGGTAAGGCGCGTTAAGGAGCGTGTTGGGATACCGGTTGTCTGCTCTCCCTCAGGGGCAGGAACAAGGCGCGGGGCCCACAACTGCGGCAGGTGCGACTCCCGCGTACTAAGCGCCATACGCAGCTTCTCCGCCACGCAGGAGATTGAGCATCTGCATGGTCTGGATTGCGAGTGTATGAGAAGCTGGAGGGAGGAGCTTGCCCTGGAGGTGTTCCTGAGGTGAGGATAAGGGTGAGGAGGATTACGGGCGGCTACGCAGAGGGAGAGGCGGTTGTAACGCGGGAGCCCATCACCTTTCTGGGCGGCGTGGATCCAGAGCAGGGCAGGGTGGTTGAGCGCGGCCACGAGCTGGCCGGAGTGAGCATAGCCGGCAAAGTGCTGGTGCTCCCCCGCACCAAGGGTTCGACGGTGGGCAGCTACGTGATATACCAGATGAAGAAGCTGGGCACCGCACCCCTCGCCATAATCGCAGTTGAGGCGGACGAGATGCTCGCCGCAGGTGCAATAATCTCGGGAATACCCCTGGTGGACTCCCCCGGCGGAGACGTGCTGAGCATACGCCAAGGCGCAAGGCTCAGGGTAAATGCAGATGAGGGCTACGTAGAGGTGGAAGATTGAGTGTCACTGCCCCGAACGAGGACAGCTTCGAGGAAATAATTGCACGGGGTTTTATTATAAAGGCGCGCTATTCTGGAAGGAATCTGAGCTACGAGGTGGAGCCGCTGTTTACCCACGAGCGCAGCTTTGAGCTTGTGCTGCGCAGCATCGCAGACACTGGCTACTATCCCCTATACAGGGAGAAGGATGGCAGGTACTTCATCACTCTTGTAAAGGGGGCAAAGCGGAGTATATCCCTTCCTGAGTGGGCCCACGTGCTGCTACTTTTAACCACCCTGGTCACTGTAACCCTCGCGGGCTACATATGGTGGGCGGGGGGCGACATCCTGCAGAGTCTGCTTTTCGCAGCATCGCTTATGATAATCCTGGGCGGGCATGAACTCGGGCACTACCTCGCTGCGAAGCGGCGCAGGGTTGCAGCTACGCTGCCCTTCTTCATACCCGTGCCCCCCAACATCTTCCCCTTTGGCACCATGGGGGCGGTTATAACAATGCGCTCCCCCATCCCCGACAGACGCGCCCTGCTCGAGGTTGGCATCTCGGGGCCTCTGGCGGGCTTTCTTCTCTCCCTGCCCTTCATAGCCTACGGTTTAATGTATTCAACACCCGTACCCCTTGAGGAGACAAAGGACGAGCTCACCTTTTTTATGCCCCTCGCCATGCAGGCTATAGCTCAAGCGGTGCTGGGCGAGCTGGGGGAAGCCAGCCTTGATGCCCATCCGCTTGCGATGGCGGGCTGGATAGGCCTTTTTGTGACCTCCCTCAATCTCCTGCCCATGGGACAGCTGGACGGCGGGCATGTGGTCAGAGCCCTCTTTCCCAGACGCTACCGCCTCATTTACCGCCTCACCTTCCTGCTGCTCCTGTTCGCCTTTGTGCTCTGGCCCGGATGGCTCCTCTGGGCGGTGGTGGCGTACTTCCTCACGAGGCTGGAGCATCCGGGACCGCTGAACGACGTCACCCCCTTAGACACAAGGAGAAAGCTCCTCGCCCTGGCAGCGCTTCTGCTGCTGGTGCTAACCTTCATGCCCGTCCCCTTCATCTCCACAGAGCTGCTGCTGGAGATTTACAGGGGATGATTGTGAGCGCAGTTTTACAATGTTAATGTATATTCTATATGCATAATATATGCATAGAAGTATGGTGTATACAGATGGCGCGTACCACGTTAGTAATTGACGAGCAGCTTTTAAAAGAGGCACAACGGCTCAGTGGAGCTAAGACGAAAAAGGAGGCTATAGAAATCGCGCTTCGCGAGTTTGTGCGCCGCATGCGTCTTAGAAAGATCGCCGCGCACGCTGGCAGGGTGGAGCTGGTGCTAAGCCAGGAGGAACTGCGCCGTATCAGGGAGGAGCGGTAGTGCTAAAGGTGCTGGTAGATACCTCAGCCTGGATAGAATTTTACCATCCCATGGGCTCAGAGAAGGTAAAAAAGGAGATAATCCAGGCGCTGGAACTGCACGAGGTTACCGTTGTAGCTCCTGTGATTGTTGAACTCCTCAGTGGAGCAAAGACGAGGCGCGATTATGAAACGCTTAAGCAGGACCTTTTTGCGCTTTCCTGGCTTCCGCTGGACAGAGAGGTGACGGCGACGGCGGCAGAACTCGCATGGAAACTCGCCCGCTCCGGAAAGCGTGTACCTACCGTTGACCTCCTTATCGCCGCAGCAGCCAAGCAAAACGGCTGTGAGCTGTGGCACTTTGGAGACAGACATTTTGAGGTTGTAGCCTCCGCCGGCTCCCTTGCCCAGCGCAACCTGCGGTGAGCTACCTGCCGAACCTGCGCTGCCTCTGCTGGTAGGTGCGCAGCGCGCGCAGAAAGTCTATCTTCCTGAAGCTGGGCCAGTAGGTCTCGCAGAAGTACAGCTCCGCATACGCGCTCTGCCACAGCAGGAAGCCCGAGATGCGCTCCTCGCCGGAGGTTCTTATTATCAGGTCCGGGTCCGGCATGCCATTGGTGTACAGGTGCCTTGCGATTGTGGTCTCGCTTATCTCCCCGCTTTTTAGCTCCCCGCGCTCTATCTTCTCCGCCATCTTTCTAAAGGCGTCCACTATCTCCTGGCGTCCGCCATATGCCACTGCGACGTTTAGCAGGAGTTTGTCGTGGTGCTTCGTCTTCTCCTCGGCGTACGCTATGGCTTTGCGCACCCGCTCGGGGAAGCGCTCCACCTTGCCTATTGCTTTAATCCTCACCCTGTTGCGGTGTATTCGCTCGTCCTCGGCAACCTTGTAGAAGTACTCCTCAAAGAGGTCGAAGAGCCTCTCCACCTCCTGCTTCGGGCGGGAGAAGTTCTCTGTGGAAAAGGCGTAGGTGGTCACCGTCTTTATGCCCAGCTGGGAGCACCACTCCAGGAACTCCTCCAGCTTCCTCGCCCCCAGGCGGTGGCCCACCCAGGGCGGCGAGCCCAGCTTCCGGGCAAGGCGCCGGTTGCCGTCCATTATCACCGCCACATGCTCCGGCACGGGCTTTGACCTGACCTGCCTCTCCAGGAGCCACTCGTACAGCCTGTACACCGGGTAGAGAATCAATTCTCCACCTCCCTTGCGGTGAGCGGGGCGCCGCAGGAGCCGCAGAACTTGCCAGCACTGGTTACGGGAGCGCCGCAGGAGGGGCATTCCCCGGGGAGGCCCGGCTCCCGAGTTTCGGCGACATCCTTCTGCTTCCTCCCCCCGGGCGTCAGGAGCAGAAGATACAGACCGGCACCCATTGCAGCTATTCCGAGCGCCCAGTAGGCGAGCATAAAGGCTTCCTCCTGCTCAGCATACGCCTGATAGAGCAGTAGCAGCCCGGCAAGGGTGCTCACAACGCCCAGCGCAAAGCTCCGGTAGCCCACCTCTTCAGCCATGGTACTCTTCAGCTTTTTATGCGGCGTTGCATTATAAACCTAACGCACCCAGAAGCAGCACCGCAAGCAGCGCTGCTGCGCCATAGCCAGCGAAAATTTGGGCGAGGGCGTTCTCCTCCGTGACGCTGTAGTTGAGTCCTGCGCTCAGGAAAAGGAGTCCCGGAAGAAGAAGCCACACAGATTTCTCATCAGGCAGAAGAAGAATCCCCCTCGCCGCCAGAAAGGCACCGCCGAATATTGCCAGGCTGCGCAGGAACACCCTGCCGCGCATGCTACACCTCCACCATCTCAGCCTTCATAGTCTCCAGGTCGAGCAGGCAGAGGGTGCGCCTCCCCGTGAGGTAGCCGCAGAGTTCGCCAGGGTTGATCGCAACGCATCCCCTGCTTTTGCGCACCTCGGCGCGGTGGGTGTGCCCTGTAACAACAACGTCGTAGCGCCCGCTCTCCACGAGTGCTCGCGTTATTCCGGCGATGGTACCGTGGTACAGTGCAACCCTGCGCTTGTCCAGCTCAAGCTCCGCAAACTCTGAGATGCTCGCCCCCATTTCAGAAATTCTCCTTGCAAGCAGGGCTCGTTCCCCATCGTTGTTGCCGTAAACGCAGCTCAGTCCTGCCTCAAGCTTCGCCAGCCTGGCAGCGGCGAAGGGCGCTATGATGTCGCCCGCATGGAGCACGTGCTCCACTCCTTCGCGGTTCAGCAGACGAACCGCCGCCTCTATTGCCTTCAGGCTGTCGTGGGAGTCTGAGATTATCCCGATGAGCATGAGTATTCCTTTACCTGCGCCCATAAAGTTTTTTTGCTCTCCCGTCGATTAGCGAGCATGAAGTTTGCGCAGCGGCTCAGCGCAATAGACATCTCCGGCATAAGGAAGATGTTTGAGCTGGCGAAGAGGGGGGATGTGGTGAACCTCGCCCTGGGAGAACCAGACTTTGGCATACCTCCGGCGTCGAAGGAAGCCATAGTCTCTGGTCTCGAGAGGGACTTCACCCACTACACGCCAAACAAGGGCATAGCCGAGCTCCGCGAGGCGATTGCCGAGAAGCTGCGCAGGGAGAATCGCATAGACGCGAGCGCCGAGGACATAATCGTCACATCAGGAGCAAGCGAGGCACTGCACATTGCAATTCTCGCGCTGGTTGAGCCGCAGGACGAGGTGCTCGTACCAGACCCGGGTTTTGTTTCCTATTCGCCTCTCGTGAGGCTCGCCGGTGGCGTGCCTGTGAGCTACCGCCTGAGCGAGGAAAGTGGCTTCGAGCCGGGGCTTGAGGAGCTCGAGGCGAAGCTCTCCAGACGTACAAAGCTTATAATTGTAAACTCCCCGGGCAATCCCACCGGGGCGGTTTTTTCGAGGCAAACTGTGCGCGGCATAGCAAAGCTCGCGGAGAGCGAGGGCATACCCCTGCTGAGCGATGAGGTGTACGAGAGGATAATCTACGAGGGCGAGCACCACAGCTTCGCCCGCTACTGTGCTGAGACGATTACTGTCAACGGGTTTTCAAAGAGCTATGCCATGACCGGCCTGCGTCTGGGCTACGTGCACGCACCGGGCGAGGCGATAGAGGAGATGCTCAAAATCCACCAGTACGTGCAGGCGAGCACCGTTTCGCTGTCTCAGCTCGCAGCCCTGGCGGCCCTGGAGCAGGGTGAGGGGCACGTGCGCGAGATGGTGGCGCGCTTCAAAAAGAGGCGGGATTTGATAATGAGGGAGATTTCAGAGCTTCCGGAGGTTACCTGCACAGTGCCAAAAGGCGCCTTCTATGCCTTCCCCAACTTCTCGAGGTACGGCTCCTCGGGGGAGCTTGCCATGGCGCTGCTCGAGCAGGCGAAGGTCGTGGTTACACCAGGCACGGCCTTTGGAGACGCCGGCGAGGGCTACCTGCGGCTCTCCTTCGCCACCAGTGAGGAAAATATTACAGAGGGGATGCGCAGAATAAAGGAGTACCTGGATGCTCAGGGGTAGAATCGCTCGGCATACCTCTCCCTTGCCCTCTTCAGCACATCCAGCGCAGCGCTTCGCGGCTTCCATCTGCCCACCTCTATCTTCCTTCCCTCCAGCTCCCTGTAGTGCGCAAAAAAATGGGCTATTTCTCTGAGAAGGTGTTCAGGCACCTGATTCAGTTCCTTCAGCTCTGTGAACACCGGGTCCCTCTCCGCTGCAGAGAGCAGTTTTGGGTCTGCCCTGCCCTGAGCAGTCACCTCCAGAACACCGAGGATGCGCACATCCACCACAGTGCACGGCATCAGGGGCTCGCGGCAGAGCACCAGGATATCCAGGGGTGAGGAGTCCTCGCACCAGGTTCTCGGCACAAACCCGTAGTTTGCGGGTGACACAAAAGATGTGGCACACACCCTGGAGAGCCTGAGAACACCGTGCTCGAAGTCGTATTCGTACTTCACCTTTGTCCTGCTGGGCACCTCAATAACAGCCACCGCATCTCCTCCACCGGAGTGCTGCAGATGAAGCAGGTTTGCTCCGCCTCCACAGTTCACCTTGCCACCCCTGTCTTTGCCAGACAGATTTCGAAGTCCCTTTTGTCCGGATTCTGGTCCTCCAGTATGGTGTACCGTGACCTTCTTATACTCTTCGCATACATCAGAGCCTCAAGTGTCTGCTTCTTTGTTATGCCTATCTCCCTTGCTGTGGTGGGTGCAAGCACCTTCTCCAGGGAGTACTTCAGCAGCTCCCAGTCCCCTTCCCCGTAGTAGTGCTGGTGCATGTACTCCATTATTATTGTGCCAATTCCCACCTGTTCACCGTGGGTCCCCCTGCCGTATCCCAGATAGTCCAGGGCGTGGCTGAACTTGTGAGCTGAGCCGGAGACTGGACGGGAGGTGCCGTAGATATTGATTGCAAGCCCGCCCAGAATCAGCCCTCTGACAAGCAGCTTCAGATATCTGGGGTTTCTGAAGTCCAGCTCGTCCGCACTCTTCAGCAGCAGCATCGCTGGCATCGTGGAGATGCTGGCCACTATCTCGTCGTAGTCCTCGTCTATCTTCTCCACACCCAGCAGCCAGTCCTTTACCTCCACGAGGTTTGAAATCAGGTCTCCGTAGCCGGAGCGCAGAAGCCTCACGGGGCTCTTGCGCAGAATTTCAATATCTGCAATAATCGCCACGGGTGCAGCCGCCTTTATTGATATGGGCATGCCTTTCTCCTTGAAGCTCGCCAGGGGTGATGCGATGCCATCGTGGGCTGCATTGGTTGGTATGCTTATTAGCAGGGCATTGGAGTGGGAGGCAACCACCTTTGCCACGTCCAGCACCTTGCCTCCTCCAATTCCCAGCACAGCGTCGTACTCGCCGAAGTCGCCTCTTATCTCCTGTTCAATCTTTCTTGCGGTTATCCTGGAGGCAGTTTTTACTATAAACCTCCTGTAGTTGCATCCGTTGTGCTCCTTCAGCAGCTCCTCCACCTGCTTCCCCGCAATCTGGTAGGTCTTTGGTCCAGTCAGAATTATGATGTTCCTCAGGTCATACCTCCTGACCAGCTTGGGAACCTGCTTTGTTGCGCCCTTGTGTATCCTCACATCCACGGGCAGGAGAATCTGCTTGAAGTGTTTCAGTATCATGGGCATCACATCTGTTTCATCGAGTGGAGCATCCTGTGGATGGCAGTTATAAAGCCGAGAAGTGCCAGAAACACCAGAAGCACATACACCTGACCCGCGAGCACGCCTACCACTATTGCCAGGATTCTGAAGTCCCTGGTGGCGATGCCCACCCTGCAATCAGCACCCACGGCTTCTGCCATTATCCTGGTCACACTCACCAGAAAGGTGCCCACTATCGCCAGAGTGCCCACGAGCCAGTATTCTGGGGGATTGAGCGCTATGAGTGCAATTATCAGGGCCGCATCCACAAACCTGTCCAGCACCCTGTCCAGATAGGCACCTTTTTTTGTAACCCTGCCGGAGATTCTTGCCAGGTCCCCATCGGCACAGTCCAGAATCTGCGAGAGCAGCAGCACACCAACACCCGCAACGGCGCTTCCCGCACCTATCAGATAGGCGGCGTAGAAGCCCAGCAGGGTGGCAATCCCAGTTACCATGTTGGGCGTGAGCGGTGTGTGCACCAGCACCCTCGCCACCGGGATTGAAAGTCGCCGATAAACGTAGTGAGTGAGGGGATACTTCAGCTCCATTTTAACTACCCGGCCATTTTACTTAAAACTGTTTTTAAATTAACTCTGATTTGCTTTACAAATTCCAAATAATGTCGAATCAACTCCCACCTCATCCATACCTGAATTTTAATCACAAGAAATATTATTGTAGTTCAATATCGGCCCCCCATGGGGTAAGGTCATATGAAGGGAGTTATCCTGGCCGCCGGACTCGGCAGAAGGCTTGGCAAACTCACGGCAGAAAAACCAAAGACACTGCTGCAGGTGGGGAGCAGACCCCTCATCTCGCATATACTCCGCAGCCTCTCATCCTGTGGGGTACGCGATGTGATAATAGTTACGGGACACGGGGATAGAAAGCTCAGGGAGGTGGTGGGCGACGGCTCCCGATTCAACACCAGCGTGGTATACATCAACAACCCTCACTATGCCACCACCAACAACAGCTACAGCCTGAACCTTGTGAGGGATGCGGTCTCAGGGAGTTTTCTGATTGTGAATTCTGATGTTTTCTTTCATCCGGGGATACTCAGAAAGCTGGTGCGTTCCCCTGTGAGGGGTATTGTTCTGATGGTGGATGTGGACAAGGTGCTGGGGGAGGAGGAGATGAAGGTATCTGCAGACGGGGACAGGATAACTGACATAGGTAAGGGGCTGCGGCCTGAGAAGGCGTTTGGGGAGTACATAGGTATGGCGAAGATCGACGCCTCTTCGGTGAGGCTCTTCTTTGCGGCGCTTGAGGAGGTGCTCGAGGAGCTGGGAACAGGTGTTTTCTATGAGGAAGCTTTCAGAAGGCTTATAGAGAGTGGCGTACCCGTCAGGTACACCACAACCGGCGGTCTGCCCTGGATAGAGATAGATACCCCGGAAGACCTGGAGGAGGCGGAGATGGAGATTGCTCCCGGGATAAATTAGTTCAGCCGCTTCTCATGCGCTCCCTGTATTCGATGAGTTTCCCTCTGAGCGTCTCATCTTTCAGGGCGAGTATCTCGACGGCGAGCATTGCCGCATTTTTAGCGTTGTCTATCCCGACAGTTGCCACGGGTATCCCCGGAGGCAGCTGGGCGATGGATAGGAGCGCGTCCATGCCCAGAAGCTTCACCTCCCGGGGGACACCTATAACCGGCCTCACTGTATGGCTCGCGATTACACCGGGCAGGGCGGCACTCAATCCAGCGACGGCTATGAACACCTCCACGTCCTCACGCTCTGCAAGGGCTTTCACCTTCTCCGGATTGCGGTGTGCGCTTGCCACGTGTACCTCATATGGGACACCGAACTCTTCAAGCACCGCCACAGCCTTTTCCGCAATCTGCCTGTCTGATTCGCTTCCCATAACCACTACTACAACCATGCCACCACCTCAGTAGATTTCAAGACAGTCGCCGTAGCCCAGGGACACCTCTCCCCTGCACAGTGCCACTATTGCCGAAGCCACCTCCTCGGGCGACAGGAGCTTCGAGAAGTCGTCCTCCGGATAAAGGGAGCGGTACATCCGCGTGTCCGTGCCTCCCGGACAGACGGCATAGACCCTGACCTTCGGGGAGACCTCCAGCGCAAGCGCCTGGGTTAGTCCGAGCACTGCGAACTTGCTGGCGCAGTAGGCGCTGAGCTCGGGGAAACCCATCTTTCCCGCACCGGAGGATACGTTCACTATTGTACCCCCATGCTCAAGCATACCCCTGCGCAGCGCCTCGCGGCAGCACAGGAAAACACCCTTTACATTGGTTGCCATTATGCGGTCGAACTCCTCATCGCCGGTCTCAACCAGGCGCTTCCGGAGCGCTATGCCGGCGTTGTTCACCAGTATTTGCGCGCCTCCAAGCTCATCCGCAATGGAGAAAATTCGCCCCACGTCCTCCGTCCTGCCAACGTCTCCGCACACCGGCTCTGCCCGGCCACCTCTTCTTGAAATTTCTTCTGCCACGCGGCGCAGCTCGCTCCCTGTGCGGGAGACAATCACAACTCTGGCGCCCTCTTCTGCAAGCAGCCTCGCAACAGCGGCACCTATCCCGCGACCTGCACCCGTAACCACGGCGACTTTTCCCTGCAACATTCCACAGAATCTACTACCTCTCTGGTTAAATAGGTTTTGCACTGAGGCACAAAGTTTAATCTGCACGAATGGAAATATACAGGTGTCAATCTGCAAATCGCAGGATGGAGGTATTCAGGTGGCAAGAATTCTGCTGGTGGATGATGAGCCTGAGATGAGGTTTATTACCCGCCGGATGCTGGAGAAGGCGGGCCACAGCGTGGTGGAGGCATGCAGCGGAGAAGAGTGCCTTGCCAGACTTGAGGAGGAACTTCCTGACCTGATACTGCTTGATGTTATGATGCCCGGCGACGACGGCTGGGAGGTGTGCAGAAAAATCAAGGCCCGGGAAAGGACACGCTCCATCCCTGTAGTAATGTTTACTGTGCGCACAGAGGAGGAGGACATAGAGGAGAGCGCCACTTCCGGTGCGGATGCCCACATAAACAAGCCCTTTGAGAGGGAAGAGCTGCTGGGGGTTATAGACAGGATACTTGGCAGGGGAGTGGTTTAGGAGGATGGAAGGATGTCCCATAGCAGCTGAGCGGGGAGCTCTGCCACATTATTTCATCTGGTCTCTATCTTTTCAGAGAGGCAGCCTCTTCTGCGCTCTGCGCAGTCAGGGCGGGGATACTTATTTATTCTCTGCGGGAGAGGCGGAAGCATGTTTGAGATAAGGTACAAGGACGGCGCGGGTAGAGGTGGCGTGTTATATGTCCGCGGCAGACGGCTGCAGACGCCCTGCCTGTTCCCTGTTATCAATCCCAGGCACCAGGTGCTGAGCGTGAGGGAGATCGCGGAGCTCGGCTTTGAGGGTGTTATCACCAACTCCTACATAATCTACAGGGACCCGGAGCTGAGGGAGCGCGCCTTAAGGCAGGGGGTTCACAAACTCCTGGGCTTCGATGGTGTGGTGATGACTGATTCGGGCTCCTTTCAGCTCTATCAGTATGGCAGCGTGGAGGTTTCTCCGGCGGAGATAGTGGGCTTTCAGCAGGAGATAGGCTCGGACATAGGCGTTATTCTGGACATTCCCACACCACCCGATGCAGACAGAGAGCGTGCCCGAAGGGAGCTTCAGGAAACACTGCGCAGGGCCAGAGAGGCCTCGCAGTTTGAGAGGAGGATGCTCCTGACGGGCACAGTGCAGGGCTCCACCCACGCCGCGCTGAGGGAACATGCAGCCCGTGAAATCGCAAAGCTTGGGTTTGATGTGCTTGCAATAGGCGGTGTTGTACCGCTTATGGAGGAGTACCGCTTCGCTGATCTGGTGAGGGTGATTCTGCACTCCCGGCGGATGCTGGGGCATGCGAGGCCGGTACACCTCTTCGGCGCTGGACATCCTGTGGTATTCGCCCTGGCAGCCCTGCTGGGCTGCGACCTTTTTGACAGCGCCGCCTATGCGCTCTACGCCAGAGACGGACGCTACATAACCGCCGGGGGCACCTTCAAGCTCGGTCAGCTGAGAGAGCTGCCCTGCTGCTGCGATGTGTGCGTGGAGCACTCGGCGAGGGAGCTTCTCAGCCTGGAGAAGGAGCAGCGAGAGCGCCTGCTGGCGAAGCACAACCTGCTCGCCTGTCTGGAGGAGATAAAGCGCGTGAGGCAGGCGCTGTACGAAGGCTCACTGTGGGAGCTGGTGGAGAGGCGCGCCAGAGCGCATCCCGCGCTGCTTGAGGCACTGCGCGTGCTCAAAGGCCACACTTCCTGGATTGAGCCTCAGGAGCCGGTGACCAAACGCAGCGCCTTCTTCTACCTGGGACCCGAGTCCCTCTCGCGACCTGCGGTGGCAAGGCATCTGACCCGTCTCTCCTGGATTGAACTTCGAGGCAGGGAGCTGGTGCTTCTACCGGAGCGGGAGAAGCCCTATTCCCGCTCCTATCGGCTGGAGAGCAGTGAGCTCTACCACATCTGCGTGGTCTCACCGGTTTTCGGGGTCATCCCCCTGGAGGTGGAGGAAAGCTATCCCCTGACACAGCACGAGGGCGTTGCTCTGCCTGACGGAGAGCAGCTCGCCTTTGTGCGCCGCGTCGTTGCAGAATACGCCCGGAACTTCCTAAGGGTTCACTGCCATGCGGAGCTGGAGTTTCTGGGGGTTGGAGAGGTGTTCGATGAACCCTCCCTATTTCGAACCGCCGGCGGTGATGAGCTGAAGCTGCGTGCCCTGGCGGACTACCAGCTTGGCAGCGGTGCTGGAGAGGCGCTCTTTGCCGGAGCACGCGCAGAGCGCTCCAGGAGAACCAGCCGGATCAGACGTGCCTTCGTGGGGGAAGAGCTGGTGGCCACGCTCCGCGCCAGCGATGGAATGGTGGTGCCCACCATCGCCGGTGGGCTCCGCCTTCTGCGCCTCCCGTATCCGCGGTGCAGAGTTGTTGTTGCGCAGGAGGCGCGGGAGTTTGTCAGGCAGGGTAAGAGCGTATTTGCTAAGTTTGTGACTGACTGCGACCCCGAGATAAGGGCGATGCAGGAGGTTGTGGTGGTGGATGAGGAAGACGAGCTTCTCGCCACAGGCACAGCGCTGCTGAGTTCGCAGGAGATGCTGGAGCTGGAGCGGGGCGTTGCCGTAAAGACCAGGCACAGGAGGCGGTGAGGTGCGTGCTGTCCGCGTGCTGCTTGAGGCACTGGCACTGCTCAGGGCCCGGCCGAAGCTCTTCCTGCCAAGAATTTTCACCACCCTGGTTTATACCGCCTTCCTGCTGTACCTGAGCGGCTCCCTCTACGAGGTTTCACTCCGGCTCCAGCAGGGTGAGGTTGCGGCGCTTCGAGGCCTTGCACTGAGCCTGGCGGTGCTGACCCCGGGGATTCTTGCCGTGGACATGCTGACCTACGGCATGTACGCCTCCCTGGCAGAGCAGCACCGCCGCGGTGCCGTTTCACTGCGCCTGGCGGTGGAAGAGGCGCTTTCACGCTGGCGCAGTCTCTTCGCCATAGGTGCTGCGGCGCTCCTCTTTGTCGGCGCGCTCTTTCTGCTGAGCGGCATGGCGCTGACAGGTTTCGTGTACACCCGCTCCCCAATCTTTGCGCTCACAACCATTGCAATTTTGCTGCTGGGCATCGCTGCCTTCGCCATTCTCTTCTTTTTCTCCGTGCCTGTGGCGGTACTCGAGAACAGGGGTTTTCTGGCCGCACTTGAAAGAAGTGCCACGCTGGGAATAAGACGCAGGGGGGAGGTGATGATGCTAAACTTATTCTTTGTGGTGCTCATATTTGTCACCATGCTCATAGGCATGGCCACACAGCTTACCGGTGCAGTAGCCGCAGGCGCGCTGCTCTTCCTGGCTGTTAGACTCGTGCAGGCGGTTGTGTACACCTACGTAAGTGTTGTGGCTCCAACGGCATATCTGCTGGAGGGAGAGGATGATTGAGGTGGTGGTGGACCTCCGTGAAAGGTCCTCAGGGGTCCCCGGTCTGCTTCAGCAGATGGGAGCGCGGGTAAAGTTTCGCAGCCTGAGCGTTGCTGACTACGTGGTGAGCGAGCACCTTGCGGTGGAGCGCAAGTCCGCACGGGACTACCTCTCATCGCTGTTCTCCGGAAGGCTCTTTGATCAGGCGGCGAGGCTGAGCGAGGCGTATGCCAGACCGGTGCTGTTAATCCAGGGATATCTTGAGGATGAGCTGGGCGAATTCAACAACTTTCCGGCAATCTGGGGGAGCCTCCTCTCGCTGAGCATGGAGATGGGCATGACTGTGCTGCAGGTGAGGGACGAGGTTTCTGCTGCGGAGGCAATCTTCACCCTTGCAAAGAGGGAGCAGGAGGAGCGCCGCTCCAGACCCAGGATAAGGGCAAAGCCCAGGATGCTCACACTGGAGGAAAAGCAGCTATTTCTGGTGGCAGGTTTGCCCAGTGTTGGCGGAGAGCTCGCCGAGAGGCTGCTCACGCACTTCCGCACGCCTCGCAGGGTTTTCTCCGCGAGGGAGAGCGAGCTCATAAAGGTGCCCGGAATAGGCAGAAAGAAGGCGCGCAGCATAGCGAGGGTGCTTGATTCTGAGTTCCGCTCTTCCAGGCAGATGCAGCTTGACACTGACTCAGCATATTAAGCGGCGTGCCCGCCTTTTAAGCATCACGAGGATGAACATCCCAATGATGAGCATCAGTGCGAACAGCTCCGGAGGTGCGCCCTCCTCTCCACCACTCCTCTTCCAGTCCTCCAGGAAGAGTCTTTCGAAGTAGGCGGCAGGTGCACCGTAGATTATTACGCTAACCTCGCGGTTCTTTTTGGGCGAGTGCTCATTCCAGTTCATACTTCCCAGAAGTACCGCCTCACCGTCCACCACCACGCCCTTGAGGTGGTACTTGGTTATTTTTTCGTCCCTCCAGGCAAGCCGCGCCTCTAATGGCAGCTTCTCCTTTTGTGCAATCTCATTCACATAGCTGACTGTGCGCAGGTTGCTTCTGGGGTCGTCTGACCTCACATTGTACCAGGTGGAGTCCAGCAGTATTTTCACCTCCACACCTCTGCGGGCCGCGTTTATGGCCTCCTCCAGAAAGAGGTTGGGCGCCGTCTCGGGGGAGTCTTCTCTCGCCCTGCCCCAGTATGTGTAGATGTAGAACTGCTGTATGTAGAGGGAGCGGTTGGCGCTCCTGAGCAGCTGGAGTGTTGCCCCGATGGCATTTTCGGGAGCAACCACGGGCTTTACCGTAAAGCTCCCAGTGTATCTCTCTCCACCGTTTCGTGGGGGTTTCACCTGGGGGAGGTATTCCCCTCCTCCTGTGAGTCTCTCTCCATACGCAAGGTCTGAGAGGAAAACTTCCGCGAGATATCCGGCGAGTTCAGCGCTGTACACCACAGCCCCCCAGCCCCTGTTACCCTTTCTGCCCAGAGGGAAGCTGCCCTCCACAAAGTTTTCAGTGGTTATGAGCACGCTGGTGTTGTCGGCGATTATGTACTTGGCATGGTTGAACCTCAGCGGTCCCCGATAGAAGAAGACCTCGGCACCTGCACCGCTTAAGGCGCGCAGCAACCTGAGCTCTTCCCCGGGGATGCCTCCCGCAGGGGCGCCGTCCACGAGGAGCACGACGCGGGTGCCCCGCTCCAGCTCCGCCAGCAGCGCTCTGGCGATGTGCTCGCTGGTAAAGGTGTATGCGTTTACATACAGGCTCGTGTTGGCCGCGTAAATAAATGACACCACAGCAGGCAGTGCGGACTCGGGGGAGGAGAAGGTGATTACCTCCGTGGCGGTAAAGCTCTCTGCCACCGCGGGCTGTGCTCCAGACAGGATAACCAGCAGTATGAGCAAATAAATATTCAGACACTTGGTAGCCCTTGTGCTCATGATAAATGATATAAATCCATTGAAATATATATAAAATATCTGAAGCATGATTGAAGAAAAATTCAAAATTCTGGCAGAGGTTGTGGAGAAGCTGGAAGAGGCTGTGTGTATTGCAGACAGGAATTTTAAGGTCGTGGTCTATAACAGCAGGTTTGCAGAGCTCACCGGCCCGCCGGGAGATTTGCATGGCAGGAGCATCTATGAGCTGCTTCCTCTGAGCGGAGAGCTGCACGGGGAGGATTCTGACACAGCTGTGCGCAGGAGGCTCAGGATTCCCGGAAGGGATGGCTCAGCCCTCGAGGTTTCCATTGAAAAGCTTCAATACGGCGGAGGGGAGTACTTCCTGATTGTTTTAAGGGATACATCCCCGCAGCACGGAATTGAGGAGGAGCTTCGGAGGATTAGAAAATTCAGCGAGGCGCTTTTTGACAGCATCTCCACGGGTATCATTGTGATGGACAGGGATATGAGGATAAAGGCCATAAACGCCTTTCAGATAGGGCATCTGAACCGCATCGGCGGGCTGAATATGAGCAGAGAGGAGGCCATCGGAAAGTACTTCGGCGAGATAAGTACACTGCTGGAGGAGGAGTACCGGGGTGAGAGCTTTGCAGAGCTCTTTAAGCGGGTGCTTGAAAGGGGGGAGGTAATAAAGATATATAATCACGAGCATCGTTCAAAGAACGGGGGAAGTGTTTATCTGAATCTCACCCTGCAGCCACTTCGCGCAGCGGACGGCAGCATAGAGGGGCTCATACTTCTGTGTGAGGATGTTACAGAGAAGGCCATGCTGGAAAAGGAGATAGAGGAGAGCAGGGACTTTTTTGAAAACATCCTCGAGAGCCTGGGCCACGGTCTGGCGGTGGTGGACAGAGATTTCAGGATACTCATGTGCAACCGCGCGTATGCAGAGATGTGCGAAGCCGGGAAGCATGAGATAATCGGGAAAAGGTGCTATGAGGTTGCCCACCTCAAGGACTGGCCCTGTCCTGAGGAGAAGGAGGCATGCCCGGTGCTTGAGGTGTTCTCCACAGGCAGCCCGGCCAGGATTGTGCACGAGCACAGGACAAAGAGCGGCAGGAAATTTTATGCGGAGATAACCGCCTACCCCCTGAGGACAAACTCCGGAGACATAAACCTGGTGCTGGAGGTGATGAGCGACATTACAGAGAGGTACGAGCTGGAGAAGAAGCTCAGGGAGACGGGCGATTTCCTCAACAACATAATAAAAAGCTCCGGGGATGCGATTATCGCCACAGACCTGGAGGGAAGGGTAACCTTCTGGAGCCAGGGAGCCGAGGACATGTTTGGATTTACAGCTGAGGAGGTTATGGGCAGGAGTATTTACGACCTCTATCCCGAGGAGTTCAGGGATAAGCGACGCAGGATGGAGGAGTTCCTTCTTGAATATCCTGAGGACTCTATAAGAAACTACAGGATGAAGATATACAGGAAGGACGGCAGGCTTATAGACATCAGCCTTTCCCTCTCTCTGCTGAGGGATGCGGGAGGCAGGCCCATAGGTATGGTGGGGATATCAAAGGACATAACCCGGGAGGTGAAGGCAGAGGAGGAGCTGAAGAGGAAGATGCGGGAGCTGGAGGACTTCTACAACATGGCCATAGGCAGAGAGATGAAGATGATAGAGCTCAAAAATGAAATTGAAAAACTGCGCGAGGAGCTGCGCAGGCTGAGGGGCGGTGTGTGATGCTGGGATTTTTTATTGAGCTCACCCATACTATAAAGAGGTACAGGCTGAGCATCGCCATCGGCCTAAGCGGCTGGGTGCTTCTTATCTCCTATCTGGTGTACGAGTTCAGCGGGATGGGCGGACTCAGGGGCCTGGTGGCGCACCTGCTGAGGGGCGACCCCCTGTTTGTGGTCTTCCACACCATGATATTGCTGGCGCCGGTGATATCCACCGCTTTTGCCTACCTGGTGGGCAAGAAGGTGGCGCTTGAGAAAGAGCTCAGAAATCACACAGAGGACCTTATCAGGATAGTGGAGGACAAAACCAGGGAACTCAAGCACTACTCAGAACATCTCAAGGAACTTGTGGACGAACGCACCGCAGAGCTGCGTGCAATACTGATGGCCTCAATGGACGCGGTTATAAACTTCAGCAGCAGGGGGGATGTGCTCATGTGGAGCCGGGGTGCGGAGGACATCCTGGGCTACACGGAGGGCGAAGTGGTGGGTGAGAAATTTTCCTACCTGTTTCCACCGGAGATGCAGGAGGAGCTGAAGGAGCTTATAAAAAAGGCCAGGATAGAGGGATTTGCCAGACAGAGCGAGCTTAAAATGCGCAGAAAGGACGGCAGGATTATAGATGTGGAGATGACCCTCACCTCTCTGGGGAAGCAGGGATTTACCGCAATAGTGAGGGACATAACTCAGAGGAAGCGGTACGAGGAAATGCTGCGCCAGAGCAGGGACGCCTACTTTAACATGCTGCAGGACCTGGAGAGAGCCCACGAGGAGCTCAAATACGCCTACGATGAGCTCAGGGAGATAGACAGGATAAAAACCGATATAATTTCCAACGTCTCCCATGAGCTCAAGACGCCCCTCACTGTTGCCAGAGGCTTTATAGAACTCGCGCTGGGGGAGGTGAACGGGAGTGTGAAGGAGTACCTGAAGCTCGCCGCAGAGGCGCTTGAGAAGCAAAACCACATAATCGATGACCTGGTGAAGGTGGCGGAGATACACAGGGGGAGGGTCTCCCTCAATCTGGAGGAGGCAGACATAGGCGATATTATCTGGGAGGTGGTGGAGCTGAAGAGGGAGATGGCACAGAGGCACGGGGTGTCGATGCGTGTTGAGGTTAACAGCCAGCTGCCCAGGGTGAGGGTTGATATAGGGGGCATAAAGCATGCGCTCGGCAATCTGGTGGACAACGCAATAAAGTTCAACCGTCCCGGAGGCGAAGTTAGAATAAAGGCCACCACCCTCAGAGACAACTTTCTTGTGGTGTGTGTGGAGGATACGGGGATAGGAATTGAGAAACATCACCTGGAGAAGATCTTCGAGCCACTGTTTCAGGTGGACTCCTCCACCACCAGGAAGTATCCGGGGACGGGGATGGGGCTTACCCTGGCAAAGCGCATGGTGGAGCTGCACGGCGGCACAATATGGGCAGAGAGTGAGCCCGGAAGGGGAAGCAAGTTCTGCTTTACCCTGCCTCTGGAGTAATGCTCACGGAAGCAGCACCGCATAGCTTTCAAAGTCTGCGGAGTACGCCATGTACGCGAGAAAGAGCATCATGAGCACAAATGCGCCGCCCGCAAGTATCCGCATCCGCCTTTCTTTCGCGCCCTCCTCTCTCCTGTCTATAAAGGGCAGGAGGAAGATAAGGAGCAATACCAGCACGGGTACCAGCACAGCGATGCTCAGGCTGCCGCCGACAGTCATCTGCCACAGGGTGAGAAATCCAAAGAGGGGCGAGAGGTACCAGGGTGGCGACACTTCCCGCACCTCACCCGGTACAGCCCTCTCTCCCAGGGGTGCTGGCAGAAGGGCGGCAAGCACAAGCAGCAGACCGAGCACAACACACGAGAGGGCGAGTTCACGCACCAGCTGATGGGGAAAGAAGGGCACATCCTTCACCGAAACCACCTCACAACCCGCCGTATATGCCCTGGCGTCTTACCATCAGGAAGTGGAGGAGCATGAGCAGCGTTGCAAGCACTGGCAGGAGGAATACGTGGAGGAAGTAGAGTCTGGTCAGCGTTTCTCCGGTTATAACAACCTCTCCGAGAAAGACCCTCATAAGCCACTCTCCAGCGAGAGGCAGGGAGGCCGGAGCAAGCACCACCACGCTGGTTGCGCCGTAGCTCGCGGCATCCCACCGCAGCGCATATCCGCTGAATCCAAAGGTAAGGGTTACGAGCAGCAGCAGCACCCCGGCCATCCAGTTGAGCTCCCTGGGCTTGCGGTAGGCTCCCGCGAGGTATACCCTCAGCATGTGCAGCAGCACCGCTGCCACCATCACGTTGCCAGCCCAGTAGTGGAGGCTCCTCACAAGGGACCCCAGGGGCACCTGGTAGGTTATGAGCCTCACACTCTCGTAGGCAAGGGCACCGTTCGGCTGGTAGTACCTTGCGAGGGCGATGCCCGTAACCACCTCCACCAGAAAGGCCAGGAAGGCGATGCCTCCAAGACAGTATGGTGCGCCGGTGGCGCGGGCAGGCAGCCTCCTCCGAAGTGCATTCTCTATGTCCCTGCGGATCCCCAGCCTCTCATCCAGCCAGTCGATTATCTGTGCAAGGCTCACGGTCCCACCCCCGAAATGTACTTCAGAAGCAGGGCGAAGGTGCTTATCACCACGGCTGCAAGGGCGAAGAAGGCTGTTCCCCTGATAAATCCCTTCTCACTCGGGATTATTCCAATCCTGCTCTTCCCCTCCAGGATTTCTGTTATCAGCTCGTCCAGCACCTCATACCTTATTATGTAGAGCTTTAAGCCCATGAGCACAAAGGCAGCACCCATATAAACACCCACAGCTCTCGGGTTGCCATCCACAAGCGCCTCCCTCATCGCACCTGAGCTGAGAACAACCACAGCTATGGAGAGGGGCACCAGTGTGGCGAGGCGCAGAATTCCCATTTCAATCACCGAGCCTTCTGAAGAGGCAATCCAGCAGGAGGGCGACGGCGATAACGCAGAAGCTGATAATAAAACTCATGGGCTCTCCATATGCACCCTCCTGCGTCCCCGGGTAAACAGCTCCTGCGGCAAGTGGAGCGTGAACCTTCTGTTTCATCCCGGATTAAAGTTTTCCGCAGGGTATTTATATTTAACCCGTTATACGGGGGAGCACAGCGTCTCTAAAGCCGCTGCGCCTCCTTCTCCTTCATCAGCTTGTACTCTATACTATCCGCGAGGGCTATGAAGCTGGCTTCAATAATGTTCTCAGACACACCCACTGTGCCCCAGCTCTCCCTGCCGTCGCTGCTCTCTATGAGCACCCGCACCTTCGCCCCTGTGCCCTCGTGGGTGTCCAGCACGCGCACCTTGTAGTCGGTGAGGTACACCTGCTTCAGCACCGGATAGAACTTCTCCAGTGCCTTTCGAAGGGCATTGTCCAGCGCATTCACAGGACCATTGCCCTCAGCGGCGGTATGTTCGTACTGCTCATGGACCCTCACCTTTACTGTGGCCTCTGAGCGTATCTGCTCCTGCTCTGTGCTCACCATCACGCGAAAGCCCTCAAGCTCAAAGAAGGGCTCCACCATGCCCAGGGCGCGCTTCATGAGGAGCTCAAAACTTGCCTCAGCCCCCTCGAACTGGTAGCCCTGCTTCTCCATCTCTTTGAGTTTTTTGAGGATCAGAGTGACCTCGGGAGAGTTTTTCTCCAGCGATATGCCAAACTCACGGGCCTTTACGTGGATATTTGCCCTTCCGGATAGTTCTGAGACGAGGAAGCGCCGGGTGTTTCCCACCAGCTCGGGGTTAACATGCTCGTAGGTGGGCGGCGCCTTGTTCACAGCGTCCACGTGCACACCTGCCTTGTGGGCAAATGCAGAGCTGCCCACGTAGGGGAGGTTGTGCTGGTGGGGAAGATTGGCAATCTCGCTTACAAATCGTGATACCTCCGTGAGCTTCCGCAGCTGCTCGTCGCTTATGCAGTCTATGCCAAGCTTGAGCTTCAGATTGGGGATTATGGAGCACAGGTTAGCGTTGCCGCATCGCTCGCCGTAGCCGTTTATTGTGCCCTGAACCTGCACCGCTCCCATGCGAACTGCGATTACAGAATTTGCCACCGCTGTATCCGAGTCATTGTGAGCATGTATCCCGAGAGGTGTGTGCATCTTCTTCAGCACCTCTCTGACTATCTCCATGGTCTCAAAGGGAAGCGTGCCCCCGTTGGTGTCGCACAGCACCAGGCAGTCCACATCCGCCTCCTCGGCAGCTTTAAGGGCCGCAATGGCATACTCTGGATTGCTCTTGTAGGCGTCGAAGAAGTGCTCAGCATCGAAGAAAACCCTCACCCCGTGCTCCTTGAGAAATTCCACACTCTCCGCAATCATCCTCAGATTTTCCTCAAGGCTCGCCCTGAGCGCAGCTTTTACGTGCAGGTCCCAGGTTTTGCCGAAGATGGTTACGGTATCCACACCGCTCTCCAGGAGAGCCAGGAGGTTTGCATCCTTTGCAGCTCTGGAGTTGGCGCGCCTGGTGCTTCCGAAGGCGACTATGCGGGAGCTGCTGAGCTCCAGCTTCCTGACACGCTCAAAGAACTCCGCATCTTTTGGGTTTGAGCCCGGCCAGCCCCCCTCGATGTAGTGGATGCCCAGCTCGTCCAGCTTCGCCGCTATCCGGAGTTTGTCCTCTACCGAAAAGGAGATGTGCTCCGACTGGGCACCGTCTCTGAGGGTGGTGTCGTAGAGCTCTACCCGCATACCGGTAACCTCTACGGGATAGTTCTCGGTAACAATTACAAGCAAAACAATAACCTACTTCTCAGAGGAAATCCTCACCGCAAGCACAAAGAAGGCTATACCAAGCACAAAAAGAACCGCAGATTGCACAACATCATTTTTGAAAAGGTAGTGAATTGAGAAGAGTATGCATGCAAATCCGAAAGCTCCGTTCATAATCGCTGATTTGAACGACCCCGCCCTGTAAAGCTGCACTGGACGCAGTATTCCTCCCTCCGGGTGTAAGGTCAGATATTGAGGTCAGGCTAAAAGATTTGCCTGGGTCATATTTAAATCTTTTGATTTTTGAGTTAGCGTGTATGAAAAAACTGAATCTGCTGGTGCTCATAGCCCTTACCCTCCTCCTGCTGTGGGCTGCGCGGGAGATAAGCTGGAAGCAGACGCTTCAGATAGCCTCCTCTGCCAGGGTTGAATATCTGCTCCTTGCGGTGGCCATAACGGTGGTGAGGTTTTTGGTCTGGTGTGCGAAGTGGCAGCTTCTGGTGAAGCAGATTGCAGGCGGTGTGAGCTCTGTGCACCTGCTTGCTATCCTGTTCGCTGGTTTATTCGTGAGCACCTCCACGCCCGGCGCACAGGTAGGGGGAGAGCCCCTGCGTGCCTACTACCTGGCACGAGAGGCGGGGATTAAGAAGAGCGCCGCCATGGCCACAGTAATGCTGGACAAGGCTGGTAATTATGCAGCCTTCTCCGTCTTCTCAGTCATAAGCGTTCTCCTGCTGTGGCCTCTGCTGCAGATGCCGCGGCTCTTTAAGCTCGCCGGTGAGCTTCTGCTGGTGCTACTGCTGCTCGTGCTCATATCCTCAGTGCTCCTGAGAAGGGGTTCTTCCCACGCAAGTGTGCTGCGGTTTGTGTACCACCTTCCCTTTCTGCAGGTGCTCAGGCGGAAGTTCAGCAGCTATGCGGCCTTTGAGGAGTTTCTATCCTCCCGGGTGGAGCTGTTCCTGGGAACGCTGCACCAGATTTCGGGGCGGAGGGATGTACTCGCAGCAAACCTCCTCCTCTCCTTTGCCATGTGGTCCACCTCCTATCTGAAGACATATCTGGTTTTCATGGCCCTGGGCGTTGATGCCTCGCTGCTCCAGGTTACGGTGGTCAAGACCGTGGCAATCCTCGCAGGTATGGTGAGCTTCCTGCCAGGTGGTGTAGGCGCAACGGAGGCGGTGATGGTGGCTCTTTTCGCGGCCACCGGAATAGAGGGAAGCGCCGCTCTCGCCGGTATAATACTCTCCAGGGCCATCTACTACTCCTTCGCCCTCGGTGTGGGCTACGCCTGTCTGCTCTGGCTTAGGCTGAGTTACACCCGTTAGGCTTTTAGAATAGCACATGGGCGTCATGCTCAGGGACTTTATTCAAACAGACGATGGTCTGATATTCGCATCGGTGAGCTATGCCCATCCCGAAGACCGCTACATAGCCTTCCTGCGCTACTACCCCTGCAGCACTCGAGGCTCCAGAAGAGGATACTGCAAGGTGGCCTCCACGAGCCAGTCCTTCACCTACCTGCGGAGACACCACCCGGAGTACCTTTACAGCTTTCGCGGCACACGTCTTCAAGCCGTTCCCAGGGAGCACGTTGGAAAGGTGCTGCGGCCAAGAGAGAGGCTGGCACAGATTGTTGCGGGGGCGGAGGATGCGCTGGAGGCGAAGGTGGCCAGGCTTGCGGAGCTCTTCTCCAGAGCCGTGCCGCTCTCCAGGCTCGGGGTCACGGGCTCCCTGCTGCCCCGTCTGCACCTTCCCGGCTCCGACATAGACCTGGTGGTGTACGGGAGGAGGGACCACCTCAGGGCGAGACGTACGCTGGCGGAGCTTCTGGAGGAGGGTGCTGTGCAGGAACTCTCACCGGAGGAATGGCGACGCGCATATGAGAAGAGGTTTCCACACGAAAAGACGCTGAGCTTCTCCGAATTCCTGTGGCACGAGCGCAGAAAATTCCACAGGGCGAGTTTTCAAGGTACAAGCTTCGATCTGCTGCTGGTGAGGGAGAATGTGATAAAGCGCTGGGATGAGGAGAGCTACACCCGGCTTGGAATAGCCGAGCTCGAGTGCACAGTGGTCGATGCCAGCCTTGCCTTCGACTATCCGGCGCGCTACAGGGTGAGCTGCGAGAAAAGTGATGTGGAGGAGGTGGTATCCTACACCCACACCTACGCTGGCCAGGCCTTCGAGGGCGAGCGCATCCTTGCGAGGGGCTGGCTGGAGGAGGTTTCCTCGCGCAGAAGAAGCTACCTGCGTCTTGTGGTTGGCACCACCCGTGAGGCTGCGGGAGAGTACATAAAGCTCCTGGAGCCTCAGGGCAGTTCGAGTCTTTTTATAAGAGAGCGCAGGTAGGAGATGCCCTCCTCCAGGAGCCTCTCCCCCCTCGGGGTAATCCTGTAGTACTTCTTGTTGCTGCTCCTCCGCGCCTCCACGTAGCCCTCGCGCTCCAGGCGATAGAGCACCACGTAGGGCGTAACCAGCGCCGGCGATATTCCGAACCTCTCCCTGAGCAGGGGCTTTATCTCATATGCGTACAGCTCCCTCTCCTTCAGCAGACGGAGGATGTAGAGCCACAGCACCTCCTTGGTGGTCTTCTCCTTCAGCCGGCGCAGGGGCATGCGTAACTATTGAGCACGGGAGTTTAAATTAGTATGCACAAAAAAGAGAGGGGGCTCAGTGGCAGGCGAGGATACCTATTGAGTGCCGCGTGGCGTGGAAGAAGTCGTGGGTATTCGGTATCGGGGTAAAGAACATCAGCCACAGCACGGCACCGGTAACACCAACTATCACCGCCAGCTGCGCCAGCAGTCCCATGTCTATTTTGAACCTTGAGTAGCCATACTCACTCATGTGCAACCACCAGAGTCTAACTTGTACCCGGTGGTATTTAAACGTGACGTATGGGTTAACATATGTTGCCCAACCTGCTAACGCTACATGGCTGTTCTCATAACCATGGGCTGGGCAATCAGCCACAGGCTCACCACGGAGTAGCCCACCAGCACCACCAGCTGGGGAATCAGACTCCTGAAAGCCTGCCTCCTGTCCTGAAAGGTCATTCTTGCCACGCGGGAGGCGATGAGTATGGAGATGACATGCCCTGCCACAATAAGTATTACCTGAAGGTACCAGATGGTGCTTATTGATAGCAGGGGCTCTGCCGCAATCTTTGCGGTGCCCAGCAGATTCCAGCCCCAGCCGAAGGGATCAGAGAGCACCGGCAGAATTTTTGGAGCTTCTCTGAAGAAGTGCATGGCGTTGTGGGCGAGGTGGTAGAAGAGGGCTATTGGCAGTATGGGATAGGCGTAGCTGATGAATATCTTCCCGACGGATACACTGCTGCCGGAAAAAATTCGGGAGAGCCAGCATATGAGGTAGTAGGCTGCGGGAAAGACCAGCAGAACCGCCACCATGAGAAGTGTGAAGGTGGCGTAGTATCCCACCCCAAGCACTTCCTGAAGCTTCACTATCCAGAAGAACCACTGGGGGGTCATTGTGACTCCGTGAAAGGAGGTCATGCTCAGCATCACCAGGGAGAGGTAGGCCTCGTCTTTGCGCGGTCTTCTCAGGCGAAGCAGGTCCACAGCGAAGGTGCGCAGATTCAGCGCCACATTACTGCGTCTGCAGCTCTTTATGCACTCCGTGCACAGTATGCAGTAGGTGTTGGCATCCATTGTATCAAGTCTCTCAAAGGTGGGACAGGGGTATCCTCTTTCATTTCCCCTGTGGCAGTCTTTTGTCCTGCAGCTCTGGCAGAGCTTTTTGCTCCTGCTCCTGAGCTCCAGAGGCGCTATCATGGAATAGAGTCCGGAAATCCTCCCCACGAGGCATGCGTACCTGCAGAAGGGCTTGCCCTCAAACAGCACTGCGGGCACGATGGCCATGGCCAGGATCAGGAGCCCCAGGTATGCGGTTGCCATGGGACTGGTGGTAACCCCGAAGCCGAGCTCCAGCCAGGTGAGAACCAGAAACAGCACTGTGGCCAGGTATATGTTCTTCAGCTTTTTCGGCCACCTGAGATTGAGGGTGAAGAGCTTCTCATCTGGCACACGCCTCCAGAAGCTGCGTCTTCTCAGCCAGTCGCTTATCGCATTCCAGGGGCAAACGGTACACCACACCTTTCCGGCAACGAGCACCACGAACACAATCACAGCCCACCAGATAATCCAGGTGAGCACAGTTGCAATGTTGCGCTCAGGCTCCTGCACACCAAAAAGACCCGCGGCTATAATCAGGAAGAAGAGAAGCACGAAGGGCAGCTGCACAGCAAACTGAAACTTTCTGCTGCGCAGTATCCCGGCGATGACTCTGAACCCGAGCAGGTCGTATTTCCAGTAGTCACCGCCCCTCCCCCTTCTCCCCTCCAGGTACTCCACGACACCGAAGGTCACAAGCAGCAGCACTATTATGCCTCCCAGAAAGAGGGAGTCAGGTATGCCAGGCATCATCATCCTGCCCGGCTCAAGCTCCGCACTGAGCAGTTCGGTGAAGGTGAACAGCACACCACCCCTCTCCTCCAGGAAGCGCCTCGCATTCTCATCGCAGCAAAAGGCAACGATGTTGTACCCCATGGGCGTGAGGATGTTGCCCCCCTTCACAAACAGGGCATCCTCCGCCTTCAGCCACTCCCTTGTGTAGTAGTCAACCACCATTATCTCGGCTCCGCTTCTCAGCGCCTCCCCGGAACGGTCAAATACCTCACCCAGGTCGTCCACCTTGAGGACCTCACCCGTGGGGTACACAACCAGGGCGCTGAATCTCAGGTCCCTTATGGGCATTCCGCAGAGTCCGCATTCGTCGGCGCTTATACCGGTGTCGATCTCCACCGGTGGGGTAACTCCGTACACCTGGGAGGAGAGGAGCAGCAGGAGGAACAGAAGAGTCCTCACGTCCTCCGCCTCCTCAGATACCACACGGCCACAATGACTGCTCCCACGGCGGTGAACAGCAGGAGGGGCAGAACCAGCGGAGAATCCCTCTCCTCAACGGCAGTGACGCTCACCGTGGTTGTAAAGTTCTCTTTTTCTGTTCTCAGTTCGATTGGCACTTCATGCCTGCCGGCACGTGCAAAGGTGAGATTCTGCTCATAGAATGCGAGAGAGAACCTTCTGGCGGGTGAGCCATTTATCCACACCTCCCCCTCGAAGGGCTCGCTGGTTTCCATCTTCACCACCCCGACAATAATCTCGCTGGTCCTGTTGACCCTGGGCTCTGCGGGGAATACCACTATCCTCACGGAGTAACCGCCCACCTCTGTGGATAGTTTGAGCTTGTAACCCGCTGGCATGTGGGCAGCCACGGGGGAGAAAAGTATCAGCAGGAGGAGAAGCAGGTGCTTCATCAGCCTCCCGCACTCTGCCTGCTCCTTAGAACGACGCCGGAAATGCCCAGCAAAATTCCCAGGAGGAGAACGCCCATGAGGAATATCCAGGTTTTGAACCAGACCCTGTTCGGCGGCTCTGGAAGCTCAACCTCCACCAGGAAGGTTCGCTTTATCACCCTGCCATCAGGTGCCCGTGCTATAACGTTTATGGCGTGTTCACTTGCATCCTGGAAGTGGTAGAGCATGCTCAGCCTCCCGTCTGGAGAGAAGAAGCTTCCCGAGAAAAGGGCAAGACCCTCCTCCGCAATCTCTATGTTCACAGAAATTCTGACGTTTTTAACCGGATTGCCTGCACCGTCCCTGACAATCAGCTCCAGCTGGGAAGGAACTCCCACCCTGGGCTCCGGCTTCAGCTCCATCTCCATCACCATATCATTCTCCTGGGCAGCATACACCTGGGATAGCAGAGCAAGCACCAGCACTAAAGCGCTCAGCATTTTCACCATATCACCTCACTTTAGACCGTACCTCCAGCCGTACTTCAGGAAGAGGCTGAAGGCGAGAAGCAGCATCAGAAACACCGCGGTGATAAGCCACAGGGCCTTTGAACCGCTCATGTTCTCAACCTCACACCAGCTTTCCCGAAGATTACCCCGAGAGCAATCCCGAAAGAGAGCATCATGAGCACCAGGATTGCGGCATTTCTCACCTGGTACCCCCACTCCTTCACCTGCACCGAAAACTCCCTGCGCAGCGGCTCAAACTCCTCAGAATCCCCTGCGGGAAGCACCTCAACCGAGACGGCGTATTCCCCCCTTATTGGGAATATGTAGTCGAATTCCACCGCACCATCTGGTGCAAAAAACTCGCCGCCGAGCACGTCCTTGCCTTCGAGGTACGGAAAGCCTGAATGAAGCAGCTTTCCGCTGAAAATTCCCTTTACATGTGTAACCTTCAGCCTTATTAGAACATTTTTGGCTGCCTCACCGTTTTCGTCAATAACATTTATTACAACCCTGGCGGGTTGATTTCCTTCAAAGAAGGGCTGAAATGGTGATGGATTCTCCGGGCTGGTATAGAACTCCACATCCGCGGGAGCAGAAGCCACCAGCGGTGGAAGCACAGTAGCAAGCAGCAGCACTACAAGCAGAGCTCTCAATACCATCACCTCAGCATGAAGCACTGAGGCGGTTATATAAATACTTTGCTTTTCAGTTGAGAAGTGTTACTCATTCTGGTAAAATTGCTTTGGCAGACGCACGCAGAAAACCGCGCCTTGAGGCGAGTTGTCCTCAACCCACACCTTTCCCCCGTGGAGCTCGACGATGCGCCTCACTATGGCCAGACCCAGGCCGACGCCCTTCACACCGTGCTTCTCCTTCCTGGCGAACCTTTCGAATATGGCCTCTTTGAACTCGTCCGGTATCCCGGGTCCGAAGTCCCTTACCTTAATCAGGTAGCTGTCCTCTTCCTCCTCAACCTCTATCACCACCCTCTTTCCCCCGGCAGCGTACTTCGCAGCGTTGGTGAGGAGGTTTACAAAAACCTGTTCCAGCATTCTGGAACCCCTCAATGGAAGATTATCTTTAAAGTTCAGCTCTATTCGCATCCCCTCCTTAAAGAGGTGATGGGTCGAAGCCACTGCGCGGCGTATCACCTCGGCGAGATTCAGCTCTTCAAATCTCAGCCCCTTTCTGCTCTCCAGCCTCGCCAGGATGGAGGCGTCCTCAACAATACGTATGAGCTTCTCTATACTCCTACGTATCGCCTTTAGGCTTTCCCTCTCCTCTGGGCTGTGCACCTCCTCAAGGAGGAGGTCTGTAAAGTTGAGCGCCACTCCGGCAGGGTTGAGCACATCGTGGCGCAGAATGTCCAGAAAAAGCTCCTTCATGCGGTTTGCTTCCTCAAGCTCTCTGGCGTATCTTCTCACCTCCTCCTCCCTGCGCCTGTGCTCTGTTACGTCCCTCATTGACTCAACCACTCCCCAAAGGGAGCCGTCGGCATCTAATAGCGGGGAAGCGAGAACCTCTATGTATCTTGTCTCATCATCATGCCTGTGTACATGCTCCACCACAATTGGTCTGCGTATTTTGCGCATTTCCTCCAGGGGGCAGGGGTGGTCGGCTCCTCTGCATGGCTCCCTGCGTCTGTGGGTTATCCAGTAACATTTTCCGTAGCCAGGATACAGTCTGCGGAAGGCCCTGTTTGCCAGCTTTATCCTGTGCTCCAGGTCAATTACAACAATGGGGTCAGCTATTCCGTCGATTACCGACTGAAGGAAGTTTCGTGCCTCTTCCAGTTGTTTCTCCTTCTCCTTAATTCTGGTTATGTCCTTAATTATGTGGACCACGGCGAGTATCTCACCATGCTTTACCACAGGATACACAGAAACCAGAAAGCTTCTGCCGTTCATTGAGAACTCGGCATTGTGGGGCAACAGGTCACGCTTTGACCTCACCATAGGACAGAAGTGGGGAAAGTCCTTCTCGTCGTGTACCACATCGTAGCACTTCTTTCCCAGAATCTCCTCGCGCGGTTTTCCAACCAGCCTGCAGAAGGCGCTGTTGACCAGAAGCAGTGTGCCATCGGTTTTGTGCACAGAAAGAGCGTCTTCCGCGTGCTCAAAGGCTTCCTTCAGCAGCTGAGATGTGGAGAATCCCATGTATATAGGTGGCACAGTCGCATATTAACCTTTTCTAACCACACTGCTCAGGCAGGGAGTCTTACAAATTTTATTACCATAAAATACTTATACTATTTTATGCACGTAAAATACGGTGAGCGCATGGGAAAGGTGAGGGTTGCGATAATCGGCGTGGGTAACTGCGCCTCCTCGCTGGTGCAGGGAGTGGAGTACTACAAGAACGCTGCCGAGGGAGAGAGCATCCCCGGTTTAATGCATGTGAAGCTCGGAGACTACCACATCCGCGATATAGAGTTCAGCGCCGCCTTCGACGTGGACGCGAGGAAGGTGGGCAGGGACCTGAGCGAGGCGATTTTCACTGAGCCCAACAACACCGTAAAGTTCGCAGATGTGCCCCACCTCGGCGTCGAGGTAATGCGGGGCATGACCCACGACGGAATAGGGAGGTACCTGAGCGAGAGAATAAAGAAGCACCCCTCCGCAACGGTGGATGTAGCAGGAGTGCTGGAGGAGACCAATACCGACGTGGTGGTTAACTTCCTGCCGGTTGGAAGCGAGTTCGCAACCAAGTGGTACGTGGAGCAGGCTTTGAAGGCGGGCTGCGCCTTTGTGAACTGCATCCCCGTGTTCATAGCGCGGGAGAAGCGCTGGCAGGAGGTTTTTGAGAAGGCGGGCGTGCCCATAATAGGCGACGACGTGAAGAGCCAGGTGGGCGCCACCATAGTGCACCGCACGCTGGCGAACCTTTTCAACGCGCGGGGCGTAAGGCTTGAGCGCACAATGCAGCTCAATGTGGGAGGCAACACCGACTTCTTCAACATGCTCGAGAGGGAGCGCCTTGAGAGCAAGAAGATTTCAAAGACCAGCGCTGTTACCTCGATGCTGGACTACGACATTGGTGAGGAGAATGTGCACATAGGCCCAAGCGACTACGTCGCATGGCTCACGGACAGAAAGTGGGCGTACATCCGCCTCGAAGGGCGCAGCTTCGGCGATGTTCCTCTCAACATCGAGCTGAAGCTTGAGGTTTGGGACTCCCCCAACAGCGCGGGCGTGGTTATTGACGCTGTGAGGTGCGCAAAGCTCGCCCTCGACAGGGGCGAGG